>LBJMC04202__coassemble_463_pt1 | contig 30266 bp, 23 predicted proteins | sample LBJMC04202__metabat2_low_PE_018 | metagenome-assembled genome bin LBJMC04202 | reverse complement strand
ATGTGGCGGGTTCCACCGGGGAAACCTTCTTTTCCGAGGGGGCGGGAAGCGTCTTCATCTGCGGGCAGTAGTCATAGGGATACCAGGAAGGACGATCCAGACCGCCGTCATGCACATATTCCCAGACGATTTCTCCACCTTCAGGGTGACCGGCTTCAGGCCGGATCTGCACCGTGCGGCCGATACTGTCTTCCGATGTAAGCACGTTGCCGTTGGGCAGTTTGCTTACGGTACTCATGACCGTGGAGAAGAGGCGAACCACTCGGTTGGGCACATAACTCCAGACCACCTCTCCGGAGGAGGGGTCGAACTCATGAAGAACGCTCTTGCCCGCATGAGCGACGGTCTTGGGGAAAAGGCCGTTGTCAAAGATAAGGATGTTGCCTTCTCCGGGTCTTCCTTTGGGAATCATATTCGGTTCATGGGAGTTGGTGAGACCTCCAAGTTTTTTGGTCTTCCAGGTCCAGACTATCTTCCCGCTTTCCTTGTCGATGAGCTGGACTTCGTCGAAGTGACGGGGGTTATACAGAATATTTCCCGGCTTGAAACGCTTGTCCCCGGCGTCATACCACTTGTTTTCCGGCAGTACGGAAATGGTGTTGCCGTGCGTCCAGTCGGAGACGGGGCGCATGGGATTGAAGAGGTTCAGATCCAGATGATCGGAGGAGTTCCACTGCCAGACTATCTTTTTTTCCGGCGTGACTTCGATGATGCTGTCGCCTATGAGCAGCGTATCACGGCGTTTTACCGTCCCAAACCATTGATCTTCAAAGTCCTTTACCTTATCCAGCTTCTCTACGGGCACATTTTCAAAGGTCAGAATCAGGGTATTGCCGTTGGGCAGACGCTGTACGTCATGATGCGGGCCGAGGTTGGTCTTGTATTCCCAGACGGTATTGCCGTCCCAGTCGTACTCCACCACTCTTTTGCCGACCTGATCCAGCGTCAGCAGATTGCCGTTGGGCAGAAGGCGGAAACGATCGCCCGGAGCGTTTTTCCAGACATGAACGACATTGCCGTTCATATCGATCAGTCTTCGTTCAGACGACGGCATGTTTACCCAGTTTCCCTTCTCATCTTTTTTTACATATGCGTATGCATCAGCGGCATTCGTGGGACCCCAGTGCCCACCGATGAGCATATAGCCGTTGGCTGCCTTTGAAGGATCGTACTGGGTAACTCCGGTCGGATAAATCAGGGGCGCGGCCTGAGCGGAGCCGGCACTCAGAAACAGGGTCGCCGCAAGGGCGATAAAGGTATGAAAGCGCATATTCTCCTCCTGGTGAACGCTGTTATAACAGGTTGCGTCGCTGCCCTTTCTGCGGAAAGGGAGAGCGGCAAAGACGCTAATAGGTCGCCATGCCGGGGACGTCCGTCATATTGAAGCGTACGTCACCGGACTCATCCTGCGGCGAGAGCTGCTGGTACATGAGCTTTGACATGCCGGGAACCTTGAGCAGATCTTCAGGCGTCTTGAACGGGCCGTGTGCCTCGCGGTAGCTTACGACGGCCTGCGCCAGGTCGGGAGAAAGAGTAATGCCGTCGTCACGGCATCCGTTGACCATAATCTCCGGCGTGGCCTTATTGAAACTGAAGGGAAAAGCCAGGGCTGGAAGCGCGGGAAGACAGAGCGCGGCGGCAAGTACAAAGCAGACAGATCTTTTCATCCTCTCATACTCCTCAAAAAGGACGTTGCCTCCGAAAAGGCTTTTTGCAGAAAGAAGGCACGAGGCTGTCGTATGTGTACTCCTGATTGAGGGAAGAATCTTCTCTGTAATCTTCCACAAGCCTCTTAATCAGCTCTTAATCTTCTTCAGCCCTTGGAGAAGGCTTTATTTAGCTCGTCGCGCCCTCTATAATAAAAGAAGAATTTCATGGCGAAGCGGAGGGGCGGACATGGAGCGGATGAATATTTCCGTGCTGATTCTGGAAGATGACCGTGAGCTGGCCGAATGTACGGCGGACTACCTGCGTTCCTACGGGCTGAAGGCAAAATTCGCCACAGACGTTCAGGAGTTTGAAGAAGCGCGGGCAAAGGAGAATTTCGATATTCTTCTGCTGGATATCATGCTGGGGGGAACCAGCGGGCTGGCCCTGTGTCACAAAATCAGAGAACGATCCGATATCCCCATCATTTTTCTCACCGCGCTGGGAGAGGAGGCGGGTATCGTGCTGGGGCTGGAAATGGGGGCGGACGATTATCTGGTCAAGCCCTTTTCCTGTCGTGAGCTGCTGGCCCGCATCAACCGCATCATGCGTCGCGTCCGCAAGGACAAGGCGCAGGTCTTGCCGCCGGAACTTGCGCTGAACATCCCGGAACCGGAGGGCCGTTTTCTCTTCGGGGACTGGGTGCTGGACACAAAGGCTCATCTGCTGCTGGACAGGGAGGGCGTGGCGTATAATCTCAGTCATTCCCAATATGTTATTCTGCTTTTTCTGCTCCGCCATCCGCATGAGGTCGTGGAGCGGGATACGCTGCTGGATCTTCTGGAAAGCGGAGGCGCGGGTGAGTCTTCCCAGCATCGTCTTGACGCTCACATATCGCGTCTGCGGGGCGTACTTGGCGATAACGACGCCGAAAAGACCTATATCCGCACGGTTCGCAATGTGGGATATATGTTCATCGCGGATTGTATGGAAAGGTAGTTGCCTTTTGTTGAGGAGAACGCCATGTGGAAGCCCGATGTTCTGAAGTCCCGCACGCTGGCCCGACGGCATGTGCTTATTCTGGGCGTGCTGTTTTTTCTCATTCAGATTATCTGCCTGGTATGGCTGCTGTATTATCTTGTCCGTGTGCAGGTAGATGTCAACCTGAACAACAAGGCCTATCTTTTTTCCAGCGCGTATGCCGTGCTTTCTCTGCTTCCTCCAGAAGAAAGGGCTGCCCACGCCGATCGCCTCACCAACGCGCGGGTATATTTTTATCTGAGCGACTCGCAGCCCGAGGTTGAGGCGGGAGAAGTCGAAACGGACAGGCTGTTCAGACTGCGTATTCTCTACACTCTTGCGACCCAGTATAAGGGGATAGATTTCGCTTACGACAACGTGCCCTGGGACGGCTACACGTCGCCGGAAGAAAAGGGTTTTTCCTGGAATTCCGGAACATTTGACGAATTTCAGGAAAATATCCCTCTGATTGCCTCCGTTTCCCACCGGCATACGCCGTTTCGCCTCCTCTGGGGAAAGCGATCGCCGGACAAGGCGGAAAGCCTGGATATTGCCGCTGTGGCGGCCTTGCCTTTCAGTGACGGCAGATGGCTGGTCGCCAATATTCACGACAATGCGTACACGGCCGTGGATGTTACGGTGTTCGTCATTTCCCTGCTGGCGCAGTTTCTTGTTCTCATGCTTGTGGTCACGCTGGAAATCAGATATCTGGTGCGCCCCTTGAAGAAACTCCAGCAGGATGCCGCCAGAATTAATCTGGACAGCCCCGTGGAGTTTCATGTGCCGGAAAATTCCTATGAAGAAATCAAGGGGCTTGCTACCTCCATCAGGGAACTTACGGTGCGTCTTTCCGAGCAGATTCGTCAGCGGAGCATGACGCTGACCTGTCTTTCCTACGATTTGCGTTCTCCTGTATGTCGTATGCGTATGCAGATGGAACGCATGGAAAAGGACGGAATCCGGGAAGTGCAGGTTCTGAATCGTTCCATGGACGAATTACAGGAACTCATGGATTCTGTTCTCAGCTATGCCAGAAGCGGCAGGGCCGGAGAGAATGCTGCAAAGATCAGCCTGCCCTCTCTGCTGTATTCCCTTTCCGAGGATTTTGAGGACGGCGGTCATGCCGTCCGAACGCTGCGTGCCGATCCCTGCGGGATAGTTCTTTACCCTCAGTCCATGCGCCGCTGTCTCCAGAATCTGATACAGAACGCGCTGGATTACGCAAAAAACAGCGACGAATGTTTTGAGCATGAAAACTGTGAAGTGCAGCTTGAAGGCGTGGAGGAAGAAGATCATTATGTCATTCTTGTGCGTGATTTCGGGGAAGGCATGAGCGAGGAGGATCTTGTCCGCGTATTTGAACCCTTCGTGCGGCTGGAACATTCCCGCAGCCGCAAGACGGGAGGCACGGGGCTTGGTTTGAGCATCGCCCGGAATCTGGCCCGCCTCAATAATGCGGATATTACGCTCAGCAACGCGCATCCCGGTCTGCTGGCTACGGTGCGTATCAGTAAGGCCGGCTGCCTTGCAGGCTCCGCAAAGTAAGGAAATTAAGAGAAAAGCTTACGCACCGTCTTTCCCTCACCTGCTTCCAGGGGACCAATAATACCAACCGGATCACCGATCCCTCGGTGAACAAACCCGTGGCGACCTCCTTCAATCCCATGGTGACGACCCTTTCCCCTGCGGGTTATATGACGACGGCGGATTCTGCATGGGAAGTCGACCTGCCGAACAGTTTCAAACTGTACAGAAATCTTACGGCCAACGTGCTGCTGGCCTATCTGGTCACGGATTACGACGAGGAAATACGCACGGCAAAATACGGAAATGCCTTCCGCTGTACCTTCAACCTCAACTATGTTTTTTTATTATCGCGCGCTGGGATGCGGACAGGCAGGGCCGTCGCTGCCGGATCGGCCGGACAGGAGAGCCTGAGGAAGCCGGAAAGCCGGGGATATTCTTATCCGCAGGCCTCCGGCTTCCTTTTTTTGCGAGCGAAGCAACTCGCAGAGGGGGACTGTTCTTCTCTGCAAGATTTTTCGCGTGTCTGGAGGAGGGGAGGCCATCTGCGCGGGCCAGCCTCTCCTTATGCAGCTTTTCATTACGTCATGGACTTGAGCGAATGAGCGAACCGGAGAACAGCGTTCCGATATCGTCGGGGAAGCGTGCCCGGAAAATCGGGAATCTGTTCAAAAGGACATATTCCGGCGGGATGTTGCTTCAGATTCGGAGCCGGGAGCTTCCGGGAAGGTGCTGCGATAGCCGGGATATCGCACGCATGGCTCCCATGTCGCGTATTCATGAGAATTGACAGAATCAGGCAATAAAATTCCAGAATTGAGTCTGGTCGGGGAAAGGTATGCGCTTATTATGCCGCCACGGATCATGGATTGAGGGCTTGGGCACAAACCGGAAACGCGCCTGCGCATCTTCGCCATCCGTCAAAATGAGTCGCCCCTGATTCCGCTTGCGTCGAGTTTTCCGTATCGGGCCTGTACACATTTGTCTCTCGGGAAGAGGGAAGGAGAGAGGTCGGAAAACAGGAGAGGATGAAACCGGAGAAACGGTAAAAGCGCGGCGGATGGATGCCGGGTATATCCCCGTTTTGGAAGCTTTCGGAGCTGAAGAAATGGAATTCCCCATCCCTGGCATAGGGAAGGAAAAAGGGAAAGAGCTGTTCAAAGATCCTCTGGAAAATTCAGCAGTCGAGACACGGACAGAGGCGAGGTTCGGAGCACGTCAGGCACCGCTGCCCCGGAGTTCGGAAAATCTGGCATGTCTGCATGCAAAAACGGATTGAAGCGATGAAAACAATAGCAAATCAGGTTTATGATGAAGAACGCGCCTTATATGGCGTCAGTAATGTGCATATTCTGGACTGTACCTTTGACGGCCCGGCAGATGGAGAAAGCGCCGTCAAGGAATGTTCGGATATTGTGGCCGAACGCTGTTCGTTCAATCTGCGTTATCCCTTCTGGCATGTTCACGGGCTGGATATCCGGGAATGCTATATGAATGAAGGATGCCGCGCGGCTCTCTGGTATTCGGATCGTGTCAGTGTTACAGGGAGCAGGCTGCACGGCATCAAGGCTTTTCGGGAGTGCCGCGACGTGCTTGTCCGCAACTGCGATATCAAGTCGGATGAGTTCGGCTGGTTTTCCCGCGAATTCGTGATGGAAGACTGTACGGTGGAAAGCGGTTATTTCATGTTGCACGCCGGAAATCTGGCCTTCGACAGAGTGCGCTTCAAAGGAAAATATGCGCTGCAATACCTGCATGACTGCGTATTTGATCATTGCGATATTACCAGCAGAGACGCATTCTGGCACGCGGATCATGTGCTTGTCAGAAACAGCGTACTGCGCGGAGAATTTCTCGGCTGGTATTCCGATCATCTCGTTCTTGAGCATTGCAGGATACTCAGCTCCCAGCCGCTGTGCTATTGCAAGTCTTTGAAATTGATTGACTGCGAAATTATTGATTCGGATCTCTGCTTTGAAAAGTCCGATGTGGACGCCGTTATCACTACGCCCGTCGACAGCATCAAAAATCCCCGTTCGGGGCGCATTGTGGTTCCTGCCGTGGAGGAAATCATTCGGAACGATGAATATTCCACGGCGGAAATCATTGTTACAGGACAACAGGGGTAGAGCGTTTTGCTCTTGAATGCATCTGCGATGCTGCAATTCAGGACGCAGTGTTCCGCCTTGCAGCGTTCACGCCTTTGCCGGAGCTTACTCTGCCACCATATCTGTACGTCCTGCCGGATACAGGCAAAATCTGCGGGTCGCCCGTGGGGGCCTGGCCTCAAGTGCATTGCGGCGGCTCCGGCCTCGCGACGCCGTTTCGCTTCGCCGGACTTGGGAGCATGTTCAACGCGAACATGCTCACAGGTCGGTCTTCATGGCAAAGAGCGCGGCTTTTTCTCCGTCGGACGCCGGATGAGTCCCCGCTCTTTGTTTATGTGCCGCAAGTCGTTGAAGGTGCCGACTTGCGGCAGGATAGCCCCTCAGCTGCGAACCGATTCGAAAGCCAGGCGCAGCGGCCGCACCATATCGCTCTTGCGGCTGATCATGCCTGCAATCCAGGCGCAGCCGTCGCGCAGAGGTTGACCGAAGGCCTGTTCAAACAGAGCCGGGTACGGCGTCACAACCAGAATATACGAGCCTTCCCTGCTCAGATCCGTTATGGCGAGCATGACGCTTTCCTTCCCCTCAGCCACCAGTTCGGCACAGGCGGCCAGCAGCTCTTTTTTCAGCGAGATCAGCGGCTTTGAATCCGGCGTTTCGAGCTGCCCTATACCGACGTAGTGCCCGTTCATGGTGAAGTCCTTGAAGTCGCGCAGTACCAGCTCCCGCATGGAGCAGCCGGAAATATCGGCCTTGGCGGCCAGCAGTTCAGCGCCGAGGCCGTTTATATCTTTGATTCCGGCCAGCCCGGCGAGTTCCTCCGCCGCACGGCGATCCTGTGCCGTTGTGGAAGAGGATTTGAACTGTGAGGTATCGGAAAGAATGGCGCAGAGCATTCCTCCGGCCAGTTCCGGCGTAAGAGAGACTTCATAAAAGCGGAACAGACCGGAAAGCAGGGTTGCGCAGCAGGCCACGGGGGCGAGCCACAGTTCCGGCGTCCGGGGCGCAACCAGAGCATCGCAGCGATGATGATCGAAGACGGCCGTTATCTGCGCATTTTCAAGGTCTGGCGGGCCCTGTTCGACATTGGAGAAATCCACCAGCGCCACCTGTCTGCCGCTCACGGAACCGAGGGGCTCGGGGCAGGGCAGATGAAAGCGGCTCAGTGCAAAGCGACTTTCCGGCGTAAGGGGGCCGGCCATGGCGGCAACGGCGGACATGCCTCTGCCGTTCAGCAGCGCGGTCGCTGCCAGCGCGCTGACAACGCTGTCCGTATCGGGGCACAGATGACCGAAGACCAGAATGGGGGAACGGCTGGACACATTCACTCCTGAAAATGAACCGGACTGCCGGCGGAAGGGCGATGGAACCGGCGTATGGCATGGCGCGGCTTCACAGCATGGGGCATGCCGTGGAGAATCCGCAGAAAGGACTTGAAGGGCGTAAGGGCTTCACGCTCGGAACGGATATGCTCCGGGAGGCCTCAGGCCGGAGCGGGCGGATCGTGGAAGGCTGAACCCTGCGGAATTTCCGTACCCCCGTCTTGTGTTTGAGGGACGAAATGCCCCGAGGCGTAATCGACCGGCGAATACTTCAATAGGCTTTGTCTCTGGGTATCGAGTCGATATGAGGCGGAAAGACATTTCGGCATGATGCGCGGTCGTTTTCTCCTTCTGCATGAGCAGCGCGCCGAAAATCGGCGCGCATCATGCCGAAATGTCAGATCTGCATTATCGACGTACCCTTGTGATACAGCTTTTTAAAAAGAAAATTTCGCCGTTCAGCAGGACTCGTGCTTGCGATCTTCCGCGGGAAGGATACCGCGTTCGCTTTTGCGCACGAAGTCGATGAACTCTGCTATATCGGGCAGATGACCGTATTCCGCTTCAAGCTGGAGCAGCGCGTCCGGTCTGGGAATTCCGGAGAACCAGAGCAGACGGTAGGCCTGTTTGAAACCGGAGACCAGTTCCTGCGAAGCCTTGATGCGGCGCAGACCCACAAAATTGGGGGACTGAACCTGCGCGCGGTTGCCCACGGCCAGCATCCAGGGAGGCAGATCCTGCGCAATGCCGGACATGCCGCCGACGAAGGCGTGTTTGCCCACACGGGTGAACTGATGCACGGCGGAGAGTCCGCCGATGATGGCGTAGTCGTCCACGAAGCAGTGTCCGGCAAGCGTGGCGTTGTTGGACATGACGACATTATTTCTGACGTTGCAGTCGTGCGCCACATGCACATAGGCCATGAGCAGGTTGCCGTCGCCTATGCGCGTGATGCCCCCGCCGCTCTCCGTACCGCGGTGCAGGGTGGAGAACTCGCGGATATTGTTCCTGTTGCCGATGATCAGCTGGCTGACTTCGCCGTGAAATTTGAGATCCTGCGGTTCGCCGCCCACCATGGCGTAGGAATGGATGTGGTTGTCCTCGCCGACCGAGGTGTACCTTTTGATCGAAGCAAAGGCGTCCACTCTGGTACGTGCGCCGATGACCACATCTTCCTCGATGAGCGCGCAGGGGCCGATGACCACATCTTCCCCAAGTTCGGCCTTGGGGGAGACGAACGCGGAAGGATGGATGACGGGCGCGGCCATTTACAGGCTCCTTCTGGGTTGGGCGGCAGCGGTCAGGGTCGCCTCGGCGGCCAGTTTGCCGTCCACATAGGCCCGCGCGTCCATTTTCCACAACTGGAGCCTGTGCTGAAGATTGGTGCATTCCATTTCCAGACGGTCGCCGGGGATGACCGGACGCCGGAAGCGGGCTTTTTCTATGCCGGTGAACAGGCAGAGCTTGTCGTCAAGAGTTTCGCCTTCGGGAAGGCTGTGAGCGACGAGTACGATGCCGGTCTGAGCCAGAGCCTCGACGATCAGAACGCCGGGCATGACGGGAATTCCCGGAAAATGCCCCTGAAAGAAGGGTTCGTTGAAGGTGAGGTTCTTGTAGGCCCTGATGCTTGACATGGGCTGGATTTCCAGCACCCGATCCACCAGCAGGAAGGGGTAGCGGTGAGGAAGAAGTTCGAGAATGCGTCCTATGTTGAGAGGGGCGGCGGAAGTATCGCTCATGGCTGATCCTTAAAATAGTAGAGAGAGGAAGAGTAAGCCGGGGATTATTCCCCACCGCGCAGGTCTGCCAGTTCCTTTTCCAGTCTGGCGATGCGCTTGAAGAGTTCGGGGAAGCGGGGCATGAGGGAGAGCGTGCGCAGATAGGTGGTATAATCCACAGTGGGTGTGCCGCCCACGACTTTGCCCGCTTCGATATCCTTGGCCACGCCGGACTGAGGGCCGATGGTCACACCGTCGCCGATGTGCAGATGACCGGCCACGCCGACCTGACCGGCCATGGTCACTTTGTCGCCCACATGGGTGGAGCCGGAAATGCCGACCTGGGAGACGATGAGGCATTCCCGCCCGAGTCTGACATTATGGCCCACCTGAACCAGGTTGTCGAGGCAGGTTTCGTCTCCGATACGGGTGGCGGAAAGGGCGGCGCGATCCACGGCGCTGTTGACGCCGACTTCCACTCTGTTTCCCAGTTCCACATGGCCGATCTGGGGGATTTTTCGTATGCCTTCTTCCGTTCGGACGAAACCGAAGCCCTCGCCTCCGATGATCGCTCCGGGCTGGAGTACGCAGCCCTCGCCGAGGATGCTGCCCGACATGAGGACGGCGTTCGGATACAGAGTACAGCCGTTTCCGATCACGCAGTCCTCGCCGACATAGACGCCGGGAAAGAGCGTGCATCCGGCGCCGATTCTGGCGCGATGGGCGATATACACGAAAGGATAGACGATGCATCCTTCGCCGAGTTCCGCTTCCGGCGAGATGGAGGCCAGAGGGCTGACGCCGTGAAAGGAACCTTGCGGAGCGGCAAACATGCCTATGGCGCGGGCAAAGGTGGGGTAGGGATCTTCGCAGATCAGCGCGTTTTTCACCTCGCCGGCATGTTCCGGGCGGACGATGACGGCTCCCGCTCTGGTGGTGGCCAGTTGATGCGCGTATTTCGGATTGGCCAGAAAGCTCAGTTCCGAGGGGCCGGCTTCATCCAGCGTGTTCACGCCGGTAATGAGGATATCCTCACCCTGAAGGCGCGTCCCGAGAGTTTCGGCCATATGAGAAAGATGGTGGCTTTTCATCAGATACTCCGGGCCTTCCCCGGCTTCGGGGAACGGTTGGGGGAACGGACGGACGCCGTTTCTGCCCGTCGGAAAGCCACGCGAGGGAAATCCGTGCGGGCCGGAACGGTCCGTCCGGGATGAAGAGGCCGCGCGCGGTTCCGGAGAAACGGCGCGGCCGGGCTGCTACTTCACGTTGAACTTGCCGCCCTTCTTTTTCCAGATCTTGTTGGCTTCGGCGAGGACGCCTTCGCTCACATTGACGCTTTCGCTGGCAAAGGGCGTGATGGAGGGGTTGTAGTTGAGAAGCAGGTCGTAATCGTTGGCCTTGGCGTAGGTGGAGCAGGCTTCCGAAAGGACTTCGAGCAGCTGCTTGTCCACGGCGGTCTGCACGGGGGCGATGCGCTGATTCAGATCGTTCTGCTTCTTTTCAAATTCCTGAATGCGGGTCTGAAGTTCGCGCCCCTTCTTGTTGCGGGCGTCTTCGGACATCGCGGCGGCCTGAGTGCGGAACTGATCCATGTCCTTCTTGAGGGTTTCTCCCTGTTTTTCAAGCGCGCTGCGTTCCTTGCCGAAGCGGTCCTGCAGAAGCTTGTCGGCGGCCTTGCCGACGTCGCTGTTGGCGGTAATGCCGACAAGGTTGATGATGCCGATTTTTCCGGCGGCAAGCGCAGGAGCGGAACAGGCGAGGCAAATGGCCAGAGCCATGACGATGCTGCGGATCATGAAATACTCCTCTGCATGATGCAGGATGGGGGCGCGGCGGAGCGGCGCCCGTGTTCTCGGAAAAAAGCCGCAGAGCGGCGGAATGGAAAAACACAGTTAATGACAATACGCTTCCGGCCCGCGGGGCGTCAAGGCATGATTGGCTTCCTTCTTTTCCGGCCTGCATCGACAAGGCCTGCGCTTTGGGCTAGGTGTACGGAGAAGAATCCCCTCGTCGTCGGCAGTCCCGGTCGCGTCCGGGACGCATATACTCCGTTCGGAATACGGCCAGTTCAGTTTTCCGGACGTTTTTCACGGAGGAAAGTCATGAGCGATTTTTTTGTTACGCTGGTTCCCGAACGTATTTTTATTCCGCAGGCGGAGCAGGCCGCCATGGAAAGACGTATGGTCGCATGGATGCAGGAGAACGGCTGGATCGAGAAGGAAAAAAGCGACTGTACCCTCGACGGGGACGGCGGCTGGCGTTTCACTCCGGCAGGATCCAGGCATATTGCCGACGAAGACTACAGCACGCTGCTCACCTATGGCTTTTGTGTGAAAACATATGAGGGCAAGGGCGTGTTCACCAATCTCGAGGGCGGACTGGAAGAGGCCCTGTGCCCTGCCTGCGGAGAGAATATCGAGGAAGATTTTTACGATATGGTCGGGGATTGGGCCATGGCGGAAGGCTCCCCTCCTCTGACGTGCCCGTGCTGCGGCGCAGCGTCCGACATCCGGGAATACAGGCTCGATCCTCCGTGGGGCTTCAGTCAGATCGGCTTTGAATTCTGGAACATCGGCGACATTGACCCGGAATTTACGGCGGAGTTTGCCTCCGTTCTGGGAGAGCCTGTCCGCGTCGTATGGGCGCATTTGTGAAGCTTTTGCAAGTGTTCCTTTTTTGTGGGATCTGCGTGGAAAACTGCCGTTGTCGACAAGCCGGAGGCTTTCGGGTAGGGTAAGAGAAGAATGTTCTGCTTTTCACAAATAACGTGTCCGGGCCGCCGGAGGGGGCGGCAGGGAGAGTTCATGTCCGCAACTATTTCTACGGGTCGCTCTGCTGTGGTCTTCGGCCTTGTGTTCCTTCTTTTTTCCGTGCTGCTTCCCGGTATTGTACGGGCTGAAGGAACAGAGCTTGTGCGTTACTGGCAGGTCGAGGGGGTGAACCCGGATTCGGAACTTTCCCTTTCCGGCCGGACACCGCTGCATCTGGCCTTTATTCCCCAGGAGAATCTGTGCGCCGCAGAATACGGCGATCAATGGTATGCCGTCTGCGCGCGCTCCACGGGCATGGCCGGAAGGCCTGCTCCCGACGTGACGCTTGATCCTCCTCTGCCCGGGACATGGCGCTGGACGGATGATCGGCTGCTTTCCTTCACGCCCTTTACAGACTGGCCGGCCGGAACCCGCTACACGGTCAGGCTGCCGGAATCTTCCCTGCCTCCCGCCACCCGCGTTGAGCAGCCGATTTCCTTTGTCACGCAGAGCGTGAAGGTCACAGGCTCGGGAGCCTTCCGCGTTGATCCGCAGAATCCGCGGGAAATGGCGGTCAGCGGGAGCATCCGATTCAGTTTTCCCATGCGGAAGGAAAGCGTGTCCGCCACTGCGGAACTGCCGGAGGGGAGCAAGACGCTGATCGGAGAACCTGTGTTTCTGTGGGACGAAAACGGGCTTGAACTGAGTTTCAGCGTTCCCGTGCGCGCGCTGGATGTGCGGAACGGAACACTGCGCGTGAACGTGGCACGGGGAGCCATGGCCCTTTTCGGCGGCGCGCCTGCCGAGGGTCTGGAGCTTAACATCAGTCTGCCCGGAAAAAATGAACTGTTCCGACTTGAGAGCGCGGAAGCCGCGGTGCTGACGGGGGCGGACATGCGCGCGCATCAGACGCTGGCGCTGAGCTTTTCCCTGCCCGTCAGCGCGCGCGAGGCCGGCAAGGCACTGACGGTCAGGATTCTTCCCCGGCAGAGAACGGAAGCGGAGGAGCGTCAGGCCGACGAACGCCCGCTCTACAACTGGTGGAATCTTGCGGAGCTGACCCCGGATGTACTGGCCCGATCCCGTACCGTAGCTCTGTCCCTGCCGGAAGATCCCGACGCCGCGCTGACGACGCTGGGTTTCGGTTTCAAGGAAGAGCTGGAGCCGGGGCGCAGTCTGCTGATTACTTTGGGGCAACTGAGCAGCAGGGACGGTTTTTCCAGCGGGAAGGAAAGCAGCTTTTTCACCGTCGTGCCCGAGTTTCCGGAAGAGCTTCGCATTTTGCAGAAAGGCAACGTCCTCGCGCTGGGGGACGACGACAGACTGTCGCTGTACAGCCGCAACCTTGAAGGCATCGCCTGGAAAGCCTGGCAGGTGCGTTCTTCTTTCATTAATCAGTTTGCCGGTATGAACGGGGGCAGTTTTGCCGAGCCGTCTCTTCCCGACGCCATGCTGGACTCCCTTTCCGTTCTGGGCGAGGGGAATATTCCCCTTGTGCGACGCGATGCAGGCAGTCCCCAGTTTTCTTCGCTCGATCTTGCTCCGCTGCTCAAAGATCGGACGGACGGTCGCAAGGGGCTGTTTGTTCTGCGTCTGACGGGGCTGCGCGACGGCAGGGAAGTTGTTGAGGAACGGCGTTTTGTGCTGGTCACGGATCTGGGGCTGATCCGGAAGAGCTGGGCGAACGGAGAGGGAACGCTCTATGTGGCTTCCCTGTCTTCCGGCGGGCCTGCCGCGTCGGTAGATGTCCGCGTCATCGGCGCAAACGGCCTTCCCGTGTATGAGGCCGTGAGCGATGGGGGCGGCAGGGTGTTCCTGCCCGATCTGTCCGGCCTGCGCGCCGATAAAGCTCCTGTGGCCGTTGTGGCCGAGCGGAAGGGGGATCTGGCCTTTCTGCCCTGGCAGGGCTGGGCTGCGGCCAGTCTGGAAACGGACTTCTCGCGCTTTGATATTTACGGAGAAACGGAAAGCGAAGAGGGGCTGAACGTATTCCTGTTCGGAGAACGGGACATCTATCGCCCCGGCGAAACGGCGCACGTCGGTTATATCGTACGTCAGAGCGGCGGCGCGGATCTGAAGGGCCTGCCTCTTCGGGCCGAACTGCGCGATCCCCGCGGCAATATTGCCGCCTCGTGGGATTTGCGTCTTCCGGAATCGGGCTTCGGCGAACTGGAGTATCCCGTTGCCGTTACGGCGCCCACCGGGCTGTACACGCTCGATCTGCGCCTGCGCGACGACAGAAACGAGGAAGGGAATTTCCTGCGCGCGCTGTTTTTCCGTGTTGAGGAATTCCAGCCGGACACGCTGCGTCTGACGCTGGCTCTTTCTCCCCGGCCTGCCGGAGGAGGCTGGCTGTGTACGCGGGATATTCCGCAGGAGCTGGCTGCCGCGGTCGATCTTGAAAATCTGTTCGGCGCGCCCGCATCCGGCGCGCGTGTGACGGGCGGGATGGATGTTTCTCCCGCAGCATTTTCCTTCCCGGCCTATCCCGGCTGGCATTTTTACGACGCGGCTCCGCTGGGGCAGGGGGCTTCGCGCTTTCTGGGGGAACTCACAACGGCGGAGGACGGAACGGCGCGTTTTGTTCTGCCTGCCGAGTCCTATGAACATGCTTCCTGCCGTCTGAATGTCACGGCCCGGGGCTTTGAGCCGGGAGGAGGGCGCAGCGTATCCGCGCTGGCCGGAATCACGGTGTCTCCGCTGGAATATGTGCTGGGCTGGAAGTCGAGCTCCGATCTGGACTGGCTGCCTCAGAACGGAAGCTCGACGCTTCGTCTTCTGGCGGTGGATTCCTCGCTCGCTCCCCGCGCTCTGGGAGAACTCACGCTGGAGACGCTGGGCGTGACCTGGACAAAAAGCCTGATCCGCGACGAACGCGGTCTGTACCGTTATGAAAATCTGCGCCGTGAAACGGTGTTGAAGTCCTCCCGAATCAGCCTCGGGGCGGAAGAAAGGGAAATTGCGCTCGACACCTCGAATCCTGGGGAACGGGTGCTGCTTGTCCGTGCTTCGGACGGGACGCTTCTGGCCCGCATACCCTATGTCGTGGCGGGCACGGCCCCCGTACTGACGGATGAACTGCGCGATCCCGTGCTGCGCGCCGCGCTGGATAAAAAGGACTACGCGCCCGGCGACACCATGAAGGTCATGCTGACTACGCCCTATAAGGGGGCGGGCCTCATCACCGTGGAGCGCGAAAAGGTTGTGACGGAACACTGGTTCCGCTCCGAGGGCGGAACTTCCGTGGAGGAAGTGACACTGCCTGCCGATTTCGAGGGGCGGGCCTACCTCAATGTGACCTATTTCCGTTCACCTGAAGACGGGGACATTTTCACCCGTCCTCATGCCGCGCTGGCACAGCCCTTTACCGTCAATATGGAGCGGCGGGATCTGGGGATCGTCGTGGAACCCCGGCTTGTGGAATCCCGAGGGGAGGCCGTTGCCCGTCCCGGCGGGGAACTTGTCGTGGATCTGCGCGCAAAGCGGCCGTGCCGGGCGCTGCTCTTTGCCGTGGACGAAGGCGTATTGCAGCTAACCGGCTTTAAGACGCCCGATCCTCTCGGGGACATGCTGGGCAAACGCGCCCTTCAGGTGAAGACTTCCCAGTATTTTGATCTGCTCATGCCGGAATACGGCATGCTTCACGCCTCGCTTGCGGCATATGGCGGCGGCGAGGGTATGGCGACGCAGGCAGCCATGGGGCAGAATCCCTTCCGTCGGCCGGGCGAAAAGTCCGTGGTTTTCTGGTCGGGAATCATGGACGCGGGGCCGGAGTCCGTAAGCGTACACATTCCTCTGCCCGACTATTTCAGCGGCCGCCTGCGGATCATGGCCGTTGCCTGCTCGGCGGACGGCAAGGACTGGGGCCTGTCGTCCTGTCGCAGGGATGTCGACGTTCAGGCAGAAGTCGTACTGCAACCGGCCTTTCCGCTCTTTGTCGCTCCGGGAGACGAGTTCGAGGCGTCCCTGACGCTGACGGACATGAGCGGACTTGCGCCGGATGCACCGTCAGAAACGGAAACCGGGAAGATTCCCGGGCGGCGTCTGCGCCTGGACGTGGAAACGGGCGAAGGCCTCGAGGTGCTTTCGCCGCTTCCGTCCGAGGTGGAACTGTATCATGCCCGCGGACGGACGGTGACCATGCGTCTGCGCGCAAAGGATTATCCCGGCGGGGAAAGCGTGCTGATCCGCGTCGCTCCGGGCGAAGGGGAGCAGGGGAATCCCGTGACGCGAAGCGTGGGCCTGTCCGTGCGTCCGGCAACGCCGCGTGCGACAATGGCGGCCTTCGGACGGACGAAGGCTTCCGGCTCGGCCGAAAATGTCTGGACGGCAACGCGCCGTCTCTACCCCGAATTCTCGACCTTCCGGGCCGGCCTTTCTCCTTTGCCGCTTCCCGTGGTGCGCGGCTTCATGAACTATCTGGACGCCTATCCCTACGGCTGCACCGAGCAGGTGACCAGCGCGGCCTTCCCGGCCCTGGTTATGCTTTCCATGCCGGAACTCATGCCTGAAGACGGAACCTGGGATGCGGCAAAACTGCGCGATACGGTGCAGCAGGTTCTGACCACGCTCTCCGCCCGCAGCGACGGAGGCTGGAATTTTGCCATGTGGCCGGGGAGCTGGGTTCATGAGGATCTGCTGCTTTCCGCCTATGTGGCTGATTTCCTGACTACGGCAAAGGAAGCGGGCATTGTTGTGCCCTACACTCTGGAAAGAAATCTGCTGGCCGGGCTGGAGGAGGCGGCTTCCTCCGTTCCCGGTTCCCTGCGCGACGTCCGCGTGCGGGCCTATGCCGCCTGGGTGCTGACCAGAAACGGGGTGATTACATCCAATATTCTTGCCAATCTGGACGCATGGCTGAACCGTCATGTCACGAAAAACGGCAAGCCTGCCTGGCACGGGGATATTGCCGCCGTGTTCATGGGCGGAAGCTGGAAGCTCATGATGCAGCTCGAGGAAGGGCGGAAGCTGGTGTCCGGCTTCAAGCCCGATCCTGTGCAGACCTGGAGTACGGATGAGTTTGAAGGACTCTCCGCCCGCGCCTTCTACCTGTCCGTGCTTGCCGGGCAGTTCCCGGACATGCTGAAGGAAGAGGCGGCCGTCAGGGCACAGGACGAACTGCTGGAACTGGCCTCGTCCGGGTCCTTCACCACCTTTTCCGCAGCGCAGGCCGCGCGCGCCATGCTGGCCTGCATGAAGGCCGGGGCGGCGACTCCTGGGGAACTTCCTGAACGTTCGCTGCGTCTGGAGGCTCTGGATGCTACCGGCAAAACTCTGCTTCAGCATACAGGCTCCGGCCCTCTGCTCCGGCTTGAACTGGAGCAGGGAGAACGCACGCCGACTCCCTCGCCTGCCGACATTGCTTCCCTGCGGGTGGCGGCGGATCGTCCTCTGTTCTGGGACGTTGCCGTTTCAGGTTTCGACGCGGAGCTGCCGGACAAGCCCGCATACAACGGCCTGGAAGTCTTCCGGGAAATACGTGATGCCGAAGGGAATACGGTCATGGACGGCACGGGGCATTTTCTGCGTCCCGTCCGGCAGGGGGAAGAGCTGACGGTGATCCTGCATGTGCGTTCCTATGACAGGCCCGCGGATAATGTGGCCGTCAGCGATCTTCTGCCCGGCGCGCTGGAAATGATAGTCAGCGATATGGGCGGCGTGCTGCGCGCCGGTCTGGATGCCGTGCCCGGCGGTACGGAATCCTTCATGCTGGAAGGCGATTACGTCGAACGGCGCGAGGATCGCATGCTGATATTCACATCCGCCTCGCCGCGCGACGGCGTGTTCGCCTACCGGGTGCGGGCCGTGACGAAGGGCGATTTCGTCGTGCCTCCGTTGCGTGCCGAAGCCATGTACGATCCCCGTCTGAATGCGACGGGTGCGGCAAGCCGTATGGTGGTGGAATAAGCGCGCATGGATCGAGCTGTTATGGGAAAGAGCCGTCGCGTGCGCCGCGCCGCGATCGTTGCGGCGGCTCTTTCCGGAATGTTGCTGATCCTGTCGGCCCTGCTCTGGCTGGCCCTGCTGCTGGCTCCCCGTCCGGATCTTTACGGCGGGGCGGATTTTTCGCGCGTGTTTACGGACAGGACGGGCCGTATTCTGCGCGTATGTCTGACGCACGATGAAAAATACCGGATATTCACCCCGCTGGACGCCATGCCTGCGGAACTGCTCGAAGCGACGCTGCTGTATGAGGATCGGGATTTCTGGAAACATTCCGGCGTAGATATTCCGGCCTTGTTCCGGGCAGCCTGGACTACTGTTTCCGGCGGGCGTCGAATGGGAGCTTCCACGCTGACCATGCAGCTGGCCCGGATCTCCGGACATATAGACAGCTCCCATGTGCCCGGCAAGCTGGTTCAGATATGGTACGCGCTTGTGCTGGAGCGGCACTATGCCAAGCGGGATATTCTGGAAGCCTACCTCAATCTTGCGCCCTACGGAGGCAATATCGAGGGAGTGGGAGCCGCTGCCCGCGTGTACTTTTCCAAGGATGCGTCCGCCCTCAGTCTGCCGGAGATCATGGCTCTGGTTCCCGTGCCTCAGCATCCGGCCGCGCGCAATCCGCTTTCCGGCCGGGAAGGCGCGCTGTCCGCAGCCCGCGTGCGTCTGCACGGGCTGTGGAACGAGGCCCATCCCGGTGCGGAAGATATGTTTTTTGCCGATGTGCCGCTGCGGGTACGCGGCCCGCGCAATCTGCCCTCCGAAGCTCCCCACGCCGTGGATTCCCTGCTGGCGGCCTTTCAGGCCGGAGAGGAGCGCGTACCCGCCGGGCAGTCGGGGCGGCAGATGAGCGGAGGAACGATCGTTACGACGCTTGATCTTGATATCCAGCATCTTGTGGAAAAAGCGCTGCGCCGGGCGGTGGAACGGGGGAAAAGCTGGGGGATGCGCAATGCCGCCGCTCTGCTGCTGGACTGGCGCACGGCGGAAATACGCGCGCTGGTCGGATCGGCCGATTTTAACAGTGCGGCCATTTCCGGGCAGGTGGACGGTACGGCGGCGCGGCGTTCTCCCGGCTCCGCGCTCAAGCCCTTCATCTACGCGCTGGCTCTGGAACAGGGGCTTATCCATCCGGCCACCATTCTGGCGGATACGCCGAAGGTTTTTCGGGCGTACGAACCGGAAAATGCTGACGGGGAATTTCGCGGGCCGCTGCGCGCGGACGAGGCTCTGCGGGCCAGCCGGAACATTCCCGCCATATGGCTGGCGGAACGTCTGCGCGCGCCAGGGCTTTACGGCTTTCTGAAAAATGCGGGGACGGCCTTTGAACGCGATGCGGAATATTATGGGTTGGCGCTGGCCCTCGGCGGAGCGGAAGTTTCCATGCGCGAGCTTGCCGCGCTGTATGCCGCGCTTCCCGCGCTCGGGCAGTGGCGTCCGCCTTCGCTGCTTCCTTCCTCCGGGGAGCCGGGGAAGCGGATTCTTTCCCCTGAAGCTGCCTGGGTAACGCTGACCATGCTTCGCCAGCCCTGGCTTTCCGGTCTGGGAGGAACGGGCTTCGGCGATATCCCCTGCGCCTGGAAGACGGGGACGTCCAGCGGCCTGCGCGACGCCTGGACGGCCGGAGTATTCGGCCCCTATGTGCTGCTTGTGTGGGTGGGGAACTTCGATAACTCCTCCAATCCCGGCTTTACCGGCATACACGCCGCCGCGCCGCCGTTTTTCGAGATTGCGCGCAATCTCGTCCGTCGCGAGGGCCTGCGGGATATCGCGCTTTCTCCTTCCTATGCGGAAAAAAACAAACTGAACGTGCGGCAGGTGGAAGTCTGCGCGCCTACTGGGGATGTGCGCCTCGATCTGTGCGGTGAACGTCCCCGCGCCTCGTGCTGGTTCATTCCCGGCGTTTCACCCATCAGGGATTCCGGTATTCTGCGTGAAATTCTGGTGGATACGCGCACGGGGCTGCGTCAGTGCAGGGAAATCCCCGGCGTGACGGAACGGCGTATTCTGGAGTTCTGGCCTGCGGACATGATGGAACTGTTCCGCCGGGCGGGCGTGCGCAAGCCTTCTCCGCCGCCTTTTGCGCCGGAATGCGCACAGGGACGGAGTCCCGGTCGGTCACCGGAGATTGTTTCTCCCCGGGAGGGTGTGAGCTATGCCGTCAGACTGGACGGAGAAGGTGAGATCCCGCTGATTGCACGTCCGGACGGAGATGCGGAGACCCTGTTCTGGTTTGACGGTCGCGAATTTGCGGGAGCCTGTGCCGCCGGGGAAACGCTGAACTGGAAAGCCTCTCCGGGAAGGCATGTGCTGCGCGTGGTGGATGATCTCGGACGCACGGCGGAACGGACGGTGGATGTGGAAAGCGTGCCCTGATCCGTTCCATTATGCTGCAAAAGCGACGGAAAAGGCCTTTGGACGAGGCTTTTCTTCCCTTTACTTGCATTCCTGGGCGGAGTAGATCAGACGGATTCCGCAAGTCCGGCCCTTTTGTGACGGTACCGGCGCGGTTCGCACGTTTCACGCCGCACAGCGCGGCGCAGCAGGAGTACGCATGAGTCAGTCCAAATTTCCCGCCCGCATCCGGTATGAATATGAACAGGATCCCGCGGCCCGTCTGCAGTATGCCCATGGCGTGTGGGGCGGCATCAATCCCCAGGGGGAAATTGAAATCAATTTCTATCTGGAGAGCGATAAACTCCCCCAGTTTTCCGAACGTCAGGTTGAACCGGACGGCTCCTTCGGTCAGGAATATGTGCCCTTTGACGAGGATGTCCGCGTGGTGACACGGCGCATTCATTCCAAGGTCGTGCTGGGCTATCATACCGCCCGCGCCCTGCAGGAATGGCTCGAGGAAAAGATCGACATGCTGGACATGGAAGAGGAGGGGGGCGCACCCTTCACCATAGAAGGCCCGGGAGGTCTGGAACAGTAATGCCTCCGCGTCGTCATCAATGGAGCAGCGCGCCCGAAGGGCAGGAAGAGGAGCGCGTCAGCCGTTCCCGCCGCAAGCGGGAGAGTACGGCTCTGCAGGAACTGGGAGAAAAGCTCGCGGAACTGCCCCCGGCTGCTCAGGCCCGTCTTCCTCTGCCTTCCGATCTCCGGGATGCCCTGAATGAATACCGCCGCATCAGCAATAAAGAGGCCCGCCGTCGTCAGCTTCAGTTCATAGGTCGGCTGATGCGTGAAGCGGAAGCGGACGGCGCGCTTCCGGCCATTCTTGAGGCGTGGGCCGCGCTGGAATAGCGGCGTCGTATCCGCAAAACGACATGAAAAACGGGAGTCCTGGAAACGTTCTCTGGTGTCCCGCCTTGTTCGGCGCACTTTATTCCGAAATGAAACAGGACTCCGTGCGGAGCGACGTGCCGGGCGCATACGGGGATGCGGCAGGTTGAGCGACGCGCAAGTATCATTTTCCCGGGAGGAGCGGCTGCGTCTGTGTTTTGTCCTGTAGATGAACAGGAATGAACACGGGTGAATCCGGAAAGCGGGCCGCGTTTGCATGCCCTGAGCAGCCGATATGCTGTCTCAGGGGGGCTTAAAATATCTGTCGGCCATAGCCCCCTGTGTTCCGGCGTGCAGCTTTCACACTTCCGCCGGAGCCTGCTCTGCCGTCCATACCTGCACGCCCCTGCGGGGTGCCCGTCAGGCGGCTAGTCCATAAGCATATTGGGGCTGCTCCGGCGTCGCGGCGCAGTCGTGCTTCGTCTGACTTCTGGAGCATGTTCAAAACGATTATGCGCTAATGTACAGGCCTGATATGTCGGCCGGATGTGGTGTTCGGTATGTGGTGTCCGGTGTGAGCTTTGTTGTTACTGCGCCCGGACAAGGCGCAGACAGGCAATTTCCGAGGGAGTAAACAGTCTTGCGGCGACAAAGCTCCACAGGCCCGTGCCGTTGCTGACATACAGATACATATTTCCCACTTTATAGAGCCCGGAGACATATCCTCCGTTCGAAGCGGCCACAAGCTGCCTGACTCCGGGCATGAGCCCTCCGTGCGTGTGCCCGGAGAGCTGGAGTGCGACGCCGAGGGCTTCGGCCTCTTCCGGTCTGTCCGGCACATGACTGATCAGTATGCGCACGGCTCCGTCGGGTACGCCGTCGAAAATGTTGCTCGGTTCCTTTGAGCCGTGAAAGCGCATATCGGCTCCGCCCAGGGCCAGCGCAGCGTTCCCGCGACGGATCAGCGCATGACTGTCGCAGAGAAGGCGGTAGCCGTGCGTATCATAGAAGCGCAGCCATTCTTCCCGTCCCTGGTACATTTCGTGATTGCCCAGGGTGAAGAAGACGCCATCCCGCGCATGGAGCTTTTCCAGCGGAGCCAGAACGTCGGAAATGAGCCCCGGAGCAGATTCCCCCAGATCGCCGGAAAGAACGATGACATCCGCGTCCAGAGCGTTGACCTTCTCGACGACGGATTCCAGCCAGGGGGCCGTGAAGATGGTGCCGAGATGCAGATCCGTCAGCTGAACGATACGGAAGTCTTCCAGCTCTGCAGGGAGATTTTGTATGGGAACGGCCGTTTCCCGGACATCGGGAATCTTTACGGCATTATAAAAGGCAATCAGACCTGTTGCCGCACCGAGCAGCAGCACCCCGAGAGAAAGTTTTCTTGAGAGCAGGGTGTGCAGCGGCGTCCGCCACAGGGGCGCAAGTATCAGGGCTGGGGCAAGCAGCGCCGTCCTGATGCTCTGGAGGGCCGTGATCGGCAGGATCATGGCCGTACAGCAGACGAGCGGGAAAAGCAGCGCCGCCGGCCAGGTGGTGAAGGTATGACGCATCCAGGGCAGAGCAAGAGAAAGAATGCCTGCTGCGCCTGCGAGAGCGACGGGTATTTTCCAGCGTTTTTTTCCGGGCAGGCTGAGTACCAGCCAGATCAGACAGGTCAGAGCAAAGAGCGTGACAGCGACCATCATCTGTCTGAATCCCATGGCCTGTATCAGGTGCAGCATCTGTGTTTTCAGAGCATCCATGCAGCGCAGCGTCATGAAGAGGTGGAGACGGAAGCCCCGAGATGCGTGCGGGCAAAGCAGGAGATGAGGATTCCTCCTGCCTGAGCCACGTTCAGAGAGTCGAATTCACGCAGAAAGGGGATGTACAGACTGTGTGCGCAGCGTTTTGCCACTCCCGGGCGCACACCCTTGTCCTCATTGCCGAGTACCAGCAGGGCGGGCAGTTCGAGACGGGAGCTGAGGGCATTCTGTCCGCCGTCCGCAAAGCGGGCGGCATAGGTGACGAAGCCTGCTTTTTCGGCCTGTTCCACGGCGCGGGAAAGATTGACCACTTCGGCCAGCGGCAGACGTTCCAGCGCACCGGCGGCGGAGCGGCGCGCCCCCGGACCGAGATACGCGCTGTTGTGTCGGGGCAGTACCAGACCTGCGCCGCCCAGTGCATACAGCGTGCGGGCCAGCGTCCCTACGTTGCCGGGGTCCTGTACCTGATCCAGGGCAACGATAAGCGGGAGGGGGGCCTTGACGGCTTCGCTCAACAACGTTTCCCACTCCGTGCGGGACGAGACCCGCAGACGGGCGAGAACCCCCTGATGATGCGCTCCGGGGCAGAGCCTCGTCAGCGCGTCGTCAGGGAGCAGTGTGAAGCGAACTTTTGACGAACGGCACAGATCGAGCAGTTCGGAGCTTTCCCGACTGGGACGGCCTTTGCGCAGATAGATCTGATCAATGTCTGCCGGAGAGGAGCGCAGCAGCTCCAATACGGGCTTCAGACCTGGGAGAAAATTTTCATTTTCCATAAAAATAAATAAAATTCAATACGATAAAATAAAAAACGGGGTATGTCCCTTGTCTAGACTTTTCCTAATGGATTGCCGGAAACCCCGGATATCTGTACATTGTCGAACAGGCGTTCACAGCTCCCCGGAAGCGACCTGATCGACCCGGAGGCTGGCGGAAAAATAGCCGTGGATCCCGGAGAACAACATGTTCTTGCGGGTGCTGTCTACCGGACTTGCCGTAATTTGCGTGCGGCGTCAAGGGTAACGGAGAATATGTCGGACGGGATCGCTACCATCCGTCTTCAGGGATAACAGGCCTCGGGAGAGCATATGCGAGTTGGAACACATCGAACGGGAATTTTCGGCATACGGTGGGTATTTTTCTGCTTTTGCGCATGGCTGATTTCGGGCTGCGCCACGACCCAGACCACCATTCTGCCCAATCCGGACGATGCCGCCCCGGACTACTCGGGAATTATTCTCGAGGACGACGGTATTGTTCTGACCGATGCGGAACGCAGAGCCCTCCTGTCACAGGGAGAACTGGATCGCGGCCTGAGTCGTGAAGATCTGCTGGAAGTCCAGAAGTATTTCAAATTCTATGTTCACGGCAACCGCCGTACCATCGAGCTGAATCTGCTCCGTTCCCGTCCTTATCTGGCCTATGCCCGCAAAGTCTTCCGGGAAAAGGGCATGCCCGAGGAGCTGGCCTGTCTTGCCTATGTGGAAAGCGGATACAATCCTGTTGCCGTTTCCCGCTCCAAGGCTATGGGAATGTGGCAGTTCATGTCCGCCACGGGGCGGCAGTATGATCTCACGCAGGACTGGTGGATGGACGAACGGCTGGATCCCTATAAGGCGACTCGTGCTGCGGCGGAATATCTGGCAGAGCTTTACGACATGTTCCATGACTGGCATCTGGCCATTGCTTCTTACAATGCCGGCCCCGGCAAGATCAGCCGGGCGCTGGAAGGAACCGGCGAGAGCGAATTCTTTGAACTTTGCCGCAGTAACGACATGCTGGATGAAAAACGGCAGCTCAAGCCGGAAACCATGCAGTATGTGCCGCGTTTTCTTGCCATGTGCAAGATCATGCGCAATATCGACACGCTGGGGTTCAGCCCCGCGGAACCACGCCCTGAAGATCTGGTGAAGGTTCCCGCCCGGGAACTGCGCGCCAAACCCAACACGGATCTGGCAGCCTTTGCCGGCGCGCTGAACATGAGCTGGGCGGAATTTTCCGCCTATAACCCGGCCTTCAAGCGTTATATCACCCCTCCGGACAGACATGTTTCCGTCTATGTGCCCTACCATGTCGAAGCCCGCGCGGACAAGCTGTTGCGGGACGGCAAACTGTCCGGCAAGGGCTGGGCGACATATACCATCGTGCGCAACGATACTTTGAGCAAGATCAGCAGTCGTACGGGTGTGCCCGTCAGCATTTTGCGGCAGGCCAACCCCCGCTGCGAACCGCTGCAAATCGGCAAGAAGCTGCGTATTCCCAGTATGAGCGGGAACGGCGAATATATGATTGCGTCCGCTTCTTCCAAAAAAGCCTCTTCCGGAAGTTCTTCCTCCTCCTCAAAGGCCTCTCAGGGAAAACGCTCCTCCGGGAGTTCCAGAGCCGCAGCCGTGGCCGCCGCACCGAAGAAATCCTCTCAGACGGCGGCTCCGTCGAAAAAGTCTTCCCGGTCGGCCACTGTGGCGGCCGCGTCAAAAAAATCGTCCTCGACATCTGCCAAATCTTCCGGTTCTGGAAAAAGCGGAGGACGCTCGCATGAGGTGCGTTCCGGCGATACGCTGGCTTCCATCGCCAGGGAATACGGCGTCACGCTGACGGCCATGCGTGAGGCAAATACCCAGCTTGAGGATCCGCATAAGCTGAAGGTAGGACAGAAGCTCAATGTTCCCGCAGCCCCCAAGAAGGACATCATGTACACAGTCCGGTCGGGCGATACGTTATGGAGCATTTCCCGCCGCTTCAACACGTCCCCCGGAGAAATCCGCAGCCTGAACAACCTCACGAGCAATACTCTCCGTCCCGGAGACGCTCTGCGGGTGGCCGTCAACTGATCCTCGGCTCGGCACTTTTTTTGCAGCCCCGCATGTCTTCCTTTCATGCGGGGTTTCTTTTTGGGGGCGGCAACGACACTTTACTTGCGGCATATCTTGAGGATACAATGACACTTGTGAATGTTTTTATTTCCGGTCGCAGAGGGGCAGTATCGCGTTTCCCTTTGCGTCCGCGTCTTCCTTTTCCGGAAGATGTTAACCCAAAAAGGAACCGTAAATGAAAGCGTGGAAAGTTCTGACCCTGTGCGTTGCCTGCATGGCGGCCTTTTCCCTGAGTATTCCCTCCGATGTGGAAGCAAAGCGTCTTGGCGGAGGGCGCAGTTTCGGCAGTTCTCCCAGCATGAGCCGTCCTGCGACGCCGTCGGCGCCGAGCGGAACCTATCGTCAGCAGAGCAATACCTACAGTCGGCAGGCAAATCCCGCGGCCGGCGCGGGTGCGGCCGCCATGAACCGCCCCGGATGGGGAGGCATGCTGGGCGGCCTTCTTGCGGGAACCTTCATCGGTTCCATGCTGTTCGGCAATGGTATGGCCGGAGCAGGGGCAGGCGGTGGTCTGCTGGATCTCATCATTCTGGGTCTGCTGGTGTATTTCGGCGTCAAGATGTTCCGTCGTTTTAAGGCAAACCAGCAGGGTGGGGCAGCCTCGTCCTCCATGTATCGTGAAGCTCCCCGGCCCGCTTCCGACGCTTCTGCCTGGGGCAGTCTGAAAAATGAGGAAGGGCAGACCTATGAAGCTCCCCGCGCGTCGGCCGTTCCCTCCGACTTTGATCAGGAAGAGTTTCTGCGCGGTGCGAAAATGGCCTATACACGGCTTCAGGAATCGTGGGATCGCCGTGATCTGGACGATATTGCCCAGTTTGCCACCCCGGCCGTGGTGCAGGAACTGCGCGCCCAGAGGGACGAAGATCCTAAGCCGGGCGTAACGCAAATTCTCAAAGTCGACGCCTCCGTGGTGGAAGTGCGTGAGGAAGGGACGGAACAGCGCGTATCCGTGTTCTTTGACGTGCTGATGCGCGAAGATCCCACGCAGGAACGTCCGGAACAGGTGCGCGAACTGTGGCATTTTGTGCGAAATCGCGCGGGTGACGATTCATGGAGATTGGACGGAATCCAGCAGATGGTATAGAGCGGAGCAGACTGTCTTTTCCCCGAACGCTCTTTTGCCGGACAAAGATGTTCGCCCTTTTTTATGAGAAGGCACAGTTTCCGTTTTTCGCCTGTATAGACGATTCCGTCTTTACAGGATGACGAAGGCTCTGGTTCGGCTGGGCGAGATACAGGATCGCTCTTCAGGAACGGACACTGTTGTAGAGAAGCCGATTCCGATCTTCCCGCATACTGATCGGCTTCTTCCATCCCGGAGCCCCTGCCGGAAGAAGGGCGGAAGACACCTGACAGCATGGGACTTGTGCTGAATCGTGAAGCTGTCATACCGGTGAAAATGTATGAAGAGCCCCGGGCGGAGCTTTCGCCCGGGGCATCCTTTTTGCTTTTTTCACGAACAGGGCCTTTCCATGCTAAGCGTTTCGCCCGGCCGTAAAAAAGCGAATTGACAAGAGGGCGCAGTCAGTGAAATGTTTTCTGCGGATTTCTTCCACCGGTATTCGATGTGCTGTAATTTTCGAAAAGAAAGACGCTCTCTCTCACTCTCTCTCTTTGTCGAACCCCCTGGTTATCATATGACGGAATGGAAAATTGATATGCCGATTTTTGCAAATTCCATGAAAGCACGCTGGTTGAATGGTCTGGGTATGTTGCTGCGTACAAATCCCGTCGTGGGAGGAATACGGAGAGGAGCGGGAAAAGTCGGCTCTTTTTCCAGGGAGAGGAGAATTTCCGCCAGAATGCCCAGAAATATACGGAGACTCAGCCTTCGCGTACTGCGCAACGGACGTGTCGTCCTGCGTCGGGGGAGCAATGCTCCACGCTTTGCCGTCGAGCTGGTGCGTCACCCCAGAACTGTCGGCGCCATATGTCCGAGCGGAACTCAGCTTGCGGGAGCCATGGCCGCAGCCATTCCGGAAGGGAAGGGACTGGTGATTGAGATCGGCGCAGGGACGGGGGCCGTGACGCGGGCCATACTTGCCCGGGGGATAGAGCCTGAACGCCTGCTTGTGCTGGAGCGTTCACCGGAGTTCTGCCGTATGTTGCGGAGGAAATTTCCGGGGCTGAATATTGTGGAAGGGGATGCGGCCATGCTGGCTTCCTATGTGCCGGAAGGCCGTGAGGTGGTTGCCGTCGTTTCTTCCCTGCCGCTGATGAATTTTCCTTCTTCTCTGCGGGAAGCCATTCTTGAGCAGGTTCGGCGCGTGATCGGTACACGGGGATGCGTCATCCAGTTTACCTATGCGCTGCTTGGCGAATCGCCCTACTCGCGGAATGGTTTTCGACGCGACCTGTGCCGCTTTATTCCCAGAAACCTGCCGCCTGCCAAGGTAGAACGCTTCTGGCTTTAGCTTCACACGAGTCGGATTGGAAGCGGAGAGGCGAGCTTTCGTTTTGCAGGAGGTTCTGCTTTGTGATTGGCCCTTCTGCTGCGCTGGTTACGTTCAGAGGCGGTGCCGGAAGTTCCATCTGAAAAAGACGTGGGCCGTTTTGTTTTGAACATGCTCCCGGAACCAGGTGAAGCAGGATTCCGCCGCAAGGCCGGATCAAACGCAATATTTTTGTTGCGGCGTAGCTGCCCGACGAGCGGGGGCATGGACAACAGAGCAGGCTCCGGCGGAGACGCGAAACCTGCGGGCTGGAACACAGAGGGCCTGAACGCCGATGTGTTCAGGAGCAGAACGTACTGATTCCGTTCCGCAGGTACAGCGGAATAAGTGCGCCGGCAAGAGAATAGCCCCGCAGGAAGATCCGGGCATTGCGCCCCGTATCGGTACTCGATGTGTGAGCTGTATTATTTTCTTCTGTCGTTTCCCCGGATGAGGTAAAATTTTTTCTTTTCCTCATACATCCTGCGATCGGCTTCATCGAACTGTTTTCTGATATTGCAGGCGGAGGCCCGCCAGGAAATGCCGACGGAACTGCTGATGCCATGCAGTTCCATATCCCGATGGACGGAAAGAACAAGGGAGCGGAAACCGGCTTCATCGTGCGTGTCGTCAATAATGACAAACTCGTCCCCACCGATACGGAAAGCCGCTTCACCGAAGGCCTGGCGCAGGAGATTGTCTCCCGCGCTGTGTCCAAGCCTGTCGTTCATTTTTTTCAGCCCGTTCAGATCAAAGCAGGCAAGACCCAGAGGTGAGCTGTGTTCATCCTGCCAGGAATCCAGAATCTGATTGAATTTATTCCTGTTGCAGAGTCCGGTCAGGGAATCTTCAAAGCTCATGCGCCTGAGTATGTTTGTCTGATGCTCGATATTCTTTTTTTGCGAGTCAATCTGCTCCTGAAGATAGGTATAGGTTTCCCTGGAAAATTTTGTGGGAAAGCCGATATCGCTTTCCACCATCTCCGAATAGGGATTCGATATATGTATATGGTGGCAGCGGAAGCCTGTTTCCGTCCAGCGGAACAGGGCTGTTATGCGCTGATGTACTCTCAGATAGATGTTGGTACTCGGATCTGTGGCTATCCACAGTCTCCCGGTACAGAGAAAAACATCCGGCGCGACCAGAAGTACGTCATAGTGTTCGTCCGAAATATTACAGAGTGGAACCTTGCCTGCAAACTGCCGGAACGTATTCGCCGTTGTTTCGAGATCTGCCGCGTATTCGTGTTCCGCTGCGCCGAACCAGCTGAAGGGGGCCTCAAAATAGGCAATCAGAGCTTCGTCGTCATTTTCGCAATAGTGCTTATGCAGAAAAAAACTGGTCAGATCCCTCACTATCTTCTTTTTTACATCGTCGGCGATCAGTTTGTCTATCATCTGCAAATTCCCATTGCTCCAGGTTCAACACATCGCTCGTCTGCCTGCTTTCCCGCCTCGTTGTGAGCCGTATCGGCGTCAGACGGAACCGGTGAACCATCAAAAAAGAAGAGGGAGGCCCGACGGGCTCCGCAAGCTTTTCAGCGTGCGCCTTCCTCCGCGTTTTCAAATATGGCGATCAGCTTTTTTGCGAGTGGCTTGTATCCTCCGCACACTGCGCTGCATTCCTGAAAAAGGCGCAGGCCCAGCTCTTCGTCCGGGGTGGGGCTGTCGTTAAACGCATCGACAAAGATATCTTCAACATCCTGCTCTGACAAAAGTTCGTTGGATATCAGATGCAGAAAGGCGGAAAGAAACTGCATTTCCAGTTCATATTCGTGTGCTGATTCGGAAGTCATCAGTATCTCCTGTGTAAACGCCAGCACGTCGCCGCATGTGTAATTATCTTTTATATATCCTGGATATGCGATCAAAAAATCGTTTATTCCGGAATAATATTGCATGGTAAGGCATTGCTTCAAAGATTCGCCTCTCAACCCGGCACAGAGAGATCGCG
>LBJMC04202__coassemble_450_pt1 | contig 30799 bp, 26 predicted proteins | sample LBJMC04202__metabat2_low_PE_018 | metagenome-assembled genome bin LBJMC04202 | reverse complement strand
CGCTGAGCTTGCGCCGCTCCTCCATCATAGCCCAGGTCTCTTGATTATTTTTTAGAAGGGCGGCTGGACAAAAATATCCTGATCATGCGTGAAAAATACGGAAATACCCGATCCGCATTGAGCAACGCCTGCGATATGTGGGAGCGAATTTTTTTATGAGACAGGAAAGCGACGGGAAAGGCGACAGCCTTGTACGCCTTTTGCTGGAAATAAGGGCAACGCTTTTCGGGTGTGTTGTCGCGGGACTTTTGGGCAGACGCTCTCCGTTTTTTTGTGGAGAGCGGGAGGAGCGTCCGGACGAGGTCGGAACCCCCCGATCTTGCGAGTGTCAGTTCTTCTTATTGTCCGCCATCAGCGTGGCCATGTATTTATCCACAACGTCGCGCGTCCATGTCGCGTCTTCATAGAGGGGCGACTGGGTATTGATGGAGCTGGCGCAGATAAACACGATATGTCCGCGCACCAGCATCATGGCGGTCGTCAGACTCGTACACATGCTGTCGTCGCTCCCGTCATCGGATTGACCGGAGGAAAGGGAGTAGACAAGCTGGTATTGAAAAAGACGCAGATTTTCCGTTGTTCGTGTGTCTATAAGAATATTGCGTCCCTTATGGGCTGCCTGAAGGAGGGCTTCTTCCAGAGCGAGGCTGTCATGCTGTGCCTCTTCCGGTATCTTTCCGAAGGAGCTGAAGCTTTCTTCCAGAATTCTTCCGAGCAGCGCGACCTCTTCTGTTTCGAAGGCAGCCTTGTCCTTTTTTTCCATGGTATAAACGACAAGTTGCCGGGTCAGGGCGTGGTTTTTGCCTTCTTCATAGAAATGCGCCTGATTTTCCGGAAGAAAGAGACGGAGGAGCGTGCCCCGATCTCCGAGCTGACGGGCATTTTCTTCAAAGAGCGTGCCGTCCCCGGCTGTTATTTTCACAAAATCGGAAGGTGTCCGCAGGACGAGGGGCGGAGGAGGGGCGACTTCTTCTGTGGAAGCTGGAGCGGCGCGGGCCGCAGAGAGAAAAGGAAAAGGGGCGTCCATGCCGATGGACAGGGCAAGGAGCAATGCCGCGATCGGGAGAGTGCGGGTAAGGAAGGTCGGCATATCTCGCTGGACGCCCCGTGGAAGATAACGGCCGTGAGCCGGCTGTTGTTTATTGCCGTGCGGCTTCAAGACCGGCCCGGAGTCCGGCGTCAAAGCAGGCAAGATTCTTTTGGGCAAAAGCTTCCTTTGTGCCGGAAGCAATGGCCTTTTTCTGGTCTTCGGGCTGTATGGGCATGATGCCGGAGGCATACAGCGCGCCCAGCATGACCATGTTCAGGCCGAGGGCGTTGCCCTGCTCCAGAGCTATTTCCCGTCCGTCAAAGGCCAGGACCCTGTCGCACTTGCTTTTGAGGTAGGCAAGCAGTTCCGGAACAGGAGGGTATGCCTTGTCGTCTCCTGAAGGAGAAAAGGGTTTCAGCGGGGAGGTGGAGGTGATGATCAGACTGTCCTTACGCACCTTGTTCAGTGCGCGTACGGCTTCCAGGGGTTCAAAGGCAAGCAGGATGTCCGCGCAGCCGTCCGCGATGGTGGGACTGAGCGCGCCTCCGAGGACAACGGTGGATTCCACGACGCCGCCGCGCTGGGCCATGCCGTGCGTTTCGCTCAGAACAACGGGGACTCCCGCGGCCATTGCCGCTTCCCCGACAAGCTTCGAGGCGAGGACGTTACCCTGGCCTCCCACGCCCACAACGTATATTTTCAGCGTATTCATTGAGATTTCCTCCGGTTCGGCCTTTTTCAGGCAGGCAGGCTTTTCTGGTATCGAAATGCGCATGTCCGGATGTTCGGGAACGAGCGGACCGTGCTATTTTTTGGGCCGTATTGCCTGCCGGGGGCAGACCTGTACGCAGACGGCGCAGCCGGAACACTGGGTGGGGTCGATGGTAATGCGCTCGCCTTCCGGCTGGAAGGCCGGACAGCCGTATTCTCTGATGCAGATGCGGCACTGATCGCATTTTTCCTGATCCACGGCGAATACAGGATGCTTTTTCCTGTCGCCCTGCCGTTTATGGTGCAGGGGGCAGGGTTCGCGGGCGATGATGACGGAAAGGCCGTCGTAATCGAGAGCCTCTCGAACCGCCGCTTCCATTTTTTTGAGATTGGAGGGCTTGACTACCTGAACATGACTGACGCCCAGAGCCTTCACCACCGCTTCCGCATCAATGGGCGTGAGTCCGGCCATTGCGGCGCGTTCGTCATTTTCCGGATCTATGGCAAAGGAGGGCTGATGGCCCGTCATGGCCGTCACCTGATTGTCGAGGATGACCAGAGTGTACTTATGGCCGTTGTAGACGGCGTTTGCCAGCCCCGTCATACCGGAGTGGAAGAAGGTACTGTCCCCTATGAAGGACAGGAGTTTCTGCCCCGTATGTTTTGTCGCCTGTTCCAGTCCGCACGGCAGCGAGGCGGATGCCCCCATGCACAGAATCGTATCGGCCATGCGCAGGGGCGCGCCGAAGCCGAGCGCATAGCAGCCGATGTCGTTGGGGAAAAGAACATCCTGTCCGGCGGTCGCTTTTTTGGCCGCATAATAGGAGGCTCTGTGCGGGCAACCGGGGCAGAGGTTGGGCGGACGGACGGGCAGTTTCGGACGGTCTGTCAGATCCGGGGGAAGAGCGGGCGAGCAGTCGACGTTGAAGAAACTTGCCACGGCTTCGCGCACGATTTCGGAATCATATTCGTAAAGAGGCGAAAGTCTGGCGACGCCTTTTCCGCCGATTTCCACGCTGACGCCTGCTTTTTGTGCGAGAGCGCGGAGGAAATTTTCCATAATCGGTTCCAGCTCTTCCACCACCAGCACCTTTTTCTTGCCGCGCAGGAAGGCAAGCAGAGCTTCGTCCGGTTCAGGATAGCTCAGACCCGGGCGGAAGATAGCAACCTGATGTTCCAGCCCCAGAGAGCTTACGGCGTCTGCCGCATAGGCGTAGCCGATACCGCTTGCGACGATGCCGAAGGGAGCGTTTTCCGGGCCGCGCGTAAAATTGAAGGGCGAGGCATTGCTGCGGGAACGGGCCTGCTCCAGACGTTCCAGAAGTTCCCGGTGCATTCGTATCGCGTTGACGGGCAGGCTGACGGTGGAGTGATCCTTTTCCACATGAACGGGGCTGAGCGGAGGCGTGACTTCACCCAGTTCGACCACTCCGCGCAGGTGCGCCACGCGGGTTGTGGAGCGCAGCATGACGGGCATACCCAGCTCGTGCGAGAGCCGGAATGCCGCGACGGTCATATCCTTCATTTCCTGAGCGGAGGAGGGTTCAAAGAGCGGCAGGCCGAACAGGCGGCAGTAATGACGGTTATCCTGTTCGTTCTGGCTGGAAAAAAGGCTGGGATCGTCGGCATTGTAGATGACCAGCGCGCCCTTGACGCCGATATAGGTCAAAGTGCCGAGCGGATCGGCGGCCACGTTCAGCCCGACGTGCTTCATGGAAGTCAGGCTGTACAAACCGGCCATGGCCGCGCCTGCGGCGGCTTCCATGGAGACTTTTTCATTGGCTCCGAACTCCATGCGGAAGGGCGCACGGGCCTGGAGTTTGAAAAGCAGTGTGCCAACTTCGGACGAAGGAGTCCCCGGATAGGAGCAGGCAAAATTGAGTCCGGCTTCATAGGCGCCCCGTACCAGAGCTTCATTGCCCATGAGGAGGACTTTTTTACCCGGTGCGTTTTCCAGTAGATTGCTCATACATGTTATCCTTGTCGGTTCAGAGGAACGCGCCGCTGGCGCTGATATTGGCGGTAGCGCGTTATAATCGCCCAAGAACGTTTCCGTGTCCAGCCCTCTGCGGATTTCAGCTCTGCGGGCCGCAAATCTCTGCCCGGCCGCAGTTGCGGGGCGACAGCACTTCCGTGCGGATCATGCGGCCGTCGCGCATGATTGCCCTATGGGTCATTCCCGGAAGAATATCGTCCTCGCGGTGGCTGATCAGAATGATCTGCATACCGCTGCGCATCATCATGGCAATCAGAGCCATCATGCTCTGACGAGAGCTTGCGTCCAGCCCGGAAAAGGGTTCGTCAAGAAGCATGAGCGAAGGCGCACCCGCCATGGCCCGGGCCAGAAGCACACGGCGCGCCTGACCGGTGGAAAGCGTCCTGAAGCGACGCCCTGCAAGGCCGTCCATGCCCGTCAGACGCAGGCAGTGCATGGCCCGCGTCTGCTCCGCATCGGAAAAGTCCCTGTGAACGCCGATTGTTCCATCCAAGCCGCTGAGGGTAACCTGAAGCGCATTGTCGTCATGAGTGTAGAGAGCCTGAAGCCGATCGGACACAAGGCAGATATGATGCTGTATTTCGGAAAGCGTCGAGAGTTCGCGTTCTGTCCGCGCCGTGCCTTCTGCGTTGGAAACGGCAAGATATCTGCGCAGGCTTCCCCCTGCGGCAACGGGTTCTTCGCCCATCAGGACGCGCAGCAGGGTGGATTTGCCCGCGCCGTTGCCGCCGGCCAGCAGCCACTGCTGACCAGGTTCCACCGTCCAGTTTATATCGTGCAGCACTTCCTGCCGATCAAGGAATACGGTTGCATGTTGAAAGGAAAAGCCCACGCCGCAGGAAGCTTCTTCCCTCTGCGGGGGCAGTTCTCCAGATGACAGAAAGGCCGGAGAAGGCGTATCGGGAGGCAGACAGTCCGAAATATCCCGATCGCACAGTTCGACCAGTTTGCCGCTTTCCATACGGCCGACGATGCGACAGAAATCCGGCAGGTCGGCGTCCGTATAATGGCTTGTGAGTACGATGGTTGGCGCGTTTTCCGCCTTTGCGACGGCTTCGAGCGCACGGAAAAAGGCTGCCCGCGCCTCGTTGTCCAGCCCTTCCGTTGCCTCGTCCAGAAGCAGAATGACAGGATGCCGGAGGAGCGAACGGGCCAGAAGCAGCAGGCGTAACTGCCCCTGGGAAAGCGTGGAGGCGTCCTGTCCCAGAAGCGCGGCCGCACCGAGTTCGCGGGCCAGCGCGTGGGCGGCCTTGCGTTCCTCCGGCGTGGAATCGCCGTAGAGCATGTATCCGTCATGCAGACCGGAGAGGATGACTTCCTCGCCTGAAACATGCCAGCCCTGCCGCATGTACAGTTCCTGAAGGGAAGGGGAGACAATGGCGCACATGGAGCGGCCCGTCAGAGGCGTGGTGTCCGGTCTGATATTGCCCTGTTCGTCGATCGATCGGGGATCATACCAGGTGACCGTGCCGCCGTTGCGCTGATCGGGCCAGGCCTCGCCGCGCAGAAGCCGGAGCAGCGTTGATTTTCCCGAGCCGTTCGGCCCGAGCAGCGCCATATGGCGGCCGGGATACAGATCGAAATCCATGTGATCCAGGGCGCGCACGCCCTGCAGGGTGACCGTGACCTGACGGAGACTGACAAGCGGTGTAGACATGGCGGAAATCTGAAAGAAGAAAGGTGTCCGGGACAATGCGCAGGGATCAGAACGAAAGGGAACGCACTTCGCGCGAGCCGTCCTCTCTGCGGTGAAAGACCAGGCTTTGCGTATAACCTGCGGCCGCGGCATGGCGGGAAAGTTCCTCAAAACCTGTGGCAATGGTGTTGACGCAGTGTCCGTCTGATCCGAACGTAATGGGAACATGCAGCTCGGCGGCGGCTTCGACGATTTTTCCGCAGGGATATATTTCCCCGCAGGGTTTGCGCAGTCCGGCCGACGATATTTCCATGGCCATGCCGGCATTCTTCACCGCGCGCAGCGCGTCCCGCACCAGAGACATGCTGTCCGGCTTTTCCAGCCAGGCATGAAATTCGTTCACCGTGAAAATCTTGATCAGATCCGGATGGGCTACAATGTCGAACAGACCGGATTCCGCCATTTTTTTCATGGTGGCATAGTAGCGGGCATAGCATTCTTCCCTGCCTTCTGCGGAAAGCTGCTTCCAGTCTTCCGCAGAGGCGTCGAAGCCCCATGTTCCGAGAAAATGTATTCCGCCTATGACATAATCAAAATGTTCCCCGGCCAGAACCTGCTGCTGAAAAGGAATTTCGTTTTCCAGCCAGTCCATTTCCAGACCCAGCAGCACCTCTCTGCCCCCGTCGCGGGGAGCCTGTTCGGCAAGTTCCCGTACTTCGCGCACATAATCCGCAAAGTGTGCAGCAAGCTTTTCACGATACTCGCTGGGGTAGTCGTAGCCGAGCGGACGGGGAGAGTGTTCGGAAAAGCCATGGATCATGAGGCCACGCTTTTTGCCCGCTTCGTACATTTCCTTCGGGGTATTGTTGCCGTGGGCATACAGGGTGTGCGTGTGCAGATCCGCATAAATCATACTGTGGTACTCCGCTGAAATCCGCGTTGCGGACGTAAGCGGCGGGACGGCAGGGCATCCTGCCGTCCCGTCCTGTTTATTCCTTGGGGCGCCTGATGACGGTATCGAAGGCGTCGCGCACGGCTTCCTCCACATCGGCTTCGCGTACGGGTTCGCCGACCACAATGGTGCCTTTCTGGCAGTAGCGGGCCGGCAGTCTGTTCAGCGCAAGGGCATATATGTCCTGATAGTCCTTTTCCGTCAGATTGGGAGCGTAGGATGCTCCCAGCCCGTGACTGACAACCTTCGCAAGAGCCTTGAGTACCTTTTTCTCATTCCGGTTGAAGACGAGGCTGAAATTCACGTCGTCGATATTCACCATGCTGCGCTCCTTGCCGTTTTATTCAAGGCCGAGACGGCGGGCGATTTCCTGTGCGGCTCTGCGACCTGCACCCATGGCCAGAATGACCGTAGCCGCGCCGGTAACGATGTCGCCGCCGGCAAAGACGTTGGGGATGGATGTTTCGCCGGTTTTTTCATCCGCCACGATATAGCCCTTTGCGTTCAGCGCGAGTTCCGGAGTTGCTTCCAGAAGCAGCGGGTTGGGGCGCGTGCCCAGAGCGATGATGGCCAGATCCGTTTCCAGCGTGGAGATCGCGCCTTCTACGGGGCGGGGACGGCGGCGGCCGGAGGCATCCGGTTCGCCCAGTTCCATGCGCTGGAGTTCCACGGCGGACAGACGGCCGTTTTCATCGCCGACAAAGCGCAGCGGCGCGGACAGTTCCACAAGCGTGACGCCTTCTTCAAGAGCGTGTTCGATTTCTTCCCCGCGGGCGGGCATTTCCGCTCTGGTGCGGCGGTATACAATCTGCACGCTTTCCGCGCCCATGCGCATGGCCGTGCGGGCCGCGTCCATGGCCACGTTTCCGGCTCCGAATACGGTGACATGTCTGCCGGGATAGTTGGGCGTGTCGTAGCTGGGGAATTCGTAGGCTCTGCCCAGATTGGTTCTGGTAAGATATTCGTTGGCGGAAAACACGCCGATGAGGTTTTCTCCGGGGACGTTGAGGAACTGCGGCAGACCCGCGCCGACGCCGATAAAGACTGCGCCGTATCCTTCGTCCAGAAGCTGCCGTACTTCCACGGTACGCCCGCCGACCCAGTTGGTGCGGATATCCACGTCAAGAGCGAGCAGGTTGTCCAGTTCCCGGGCCACAACGTCCTTGGGCAGACGGAAGGAAGGAATACCGTAGATAAGCACGCCGCCCGGTTCGTGCAGACCTTCGAAAATCGTGACCTTCGCTCCCAGAGCGGCAAGATAGCCGGCGCAGGTGAGCGAGGAAGGCCCGGAACCTATGCAGGCAACCCTGACGTCGGGGCGGGGTGCGGCGCAACCCTTATCCGTGTCGCAGGCGCCCGCCATGGCATGATCCGCCACATAGCGTTCAAGTCGGCCGATAGCCACAGGCTGGCCCTTTTTGCCGAGAATGCAGGAACCTTCGCACTGTTTTTCCTGCGGGCAGACGCGGCCGCATACGGCGGGCAGGCTGTTGGTACTGCGCAGAATGCGGTAGGCTTCCCTGATGTCTCCTTCCGCAACTTTGGCAATGAATTCCGGGATGCGCACTTCCACGGGGCAACCCGTGCGGCACAGGGGCTTTTTGCACTGAAGGCAGCGCGAGGCTTCGGCCGCAGCCATTTCCGGAGTATAGCCCAGCGCGACTTCCTTGAAATTTTTAACTCGTTCGGCAGGAGCCTGACAGGGCATGTCCGTACGGGGAATCCTGGCGCCGAAAGTTTTCTTTTCGTCCATCGTTGAATCCTTGGGAAATTGGTTGGCGTGTCCGCCGGCGAAGAACCGCAGAGGAATGCTCGCTCATGCCTCCGCCCGCATGCCTGTTCCGTATGCTCCGGCAGAGGCGGCAATTAATGTTCGAAAAAGTTTCCTCCTGCGGGGGAGCTTTGCGGCAGAACTGCATGCAGCGGACTCGTGGTCATGCCGCAATGAGAGAACCCGGTCCGAAATCAGTGCGCTCCGCACTGACAGGCATGTTCCGCCTTGTGACGTTCGAGAGAGAGCGCTTCCTGACTGCGAAATGCGGAAAGACGTTTGCTCAGCTCCGCAAAATCGACCTGATGACCGTCAAATTCCGGCCCGTCCACACAGGTGAACTTGGTTTCTCCTCCCACGCTGACGCGACAGGCTCCGCACATGCCCATGCCGTCCACCATCAGGGAATTGAGGCTGACGGTCGTCTTCACGCCGAAATCAGCCGTCAGCTTCGCCACGGCCTGCATCATCGGCACAGGCCCCACAGCCACGACTTCCTCAATATCCTTGTCTTTTTCCAGACGGTCTTTCAGCGGATCCGTGACGATGCCCTGCATACCGAAGGAGCCGTCGTTGGTGGAGACCAGCACCTCGTCGCAGAATTTGGAAAGTTCGTCATAGAACAGCAACAGATCGCGACTGCGCGCGCCTATGCAGGCGATGACGTAATTCCCCGCCTTGTGATGGCCCTTGGCAATGTGGTGCATGGCGGCGACGCCGGTGCCGCCGCCGACGCAGACAACCTTTTTGGGCGCGGGAAGTTTTTCAATGTGCGTCGCTTTTCCGAGGGGGCCGCATACGTCGAGAATGACGTCTCCTTCGCCGAGTTCTTCCAGAATGGTCGTCGATTTTCCCATGACCAGATACACAATGGTGATGGTGCCTTTTTCGGGATCCGTATCGGCGATGGTCAGGGGAAAACGTTCGCCATGCTCGTCGACGCGCAGCATGACGAAGTGTCCCGGCCTGGCCGTGGCGGCTATTTGCGGCGCATCCAGAACAAGTTTGCTGGTTCTGCCGGGGATAAGTTTTTCCTTGTGCAGAATGGTAGTAGGCATATGGACTCCTTGCCTTGTTTCAAACCTTTATCGGTTCGACCATCGCCGGAACTCCTGCCGGGATGTTCCCGCCCCCGAAGTATTTCGGAATGTCGGCTGCTGATGCGCTCTTGCGGTATTCGGCGTATGGTTTCCCACGGGAAATTTCCCGTAAGAGGGTATCGTTAAAATTTCACCGGCGTCAGCATTTTGTCAATCCATTTTATGCTTCTGCAGCCTGTTCCCCGCGCGGCGTTTCCGTTTCCGGAGCAGGACAGGAAAATATCTTGCGCGGCAAACCTCTTGCCGTTATCATGGGCGGAACGGGAATGGAAAAACATACGGAGAATTCTCCGGATGACAGGGCTTTTCACAAGGAGGCGTCGCCATGGATTTCGTCATCTTTTTCATCGGAATAGCCGCTGTTACCTGCGCGCTCTATTACATCAAGAAGACCAATCCCAACGATTTTGATACTCATTAATATACTGGCCGAATATCTCTGCCATGAATTTTCATCGTATCGTCGGAGCGGATGATCCCCTGACGGCGGATTTCTGGAATCTTTATGAAGGCAGCTTTCCCCGGGAGGAACGCCGTTCATGGGATGAACAGGTCAGAATTCTTTCCGATCCTGCCTACCACTGTCTTGCCGTGACCATGCCCCGCGATTGCGGGACTGAAAGAAAGGCGGACGACAAGTTCGAAACCTCGCACGAATTTGTCGGACTTTTCTGCTTCTGGCTTTTTCCGGATATCTGTTATCTTGAACATCTTGCAGTGCATCCGGCGCGCAGATCCGGAGGCATCGGCGGCAGAATTCTTCAGACCTGGCTCGAACATCGCGCCGGGCCTGAGCTTTTGACCGTGCTGGAAATAGATCCTCCCGTGACGGATCTGGCCCGCAGACGCAAGGGCTTTTATGAACGGCAGGGCTTTATCTTCAACGGCGGAGAAAAAGGTCTGTTCATGCATCCTTCCTTCGGAAGCGTGCCGCATTATCACCCCCTGTGTCTGATGAGCTTAGGCCGTCCCATGACCGAGGCGGATCGCAAGGTGTTCGACGACGCCGTACTGCGTCGCGTCCTCAACTATGACGGGCCGCCCTATCAGGGGGAGATTGAGACTTTTTGACTATACTTCGCAGGTGAAGAAAAATATTGCGGGCCTCGGCTGCCGTTAAGGCATGTTCTGGAGGCCCTTTTTTCGTCATCCTCCGGGGTTTCCGGAAAATGACCGATTTCTTTTTCGATGCGCCGGTTAAGGCCGGATAATCCGGCGCAGGGGGGAGATGGCCTTGGGGAGCGTTTCGTTTCCGAAACGCTCTGCAAAGTCGCCCAGGGCGAAATGCCGCCGTGACGCGGAGCAGCAGTTCACTTAAGGCGTCGGGCTTCTGCGGTGGCGTGAGAGCTGCGGGTCAGAATACTGGGGGCTGGGCGGGCAATATGCTCAGGAGCAAAACGCTCTCGGCCGGGCAGGTGTTCCGATTGACAGGTTGCCGTGCGTTTTTCTTTTCCGGTTCCCGGAGCCGTACTGTTCCGGGGGATAAGGTGGGGTATACGGTATATTGAATCTATATAGTGCTGGGCATGGCTGAAGGTCTGTTTTTCAGTAACGGAGCCTGCCTGTTCCTCTGTTGCTGTCCTGACGGAAGTTTATGTATCCGGATGACCGAAGGGCTGGAGCCGGGGCTTGTGTCCGGCCGGGGAATGCCGGAGAGTTTTCGGTATCGGCGAATTCCGGCTCGGTGTCCGGTTTCCGGCGACAGGGCTTTTGCAGCGGCCCTTCAGTTTTTTTGAAGGATGCGCCGTCTGCGCGGATATGGGCTTAGTGAACGCAAGGTTCCTGTCTTTTGCATGGCGGAGCGTTCGGACAGGGGGCTGGTCGCATATGACCTCGGCAATCCTTCTCTGCATATGCCCTGTCTCGGGCTTAGTCCCTCGTCGCGTCAAGCGCGGCGCGAAGTCCGGAAAAGCGCAGTCCCGCCGTCAGGATGAGAAGAGATATTCCCGCTGCGCCCGCCAGAGCGAGAAAGGCCCACTGGAAGCCTATATGGTGTGCAAAAAGTCCGCCGTAGGCCGCGCTTGAGGCTGCGCCGATGCCCTGAAGCGTCATGACGAAGCCCAGCCCCAGATTGACGTGCCCTGTCCCCCTGAGGATGTTGGCCACGATTCCCGGGGTGGCGACCCCGAGGATTCCCGCCCCTATGCCGTCGAGTATCTGAACGGGAATGAGACACCAGGGAGAATTCCAGAAACAGGCGATCAGGCCGCGCACGGGGAGGGCGACAAGGGCACACCACAGCACCGGGCCGTAGCCGTATTTCTGAGCTGCCCGTGCCGTCAGAAGCGCGGTTCCGATCATGACGCACTGGGCAATGAGAACTGTGCTTGCCGTATAGACGGCGGGGTTGACATCAAAGCGCGCCACTGCGGACTGGCCGAGCAGTGGGAGCAGCGAGGCGTTGCCGAGATGGAAGAAAAGAAGCGTCAGGCCGAAACAGAGGAGGGCAGGGTTTTGGTGCAGATTTTTTTGCAGACAGCGGAATATTCCGAGCTTTTGTCTGCCTCGGAAAGGCGGCCTCGTGCCGTATTATAGTCGATATGTTCGGAGCGTATGCCGAGAACGCAGGATATCGACAGTATCCCCATGATGAACATGACCAGAAAGGCGGCTGCAATACCCCAGAAATACCCGAGGAGTCCGGCGGCAAGAGCCGTAGAGGCGTTTCCGGCGTGGTTCCAGGCTTCGTTGCGTCCCAGCCGGGCGGAAAAATGTCTGAAGCCCACCATACCCAGCGTAATGCCGGAGAGGAGGGGAGCAATGGCGGCCGCCATGATACCCTGCGTCACCTGAGAAAAGGCTGCCACGCCGTAGGTTGGTACGCGAAGCACCAGCAGGGAGAGGACCACAATACTTCCGGAGGCAAAGGCAAGGAAGAGACGCTTGTGATGCGTCGCGTCGGCAAGCGCGCCGGTGGGCACGGCCGCAAGCATGCCGGCAAAGCCTCCCAGCGAGGTGACCAGACCTATGGTATCCGGCGTCCAGCCCTTTGATTGCAGAAAAACTCCGAGAAAAGGACCCAGTCCGTCCCGCACGTCGGCAAGCGCAAAGCAGAGAATGGAAAGAAAAAGAAGAGAACGCTTCATACCGGGTTGAAGCGTGTCCTGTACGACAGCCATGGAACGAACTCCTGAAGTTTCAGCATGAGGAAGTTTTAACTACCCCTTTTGTGCATAAAAACTTCCTCCGGAAAAGCGTTTCCGTCGTCAGGGCACATGTTGTCAAGTTGCCGCCGGACGAGCCGGGGAAGCTTCGCGTCCGTCTTCAAACAGGGAGTATTAGAATATCTGTTGTATGCGAAGTATATATGAATCTGAAGTATGATACATGTATCGTACAAAACGATGATAATGATGTTCCGTATGCAGTAATGCTTGATGTATACTGTTCCGGTTCCGGCAGGATCATTTCATGATATTAAAATTAAAAAGGCCTTCCTGGGAAGGCCTTTTGCTTTGCATGGGGGAGTTAGTTGGCCTGACGGCGAATGAAGGTGGGAACCTCGCTTTCGTCTTCAAAGGTAAAGTCTTCCGTGCCGGGATTGTGCATACGGGCGGCCTGTTGAGCCTGCATGCGTTCCTTTATGCGCAGGTAGGTGGGAATGGAGCGATCCTGTTCGTCGTATCCGCTGTACAGGCTGTTGCTCTGGCGCGGCACTTCCGGAGGCACGGCCGAGCGTTGAGGCGCGGGGCGGAACGTCGGCTGGGGGGCGGGAGCAGCCGCTTCCTGGCGGGCTTTGGGCGGCAGAGTCGTCACCGTTGCGCCGCCGTTCGTCTGGGTCGTCGCCGGAGCAGGTTCAATGCCTGTGGCAATGACGGTGATGCGCATTTCATCGCCGCAGTTTTCATCTTCGGACATGGCGATGATGATATTCGGATCTTCGCCGTTCGGGCCTTTGGCCGCGTCGCGGATGAAGCTTGCCGCACTGTTGAATTCATCCATGCCCATTTCGTCGTTGGCGGTGATGTTCACCAGAATGGCCTTGGCTCCGCTTATGGTGATGTCTTCAAGCAGCGGGCTGGAAATGGCTTTCTTTGCGGCGTCGACGGCACGGTTTTCCCCCGAGGCGACGCCTTCGCCCATGAGGGCCATGCCCTGTTCGCTCATGACGGTCCGCACGTCCGCAAAGTCCGCGTTGATCATGCCCGGCTTTGTGATGAGATCCGTCACCCCGCGCACGGCGGCATACAGCACGTCATCGGCTTTTTTGAGCATTTCCTTGAATTTGGCATTCTTGGGCGCAACGGCAAGCAGGCGGTCGTTGGGAATCGTCACCAGACTGTCCACATGCTGGCGCAGTTCCTCAATCCCTTTCAGGGCGGCCTTCATGCGCTTGTCGCCTTCAAAGTGGAAGGGTTTGGTGACCACGCCTACGGTCAGCACGCCTTTTTCCTTGGCGGCCTTGGCAATGACGGGAGCCGCGCCGGTTCCCGTGCCGCCGCCCATGCCTGCGGTGACGAAAACCATGTCGGCATCGCCGATGGCTTCACGAATGGCGTCAAGGCTTTCTTCCGCCGCGCCTGCACCGATTTCCGGCTTCGCGCCTGCGCCGAGGCCTCTGGTCAGTTCCTTGCCGAGCTGGATTTTGTGTTCCGCCCCGGAACGGGCCAATGCCTGAACATCGGTATTGGCGCAGATGAAGGACACTCCCTCCAGATTGGAGTTGATCATATTCTGAATGGCGTTTCCGCCGCCGCCTCCGACGCCGAAGACCTTGATTTTCGCGGCCTGTTCTTCTGTATCGATATGCACTTCCATGGATGCCCCCCTGAATTTCCGTCGCTTGCCTTATTTGATATCCAGGAACCATTTCTTCATACGGGAAATGATGTCGTTGAATACGTTGGTTTCGTTGTTGCTGTCGCGGAACTCCGGTTCCGCGCCCTCTTTTTCCGCTCCGTAGAAAAGAAGCCCTATGGCCGTCGCGTATTTGGGATTGTTGACCTTGTCCTTGAATACGCCGACCCTGCGCGGATAGCCGAGACGGGTGGGCAGGTTGAAGACCTGCTCCGCCAGTTCCTGACATCCGGGTATGAGGGCCGTGCCGCCCGTGAGGACGACTCCCGCCCCGATTTGACGTTTGTACCCCGACCGTTCCAGTTCCTGATCCACGAGCGTGAGAATCTCTTCCATGCGCGGTTCGCATATTTCCGCAAGAAGCTGGCGGGAGAGATACCGGGATGAACGCCCGCCGACGCTGGGCACTTCGATGGTTTCCTCCGGGCGTACCATTTGTGCCATGGCGCAGCCGTGACGTATTTTTATCTTCTCCGCCGAGGCAACGGGCGTACGCAGCCCGAAGGCTATGTCGCTGGTGAGGTTCTGGCCTCCCAGCGCAACCGCGCCGGTATGCTTGATGGAATCGTTGGTGAATACCGCAATATCGCTGGTGCCCCCGCCGAGGTCGACGATGGCCACGCCGATTTCCCGTTCCTCGTCGGTGAGAATGGCCTTGGAAGAGGCCAGAGCCTCAAGCACGATGTCGGAAACTTCAAGGTTGCTTCTCTTGCAGGAACGGATGATGTTCTGCGCGGACGTAATGGCTCCCGTGACGATATGGACATGAGCCTCCAGCCGGTAGCCGGACATGCCGATGGGATCGGAAATTCCGAGCTGATCGTCCACAATGTATTCCTGGGGAAGAATGTGGATGACTTCGCTGCCGGAAGGTATGGCCACGGCCTTGGCCGCCTCGATGACTCTTTCGACATCGCGGGCGTCCACTTCCTTGCCGTCCTTGAGGGGAATGGCCCCGTGAGAGTTGGTTCCCCTGATGTGACCTCCGGCGATTCCGGCATAGACCGAGCGTATTTCGCAGTTGGCCATGCGCTCCGCTTCATCCACCGCCTTGCGGATGGATTGCACGGTCTGTTCAATGTTGACGACGACACCTTTCCGCAGACCTGTAGAGGGGCTTTCTCCGACGCCGACGATATTCATCGTTCCGTCCTCCGAAGCCTCGCCTACCACGCAGCAGATCTTGGTAGTGCCTATATCAAGGCCGACGATGAGTTCGGATTTGGACATGCTGTTCCTCCAGGGGAGCGATCACAAATGTTGTCTGCCGAAGAGAACTATCTGATCCGGCACGCGGAGTACGGATTTTTCCGTATAGTTCTTCAGTCTTATGAGGTAAAAAATTCATCATAATTTCAAGAAATTGTCTAGAGGATTTCGAGATGAATTCTCAATAACGGCGCAGGAAAATCATGCCTTGTGCAGCCAGACCTGTCCATCTGCCGCGCATATTTCCCGTGTTTTGCTGATTTCCTTGCGTTTTTCCATATCGTCTATGACCAGAGCGAGCCGTTTCAGATTCTCCTGCCAGTTTTCGATACCGATACTTAGAGAAAGATGCTTATTTTCCCAGTACAATTCGAATCCCTTTCCTGCGCTGATGCGTAACCATGAGATTTGCGTGAGATCAAAGGGCAGACCTTTTTCCTTCAGTTGCGTCATGAAGTCGCCGAGATAGGGAATGGCGTCTTCGCCTCCGGGGCCTATGTCCAGCGTCGGAAGAGAACGGAAATTCTCGCTTTGCACAGGCGCGATAAGCAGACCGTTCTGATCAAGATAGTGAAGCGTTCCGTTTTTCAGTATCCAGAACTGCGGAACCCGCTCCCTGACATTGATGACAAAGGCGTCCGGCAGTTCGCGACGAATGGAAACCGCTTCAATCCAGGGGTTTTGCAGAAGTTTGGCCTCCATATCTGCAATGCGGACGGAAAGACTGTTATCTCCTTCCTTGAGTCCGCTTATGGTCAGGACATCTTCCGCCGTAAGCTGGCTTAATCCCCTGATATCTATGCGACTGACCTTGAAATAATCGCTCTCCGTACAGAACTGATAGGTTTTGTACAGGCCGAAGCCGAGAGAGGCGCACAGCAGAGCGGCGCAGCCGAGCGTGCAGAACCAGGCCCCCAGTCTGCGCAGCTCCACCCGCCCCTGCAGAGAGGGCAGAAGGGCGGAATTTGCTGCCGCCGCAGCGGCATTCCGGGACAATGCCCCCGTTTTTGCCATGCGCAAACGGTTTTTCGATATCGCGGACTGCTTGGCCGGAATATAACGGTTGCGGGTCTTGCCGTGTTTTTCACGAGGGGAAAAAATACTCATGACCACACCATGATTTCCATTTCAAGAGTTATGCCCGACGTGCGGGCTACGCGCTCTTCCGCTTCTGCAATGAGTTCCCGGGCGGCCGCATAGCTGCCCCGGCCTTCGTTGACGAGAAAGTTGGCATGCTTTTCGGAAAATTTCATGCCGCCTTTTGTTCTGCCCTTCATTCCCGCCTGTTCCAGCAGTTTTCCGGCGGATTCCCCGTCCGGGTTCTTAAAAACGCATCCGGCCGTGCGGGCCGTGACCGGCTGCGTTGATTTTTTGCGGTACAGATTCTCTTTCATGCGCGAGCGCACTTCTTCCGGGCTTTTGACGGGCAGGGAAAGAAGCGCGTCCGTCACGAGGAACCAGGCGCACGGCTCACTGAGCGAAAAATGCCGGTAGGCGCAGTTCCATCCGTTTTCCGCGACACGGTGAAGTCCCTGTTCAGGGGTGAAGACGGTCAGTTCCCGCAGCAGAGGCGCAAAGGAACAGCCGTAGGCGCCGGCATTCATGGCCGTTGCGCCGCCCAGTCTGCCAGGTACGCCGATCAGGCCTTCCAGACCGGACAGGCCGTGCGCCGCGCACCATGAGAGCAGGGCGGGCATGCGCAGTCCCGCGCCTGCGCGGATGAGCATACGTTCCTCTCCTGAAGCAAGCGGGTCCGGCCCGATGGCTTCCGGAGTCTGCCCCGCTCCGTTCATAGGGCGCAGAACGGCAAAGGGCAGACTGCCCTCCCGGACAAGCAGGTTACTGCCGCCGCCGAGTACCCGGACGGGAAAGCCTTCCTGCTCAAGGAGCGTGGACAGGCCTTCATAATCTTCCGCCGTGTCCAGACGTATTTCGGCCACGGGGCAGCCCCCCACCCGGAGCGTGGTGAGTTCGGCCAGAGGAGAGGAATGCCCTTGTCGGAGAATGTTCACCTGACTACTCCATGCCTGCCAGAACGCGCGGGCCTACCGTGGTCACACTGCCCGCGCCCTGGGTGATCAGAACGTCGCCGGGCTTCAGTTCGTCTTTCAGGGCTTCGACAATGGCGTCAAAACCGGGCATGAAGGTAACGTCCGTGCGCGAAACCTGACGTATGCCCTGAGCGAGGCTGGCGCCGCTCACGCCGGGAATGGGCTTTTCCGAAGCCGGATATATTTCGGCAAGGAAAAGCTTGTCCACGGCTTCGAAACTCTGGCAGAATTCGCCGAAAAGAGCCTGCGTGCGGGTAAAGCGGTGCGGCTGGAACACCATGACCACGCGCCGTCCCGGGAACACCTGCTTCACGGTTGCCAGCGTGGCGGCAATCTCCGCCGGATGGTGGCCGTAGTCGTCGATGATCGTGATGCCGTTCTTTTCTCCCTTGCGCTCGAAACGCCGCCCCACGCCGCTGAATCCGGCAAGCCCGGCCACACAGTCGCGGGGATCTATGCCGGCCTGAAGGCCCACGCCGATGGCGGCAAGGGCGTTGAGAACGTTGTGACGGCCGGGCTGGGCGAGTTCCACTTCGGCGAATTCGCTTTCCACACCCCGGGAATCCTTCAGAAAGACGCGGAACCAGCTGCTGGCGGCACATTCCATGATTTCGCCCCGGATGGCGCAGTCCTGTCCGAAGCCGTAGGTAAGCACGGGGCGTTTCACGCGGGGAAGAAGACGGCGAACGCCGGGATCGTCGGCGCACACCACGTTGACCCCGTAGAACGGAACCTTGTTCATGAACGCGACGAAGGCGTCGTCGATGGCGTCCTGCGTGCCGTAGTGATCGATGTGATCATAATCCACATTGGTGACTACATTGATGATGGGGAACAGGCAGAGGAAGGAGCCGTCCGATTCGTCGGCCTCGGCGATGATGTATTCGCTTTCCCCGAGGTGGCCGTTGGCTCCGTAAGCGTTGAGCAGCCCTCCGATGATCACGGTAGGATCAAGGCCCGCCGCCTTGAAGATGGACGCGGTGAGCGATGTCGTCGTTGTTTTGCCGTGGGTTCCCGCAACGGCGATGCCCGTGCGCAGGCGCATCAGTTCGGCCAGCATTTCCGCACGGGGAATGACGGGGATTCCCCGGGAGCGCGCAGCCATGACTTCCGGATTGTCGTCTCCCACGGCGGAGGAACGCACGACGACCTGCGGATTGCCGAGGTTTTCGGCCGCGTGTCCGATGTGGATATCCGCGCCGAGCTGCCGGAGCTGCCGCACCGTCGCGCTTTCTGCAATATCCGATCCCTGTACCTTGTAGCCGAGATTCAGCAGCACTTCAGCTATGCCGCTCATGCCCGAGCCGCCGATACCGATCATGTGTATGGCTTTGATTTTGGAATTCATTCGAACATCCGTCCTTGCGGAAGAAGGGTGTTTCAGGCGTTCCTGAGCCGCGCCAGAGCGAGGATTTCTTCTGCCACGCTTTCCGCAGCCTGAGGACGGGCCAGCGTGAGGGCGCCGTCGCTCATCATCCGCAGACGCTCATGATCGTTCAGGAGAGAGAGGATCATTTCCGACATGTTGAGTTCTTCCATTTCGCTTTCCGGCACCAGAAGCGCGCCGCCGGCATTGCGCATGGCCCTGGCATTGCCGGTTTGGTGATCGTGGGCGGCATAGGGAAAGGGGACGAGGACGGAAGGCGTGCCCGTGGCCGCAAGTTCGGCCAGCGAGGTGGCTCCTGCCCGGCACAGGGCCAGATCCGCCCATTCATAGGCGGCGGCCATGTCATGGATGAAGGGAAGAACCATCGCCTCCACATCTTCCGTCGCATAACCGTGGCTGCGGTAGGCCGCGCGCACCCGATCCAGATCCTTTGTTCCCGTCTGATGCAGAATATCCACGCCGGCATCCCGCAGTCTGGCAAGCATGGTGATGCCCAGCGAGTTGAGCGCGCGGGCTCCCTGGCTTCCTCCCATGATCAGCAGATGACGCCGTTCCCTTCCGGCCTTTTTTTTCAGCAGGGCTTCCCGGACGCCGCTTTTGCCCAGTTCGGCAATATCGGCGCGTATGGGGTTCCCCGTCATGACGCATTTTGCGGCGGGGAAGGCGTGCCCGAGATCAGGGAGAGAAAGGCAGATTTTGCGCACAACCTTGCCCAGAAGACGGTTGGCCGCGCCGGGAACGGCGTTCTGTTCGTGTATGCCGGTGGGCAGGCCCCGGGTGAAGGCGGCGAACACGGTGGCGAAGGCGGCATAGCCGCCGAAGCCCATGACCACGTCGGGACGGCGTTCCCTGATCAGGGTTCTGGCCTGCGCAATGCCCTTGAGCATTGCGCCCAGAGCCGGCAGGGCCCTGAGTCCCCGCCCGAGCATGCCGCGGACGGCAAGTCCGTAGAATTCAAGCCCCGCCCGGGCCGCCAGTTCGGATTCCGGGCCGTACAGTCCGCCGATGAAGAGAATTTCCGTATCCGGCAGACGTTTTTTCAGGGCCTCGGCCACGGCCAGCGCGGGGAAAATATGTCCGCCCGTACCTCCGGTGGTAAGAATGACGCGCAAAGCCATAGAATTTACTCCCGCGACGTTCGTGAATAGTTCAGCAGCAGGCCCACACAGATCATGCTGGCAATGAGGCTGCTGCCGCCGTAGCTGAGAAAGGGCATCGCCACGCCTTTGGGCGGAGCCATGCCGAGAACTACGGCGAGGTTGAGTACCGCGCCCAGCGCGATGACCAGCGTGATCCCGAAAGCGGTGAGGCGGTCGCGCAGGACGCTCTGTCCCATGATGATTCGATAGCAGCGGGCAAAGAGCATGGCAAAAAGCAACATGATCAGCGTTATGCCGACAAAGCCCAGCTCTTCCCCGACCACGGCCATGATGAAGTCGTTGTGCGCTTCGGGCAGATACAGCATTTTCTGCATGCTGTTGCCCATGCCCAGCCCGAAAAGGCCGCCGCTCCCCAGGGCGTACAGCGACTGCACCAGCTGATAGCCGGTATCCAGCGCGTCCTTGAAGGGATCGAGAAAGGCCAGCAGACGCCGCATACGGTAGGGGGACACCATGACCAGCATCGCGGCTGAACCCAGAGCCAGAGCGATGGTCAGAAACAGATAGAGAAAGCGGGTTCCGCCGACCAGACACATGAAAAACAGCAGCGTGATCATGACCATGGCTCCGCCGAAGTCCGGCTGGAGCAGCAGCAGGCAGCAGAGGACGCCCGTCACGGCAAAGGGCGGAATCACGCCCTTGATGAAGGTTTTTACCAGATCCTGCTTGGTACTCATGAAATAGGCAAGATACAGAACCAGCGCGATGCGCGCGAATTCCATGGGCTGGAGGGAAAAGCCCCCGACGGGTATCCAGCGGCTTGCGCCGTTGACCCGGAGTCCGAAGGGCGTGATGCAGGCCAGAAGCAGAAGAAAGGCCAGAAAGAGCGAAGGATAGGCAAGGCCGTCGATGAAGCGGCGGGGCAAGCGGGCCGCAATGATCAGCGCCACGCTCCCTATGGCCGTGAACACGAGCTGACGCTTGAAGAACAGATACTTGTCTCCCGCCAGACGCTCGCCGATGACGCCGCTGGTGGACAGCACCATGAGCAGGCCGATGCACAGCAGCGTCAGAACGACGGCCGCCAGCCACCAGTCCATGGGGCCGGGAGCCTCCGGCGCACGGGCAGGGGTGCGGAGCGTGTTCCGGGCGGCACGGCTTCCGGAAGCGGAGCTGAGAAAGGGAGAAGTCGTCATGTAGGCCATATTCAGTTCAGTTCCCCGACGGCGCGTCTGAAGTCGTCGCCGCGTTCAAGGTAATTTTTATATTGATCGTAACTCGAGGTGGCCGGAGCAAGCAGGATCACGTCGCCGGGCTTCGCCATGCCGCGCAGTCTGGTCAGAACCTTGTGAAGATTTTCATCCCAGCTTGTCGGCAGCAGCGTGCCCCAGGCCTTTTCAAAAATATCCCGCGAGCCTCCGAACAGGCCTACCGCCTTCACATGTTCTTTCAGCAGCGGGGCCAGCCCTTCCAGATCGCCGCCCTTGAATTTGCCGCCCGCCATCAGCAGTACGGGGCGGTCAAAGGAGGCGAGGGCCACCTTGAGGGCTTCGACAGTGGTACATTTGGAGTCGTTGACATACAATACGCCGTCTTTTTCCGCGATGCGCTCGAGCCGGTGCGGAAGGGACTTGAACTCCTTTACGGCGCGGCGGGCGTTTTCCAGCGTGACGCCGAATTCCCGGCAGGCCTGCCATGCTGCTTCGGCATTGGCATGGTTATGAGGGCCGATGAGCTGCATGTCGGGAAAGCGGCCGGAATCAGGATCAAAATAGACGACGCGCGCCTTGACGTTCATATGTTCCGGCAGGCCGCGCAGACCGGGGCCGAACACGGCGAGACAGGAGGCATCCTGACAGCGGAACAGGCGCATCTTGGATTCGATATATTCCTTCATATCCCGGTGGTAGTCGAGATGATTGGCGGAAATATTCAGCAGAAGAGCCACCCTCGGGCGCAGCGTGGTACAGGTCTGCAACTGGAAGCTGGAAAGTTCTAGAGCCAGCGCATCCGCTTTCGGGCGTCCTTCCGCTCTGGCCAGCACATATTCCGAAAGCGGCGTGCCGATATTTCCGCCGAGAAAGACATCAAGCCCCTGCGCTTCGAGCATGGCGGCGCACAGACTGGTTGTGGTCGTCTTGCCGCTGGTTCCGGTGACGGCAAGAACGGGTTCTCCTTCAAGCTGACGCCAGGCCAGTTCCGTTTCCGCCATGATTTCCGGCTCTTCGCCGGGGGTCAGCAGGGGGCGGATTGTGGAGACGGCCGCGCCCGGACTCGGAATGAGAATGTCCGCGTCCAGAAAATATTCCGGCTTGTGTTCCCCGCCCAGAATCTCCACTCCCGAGGATGCGGCCCATGCCGTGAAGTCTTCCGGAAGGACGGAAAGATCTTTTTCCAGCAGCCGGACGGATGCTCCGAGACGGCGCAGCAGTTTTGCGGCGGCTCTGCCGGAGCGTCCGCCGCCTACGACGATTGCGGCGGTATCGGCATTGATGGGGGTGAGCAGCGCGGGATTACAGGTCATATCAGCCTCCGTGGAGACGCTGGAAACGTTCAGCGAAGTTTGAGTATGGAAAGGGCGGCCAGAGCGAACAGTACGGAGAGAATCCAGAAACGCACGATGATTTTGGATTCCGGCAGTCCCTTCTTTTCAAAATGGTGATGCAGAGGAGCCATGAGGAAGAGACGGCGCCCTCCCGTATAACGGAAATAGGCTACCTGAAGAATGACGGACAGTGTTTCAATGACGAAAAGTCCTCCCACGAGGATCAGGATAAGTTCCTGCTTGCACAGCACGGCCATGAAGCCTATGGCTCCGCCCAGACTGAGGGAACCGACGTCGCCCATGAAAACCTGCGCGGGAAGGGCGTTGTACCAGAGGAAGCCCAGCCCCGCGCCCATGAGCGCGCCGCAGAAAATGACCACTTCGCCCACGCCCGGCACAAAGGGGAACTGAAGATACTGGGCAAACTGGGCGTGCCCGGCCACATAGAGGAACACCATGTAGACCCCGGCGCAGATGACGACGGGCAGAATGGCCAGTCCGTCCAGCCCGTCGGTGAGATTCACCGCATTGGACGAGCCTATGAGGACAACGCAGGCGAACACCAGATAGAATATGCCGAGATCGGGCATGAAGCCCTTGAAGAAGGGAACGGAAAGCCGGGTGGAATATTCGGGATTGTTGAGCAGCAGGGCCAGAGAAATGCAGGAGACGACAAGCTGCCCCAGAAATTTGGCCCGGGGACTCAGTCCTCGGTTGTGGTGGAAGCGGATTTTCATCCAGTCGTCCACCAGTCCGACCATGCCGAAGCCCACAAAGACGAAGAGCATGAGCAGAATGTAAAAATTGGTGATATCGGCCCACAGCAGGGTGGAAACCACCGTGCCGAACATAATCAGCAGTCCGCCCATGGTCGGCGTGCCCGCCTTGTTCATGTGGGCAAGCACATCTTCATGAATGTACTGGCCGAACTTGAGCTTGTGCAGTACGGCGATGAAGCGCGGCCCCACCGCGATGGTCAGGATCAGGGCAAAGGCCATGGCGACGGAGGCCCGGAACGTAATGTAGCGGAACACATTGAGCGCACCGAAATCCGTGCTGAGCGGGACAAGCAGATTATAAAGCATGGGCTTCCTCAAAGACCTTGACCAGTTTTTCCAGATGATTGCCCCGTGATCCCTTGAACAGGACTATCCCGGAGTTTCCGTCGCGGTATGTTTCCTCCCACGCGGAAAATGCGGGGAGAAAGTCCTCATGCGCGTTCAATGCCGTAAAGCGGCCCTGAAAGCCGCCCTTTTCCAGGCCCCGGAAAACGGCGTCGCCGTATCCGCCGATCCAGAAGACGGCGTCGGCGCCTGCTTCAGCCAGGGCCGTTCCCAGCTCTTCGTGGGAGCTTTCGGCAAGGTTGCCGAGTTCGAGCATTTCCCCCATGACGAAGGCAAGTTTTTCTCCCTCGCGCCGCAGGGCGGCCGTGGCCTCGATCATGCGCGAACAGGAGAGAGGGTTGGCGTTGTAGGTATCGTCCAGCAGCGTCCATCCGGCACATTCGCGGCGGTTGAAACGCTGGGCGGCAGGCTGTGCCGAGGCAAGCCCGGAGAGAATTTCTTCATCCTTCAGGCCGAGAAGATGCGCGGCTGCTCCCGCCGCAATCATGATTTCCGCAGCAAAGGGGCCGGAAAGGCAGCTTTCCGCTTCCAGTTCGTGCCCGTCCAGCCAGAGCAGACAGCGGCTTTTCCCTTCCGCTGTCAGACCGAGATAGCGCGCATGATACGGCACATCCCGTCTTGCGGTGGAAAAACGGATGATATCCCCGCGGACGGCCTGACTTTCCCGAACCAGATCCGGATAGTCCGCGCTGACGAGCGCGCTTCCTCCCGGGGTAATGTATTTCAGCAGACGCGACTTGTAATGCGCCGCGCCGCCGCAGCCCGCATCGCCCAGCCCGAGACTGTGCCCCGCCCCCGCGTTGAGGATGACGGCCAGAGTCGGTTCCATGATGGGGCCGAGTTCGTCCATGTCGCCGGGATTGCTGATGCCGGCCTCCATGACCCAGAAATCCTCGTCTCCCTTTGCGGCCAGCATGGATTCGGGCAGGCCGATCTGCGTGTTCAGATTGAGCGGATTGCGGGCGACCTTTCCCGTTCCTCCCCGTACGGCCGTCAGTGTGTGCGCGAGTATTTCCTTGAGCGTCGTTTTTCCCGCCGTGCCGGTAATGCCGACGACGGGGCCGGAGTACCGCTTTCTCCAGGCGTTCCCCATGCGTCCGAGGGCGCGCACGGAATCCCGGGCCTCTGCCAGAAGCAGGGGCACGGGCGGAAGGCCGTCGAAGGGAGAGCGTTCCGCCAGTAGGGCCGCCGCACCGGACTGCACGGCCTGCGCGGCAAAGTCGTGACCGTCGCTGTGTTCGCCGCGTATGCAGACGAAAAGCGAACCCGGGATCACGTCTCGGCTGTCGTGGCAGACAAGGGGAACTTCCCTGCCGGCCGTATGCTGCTGCGCGGCTTCGGGCAGAATGAGTTCCGCGCCGGCGGCCTGCGCCATTTCCCTTATCGTCATGCTCACTGCAAAAGCTCCCGGAGTGTTTGCTGATCGCTGAAAGGATGTTTGACGGTGCCGATGATCTGATACGGCTCGTGCCCTTTTCCCGCCACCAGTACGGCGTCGCCGGGTCTGGCAAGTTCAAGCGCGAGCGCAAGAGCCCTGCGCCGATCCGCTTCGCGGTGTATATCCTTCCCCCCGGCGAGACCGGGCATGACGTCGTCCATGATTCGTTCCGGATCTTCCGTGCGCGGATTGTCGGAGGTCAGTATGGCGATGTCGCTGCCGCTCGCGACGGATTTGCCCATGAGCGGCCGCTTGGTGCGGTCTCTGTCTCCGCCGCAGCCGAACACGGTGATGATCCGCGAGAAACCGGCGTCTCTCAGAGCCTCCTGCGCGCGGGTGAGCGCGTCGGGGGTGTGCGCGTAATCCACGAATATGCCCACGCCTGCGCCCCTGCCCGTTTCCGGTACGGGAATGCGCTCCAGACGGCCGGATACTCCGAAGAAGTCGTGAAAGCAGGAAAAATCGGAGGGCGTAAATCCCATCTGCAGGCACAGCGCAATGACTGCGGAAAGATTGGACGCGTTGTGTTTTCCCACAAGAGGGCTGTTGAGCGGCCAGCTCGTTCCCTGCCAGCTCAGGCGCAGTTCCATGCCGGCAGGCGTGTCGGAAAGCACCTCGCAGCAGAGTCCGCCGTCGGCGTTTCCTGCGGAACCGAAGGGAACGGCGCGGGGAATTTCCGCAAGAAGACGTCGGCCGTAAGGATCGTCGGCATTGACGGCCATGACCTTGTCCGCTCTGGGGACGGAGGTGAAAAGTTTTTTCTTGGCGGAAAAATAGTCTTCCATCCCGTCGTGGTAGTCGAGGTGATCCTGCGTCAGATTGGTGAACACGGCTCCGGCAAACTCCACACCGGCAATTCTGTTCTGATCCAGCGCATGGGAGGACACTTCCATAATGGCCGCGTCGACGCCCGCCCTGCGCATGGCGGCCAGACATTCGTGAATTTCCAGACAGCCGGGCGTGGTGAGGGGCGCCGCTTCTTCATGTCCCGGCCAGCGATAGCTGACCGTGCCGAGAACGCCGACTCTCGCACCGCGGGATTTCCACGCATGTTCCAGCAGATAGGCGCAGGTCGTCTTGCCGTTCGTGCCCGTTACGCCGATGACGGGGAAGGGCAGATGTTCCGTGCCGAAATTTGCCGCAGCCAGCCGTCCTAGTGCGGCGCGGGTGTCGGATACGGGGAGAAATCCGCAATTCCGGCTGCCGTCCTCCGCGGCGGAAGCAAGGAGCGGAGCAAAGGCGGGATCGGCAACGACGATTCCCGCACCCCGGCGCAGGGCGTCCTGAATGTGGTCTGCGCGCTGATCGGCAACGTCCGCTCCGACGCGGGCGGCTGGGGGCAGGGCTACAAAAATATCTCCCGCTTCCACCTTCCTGGAATCGGTCCGAAGAGCGCGGGGGTTCTTTCTGATGCTGTGGCAAAGTTCCTGCAATGTCATGGCCATGGCGTATCCCTACCGGGAGCTGTTTCCGGATGCTGCGGCGTCCTGTGCAGTACGTCGCGTTGTTTCCCCGCCTGTCTGCGGGAGGGGGACGAGATTGTCCCGTTCCGCCGTTTCCAGAAGTGTTGCCTGCGCTGATGACGCCGTTTCCCCCGATCCTTTGGCTGCGGCGGGGGCCTGTGCGGCCGCGTTCTTTTTTTCCGCCGCCTGTGCCTGGGCCTTGCGCAGATCGCTTTCATAGGCTTCCTGCGACATCCAGACGACGCAGGGCCGGGGCTTGCCGTCCTCCAGCAGAGCTTCTCCGGGATCCGGTTGCTGGTGATATACCGTCAGACCCTGTCCCCGGACTTCTGGAACGGCTCCGGCAACGGCAAAGCGTTCCATGGCCCGGCGCAGGCTCATGCCCGTGACGTCGGGGCTGGTGCCTTCCCTCACTTTCGAGGGCTTTGCCGGTCTGGCCGTCCGGGAGGAGGCGGAGGCGGCGTCTTCCGCCGTGGCGAACACCACTCCCGGCAGGTAGCCGCCGTATGCGAGGACGCGGCTTGCGACTTTCTGGAACACCGGCGCGGCCAGTCTGCCGCCGTAGGTGATGGTTGTCGGTTCGTCAAGCATGACCCAGATGACATAGCGCGGCTTATCGGCCGGAACGATACCCCCGAAGGAGGCGAGACGTTTTTCTCCGTAGCCGTTCTTGCCGTGAGGGTCCGCCTTCTGGGCCGTGCCCGTCTTGCCGGCGACGCGGATGCCGGGAATGCGCGCGCGGGTTCCCGTGCCGTCGCCGTCCACGACGTCGATGAGCATGCGCATGACTTCATCCGCCGTCTTGGCACTGAACACGCGCTGGCTTGCCAGATGCTCCCTGCCCGTTTCGTCGCGGACAAGGCGCAGCGGACGGAATACTCCGCCGTTGGCCAGCGTCGTCCAGGCCTGAAGCATCTGGATGCCCGTCACGGAAAGGCTCTGGCCGAATCCGGCGGACATCAGGTTGACTTCCATCCAGTCCTGAATGGGATGCAGAATACCCTTGCTTTCGCCTATGCCTATGCCCGTTCTCTGGCCGAAGCCGAGTCTTGTCAGGTAGGTGCGGTAGGTCTGCGCGCCGACCTCGAGGGCGAGCTTTGCCATGCCTATGTTGCTCGAATAGGTCAGCAGCTTGGAAACGGGCAGATCCTTGTAGGCGCGACCGTCGTCGCCTATGACGATCTTGTTGGTCTGCCAGGTGCCGTTTTCACAGTAAAATATGGTGTCCGGAGTGACGATGTTTTCTTCCAGCGCGGCGGCCATGAGGAAGGGCTTGAGCGTCGAGCCCGGTTCCAGCGCGTCGGCGGCGAGGCGATTGCGGTATTCTTCCGGCGTGGAAAGACGGAAGGTATTGGGATTGAAGAAGGGATACTGCGCCCAGGCCAGAATTTCTCCCGACTCCACGTCGGAAATAAGCACTCCGCCCCATTTTGCCTGCGCTTCCCGCACGGCTTCCGCAATGACTTCTTCCGCAATGAACTGAATCTGTACGTCCAGCGTGAGATACAGATCCTTGCCCTGCGCCGCGCTTGCGCTGTCGGTATAGAAGCCGCGGCCCGTGCCGTCCCGCTGTACGACGTTTTTCTGCGAGGTTCCTGCCAGAACTTCGTTGAACGAACGCTCGACGCCTTCCAGACCGACATTGTCCAGACCGACAAAGCCGAGCAGCTGCCCGGCGAGGTGCTTGTACGGATAGACCCGTTCATACTCCCGCGAAAGACCTATTCCGGGAAGGGCCGCCTTGCGTACCGCGCTTGCCGTGGCGTCGTCGATTTTACGGCTGATCCAGATGAAGGAGCGATCCTTTTCCAGCTGCTTCTGCAGGGAAGAGGCTTCCAGCCCCAGAATGGGCGCGAGGGCAAGAGCCGTCTGTCTGGGATCCCGTATTTCACGGGGATTGGCATAGACGGAGCGAACCTGTACGCTGCGGGCCAGAACCTGACCGTTGCGGTCATAGATGGTTCCTCTGCGCGCTTCCACAAGTTCGGTGTAGGTATGCTGACGCATGGCCTGTTCGGCCAGTTCCGGCCCCATGATGAGCTGAACGTAAAAGGCGCGCCCCCACAATACGATCCAGATTGCGGCAAACAGAACTGCTGCAATCTGAAAACGCAAGGTCTGCCAGTCCCGCTGCTCGACGGTCTTTCCGGAGTCTTTTGCTCCGGAAGGTCTGCGCTGGTTGGCATGAAGCCGACGGGACGATGAACCCCGGCCGGAACTGCGTGTCGAAATGGAAGAACCCGAACGCATGGCGTACCTACTGTATTTCCAGGCGACGAACCTGACCGGGATCGGCCATACCCATGCCGAGTTCCTCCGCCTTTTTGCCCAGAACATAGGGAGAAAGCAGGCTGTCGCGTTCTACTTCAAGCTTGTTGACGTGGCTTCGTGTTTCCTCCACCCGCTGTTGCAGTTTGTGGATGGAGTAGGCGGTATCGTTTCTGTCGATACTGAGCCAGATCAGAGCGACCCCGAGCACCATGCTGAACAGCAGGGAAAGCACAAGGCCGAGCATCCAGCCGCCCGCCCCGAGGGTATTGTTCTTTTTCATACCCCAGCCTCCTGCCGGGGCGGCTCGGGCAGTTTTTCCGCAACCCGCAGCTTTGCGCTGCCGGAGCGCGGATTGAGGGTGAGTTCCTCCTGTGAGGGGAGTATGGGCTTTCTGGTAAGTACGCGCACTTCCGCTCTGTGTCCGCAGACGCAGCGGGGCAGATGCGGAGGACAGATGCAGTCGCTGCTCCAGAGCTTGAAACGCTGCTTGACGATGCGATCTTCCAGCGAATGGAAGGAGATGATCGCAAGCCTTCCCCCAGGAGCAAGACGGGACAGAATCCGATCAAGAAAATGCTCAAGCTGGCCCAGCTCGTCGTTGACGACCATGCGTATGGCCTGAAAGGTGCGTGTGGCCGGATGGTTGCGCGCCGTGGCGCGCCATTTGGGCGGGTAGGCGTGCCAGACTATTTCCGCCAGCTGTCGGGTCGTCTCTATGGGGGAAGTCGCGCGCGCGTCCACAATGGCGCGGGCTATGCGTCCGGCCTGAGGATCTTCGCCGTAATCCTCTATGACCCGTTTCAGCGTGGGGAAGTCCGCTCTGTTGACGAAGGTTCGCGCGCTTTCCGTATGGGGCAGAGCCTCCCTGCGCCGTCCGTTCATCAAGGCTTCCCCCATGTCCATGCGCATGTCCAGCGGCCCGTCTTCATGCAGACTGAAGCCGCGTTCCGCAACGTCCAGCTGGAGAGAGGAAACGCCCAGATCCAGCAGGGCGCCGTCCACCTGATTCCAGCCCAGAGTGTCCAGAGCCTCCTCAAAGGAGGCATATTCGAGCGCAAAGAGGTGACAGCGTTTTCCGTAGGGGGCAAGACGTTCCTCCGCCCGGGCAAGTGCCTGCGGATCGCGATCCAGCCCGCACAGTTCGGCCGTTTCGCCCGCTTTTTCCAGCAGGGCGGAAGAGTGTCCGGCAAGACCCAGAGTTCCGTCGAGATAACGGCCTCCGGGGTGCGTGACGAGGGCTTCAAGCACCTCGCGCAGCAGAACGGACACATGAGTTGCGTTTTCAGCAGTGACAGCGTGCATGGCGTTCGGAAAATGCTTATAGAGCGAAATCTATGCCGCTTGCGGCCAGTTCCCCGGTAACGTCTTCCAGATTCTGTTCGTCAAGGGAAGCCTTGAGGCGTGCCGGGTTCCATATCTCAAATCTGTTTATCAATCCCATGATCACCGCTTCCCTTTCAATTCCTGCATATTCCCGGTGATCCTGAGAAAGCCGGATGCGCCCCTGCGCGTCCGGTTCCTGTTCTTCCGCTCCGCCTATGATCAGACGTCGGAAAGCTCGTGCTGCGGGGGAGGGGTTGGGCAGACGGGCAAATTTTTCTTCCAGCTCGATCCAGTCCGCCCACGGATATGCGACAAGGCAGCCGTCATACGTCGTGATCATGAAGCGTGGAGAAGCAGCTTCCCCTTCCGGGCCTTTCAATCCCCGTGCGGCGAGACTCTCCCGATATTCGGGAGGGAGCATGATGCGCCCCTTTGCGTCCAGACTGCGGGAAGAACGACCGCGAAAATACATACTTCAAACCACTTCCTACCACTTTTTCCCACAATCTTCCAAAAACTGCTTAGTGTCAAGGTTGGCACGACAGCTTATCAGAGCGTCCATCATCCGCCGGGGGAGGGTATGCCGCTCCTCACAGTTGCTGTGCGGTATGCAGTAATGTGATGAAATAAAATAATTTTTTTGTAAGATGGTTAAGAGTTTCGGATTGAGTCGGGAGGGGCTTGTCCGCTCCTCCGGCAGCGTTAGAGGTTCGGAGCCGCCCCGGATCGGAACGGTGAATTTTCCGGATGTTATCCGCCTTGTTGCCGTTCCGGAGAGAGTTCGGACAGACTATTTAATATTAATTAAAGTTAAAAATGTCGGGAAGGGCGGAATAGTTTTTCTGCAAATTTCGCCGCACCGTATTCCGGGTGGAGAACACTGTTTTTTACGGAG
>LBJMC04202__coassemble_446_pt1 | contig 31043 bp, 27 predicted proteins | sample LBJMC04202__metabat2_low_PE_018 | metagenome-assembled genome bin LBJMC04202 | reverse complement strand
GTTATTTCATGCGCGGAGATTTATGGCGTACTGTGTTTGAAGTCGCCAATACAATTTGTTCCGCTTCCTGATTGAATTTCTGAATCTGCTCCTGCGTGAGGTTGATGTTGGCAATATCAATATCTCCCGCTGTGCCGAAGGCATACCAGACCACCCTGCGCCCGTAGTCAACCCTTTCATCACGGTTCTGCTCGTGGGGGCGGGCGAGAGTGTGTCTATACAGCTCTCCGGCCACCTCCTGCGGCGTGTACCCCGCACAGCGCATGTAGAGGGCAATGGCCGCATCCAGTCGTGAGGCATCCATCTTTTCAGGAAAACGCTTTTTGACCATTTCCCGATAGGCGACATACGGCGAGGCCACTTTGCCTATCCTGGGAAACTCACGCTTTCTGACCTCCACGCCGGGAGCGATCCGTCTGCGGAAACGCCAGAGATTGCCAAGGTGCGGACTGCGCTTGCCGAGCCAGGACTTGAAGCGCCGGAGCCGCTCCGGCTTTTCTGCTTGAGACTGCCTGTCCCGTAACGCCGCTTTTTCTTCCCGCTCCTGTTCCTTCAGGAAGTGACGGGCAATATTCAACATGGAAAGCCCATGCGATGCAAGACGTGTCGTGGTCGCTTCCCGGCGCTCCTTCTGCCGCTGCTCCAGCTTTTCCCGTTCTTCCTCCCGCTTTTTTCCGGCGAGGCGTCTTTCTTCGGCCAGCCTCTGCCGCTCCTTCTGATACTCCAGCCATTCTTCCCGGCATATATGACTGACCGGCTCCGGGGCAGGTTTCCTGAATGTCCGTTCGGAGTAGGAGCCGGGCTTGAACTCGCCGAGCCGCTTGCACAGCTTGGATAGGCCGAAATTTCTGTCCACGTTGGATGCCTTGACCGCCGTTTCGCCCACGAAAATCACAGCGCCGGAACCTTTGCGGACAAAACGCAGACCGACCGCATCCAGTCCGGCGTGAAGCTCTTCCCAACAGGAAGCGTTCTGGATGACAGTATGGCCGCGTTCCTGAGCGATGCGCTGTGCGGACTTCTCGCCCGTGGCGCTTTCAAAATCCTCGGCTTTGGGTTTGGGCTTTACCTGCGCCCGGTGCTGGAGATTCCTGACCACATGCCCCTGTTCGTTGACGCAATAGCGGGTGTTAAGCTGTGATGCCCACCCCTGCCTGTGTTCGATTTCAGCAATTATTTTGTGTGCCTCGTTGATGTCAAATCCCCTGTGTGGCTGGATGACTTTCTGCGTGTAGGGATGCGTCCGATTCACGAGAATATGCATATGGTAGTTACCCGTGTTCTTGTGCAGGGCATAAAGCGTCTGATGCTCGGCCAGCCCCATTCCCCGAAGAAAGAGACTGACCGCCTCGTCCACCTGTTCGCGTGTGGGCTGTTCATTTTCCTGCCATGACAAAATCCAGTGAGTGATCGGCATCCGGCTCTGAATGGATTCTTCGGCAAGAGAAATCATCTCCCTTTTCTGCGCGGCAACAGTCGTGGTCAGAAAATTTTTGCTTCCGGCAAAAGCGAGTTTGTCCCTTCCTTCTTCATCGTGCGAAGCAAGGATGTAGTCCACCAGACCGCCAATCATGACGGACTTGGGCTTTTTGAAGCTGGTGCGCTTGAGCTTCTTGATGATCATTATTTCTCGCTCAGGGTTTCAATGTTCCGCCGAATTGCCGACAGGGCCGCATCCAGTTCCGCGAGAGTGCCCGCGTTGCCCATCCGCTTCACCACGTCAAAATGATGCTTGAGCAGGCCCCCAAGTCGCCGGAGTTCCCGGATGGTCTGGTCGTCCGTTCTGGCGATGATGGGCCTGCCGCCGAAGAACAGCTGCCGCATGTATTCGGAAACCGAGATTCCGGCGGTCACAGCTTGCCGGGCGAGTCTCTCGTCCTCTTCATCGGTAAGCTTGAGTGTCCGCCGTCTCTGGAATCTGCTTGCCACCTTCCGTTTTTCCATCTGCCTTTCCTGCCTTTTTGAGAGCGTGAGAAGCGAAGCGCCGAACGCTCCGGAGGAGTCCAGAGGCGCAGCCTTTGGCAGGATGTTAGCTGGCGTCAGACAGCTACCATCCTCTGTAAGGAAGAACACCCGACGCGGTCTGAAACCGCTTTGTCTCTTTCTCTGGCGGGTATCCACGCGCATTACTCTCTCTTTTGCGGCAAGCATAGCTGAAATTTTGTGCTGATTACCAGAGAAAAAAGCAAAAAGACCATATTATATGTCTGTGAACATTCATCACAAGATTTGTCACCGCCCAGATTGATAAACAGTTATTGTTCATAATTGTATGACCGCGTAATCATGCGTTCAATAACATCCACAGTAGTCTAGAATATGGCTCTGGATAAAAGTCCATGCGTCTGTCGCGAAAGAGGAAAGGCTTGCCCTGTGAAATGGCTTCAGGAAAGACGGGGAATCTTCATAGCAAAAGTGAAGGGCTGTCCGATGGAACGGACGGGAGCCATAAGGGAAATTCACACGCCTTGCCGCGTGGAAACTGGACAGGTTTCACTGGAAAAAGGGCGGGGGATGAGTCGGGAAGGCCCGTGAAGGAGTGAGAAAAAGCTATACGCCGGACGGAATTGAGGGAAACCTCAGCGCGGAACTCGACCGGGAATGGGCTCATGCAAGGCTCGTCGGAGGATGCTCCTCCTTACGATTCTGGCCTGGAGAAGTGCCGTCTTTCAGCGGAACGAGGGGAAGAGAAGAGGAGGCCGACGAAGAGAAAAAGTGAACGGCGGGGTCAGGAAAAGTTCTCAACCCCGCCGTCAGATTTCAGGTTGCCTGATTTTACAGGCGGATAGCGGCACGAAAACGGCCACGGATTCTGCACAGCTCGGACTTTTTCTCTACCCGTACCAGGCCTGCAGAATGTCCATGCCGTCATAACCGGCGGCTCGTAATTTCTCCCGATATGCCTCGCTCCAGCCCGTATCCTTTTCCGTGATTTGGGCGTGCTCGTCTATCTTTCCGATGGCGACACTGGTGTCCATTTCTCTGAAAACGTCTTCCGGCTTGCCGGTTTGTTTTTCCGCTCCGGCAGCGTCAGACGCCAATCGCAGGTTATCAAGATAGTCGGCGTAGTCCTGAACCATACGCCGCCGCTCCGGCAAATACTCGGCATAATTGTACGCGGCGCGGACGCCGTTGCGTTCACAGTGGGCAAGCTGCCGCTCGATCCAGTCCGAGTTATAGCCAAGCTCGTTCAGGAGCGTGGACGCCATTGACCGGAATCCATGAAAGGTATGTTCGCCCGTGGCGCAACCGATTTGCCGCAGGACGCGCAACGGGCCGCCCCTGTACATGGGGCCCTCGTTTCCCGCCCGACTGCCCGGAAAGACAAAGCGTCCCTTTCCGCTTTTCTCGTACAGCTCATGGAAAATCGTCAGAGCCTGACGCGAGAGCGGCACGATATGGACTTGCCTCATCTTCATCCGTTCCGCCGGAATACGCCATTCCGCCGTCTCAAGATTGACTTCCCCCCATTCCGCGCGGATCAGCTCGTTGCCCCGGACGAACACCAGTGGCGCAAGGCGCAGGGCGCGGGAGATGAAAAAATTCCCCTCATAGGCGTAAATTTTACTCAATAATTCACCCACGGCGGCGGGTTCGGTAATGGCCGCATGGTGGCCGTTGGCAGTGGGAGCGAGAGCGCCGCGCAAATCGGCGGCAATGTCGTGTTCCGCCCTGCCGGTGACAACGGCATAACGGAATATCCGCCCGGTATCACGCAGTGCCTTGTGGGCAATGGTCAGCGCGCCCCGTTCCTCCACCCGCCGGAGCACGGTCAACAGTTCTCTCGGCGTGATGGTGTTGATGGGGCGTTTGCCCACATATGGGAAGAGGTTTTCCTCCAGAATGCGGATGACCGCTTGTTTGTAAGCGTTCATCCATTGCCCTGAATACTTGGTGTACCATTCCCGCGCCACGTCCTCAAAGGAATTGCGGGCTGCTTCCGCCGCCGCTTCTCTGGCCTGCCGCCGTGCTTCGCTGGGGTCAATATGCTCCCGCAGTAGCTTTTTGGCGTCTTCCCGTTTTTCCCGCGCCTCCCGCAGGCTCACGGACGGATACGGCCCAAGGGAAATGAGCTTCTGCCTGCCAGCGAAGCGGTACGCCAGTCGCCACGACTTTTTGCCCGTGGGCGTGACGTAAAGAAACAGCCCCCCGCCGTCCGAGTGCTTCTGTACCTTGCCGTTGGCCGTGACATGCCGTATGAATGTGTCGGTCAGTTTCATCCATCCACCTCCAGAGTGGTGTTTTTGGTACGGTTGAACTGGCTGCTACCAGCATATTCCTGAAAAATACTTTTACCACAATGGATTACAGGAAATATGCTGGTAGAGGGAGGGACCACCCCTCCCGGTTTCCCAGGGCCGGGGGTCGCACTGTCCGGCCTTGGGAAACACTGTCATGGGCAGCCCCGATCTACCAAAAGACTACCAGCATGTCTACCAACGGATTTTCCGGATTCAGGGGGATTTTGGTGGATAGCATAGGACAAATATGTCCAGTTAACATACTGAAATCACATGATAACTGGACATATTTGGATTTTCTGAAGCTGGTTGGGTAACTTCAAAACGAACTTGCCTAAACTCTTCCCTTTGAATTGTTCCGGAAACAAAGACGGAGGAACGGAGAACTGCGCAGGCCATAAACGGCCCCGGCATTCCGGGTCATACCCGACCGTCCGCTCTGTCTGCGCTGCCGACGCCCTCGCATCAGCCGTTTCCGGCGAATTTCCTTTGCCTCAAAACACAGGATTCCGTTTCCCTTATCCCGGAATATTTCCCGTACAACGCGACAGACGACATCCGTCGCGATGCGGCAGGAAACACGAGACGGGCAAGGAGAGAACTCGAAATGCCGTCACGGGAAACGGAGCATGACGCGCCTCGAAACGCGCGTAGATACGGAACAATGCAAAAAAACAGGAAAGGAAAACGCGGGAAAAGACCTGAAAAGCTGTCGGAAACGCTTCCGTCCGACGGCGTCGTCGGGCGGCATTTTCAGGCGGAGGCAGGGTATTATAAGGGAACGGAAGATCTGGCCGGTCGAAGAGCTGCGCCGGAAGCCGCCTGAAACGTCAGCTCATGCGCAGTGATGCACGGCAACTCGAAACGAAGTATTTTCGGATAGAGCATCATGAAAACTCCTCCCCGTCGACGGACAGCCGCCCTGCGGGAAGAAGCGACAGGGAGACATGCTAGACGGCGAAATATTGTACGGTGCGACTGTGACTGGCACTGTCGGAAGACATGTCGTAACTCCCTGCTCAATAGGTATGACCGCTGAAAAGCGGTATGGCCGGCTTCTAGCCTCATTCATGGAATCATGTCAAGCCCGGGCGGCATTCCTTTCTGACGGAAAGGGCGGATACCCGTCCGATCTTCAGGGCAGAACATCGCAAAGCAACGGAGTTTCTCCCGCAAACGGAAAGACCGAGAACGAAGCCTTCTCGATAATTCCATAACTCTGCGGAAAGCCTCCCTTGGGAAGACTGACGCTGCCGGGATTCCATACATGCCTGCCGGCTCTTTCTTCCGCCACGGGAATATGCGTATGTCCGGAAAGCTGGACAAAAGCGGGAGGCAGTCCGGGAAGCAGACCGTCTGAAGGCAGCGTATGCCCATGCAACGCCAGCACATGCGCGCCGTCTGGGAAAATCCACGCGCTCTCCGCCAGGGGAAAGGGCAGGAGCATGGCGTCGACCTCTGCGTCGCAGTTGCCCCGGACGCACATGAAGGGCAGAGACGTCTCTGCCAGCCATTCCCTGAACAGCCGGGCCACCTCTGCAGGGTTGTATTCCTCCGGAAGCGGATTCCGCGGCCCGTGATAGAGAATATCCCCCAGAAGAACGATTAAATCGGGATTCCTGCGTTCCGCCACAGCGCGCAGACGTTTTACTGCAGCCTGAGAACCATGTATGTCCGACGCAACGAGTATGTGCATAAAGGCTCCGTTTTCTTTCCCGACTCCGGGAATCACGCCGTCTTATCCCAACCCTTGAAGCCTTTCCCCACCACTTCCGCCACGTCCGCGAAAATGAGGAAAGCTCCGGGGTCCACCTGATGGACAAAGGCCTTCAGGGAGACGCTCTGCCGTCGCGTCAGAACCACCACCAGCATCTTGCCTTCCTTGCCGGAGTAAGCTCCCACGGCAGGCAGAACCGTTGCGGTTCTGTCCAGCTCGTTCACGATGAATTGTGCGATTTCATGAGGCTTGTCGCTGATCACCGTCACCTGAGTGCGGCGATTAAAGGATCTTACAACCCTGTCAACCATCAGCGATTCCACGTAAAGCAGCAGCGCGCCCATGAGAATGCTTTCCACATCCACCACTACAATGGAAAGCGTGAGTACGGCGGCATTGAGGTAAAAGGAAGCCGCCCCGATATCCACGCCCCGGCGTTTGCGGAGAACCATGGCAATAATATCCATGCCGCCGCTGGAAGCATCCGCGCGGAACAGCATACCGAAGCCCAGACCGGCAACCATCCCCGCCAGTACCGCCGCAAGAATGGTATTTTCCAGAAGCGGGTACTCAAACATTTCCATGAGGGGAATGGACACGGAGCTGAGAACCGTGACGTATATGGTCCACATGGCAAAACGCGGGGAAAGAGCCTTCCAGCCCCAGACCAGCAGCAGCGCATTGCCGATCCCCACCACCCAGGCAGGAGAAATGCCCCACGCATATTCGGCGATCAGGGCGATACCGATGATGCCGCCTCCTGCAAATCGGTAGGGCATGGTCAGCGCCACCACGGAAAAACAGGCAAGCAACGTTCCGATCGTTACGCTGAACAGCGTGCGGCGTTCGATGCGCCACAATGCCTTAAGATCCTTTTTTCGCAACATGGCCCCCTCCTTGCCCGAATCTTATATCCTCCACGCACTATCCCCGCAAGCTCACAGGAGAAAGCTCCATATCCGGAAGAAGGTTCGACGCGCCGTCATACCGGTCGGGAAACCTGTCTCCGTGTTCCTCCTCATCCCACATAAAGCGGAAAAATGCAGGTACAGGTTCCGCCCACAGTACGGAGACAAGCCGTCTCTCAAGGCAACTGCTCCCGCTCTTCTGAAGACTGAAGAAAAGAAGGCCCGCAAACATCACAGCGTTGACAGTTTCGGACTCTGCCCCCGCAACGTACAATTCCGGCGATAACGCAAGATCGGGATACCGGGAACGTCCTGCAATCACCATGTCTGTTCGCCGATATCATAGGGGGGATAACGGCATACGCTTCTGTACAGGCGGCGCAAACAGGCGTTCTTGTCCGCGTCGATCCCCCCGACGAGGAGCATGACCTGCCCATACCTGCACATCGTTGCGCCGGAAAACTGCTTCCCCTGTTCCCGGAAGGGAAACGGCGCACGCCTGACGGCTCGCAACATACGACTGAAGCAGCACAGCTCGCCGCCGCAAGAGGAGAGGAATCAGGCCCCGGCGCAGGGATATGCTGGAAACGGAAGCATCACATGCAGCTCCCCTTTCCGTAAAGCACGCTCTCTGTCTTTATCACGGCAACAACTGGCAGAGGTCAAACAGCCCTTCCGTATGCAGGCGGTTTTCAGGCAGGGGAATATGCCGAAACGGGGAAGCTCCGCAGGAACCGCAGTCGCGGGTTCAATTCTTCGCTGCCCGGCAGACAACGAGCCCGATTCCAAAGTTCGGCAAAACCGGGATCGCCCGGATCTCCAAACAGAATCGCACCCTCGGGACAGTTTCGCACACAGACGGGCGTCTGCCGCGTATCTGCCGGAGATATGCAGAAAGAACACTTGTCCGCCACATATCCCTTTTTTATCCCGGAAGAACAGACGCCCTGCGCTTCTTCCCGGACATCTTCTCCCTCAATGACGCCTCTGTCCGGCCGGGGAAAGTCATACGCGCCATCGCGCCGTCCCAGACTGATCAGCTTCCAGGGGCAGGCCGCCACACATTTTCCGCAGCCGCGGCATATCTCCCTGTCCAGAACAATCAGACCGTCCATGCGGCGCAAGGCCCCGGCAGGGCACTGCTCCATACAGGGCGCAGGATCGCATTGAAGACAGGAGAGCCGCAGAGGCAAAGGCTCCCAAAAGCGACGTTCTTCAGCTTTTTCCTCAGCTTCAGAAACTTCGGACAGAGTTCGCATCACGCAGCGGAATAATCCGGGACCCGTACCCGCCGCGGCCTTGCAGGACACAACACAGGTCTGACAGCCGACACAGCGGCTGATATCCACAATCATACATCTGCCTGTCATGACACAGCCTCCCCGTCGTCTGCGGCGTCAATCCGTTCCAGCCGCACGGGCACTTCCTTGAAAGGAGGAAACGCGCTGGCCGGATCAAATTCCCGCGGGATCAGATCGTTCACGTTTGCTTCGGGCCAACCGTGCATAACCCCCACAATACCCTGTTTCAACGCCGGGTTCAGTCGGACATGGAGGGTGATGCAGCCCCATGCGGAGCGCAGGCGCACCCGTTCGCCGTCATGGACGCCGCAGGCCTTCGCATCGTCCGGATGAATTTCCACGCAGGGCACAGGCTCCAGCTCCTGCAGCCAGGGGCAGTCGCCGCGCGTTCTGCTGTGAGTGAGCAGAGGCCTGCGCATTCCCGCAATAAGCTGAAAGGGGAATTCCGGACTGACGGCATAGGGTTCCTTATATTCGGGCAGGGCAGGCAGACCGAACCCCGCCAGATAGTCCGACCATGCCTCGATTTTTCCGCTGGGGGTGGCATACCCCGGGCGGGACTCCGTCCCGCGCTTCCGTCCGCCCACGTCTATGCCCGAAGGCAGGGCCGCCCGCAGATCCGCCATACTCAGCCCCCAGCGGGCAAGAATGGCATTGCAGGCAGCCTCGGGATCACCGTGGAAACACTCTTCCTCATAGCCGAGACGGCAACCCAGTTCCAGGGCAATGCGCCAGTCCTCCCGGGCCTCCCCTCGCGGAGGCAGAGCCGTGCGTCCGCGCAAGACCGATCCGTAACAGCCAAAGGGCACGCTCCGTTCAAAGTTGACGGCAGCCGGCAGAAGCACGTCCATATTGGCATGCGAGGCAGGACGATAAAAATAATCCACCGCCACGCCCAGATCCAGCTTTGCAAAACTGTTCGCATAGCATTTTGGGGAAGGCCATATGCCTACATTCATGCCGAAGGACACCAGCGCGCGTATTCTGCCCTCTTCAATGCGTTCGGGCAGATAGCTGGTGTTGACTTTCCAGGCCCAGTTTGCCCATGCCGGAACAGTTTCCGCGTCGATGCGCCGTTTGCTGCAGGAAAGCAGAACATCCCGCATACTGAAATCAGCGGGTCCCCCGTTCCCCCAGATATCGAAATTTTCCAGCGCGGGGGCGGGACGCTGCGGAGGCACTGCGCCGCACAAGGCTCCCAGCAGACAGATCGCCCGATGATTGTTGATGCCGTTGCGGTCGTGCGTCGTACTCTGCGACGAAAGCATGAAAGAAGGCACGCCGGACTCACCCAGCAGTTTTCCGGCGCGAATCACATCTTCAGCGGGTACGCCCGTAAGTTCTTCCGTGCGCGCCGGAGTGAAACCGTCCACATATGCGCGCCACTCGTCAAAACCGTGGATCCATTCCCGGCAGAAAGCCTCGTCGTACAGACCTTCATGCAGTATGACCCGGGCCAGCCCTCCGGCCAGCGCGGCCGCAGTACCGAGGCGCGGGCGCAGATGAAGGCCGCCCAGCAGCTCGACACTCGTCGTTCTGACAGGATCGACAATAAGAAAGCGACAGCCCCGATCCCGCGCGGCAAACAGTGCAGGCATGGCATAATGGTGCGCCACTGCGGGATTGACGCCCCACAACACGGCCAGCCGGGTATGCTCATCGGGATATTGCTGCAACGCTCCCCAGCCGAACGTCAGATGACTGGCAAAGGACGCCGCCCGCATACAGGCGGTCGAACACTCCGTACCATAGTTTGCCGAACCGAACAGGGCGCAGAGACGCTGCACCACAGGACGAGGCTCCTTGGTCACGCCGCAGAAAAAGAACACCGCGTCCGCCCCGTATCTGCTCCGAACGGAAAGCAGTTTCTCCGCTATGAAATCGTAGGCATCGTCCCAGGAAACAGGCACAAAACGGGGCTGCCCTCCCTTTTCTCCCCGGCGCAGGAGCGGTCGCAGCAGTCTTCCGGGGTGGGTGCGTTGCTGGATCAGACCGTAGGCTTTGGCGCAGGGGGTGGAGTCCAGCCCCTCAAGATTATGAATGTCATCATTCCGCCAGGTATAGCGCAGCCCGCACATGGGCACATGATTGCAGTTGTCGCACATGCTGTAGCCGACGCCGCATTCCCCCGAAGGAAATGCTTGATCAGATGAGCCGTCCGTATTCATGATATTCTCCTAGCTGTTCCGGGACAGCGTGTTTTGAAAATTTTATCGTGATAATGGGGCAGGATTTCAATCCTGCCCCGAAACCATGCCTTCTCCGACATTATGAGGAAAAGCTCCTCCTGCCGGGGAGGACATCATTACCTTCTGCCGTAAGGCGGAATAGCTGCGCCGCGCACGTCAGGGTCTGATCGCGGAAGCCTCACGCTTCTGATTGCGCACATGCAGACCAATCACAATACCGAGCAGCAGTACCAGAGAAGTCCCCAGACTGAGCGGCAGGTTGCCGTGCGAGAAGCCCGCAACAAGATACCCGATCAGACAGCAGCTCGCCACAAGAAGGGCATAGCCGAGCTGTGTGGAAACATGTTCCACATGATTGCAGCCGGAACCGGCACTGGACAGAATGGTCGTATCGGAAATGGGAGAACAGTGATCGCCGAATACGCTGCCCGCCAGCGTGGCGGAAAGGGATACGACAAGCAGTTCAGGCTCAAGAGCCTGAGCGACGGGCACCACAATGGGGATCAGTATGCCGAAGGTGCCCCAGGCCGTCCCGGTGGAGAAGCTCAGAAAGGCCGCAATGGCAAAGACAACGGCGGGCAGAAGGGCGGCAGTCAGGCTTCCTCCGGTCACCACGGTTTCCACGAACTGCGGAGTCTGGAGAAGATCCCGGCACACCCCGCTGATCGTCCAGGCCAGAACCAGAATAATGTTTGCGGGCATCATGGTCTTGATACCTTCAACACAGCCTTCCATGAAGCCTCTGTAGCTTATGAGGCCGCGCGGAACGAACAGGACAAAGGCCACGATGAGCGCGGCGAACGAAGCATACATCAGCCCCGTGGCGGCGGAACAGTTGCCGAAGGCTGCTCCCAGCGTATGGTACTGAGGATCGTCCCCGAAATACCCGCCGGTGTACAGCAGGCCGAGGACGGCAAAGACAATCAGAGCCCCGATGGGCAACAGCATATCGATAAGACGGCCACGGGGCGAGAATTTCACCGTTGCGGAATTGTCGTTGGCAATCCCGAGATTTCCCTTTTCCGCTTCCTCTTCCGATTTGCGCATGGCGCCGAAGTCATACCCCGTAATGCAGATCAGAAGTACCATGACGATGGAGAGCAGGGCATAAAAGTTGTACGGAATGGTGGAAACAAAGGCGGCAAAGTCGCTGTCGAAAGCTCCCGTCGCGCGCAGATTACTGCCGACGGCCGCAGCCCAGCTGGAAATGGGGGCGATGATACATATGGGAGCGGCTGTGGAGTCAATGAGATACGCCAGCTTGGCTCTGGAAACCTTATAGGTGTCGGTAATGGGTTTCATCACCGTACCTACGGTGAGGCAGTTGAAATAGTCGTCGATGAAAATGAACACGCCCAGACCGGCCGTGGAAAGCAGAGAGGATCTGCGGCTTCTGATCTTGGTGGCGGCCCATTTGCCGTAGGCCACGGAACCTCCGGCCAGGGAAATGACATACACCAGCGCGCCGAGCAGGGAACAGAAAATAATGATGGCGAAGTCTATTTTGTTCAGCATGGTGCTGAACATGACTTCCACCGGCCCGACAATCAGGGAGCCGCTTCCCGTTCCCACGGTATAAATCACCGTGCCGGAAAGAATACCGATGAGCAGGGAAGAAAACACTTCCTTACTGACAAGCGCCAGAGTAATGGCGATAACCGGGGGAAGGATGGAAAGCCATCCGGCATAATAGGGTTCCATGGAAGCCTCCGTTGGAAACTGCGGGTCAACAGGCGACTGAGCCTTCGCGTAAAACGCCGCCGCGCATGGGTCGGGATGAAAACGCTATAAAAAAAGGGGGGCAATGTATAGCCCTTTTTATTGTCGGACGCATGGGAATTCCAGCGCAAGAGTCATAGGCCCCGCCCGACCGCCCAGGGGCAGAGCAGGCGTTCGCCCAGCGCACACAGCCCGAACAACAGCAGCCCCAGCAGACTCATGCCCAGAATACCGACAAACATTTCCGGCGTGTCTCCTCTCCCCCAGGCATCCATAATCCGAAAGCCCAGCCCGGAACGAGTGGCAAAGGATTCCGCCAGAAACAGCACCGCCACAGCTGTTCCTGCCGCCACGCGCAAAGACGTGAACAGACCGGGCAGGGCCGCGGGGATATAGACATGTCGAAAGGCCTGCCGCAGAGAAACGCGCCTCGAGCCTCCCGTTTCCGCGAGCGAACGGAACACCTTTCCGTACGAGGGCTCCAGCCCCTGAGCCGTACCGCGAACAATGACCAGAACCTGATACCCTGTCGTCAGGGCAAGCAGCAGCACACGCGGGGCCTCCCCCAGGCCGAGAAAGGTGAAAAAAACCGGCAGCAGTACGATTTTCGGCAAGGGATAGGTAAGAAAAATGAAAGGCGCAGTTGCAGCGTCGACCTTCCGGCAATGCCCCATGAGCAGCCCGACAGGAAAACCCGCCCCAACGGCAAAACCCAGCCCCAAAAACAGACGCCATGCGCTCGCCCCCATGTCTTTCCAGAAGGAGCCCGTACCAAGAGCCTGAAAAAAGAGGGTAAAGGTTTCCCCGGGAGAGGGAAGGAGAAAAGGCCCAACGGCAAGCGAAGCTGCCTGCCAGACAAGGCCGAGTGCGACGAGCGTCAGACCATGACGCAGAACTGCGTTGCGTTTCATGCCGATTCTCCGGCATCGCCCGCGCCCCCGGACGCCGCCCTCAGAGCGGCATGCACGCGGCGGCTCATATGAAAAAATTCCTCCCGCTCCCGGCAGTCCGGAAGACCGGACAGAGGATTGTCCAGCCAGGCGGCCGCACGGGCGGGCTTTCCCCCCAGCACGAGGATATGGGTGCCGAGATACACGGCTTCGCCGATATCATGGGTGACAAGAACCGTAGTACAGCGGCGACGCTCCCACAAGGTCAGCAGAAACTCCTGAAGCCTTTCGCGCGTCAGGGCATCCAGAGCGGAAAAGGGTTCGTCCAGAAACAGCATATCCGGATCGGCAATAAGCGCCCTGCCCAGAGCCAGCCGCTGTTTCTGGCCCCCGGAAAGCGTTGTCGGCCAGCGATGCTCCAGACCCTTCAGGCCAAGTTCGTCAAGCATGGCCAGGGCCCTTGCCTCCCGTTCTTTCTTTTCCATGCCCCCGAGTTCCAGAGGCAAGGCCAGATTGGTCAGCACTCTTTTCCAGGGAAAAAGCCCGAGATTCTGCCATACAAAGGCGGAACGCGGCACCTGCCCCGGGGCGGACACCCCGATCTGTCGGGCTGTCACCGTCCCCTGCGAAGGCTTTTCCAGACCGGCGAGCAGGCACAACAGCGTACTCTTGCCGCACCCGGATTCGCCGATCACTGCCAGACGCGCCCCTGCGGGAAGCGTAAAGGACAAAGGCTCCAGCACAGGCCCGGAACCATAATCGCAGGTCAGATTTTCAGCGGCAAGTTCAAATCCCATAGTCCGTCAGTGTGCCGGCTCTGCGCCGACCTCCTTTCAGGGAAAGACGATCTGCCCATACTCCGGAGCGTTCCGCAGCAGCCCGCGCTCCATCATCCATGCTTCCACCCTGCTCATGTCTTCCTCCGTGGGCAGAGGAGGAAGACCATCCGGGGTATTGAAAAGATCAAAGCGCAGCATGGTATATACGGCAGCGGCCGGGCGGGGTAACAGCCCCTTTTTCACCATGAAATTTCTGTACTTTTCCGGGTCTGCCTCGATACGACGCGCAGCATCGCGCAGCGCGGCGCGGAACGGTTCCACAATTTCCGGATTCAGAAATTCCGTGCGCAGCGCAATGACCGCCAGAGGTTCGTTCAGCGCGGTGTCGTCCCATACCGTACGCGCCCCACCTGTTTCCACCATGGTCGCCAGCGGCTCGGGGAGAAGCGCGGAATCCGTCATACCGCCCAGCAGCATCTGAAGCCGGACGGGAATCTGCCGTACTTCCTGCATGACAAGCCAGTCCGAAGGCAGATGTTCCTGCTCCAGCATACGGCTCAGCAGATAATCAATGATGGTCGCGCCGGACATGGCGGTATCCGCACCCTTCATATCCGCCAGGGATTGCAACCCGGCGGCTTTCTGCGGACTCACGGCAAGGGCAAAACAGCGTTGTTCCGGAGAAGAATGGGTCGTTGTGGCAATCACAGCCTGCGAAGCTCCCCGCTCGTTCTGCATAAGCACATTGAGCAGATCGCCGAAATGACCGGCAAGTTCTCCCGCCCGCATGGCGGCCCCCAGTTCCAGGGCACTCTGAAAAGGCACTATTTCCACATTAAGCCCGCGCTCGGCAAACAGCCCCTCGTCGGCGGCGACATGCAGAATCACGGAATCGGCGGCGGGAAGCGCGCCGATTTTCAAAAGTTCTGCCGCCCGCGCCGACCCTGCCGCGCACAAAACAAGCAGGATTGCTCCCATGATGAAACAACGACGCATGAATATCCTCACGATATGAATTTCAACACGCCCCGCCCTCGCCGCTTCCGAAAGAACGCGATTCCGGGCTTTTTCGAAAAAAAGGACATGTCTGCTGCACATAATCCTGAATCGTTTATCTTTAAAGCCCGGCAGCGTAAAGGGCATGAGCGCGCATTGACTTGCCGCTTCCGCTCGACTACAGGGGGCATGTTCCGTCGACGTGCGGACATAACGCATAACAGGAGAAAGAGAATATGCGTCCCTTTGGAAAAGCCTTCATGGCCCTCGGTCTGCTTCTCGGTATGGCAGGAACAGCCGCGGCCTACCCCTCCGTATTTCCTACCGGAGTCACCATCAACAAGCCGGACAAGGCATATAACGGCTATACCGTGCTGAATCCGCTCCGCGCAACGCCGCACGGCGTGCCGCTTATCGATATGAACGGCAAGGTCGTCCATAAATGGATGAATGTGGAAGGTCAGCCCGCCAAGGTTCTGCCCGGAGGCAACCTGCTCGCCACGCTGGTACATTACGATCCGGCAAACTGGCTGGCCCGCAAGTCGGAAGGCTTCACCGTGGTTGAAATGGACTGGGACGGCAAGATCGTCTGGAGTTTCGACAAGTACGAACAGCGCAAGGCCACTGAAGAAATGGTCAAAATCAAGGGCGATACCTACTGGAGTTCCAACGCGCATCATGACATCCAGCGCGAAGGCAACCCCGTGGGCTACGACGTTCCCGGCATGAACTACGTCAAGGACGGCAAAACCCTGATCGCCGGCTTCAAGACCATAGACGGCAAGGATACGGCCACCCTCTACATCGTGGACAAGGACGGCAATATCGTCTGGGAATGGATATACAAGGATCATGAGGAAGAATACAAGGCAAAGGGCATTGCCGACTTCCAGAACACGGCTTCCTGGGTAGGCCCCAACAAGTGGTATGACAGCGACCCGGTCAAGTATGCCGCCTTCCACCCGGACAACATCATCACCGACGACGGACAGGAAGTCATTTACATCATCGATCACAAGACCGGCAGCGTCGCCTGGCAGTGCGGGCCGGATTACCCCAAGGATTCCCCCCTGCGTCTTATGGGAATGCACCTGCCTGAAGGAGGCTTCAAGGGTCTGCCCGCAGGCGGCATGATGCACAATGCGCATATCATTCCCAAAGGTCTGCCCGGCGAGGGCAACGTCATCGTCTTCAACAACGGTCTGCCCTTCTCTCAGGTGCTGGAATTCAATCCCATCACTCTGGAAAAGGTCTGGGAATACTCCGGCCTTGCCGTAGGCTATGCCCCCAACCACTCCCTCGCCCACAGCTTTTTCAGCGCAACCATCAGCGGTGTGCAACGCCTGCCCAACGGCAACACGCTGATCTGCGAAGGCAACGACGGTCGGGTTTTTGAAGTCACGCCGGATCTCGAAATCGTGTGGGAATACATTGTGCCCTTCATGTGGTACGGCACGGCCAGCGGCTTCGGCGATGCGGAAACCCACTCCACCATGCGGGTGAAGCCCACAAACTCCACCTACCGCGCCTACCGCATTCCCTATTCCTATATCCCTCAGCTCAAGCACGATCTGGAAAAGGAAGTCATTCCCGCCGATCCCTTCATCTATGACGACGCGCTGCGCAATGCCGGCGCCGTGGAAGTGGAAAGCGAAGAGTTCACGCCCTTCAAACGTTATTAGAATCTTCCTTATCTTCTCTTAAGCATACGGGGGGACAGCAAAGCCGTCCCCCTTCCTTTTTCTCCCGACGGAACCGCATCGGCGGGAACACCCTGCCGAAAAACACGGTTTTTATTTCCGGTGAAAGTCAGTTCAAGACCCGGCAGACAAAAAAACGGCGCAGTCTGCCCCGTAGCTGTCGGGCAGACTGCGCCGTTTCCGCAAAATATCCGCGGTTCAGCAGCATTTATACCGTCAACGGCGCGAGATTGAGACCTTCGTCCACGGGCAGATAATTCATCAGATTGGCGTTGGCCACGGCCTGACCGGAAGCTCCCCGGCACAGATTGTCGATGGCGCTGGTGATAATCAGGCGGCCCGTCCGTTCGTCCACCGTCACGGCGATATCGCAGAACATGGAACCGCGCACATTGCGGGTTTCCGGCAGCTTCCCCGCAGGGAGTACGCGCACCCAGCGGGAACCGGCCCAGGCGGCCTCGTAAATCATCTGCACTTCCTGTTGAGAACGGGGACTCTTCAGCCGTGTATAAATGGTGGCCAGAATTCCTCTGCTCATGGGCACCAGATGTGGGTTGAAGGATATGCGCAGCGAACCGTTTTCCATGCCCGCACTGTGTGCGAGTTCCTGCTCAATCTCCGGCGTATGACGATGTCTTCCCAGATTATAGGGCTTGAAGGAATCGCCGACTTCGCAGAACAGCGAACCCAGCGCGGCCTTGCGCCCGGCCCCGGAAACGCCGGACTTGGCGTCGATGACGATATCGTCGGTATGAATAAGGCCGTTCTTCAATGCGGCGTGCAAACCGAGAATGGACGCTGTGGGATAACAGCCCGGATTGGCCACAAGTCTGGTTCGGCCTATTTCCTCGGCATACAGTTCCGGCAGACCGTACACGGCCCTGTCCAGATATTCCGCCCGGGTATGCGTCACGCCGTACCAGGTTTCATACACGGCCGCGTCGTGCAGGCGGAAGTCGGCGGAAAGATCCACCACCTTTGCCCCCGCGTCATAGAGGGCTGCGCCCATTTCCATGGCAACCCCGTGCGGGACGGCCAGAAATACCACGTCGCAGGCTCCTGCCAAAGCGGCAGCATCCGCTTCACTCACAACGACATCACCACCCGGCAGGCCCCGCAGGAACGGATACAGCTCATCAAGCCGCTTTCCGGCCTCCTGGCGGGATGTAGCCATGACCAGCCGCATGAACGGATGCCCGGCAAGAATGCGGGCCAGTTCCATTCCCGTATATCCCGTAACGCCGACAAGTCCGGCCTTCAGCATTTTTTCTTCCTCTTTTTCCGGAGCGGAAAGCCCGCCCTCAAAGACACGCGCAGCCTACTTTCCGGCCGCGACATATTTCATGCGCAATTCGAACAGCACGTCCCGGAGCAGGCGGGACTCTTTTTCCGTCAGTCCGTTCGTAATCTTATCCTCAAGCATGTTCAGGATATCGATACTGTGTCTGGCAAGCTCAGGATGTTTTTCCAGTTTCCCCGTCTCGGGATTGGGCACTTCTCCAAGCTGCACCATCGCCGAAGAGGCCAGGGAAAGCACAAAGGTCGAAAAAGTTACTTCCGGCATTACCGTTTTATCCGGGCCCTGCATCATCCGTCTCCTTGGCCTTCTGAAAAGGGCCGTTCCTTTTGAGGAAGCGGCCCCTGTGCCTTGCTCTAGTTCCCTTCAAGGGGATAAATCAGAATCATATTGCGAATCTTGCCCATACCGAGGGAGCCGGGATAGGAGTTCACGCTGACCACCAGATCCTGTACGCCGTCGTTGTTGGGGTCGGATACGCTCAGATCCACCACACTGCCCTTGATGCGCCGGGTTTTCCACTTCAGATCCAGCCCCAGACCGTCCCAGAACAGCGCGTGAATTTCACCCTGAGGAAAGACGCGGAAGTTCTTGAACAGCATGGACGCCGCAGATATGGGCTTGCCGGTGATCAGCACGGGAGTGCCGCTGTTGTCGGGGTCGTCCACCACCATGCGCATGGGCACATAATAATAATTGCCGCCGTCCTCTTCCGCCGATCTGCCCAGCCCGGGCATACTGCGGGAAATGGGAATACCCACCGAGGTTCCGGTAAAACTTTCGTCACTGCGGGCAAGACGCTTGCCGTTGCGGTCAAAGGTCAGCAGCGTCTCTTCCGCTCCGACGGCCACAAGATAATCGCCCCCGGATTTGGCATTACCGGGAATCCACACCATGTTGAACACATTGGCTTCACCTGGAAGACTGGAATATTTACTTCCCTTGCTCAGCTTACCTCCGCGCAGGGTCACGTCATAAATATCCCCGCGCACCACGCGGCTGCGATCCGGGTCCTGACCGACCAGCTTGGGCTTATAGGAAGGAGCCATTTTCAACACGTTAAGATAATACTTCACGCGGTTGGACGCTTCCTGAAACTCCCCGTCCTTAAACGCGAACACCTGACTTACAGGTTCGTCCGAGGCGTCGTCATAAGCCGTCACCACCATCAGAACGCGCTTGCCGTCCGGCAAGGCCCGAATGATGAGCGGAATACGCATCATGGAAGGCAGACGCAGCTCGCTGATCTGCACCAGCCGTCCGTCCTGCCAGCGATACAGAAGCACGGCATCCTCATTGAGCAGCGCGACTTCATTTTTTCCGTCGCCGTCAAAATCCGCCACTTCCATGCCTATGGCTTCAAAATCCAGCATCTGGCTGCGGATACGTTCCCCGTCCATATTTTCATAGCGAATCTGGGGATTCACGCCGTAATTCATTCCGCCCTGAGTTTCATTCATCATGAAGGCTCTGTTCATGGGCGAGGCGCTCTGACCGGCAGGAGCAGCGGCCGCAGTCCGCCCGAAAAGCTGGGAGGAAATGGCGTCCGCGGCATTCTGCACGCCGCCGAGCAGATTATTCACAGGACTTCTGAACGCCTGCTGCCAGAGATTTCCCTTTTCGTCCAGCGCGCTGACATCCAGACTGGCTTCGGTGCCCATCACCGTGACGCTGCCCCACACCACATAATCGGCATCGGCAGACTTGCGGATCTTTTCCGCTCCGGCCCGTCCTTCCGGCGCACTGCCCTGAAGCACGGCGTCCTGCGTGGCCGCAGGTTCAAATTTTCCCTGCCAGAACAGCCGGGAAGACAGCATGGGCGGAATGGCCTTGCCCAGGTAGCTGTATCCGGCGGATCCGTTCACCGTAAACGGCGTCACAATATACGAGGCCGCCTGTGCCGCTTGCATCCCGGCGAGCAGCAGGGTACACGCCAGAAACAAGGATAAAATTCGATGCTGCATGATCGCTCCTTCAAATAGAGTTGGGCGAGTTTATCCTTTCTTTTTCCGCCCCGCAACATGCGCACGGGGCGCAGCCTCTGGAGATGTTCATGACGCCGAGCCGCCGTGCTTTCCGCCTTGTCTGTACGCCGAGTGAAGAACAAACGGTGGAAGATCTGCTCCGGGCACAGGGCTATGAATTCGAGCCCGATCCCTTCATACCTTCCGCCAGACGTCTGCTTGCCGAGCCCCGTCCGCTGGGTTCCAGCCTCGCGGCCTTTTTCGGCCTTATCTATATTCAGGATCGCTCCTCCATGCTGCCTCCCGCCGCTTTATGCCCGCCCCCCGGCGCGGCGGTTCTGGACATGTGCGCCAGCCCCGGCAGTAAGACCGGTCAGCTTGCGGGGATGGTCGGCTCCGACGGCTTCGTACTCGGAAACGAGCCTTCACCCTCCCGTCTGGCAACGCTGCGGCGCAATCTGCACGCCATGAATCTGGGCTGGACGGCAAGCTGCTGCCATGAAGGCGAATCCCTGCCTCTGCCGGATGCCATGTGGAACTACATTCAGCTTGACCCGCCCTGCTCCGGCTGGGGTACCATAGAACGCAATCCCAAAGTGCGCGATATCTGGAAAGATGATAAAATCACCCCGCTGATCCGACTCCAGCGCGCTCTGCTGCGGGAGGCCTGCCGCCTGCTGCGTCCCGGCGGCACACTGGTCTATTCCACCTGCACCACCAACGACGGCGAAAACGAAGAACAGGTGCGCTACGCGCTGGACGAACTCGGCCTTGAGCTGGAACCTCTGGCCTCCCCGCCCGGCTTCGATCTGGAAGACGGCAGACTCGGCATCGACGGCGTGTGGAGACTGGAACCCCGAAGCGGCGATAATCAGGGCTTTTTTGTGGCCCGCCTGCACAAGCCCGCCGCCTCCCCGGAAAGACATGCAGATACGCCTCCGTTCTGTCCGCAGGCGCAGGCCCCCCGCTTTGAGCTTCTTTCTCCAGACAGACTCGCGGATGCCGGCGTGGATCCTGCCGCTCTGCCCGGGCCGGTCGGCGTTTTCGGAGCAAGCCTGCATATCCTGCCCCGGCAGAGCCTTGACCTCCTGCCCGCCTCCCTGCGCTGGCAGGGCATGTATTTCGGCAAATATGCGAAAAACGGCGAAATACGCCCCGCCCCCCGTTTGCGCACGCCGGGCAATCTTCCCCGCGTGGAATTCGAGGACGCTGACGGCATTGAGGCCATTAACGGCATGCTTCAGGGGCGCGCGCAACAGGCCCCCTGCGCAGCCTCTGCCGATGCCGCAGGCATGGCGCTGATCAGCTGGAACGGACTGGCTCTCGGCAGAGCGACGCTGAAAAAAAATCGACTGCTCTGGACGGAACGCTGAAAGCAGACTTGCCCATTCCCGGAAAGTAGGCCAGAATTCCGCCCGTCAGGGCCTTTTTGAGATTCTCAACGTTCCTCTTTTTCAGCAAGAGGACAAAACGGCGTACCCGCGAAATTTCTCCGCCCCCTTCCGGCAGCAGACTCCGCCGGATCAGAGGCGGCCCGGTTCCGCCCGATTCTCTTCCGGCAAGGAAACGCCATGCTCATACTCGCGAGAAAACCCGGCGAAAGTCTGTATGTGGGCGACGATATCCGCATCACCGTCCTCAGCGTACAGGGCAAGCAGGTGAAAATCGGCATCAGCCTCCCCCCGGACAAGGTCGTGTACCGGGAAGAGGTGTACAGACGCGTCACGGAAGAAAACCGTATGGCGCTCGCGACCACGACGGAAGACCTTTTGGCGGCGGCGCGGCTATGGAACGACATCAGGAAATGACACCGGAATACGGAATGGACGCAAGCATGACCAACGGCACGGCGACGAACACTGTGCGGGCGCAGACCCGCCTCGGCATGCTGGATATCGACCCCAGCAAGGAACTTTTTTTTCCCAGGGGGCTTATGGGGTTTGAGGATTTCCACCGCTTCACCCTGCTGAAAATCCGGGGAGAAGCCCCCTTTCTCATCCTCCAGAGTCTGGAAGATCCGAAACTCGGCCTGCTGGTGGGGGATCCCTATGCCTTTCTGCCGGAATACAGAATCCGCATCGGCGATGCGGAACAGAAACTGCTCCAGGCCGCAGACCCGGCCTCTCTCGCCGTGCTGGTGACGGTCTCCATCCCCCACGGACAGCCGGAAAATACCTCTCTCAGCCTCTCCGGCCCCATAGTCATCAATCATGAAGCACGCATAGGGCTGCAAATCCTTCAGGCGGACGTCAACCCTCCCCGCGTCTACCTGCATCTGACCCGACGCCGCGATACGGAGCAGGCCGACAGACCCTCCGCTCCCGAACAGAAAAAGGACGAACGCTCATGAAAATTCTGGTTACGGGCGGCGCGGGCTATATCGGCAGTCAGGTCTGCAAACACCTGACGGCGCACGGCCATGATGTGATCGTATACGACAATCTTTCCACCGGCTTCCGCGAACTGGCCAGATGGGGCGTCTTTGAATATGGGGACATGCTGGACGAGCCCCGCCTGCGCGACTGCCTGCGCCGCCATGCGCCGGACGGCGTCATCCACTTTGCCGCTCTTTCTCAGGTGGGAGAATCCGTGCGCAATCCGGGAGCCTATTACCGCAACAACGTAGGCGGGGCTATCTCCCTGCTCTCCGCCATGCGTGCGGAATCCGTAAATCTCCTTGTCGTTTCCGGCACGGCGGCGGTTTACGGCCAGCCGGATCGCATGCCCATAACCGAAGACTTTCCCCAAAGCCCCCTAAATCCCTACGGAGCTTCCAAACTCTTCATGGAGCGTATGCTGCGCGATCAGGCTGCGGCACACGGCCTGAACTGGGTCAGTCTGCGTTATTTCAACGCCGCAGGCTCCGATCCCGAAGGCGAAACGGGCGAACTGCACGATCCGGAAACCCACCTCATTCCCCGCATGTTCATGGCCGCAGCAGGTCAGATTCCCGAGCTGGAACTGTTCGGCAACGACTACCCCACCCCGGACGGCACCTGCATCCGCGACTATATCCATGTTGAAGATCTGGCCTCCGCCCACAGGCTGGCTCTGGAATATCTGGCTGCGGGAGGAGAAAGCGGAGCCTTCAATCTCGGCACCGGACGCGGCACCTCGGTAAAGGAAGCTCTGGACGCGGCGGCCCGCGCCTGCGGCAGACAGGTTCCCTTCCGCCTTGCCCCGCGTCGCCCCGGCGATCCCGCTGAACTCGTGGCCGATCCCTCCAAAGCCCGCGCCGTTCTGGGCTGGACCCCGGTTCACTCCGATCTTGACGAAATCATGCGCACAGCCTGGGCATGGTTCTCTCGGCACAGAGTCTGATCACAAGATAACGAACGACAAGGCCGAAAGACTCCGCTCCGGACAGACAGAACGAACAGACCGCTCCGAGCCGACCCTGTTTCCCTTGCGGCGCGGCGGGTTCAGCTCAGAGCCTTTTGCACCTGAATATGCCTGCCGGTCTGCCCCCTGTTCCGGCTCGCAGCGTTCGCTTCACGCCTTTGCCGGAACCTGCTCTGCCGACCATGCCCTCCGCACTGCGGGCCGCCGCAGGTGGTTGCGCCAATACCTTCGCAACTCCGGCGTCACGGCGCAGTCTCGCCTCCTTCGACTCCGGGATTATGTTCAAAACGGCAAAGCTCTAGGGCAGACGACGGATTTCCGGAGGACGGTTCCGGTTCAGACGCACTTCATATGAGACTATGCCGTGCGTATCCGACGCAAAATCTCCGCGCATGGCTTCCACCAGCCAGGGCAGAACGGCGCGTTCATCGCGGGAAGAACTGCGACATTCCGCCCGGGTAGACCACAACTGCCCGGACAGCTCTCCCCTTTCGTTCAAGCTGTACGCGGAAACATCCAGCCGGATCAGCCAGGTAGTCACCACTCTCACCGTGCGCCGCCGACAGGAATCATAAAAAAAGGGATCGTCTCTGCACCACGGATCCAGAGGCCGGCAGGGCCCGGGGATATCCATGACCCGGATCTCACGTCGCTCATCCCCCACACCATAAGACAAATACACCGCCACATCAGCCCGCTCTCCGTCCGCGACCTCGCGCATACCGCGCGACGCCAGACAGGAAGCCACAAGCTCCGCTACTTCGCGAAAGCGCAGATCGTCGACATTCACGCCGACCATGCCCTCTCGCCCCGGGCGAAACACATAATCCGGATTCGCAGCAAAATTCAGACCGTCCGCCGCTATGGAATCCACCTGTACCACATACGCCTGCGCCGCAGCGGGACAGACCGGGCAGAGCAGACAGAAGAGCGGCAGAACAAGACAGGCCAGACGGAAAAGAACGGCAGACATCATGTGCAGCTCCGATCCGCATATTGCGGCACTATTCCCGGAAATACTTCAGCCCCAACGATGAAGAGAAGAAGGATATTCCGAACTTTGCCCGCAATATACTGCAAAAAGCCCGATGCTGTCATCTGTTCCCCTGACGGCCGCCAGCTTCTCCCCAGCCAGAACGTCATATTACGGCTTATGGCTTCGCACGCTTTCCGCTCTTCTGCCCTTCTTCTGCCTCCAGCCCCGCGCAGACGGGGCGCATGTTGCGGCGTTCCGGCAAGCTGTGCGGGAACAGCAGCGCGGCCCGTTCTCGCCCGAATTCATCGCTCAAGGCTTTTCTCAACGGATCTGACCCGTCGCTTCTGCGTATCGCCTTTTCTGCTCTGAGCTGCTGCGGAGTCCGCCTTTCCATATTTTTGAAAAAACAGGCTCCGCACCGGAAGCAACGCTCATTTTGTGCCGATATCTTCCGCATCCAGCAGATCCAGAGCCGTTTCCAGCAGGGTCAGCACGCCGCGCCGCAAATCTTCCGGCCCGGTGAATTCCTGCGGGCAATGGCTCAGACCGGCCCGACTGGGGACAAAAATCATGCCGGTGGGGCAGATACGGGCCATCATCTGGGCGTCGTGTCCCGCGCCGGACACCATGCGTCGGCAGGAAAAGCCCTGTCGCTGCGCGGCGGCTTCCACCCTGTCGATCACGGCGGGGGCAAAAGCCACGGGCGCGAAGTTCACCAGCACGCGGGAGGACACGCGCACCCCCTCTTCCTGTTCCAGACGGGGCAGAAAGGCCGCAAATTCGGCCTGTGCGGCGGCAAGTCTGTCCGCATCGGGATCGCGCATGTCCACGCTGAACACAGCCTTTCCGGGAACCACGTTGATCAGCCCCGGCTCAAGACGCAGACTCCCCACTGTGGCCAGCGTGCCGGAGCGGACGGCAAGCTCGCGCAGAAAGAGTCCTGCCCGCGCTGCGGCAAGTCCCGCGTCATGCCGCAGGGCCGTGGGCGTGGTTCCGGCGTGATTGGCCGCGCCTTCCACAGTGACATTCTGCCAGAAAATACCCTGTACCCCCGTGACCGCACCGATTTGCATTTTTTCGTGATCCAGCACGGGGCCCTGTTCCACATGCAGCTCCAGATAGGCAAAAGGCGTGACATGACCGGGAGGATATGACCCGGCATAGCCGATCCGGGTCAGTTCGTCGCCAAGGCGCGTTCCGTCGATACCGCGCGTATCCAGAGCCTGTTCCAGAGGATAGCCGCCCGCGTATACCAGAGACCCCATCATGTCCGGCTGGTAGCGCACGCCTTCCTCGTTGGTGAAGGCCGCGGCAATGATCGGCCGGGGAGGAAGCGTCTCCGCAGCGCGGAAGGCGTGCAGCAGCGTCAGTCCGGCCAGCACGCCGTAAACGCCGTCCAGCGGCCCGGCATTTCCCACCGTATCAATATGCGATCCGATCATGAGCGGAGGGAGATGCTCTCCCCCTTCCGCTGCGGGCAGCACGCCGAAGATATTGCCCATGGCGTCTACCCGGACTTCCAGAGACAGTTCCCGCATCCAGGCAACAAGCCGATCCCGGGCCTGCCGGTCGGCATCGTCCAGAGCAAGCCTGGTTCGCCCCTGCGGCTCCGTTCTGATTTCCGCGGACTCTGCCTCGTCCCTATCGGACATGCCGATTTCTCCAAGTGTGAACAGCCGCGCCATCATCGCGCGGACGCCCTCCCCTTCCATCCAGGTATGCAGCTTCTTCCGCGTATGTTCGTTCATCATTGTTGTTCCTGCCTTTCCGGCATATCGCTTTGCGCAGAAGAGATTCCCGCATCTTTGCCGGAGGACTCCGCCGCGCCTGAAAATTCCCTTGCCACCCAGTCCGTGCCGTCCGCCAGAGCCTGCCGTAAACTCCAGCCTTCGCCATTTTTCTGATCCGCGCAGCCTTCATGACCGTAGCGTTCATAAAACGCACTTTCCGCCCCGGAGTCTCCGATCAGATACAGATTGTCTCCGGCCTGAAATTCCCGCTGGGGATCGGGGTTGATCAGCATCTGACCGCCCTTGCCGCGCACGGCAACCACGCTGCACCCCGTATCGCGGCGTATATTACTGGACGCAAGGCTCTTCCCCAGCAGCTTCTGGCCTACACCCACCCGGAACAGGTTCAGACCTTCGCTCAGCATGAAGACTCTGCCGGGCGAGAGCATGTTGACAATGGCGTCGCTCATCATGGACACCAGCGAAAGCACCAGATCCGCGCCTGCGGAATGCAGAATCCCCACGTTGCGATCCAGCGTGGCTCGACTGATGATCTGCATATCCGGCCGCAGACGTCGGCAGTAGATGGTCAGATAGATATTGGTATCGTCGTCGTGGGTGGTGATGATTACGGAAGGCGCGGCTCGTATGCCCGCGCTTTCCAGCACGGCAAGATCGGCGGCATCTCCCTTCACAAAGCCCACGCCTTCCCCGGCGGGGACTTCCCTGCGATCCACAATCACCACATTAAGACCGCGTCCGCGCAGACTCCGCGCGGCGGCCAGCCCCACTCTGCCCCCGCCCAACACCAGAACAGGGCCGTCGGAAGCCGTTTCCGCTTCATTCTCCGCATCGCGGCGCATCCGCATATCAAAATTGGCAATCTGCGAGGCCGTACCGGCCATGACCAGCACCGTTTCCTCCGAAATCAGCGTATCCGCCTGCGGCAGCAGAAAACGCCCGCGCTCCCACAGCCCCACGATATTGACCCCCGTAGTCCGCCGCAGCTCGCTGTCCCGTATTGTTTTGCCGGCAAGGAAACTTCCCTTGGCAGAAGCCTCCGCCAGCAGCAGAGGCCCGAATTCCGTCAGTACGCTGCACCGGGAACGATCGACATGCACCCGCCGCGCCAGAGCCTCTCCGAGCAGCGTGCGGAACTGAAATACCCGGGAAGCTCCGGCCAGATACAGAATATCTATGGATTCCGTTTTTTCCGCCCGAGCCACAATGGGGACTTTCGCATCCACCTCCCGGGCTGAAAAAATAATGTTGGTATTGCGTACATCGTTGTCCATGGCCGTCAGCATGGCGGCCTCTCCGAGATTGAGCCTCTGATAAACTGCTCCGTCGTCATAATCGCCGACAACGACATGATAGCCCTGATCCAGCAGATCAAGCGCACCCTGCGCGTCTCCGGTCAGCAGTACGCAATAGAAGCCGTAACGGGCGAGATCTCCTGCAAGATCAAGAGCTACGGGCGATACTCCCACCACGATGATGTGCCCTTTCACCCCGGACGGGATGCTGCGCGGCACGGTACGCTTTTTCTGCGCTTCCAGCCAGGGCGCATATACATACTGAATGAAGGCAAAAGGCAGCATGACCAGCAGACACAGCACTCCCGTCATCAGCACCAGCACGGAAAACAGCTTGCCCAGATCCGACGTGAAGGTGATATCCCCGAAGCCCAGCGTCGTCATGACCGTCAGCGTCCAGTACAGCCCCGTAATCCAGGAATAACTGCGGCCCTCGTACTCCATGATGTAATGAAAAAGAACGCTGTACAGAGTCACCATGAAAATCAGCACACCCAGAAAACGGAAGAACATGCCGAGATTGCGCTTGACCCCCCGTTCCCTCAGAAAAATGGAAAGCTGGCTGGAAAGATACTTCATCAATATTTCCTTTACGACGTAACGCTTTCGCCTTCCGGGAAGATCGCAAAAAGAAGATGTCGGAGCATCTGTCTTTTGAAAAACGGCTCTCCGGCCTCCGGCCGCTCATGGCCCGCAGACGGGCGTCTTCCCTGCCCGAAGGAAGTCCAGTATGGCCCGAGCAGGATCCGGAAGCAAGCCCGGAGGCCGCATTGCGTCCGCTCTTGCACAATGGACTCTTGCGGGCCTCCTGTCGCGGGGATAGAATGAAAAAGAAGCAGCCTGCAACCCGGACCCGTCATGAAGTTTTTTGCCCGCTCCAATCTTCTTCCTCATTTCGCGCTTCTGCTTTCCATGCTGGTCTGGAGCAGTACCTTCATCGGAATGAAATTCGCCCTTTCCGCCTATCAACCCGCGACCGCAATGGCTCTACGCATGGGAGCGGCGTCCCTGCTCTGTCTGCCCTTTCTGCCGCGTCTCGTCCGCGCTCTGCGCGATCCTGCCCTGCGCCGGGTTCTCCTGCTGGGCGTTCTGTGCGAACCCTGTCTGTATTTTCTCTGCGAAACCTCCGCCCTGCGTCACACCTCTTCGGCCCAGGCTGGCATGGTGCTGGCGCTTCTCCCCCTGTGCGTGGCGGTGGGAGCGCGTCTTTTTCTCAATGAACGCATGGCAGGACGAGCCTGGTTCGGCTTTGCTCTGGCAGTGGGGGGAGTCGTCTGGATTTCTCTCGGTGCGGAGGCTTCGGAAACTTCCCCCAGTCCTCTGCTGGGCAATATTCTGGAAGCGATGGCCGTCCTGTGCGCCGCAGGCTATACGCTCTGTATGCGCAGACTTTCCCGCAGCATCCCCCCTCTGCTGCTGACGGCCGCCATGACCTTTGCCGGTACGCTGTTTTTCTCGACTCTTTCACTTCTGCCCCTTTCCGTTCCCCCTGTGTATCTGGATGTGGATATTCCCTCCTGGATGCCCCTTGCCTCAACGCTTTATCTCGGTATCGTCGCCACCCTTGCCGGCTACGGATTTTACAACTTCGGGATCGCGCGGCTTTCCGCCGGACAGGCGGCCGCCTACACCAATCTGATCCCGGTCATCACCCTGTTCATGGGCGTGTTCATCCTTAACGAACGCATCACCCCGGCACAATATCTTGCCTCTGCTCTGGTGCTGGCAGGCGTCATGCTCAGCCAGGGAGGACACGTCATGAAAAAGGAGCATAACCATGCCTGATCCGCATGAATCCTCACCGGCGGCCCGTCTGGGACGCCTGCTGAAAGAAAAAGGACTGTACTGCGCCACGGCGGAATCCTGTACCGGCGGCCTGATCGGCGCAGCCCTGACTGACATCCCCGGCTCGTCGGAATGGTATCGGGGCGGCGTCATATCCTACGCCAATGAAGCAAAAATACGCCTGCTCGGCGTTTCCGGCGCCATTCTCGCCACACGCGGAGCCGTGAGCGAAGAAGTGGCCGTTGCCATGGCTCAGGGCGCATGCGGCACGCTGGGCGCAGATGTGGCCATGGCCAGTACGGGAATCGCCGGGCCGGGCGGAGGCAGTCCGCTCAAGCCGGTGGGTACCGTATGGCTGGCCTGGGTCGTACATGGCAGTGCGCACGCAAAACTGTTTCACTTTTCCGGAGATCGTGCGGCTATCCGATCGCAGGCGGTGGAGGCCGCCATTTCAGGCCTTCTCAACCTGCTTGTCGATGAAGCCTGACAGTTTCGGCACAGCTTTTCGCCCCCGGCTCGAACGCAACGATATGCAGACAGGCTTCAGGAGCGTCCCTCCTGCGAAAAGTCAGCTTTATTCCGCATATCGACAACATATTCACTCCCAACGCATCAAAGTCGTCCCACAGGAGAGATCATGTCAGAAACTTCCGGTGTACCCCATATGTCTACGCCAAACGTCGGCCGCGACGAGGCCGTGCTGGAACTCGGCCGACGGGTTCTGAATCAGGAAGCCTCCGCCCTTCAACGCCTTGCCGAAGGACTGGACGCGAGCTTTTCCCGCTGTGTGGACGCACTTTTTCACTGCACGGGCAGAATCGCCGTCACCGGCATGGGCAAGAGCGGTCATATAGCCAGAAAAATTGCCGCAACTCTCAGCTCCACGGGAACCCCCGCCTACTTCATTCACCCCGGGGAAGCCAGTCACGGCGATCTCGGTTGCGTGCTGGCCAACGATATATTGCTGGCTCTCTCCAATTCCGGCGAATCCCCGGAGCTGACCGATATCCTCGAATATGCCGCCAGACGAAATATCCCGATCATTGCCATGACCCGCAATCCTGAAAGCTTTCTGGGCAGGCAGGCCGATTTTCTGCTGCTCCTACCTGATGTGGGCGAAGCCTGCCCGCTGGGCTGCGCTCCTACCTGCTCCACCACCATGATGCTGGCTCTGGGCGATGCTCTCGCCATGAGTCTCCTCAAGCTGCACGGCTTCACGGCAGCCGATTTTTCCCTGTTCCATCCCGGCGGACATCTCGGCAAACGCCTCCGTCTGGTACGCGATATCATGCACAGCGGCGATGAAATTCCGCTGGCTGACGAGTCCGCACCCATGAGCGAAGCGCTGGTCATCATGAGCGCAAAAGGCTTCGGCTGTCTGGGGATCACGCAGAACGGACTACTGACGGGCATGATCAGTGATGGAGACCTGCGCCGTCACATGAGCGACGACCTCCTTCACCGGCGTACCGGCGAAATCATGACACAGCATCCCGTGACCATCGCTCCCGATGCGCCCGCCTCCCGGGCACTGGCCCTGATGAACGGACGCCGAATCACCTGTCTTATGGTCGTGGATGACTCCGGCCACGTCGTCGGCGTCCTGCATATGCACGACTGTCTGCGCGCAGGTATAGAATAAGCTCCCTGTCCCCGGAATCGTCCGTTGATCGGAAATTCTGAAGGAATCCCTCCCCGCAGACTGAACGCTGCGGCTTTTCTGCTCTGCGGGTTTGTTCCTGCCGCGAAATTCCGGCACGCATGCTGCTCACGGAACAGACAATAATCTGCGGAGGAAATCCATATCCCCAGCTCGAGACCTCGCCTCAACTCCATGAGGGAACGCAAATACGCATTTCGTCGAAAATATGCTGTGCAGAACAGCGATTACACACAGGACGTTCCGTAATCCGGGAGCTTCCGAAAAAGAAATGGCCTCCGTTCGGGCAGAAGCTGCCGGGGCAAAAGGCTTGTCGCAACATACGGAACGGACGCAGCATATATACAAAGTTCACTGCCGCAGTTGGTAAGGATGTCCATTCGTCGTACAGCCCGCCTCGCAGCCGTACAATCCATCCCCCCAGCACAGTTTTCCGCCTCTGCGGAAGTCGGCTCTGCCCTTTTGGGAAGGGAGGGCCTTAAACACAAAAAGCCCCGGTAAAACCGGGGCCTTTGTAAATTTACCTTGGCGTC
>LBJMC04202__coassemble_428_pt1 | contig 31880 bp, 27 predicted proteins | sample LBJMC04202__metabat2_low_PE_018 | metagenome-assembled genome bin LBJMC04202 | reverse complement strand
TCATGCCTGAACAGGGTATCTCCAGATACTGCGCAGGGGAATTATGTTACAGGTTATCCGTGAAATGCACGATGAGAAATTCCCAGAACAAGCGTTCAGGAACAGAGAGAGACGGAATGCGTATGGCTGTTATCGGAGCGGAAAAATCAAATCCTGTCAGGGGAATATGCTTCTCCACCAGCAAGCCTTTCGCAACAAGGTGATCATGCCTGAACAGGCGGCAGGGCAAAATGAGCACAGCCTCATTTCTTAATACAAGGCTCTGAAAATCAGTCCGGGTTGCCGTATAATATACGCCTCCGAAATAGGAGGCATAGCGTCGGGAAACATGCTCCTGGCCCCTGGCAAAAAGCGCGATATACAGAGTCTCCAGATCTTCCGGGGTCAAAACGTCCCGTTTGGCCAGAGGATGCGTCGCTGCCATGAACAGACGTTCTTCATCCATATACAGAGGAACAACTTCGCACCCCATTTCACGAGCCTGCTCCCGAATTCTCATTCCCACCGACGTTCTGATGACAGCCATGTGCGATGTTCCCGTTTCCAGTTCCCGCACCACATTGGGCAGATACACATTTCGAAGCGAGACGCTGATATTCGGATAGCGTTCCCGAAAGGGAAGAAAAATCGTGTTCGTCAGATAAAGCGAAATCAGGGGCGTCGTGCAAACCGAAAGTCCCCCCTCTCCCGGGACTCCAGCCTCTGCATGTAATTCCCGGAGCAGCTCCAGAGCCTCCTCTACCTTTTCTATTGCGCGACGCCCCTCCAGCGTCGGCTCAACTCCCCGACTGCCTTTTGAAAAAAGGGAAAAACCGAGTTCCGCTTCCAGACTTCCCAGCGCGGAAGATACCGCCTGCCTCGAAACATTCAACCGTTGGGCCGCCGCACTGATAGATCCGGCCTTTGCCGTAGCGACAAGATACTTCAGCTGCTCAAGGCGCATCACATTTCCTCCTGATTCTTATAAATATATCCGAGGCATGCAATCAGCGCAATATTACTTTCTATTTTTTGTGATCCGCAAGCAAAAGATGACAGCTCGCCATAGATAATTAATATTTTTCTTTTTCTACATTTTCCATATTAATAATCACTATAGAATCCATCTATAATTTCATATTTGTATCAATATATTATCCATATATTACAATTATCTTACATAACAATATAAACATACATATAAAAATAATATTTTTCCCTGTTCAGAAAACATCACCTGTCATTTGTGTGTCTTTTTTTGAACTTGAGGAGGTAAAGATGAGTCTTGCCGGAAGCTTAAACAAACCATCTTTCTATGTTCATGTCGGCATAATGATTGCCGTCATGCTTGTATTCCGTCTTTTAACTCCTCCCGAAGGGCTTACTGCGGAAGGTCTTGCCGTCATCGGCATCTTTTTCGGCATTTTGTACGGGTGGCTGTTTATCGATGTGGTATGGCCTTCTCTGCTGGGACTGGTCTTTCTGGGGCTGACGCTTCAGCAGCCCATGGACAGCGTGCTGGGCAGCGCCTTCGGAAACAATACCGTGCTGCTGCTTCTCTTCTTCTGCATGGTGGCCAGCATCATTAATGCCGCAGGCATAGCGGAATGGGTGGCAAGACGCATCATATGTGTGCCGTTCATCGTCGGACGACCCTATGTGCTGATCTTCATGCTCTGCCTTTCCATGTGCGCGCTGGCAACCATGCTTACCATGACCTCCGCCATTCTAGTTGCCCTGCCCCTGATGAAGGAAGTGTGCCGGCAATACGGCTACAAGCCGGGGGATATCTTTCCCATGCTTGTCATGATCGCCATGATCTACGCCGGAGAAATAGCCTATATGATGCTTCCGTTCAAAAGCCTTCCGGCCATTGTCTTCGGCATCTACGGAAGCATGAGCGGAGGACAGGAAATCAATCTGGCCGCCTATGTGGCCATAACCGGCATACTTCTGCTTCTTTCCATCGGTTTCGTCATTCTTCTGTATAAATTCGTCTTGCGGCCCGACGTTTCCCCCATTCTCAACTCCCGGGAATGCATGGAGTTCGACGAACAGCTTTCTCCCTATCAGAAAACCATTCTGTGGTCTTTTGTCGGGCTTATTGTTCTTCTGCTCTTCCCGAATGTCGCACCGAAGAGCTGGGCAATCACAAAACTTCTCAAGGCCCTGGGCAATAACGGTATCCTGCTCGCCTATATCGGAATATATCTCATGATAAATTTCAGGGAAGGCATTCCGCTCAAGGAAATCATGAGCAAGTCCGTTACCTGGCCGGCGCTGTTCCTTGTCATTTCCGTTCTCGAACTTACAGGTGCCTTTGAAAATTCCGGTGTGAGCAAATGGATTGCAGAAATAAGCCAGCCCCTTCTGGCAGGATTCAGCGGTCATGCTCTGGTGTTCGTCATCATCTTCCTTGCGACGGCCATCACCCAGCTGGTGAACAACAATGCCTGTGCGGCGACCTTTGCCCCCATAGCCTATACTCTGGCTGTTGCAAACAGTTCCATTGAACCTTCCGCCGTCCTTACCTGCCTCATTCTTTCCTGCACGCTCGGGCTGGCCACACCTGCCTCCAGCACCGTGGCGGCCATAGCCTACGGCGATACGGAATGGATCTCCAAAAAAGTCATGTTCAAGTACGCCACCGTATTCTGGATATTCAACGTGGTGCTTCTCTCCACCATAGGTTACGCGCTCTGCACCCTTCTGTACTGACAGCAGCAGGAAACGAAATCATCCGCAGGATTCCCCCATATGAACAAAGAACTTTTTTTCCTCCGTCTCCCGTTCAGAAGGCCTCGTTCTCCAACCGGCGAACGCGCCCCGTCACAGCCCGGACACAAAAACCCCAGCCCTAAAAAGGAGCATGTCTTATGAAGCCGGTGTACAAAGAAAAATATCCTCATCTGTTTGAACCCATGTATGTCGGGAAGAACAAAGTACGCTTCAACAACCGGGCCCTGGTAGGGCCTATAGGCTCCGGCGCGACGGGCGGCGGCGAGGACAGCGACGGCCGAATCAACACCTTTGGTATCGATTACTGGATGCGCTATATTCAGGGCGGTTTTTCCTCCGTCTGCCTGCCCATGGACGTGCCGATCGACAACAGCCACGAACACATGTTCAATCTGAATCCCAAAACCTGCAACCAGATGAATTTCCAGCGTCTCCAGCGCGCCGTCCATGCCTTCAACGGCAAAACCTTTGCAGAATTCATGCACGCCGGACCCTACGCTCGTCCCGGATTCAAAAAAATATCGGCCGATGACGAACCGCAGTTGGGAGCGACGGCGGCCACCAAGGAAGAACTTGAGGAAATCGCCGCTCTGTTCGGAGAATATGCCCATTGGGCGCAGATCGCCAATTTCGACGGACTCTGCCTGCATTACGCGCACGGCTGGCTGTTCAATTACTTCCTCTCGCCGCTCACCAACCACCGCAAGGACGAATTCGGCGGTTCCATTGAAAAACGCTGCGCCTTCCCTCTCATGGTCATCAAGGCCATCAGGAAAAGCGTCGGAGACAGCCTGCTCATCGAACTGCGTCTGAACGGCAACGACGAGGTTGAAGGCGGCATTACCCCGGAAGAATGTGCCGAACAGGTCAAAATCTTCGAACCGTATGTCGATATGGTTCATATTTCCTGCGCGCACCGTCTGAACGCAATGAACAGACCCAAGCAGTTCCCCACCGGTTTCGATCGCATGGCCCACAATGCCTATGCCAGCGAAATCGTAAAAAAATCCGGGGTCAAAATTCCTGTCGGCGTCACCGGCGGGATCTACAATCCCGCCATTGCGGAAGAAGTGCTGGCCAAAGGACAGGCCGATTATGTGCTTATGGCCCGTTCCGCCATGGCCGATCCGGAAATCATCAGAAAAGCCAAGGAAGGCCGGGAAGACGATATCCGCCCCTGCCTGCGCTGCAACTACTGCATGGATCACGGTCGCCGCGTCGCCATTTCCCGGGATCTGCATCTGCTCGCCTACCCCAGCTACGACCGCCAGTGCATGGTCAATCCCATGCAGTTCCAGAGTGCGCAGAAGCTGCGTATTCCTCCTGCGGAACACGCCAAAAAAGTCGCCGTCATCGGCGGCGGCGTCGCCGGTATGGAAGCGGCCATAAGCTGCGCGGACAGAGGGCATGAAGTCGTCCTCTATGAAAAGACCGACAAACTGGGCGGTCAGGCTCTTCTGTCCGACGTCATGTGGTTCAAGAAGGAAATGAAGCTGTTCCATGAATATCTGGAACGCCAGATCAAAAAGCGTCCTGCCATTACCGTGGTGTACAACACGCTGGCCACACCGGAACTCATCGAAAGACTCGATCCGGACGCCGTTATCGTGGCCGTAGGGGCGGAACAGGTCGTACCGCGCATTCCCGGCGTGGAAAAGGCCGTCATGGCCTTCGACGTGTTCGGTCATGAAGAAAAGATCGGCAAGAAGGTCGTCATTGTCGGCGGCGGCGCAGTCGGCGTCGAACTCGGCATTCATCTGAACGGTCTGGGGCACCAGTGTACCATCGTGGAAATGGACGAACACATTGTCGCCAAGGCACAGCTCACTGAACGCACGGCCTATCTGAACGCCATGCAGGCAAGCGGCGTCAAATACATGGAAAGCACCACCTGTACGGAAATCACGGACAAGGGCGTCCGGGTGAAAAATGCCGACGGCGAGCAGTTCCTTGACGCCGATACCGTGATCATCGCCGTGGGAACCAAACCTCTGGCGGAAGAACGCGACAAGTTCATCGATACGGCCTTTGACGTCATCAACGTGGGCGACTGCGTATGCGCATCCACCATCGTACACGCCGTACACACGGGATTCGACGCGGGTCTTACACTGTAAATCTGTTCCCGCTTTCCAGGTGCCCGTCATGCTCCGGAACGAGCCTGATCCTCCTTCCCTGCTGCATGTCCGCGCATCACAGCGGCAGTGCGGGCTTGCCGCCGCTTCGGGAAGCCGGGTTGCGCATCTGATTTGAGAAAAATGCGGCGTTCTTCCCCCGGAAGGACGCCGCATCGGAATGTCTTACAGATATTTTTCTCCATGCCTTGTAAAGGAGGGCATATATGATTCCCGCATATGTAAAAAAATATCCGAAAATGTTCGAGCCTCTGACCATACGGCGCGGACGCAACGAATTTGTTTTCAACAACCGGGTGATGATGGCCCCCGTGGGAATCTGCGCCACGGGAGGCGGCGCGGACAACGGCCGCATCAACGCTTTCGGCGTGGACTACTGGACGGGCATCATCCGGGGAGGCTTCTCCTCCGTCACCCTGCCCATGGAGGTACCGGACAACGGCAGTCATGAAGGGGTGTTCAACATGAACCCAGCAAAGTGCAACTACATGAATCTGCATCTCCTGCAACGCTCCGTCCATGCGTACAACGGCAAAACCTTCGCAGAGCTGATCCACGGCGGACGCTGCATGATACGCCCGGATATTCCGCTGATCGGCGCCAGCGACTCGGAATATCAGGGCCGCCATGTCAAGGGCATGGATGCGGGCGACATGGACGACGTCATCGGTATGTGCGTGGAATTTGCCCATCAGGCAAGACGCTCCGGCTTTGACGGCGTGATGATGCACTTTGCGCACGGCTGGCTGTTCCACGACTTTCTTTCTCCTCTCAGCAACCACAGAAACGACGAATTCGGCGGCTCCGTGGAAAATCGCTGCCGTTTCCCGCTCATGGCGCTCAAGGCCGTGCGCGAGGTACTCGGCGACGACCTGCTCATTGAACTGCGCCTGAACGGCAACGACGAAATGGAGGGAGGAATCACGCCGGAAGATGCCGCCAGGCAGGTTCTCATCTTCCAGGACTACGCCGACATGATCCACATCACCTGTTCCACCCGTCTGGATGTGACCAGCCGTCCGCGTATGACGCCGACCAGTTTCTTCCCCACCGAACACAATGCCTATGCCAGCGAAATAGTCAAAAATACCCCTGGAGTGCGTATTCCCATCGGCTCCGTGGGAGCAATCGGCGATCCCGGAAGAACGGAACAGCTTCTGGAACAGGGCAAGGCGGACTATGTGCTGATCGCCCGCGCTGCCATTGCGGATAATGACTGGGTTCAAAAGGTAAAGGAAGGCAGAGAGGAAGACATTCGTCCCTGCCTGCGCTGCAATATGTGCCTCGACCACGGACGCCGCAAATCCAAAATCCAGGGCAAGGAACTGGTCATGGCCACGGAAGTCAGCTTTGACCGCATGTGTGCCGTCAATCCTCTGTCCATGCAGGGAGCGGTGAAAAAAAGATTCCCCGCTCCAGAACGCAGGAAGAAAGTCGTCGTGGTGGGCGGCGGCGTCGCCGGCATGAACGCTGCGCTCAGCGCGGCGGAAAGAGGACATGAAGTTGTTCTTTATGAAAAAAGTTCGCGTCTGGGCGGGCAGGCTCTGCTTTCCGACGGCATGTGGTTCAAGAAGGAAATGAAGGCCTACCACGAATGGCTGGAACGGCAGGTGCGCCGGAACGGCAACATTTTCATCGTCACCAATACCGAGGCCACGCCGGAGCTGGTTTCGGAAATCGACCCCGACGCGACTGTCGTTGCCGTCGGCGCAAAGCAGATTGTCCCCCCCATACCCGGTGTGGAAAAGGCGGTCATGGCCTTTGATGTATTCGGCAACGAAGACAGGATAGGCAAAAAGGTGGTGATCATCGGCGGCGGCGACATAGGGTGCGAACTCTCCATACATCTGAGCGAACGCGGGCACGACTGCACCGTCGTCGAACTGACCCACTTCCAGACTGGCAATGCGGAACTGTGCATCCGCATGTCCATCCTGCAATTCATGGAAAAGGAGCATGTGACAACGCTGCTGGATACCCGGGCAACGGAAATCACGGACTCCGGCGTCCACATAGAAAACGGAGAAGGGAAAAGTTTCCTCCCTGCCGATACGGTCATCATTGCCACGGGTACGACGCCTCTGATTGAGGAACGCGACAGCTTCAAAAACGTTTCTTTCGATGTGATCAACATCGGCGACTGCAAAAAGGCCTCGAACATGCAGCATGCCATTGAAACGGGTTTTGACGCGGGCCTTATCCTCTAAGGTAACCATTCACTCTTTCCGATCAACAGCCCCGGCGGGAGGCAATCTCCCGCCGATCGCGTCCGAATTTCTGCCGAAAAGCAGAGAATGCCCTCGCCTGAAGACTGAGAGTATCCCCCCACTTTTCAGAATACCTTAAGACAACCGATACATATCCGACAGCAATGAGCGTACAGACTACGTTCGCACGACTGCCGGATCCGACAGGGAAGGTATCCTGCCCCATCACTCTCCCTCCCCGCATGCTCCTGTCTCCCATAAGATGCTGAAAGGGTACGAGACGGTTGACGAAGCTTGCTTAAACCGCTCCTTTCGCGCAGTTAATGGGGACAGACCCGCCCAGGGCGGAGAACTTTACGACTCTCTTCAGGGAGAAGAGCCATGCAAAACGCAAAGAACATCGTCGTCATCACGGGCAGTCCACGCCGCAACGGCAACAGCTTTGCCATGACCAGGGCCTTTACTCAGGCCTGCGAACTCCGGGGCTATTCCGTCACCCGCTTTGACGCGGCCTTCATGAACGTGGAAGGCTGCATGGCCTGCGGAAGCTGCTACGGAACGGAAAAAGCCTGCATTGCCCGCGACGATTTCAATACCATTGCCGCCGCGCTGGAAAAGGCCGACTTCATCCTGCTGTCCTGCCCCGTGTACTGGTACAGTATCCCGGCGAAAATCAAGGCCGTCATCGACAAGTTTTTTGCGTTCTATATTCTTGGCATGAAAGATAATCGCATGAAGGGTAAACGGGCGGGGCTGCTCGCCTGCTGGGAAGAAAAGGACATGTGGGTCGGCGAGGAGGCCGTACTCAAACCCTATCTGCGTACCCTGAAGCTGCTGGAATGGAGTTCCGCGGGCGAAGTTCTGATACCCGGCGTTCTTGACGCGGGCGCAATAAAAAATACCGACGGCGAACAGAGAGCTGCGGCTCTGGCGGAACGCATCTGAAGCGCGTCAACTCCCGCCCCTGAAGCATATGAAAAGCGGCTGCGTCACGAAAGGACTTCGACATTTTCCGTCGATATGTCAGACCGTTCCCATATCGGGAGCAGGGCTGCGGAACATCGCCGGCGTACATGAAACGCAGCTCCCGGACAGCGACCGCTTCTGGAACACGGCTTTTAAGTCTGACCTTCCTGCGGGATACGGCTCCATATTCCATGGCGGAACAGCGCATTTCTCCCTTCATGTTTTGGAGACGCATGGCAGAAAAATATCCGCATCCCGATCTGTCATCCAGGGAGGAGAGCGTTCAGGATGCGGGTACAGCCCCCCTCGTTCAAGAGACGGCTGGCACGCCTCATTCTTCTGCTACAGCATGACTCCGTCCTGTGTCGAACTGGACGGAGCCTGAGGAGCATTCTTACCTGTCATGTCGTTCCAGGTTTCGCCCAGCTCCCGCATGGCTTCGCCGAGCTGGCGGCTGAAGGATTCGCTGAAGCTCTCCGCTCCTTCCTTAGCTCCGGAAAGGGCGTCGTTCCACGCTCTGACGAATTTGTCCTGCGCCCGCTCCTTTTCCAGTACGGAAAGTGTCCTTGCACCCAGCTCCTTCAATTCTGTTCCCAGAGCCGCGAGCCGATCGCGACTGATCTTTCCGTCCTGAAAGGCCCCGCGCAAAAGAGGCAATACCCTGTCTCTGTATTCGTCAGGAGGGAATATATCGCGCAAAGCGGCCAGTCCGCCGTATTCGGCGGGGCTTATTTCCCCCTCTCCCCACGCGACCCGTTCCATACGCTGATTCAGCACCAGAAAAATACAGCAGGCCGCAAGTACGGCAATCACAATATTCTTGAACATGTACACTCCGGATTGTCGGCGTCATGTCGGAACAGAGACTACAGCCCCTTGTCCCTCATTTTTTCAGCATAGGTCATGAGTTTCCGTGCTTCCACGAAATCAGGGTCCAGTTGCAGTGCGCTCTGAGCAGCCTTTACCGCCTTGTCCCATTTCTTCCAGTCCACATACAGCCTGCCCATGTTGAAAAAGAGATGGGAGTCCTTGTACCCGCTCTGGGCGGCCTTGATATAACTCTGCTCCGCCTCGGCGTATTTCCCCATTTTGCGCTGGGCAACGGCCAGACTGTTGTAAATGTGGGCCGCGCCGGGCATTCCTTCCAGCGCCTCCCCGAAATAATGCACGGCGTCCTCATACTCCCCGGCACGCAGGAAGCGTTCGCCTATGTCGACGCGGAGATCATAATTATTCTGATTTTCCCGGACCAGCACGGAAAACACGGCGCGGGCGGCGTCCACCTGCCCGGCATCAAGCTTCTGCTGGCCGCGTTCCAGTTCCTGCTGTCTTTTTTCCTCCATCTGACGCGCGCTTTCCCGCGCGTCATCCTGAAACTGACCGTCAAAGGTTTCCAGGAGCATATTGAGTCCGTCAAGAAACTCGCGCTCCTTGCCGGGCACATATTTGAGATCCAGGGCCGCGGACTTGCGGACATGCGGATCGCAAACGATATGATAGGAAGCATCGGAAATGAGGCGTTCAAACTCTTCCTTTTCCGCCTTCATAAGCGGTTCGCGAAAAACGGTGATAACCGCTTCCCGCAGCGTCTGAACGGCGGAAAGAAACTTTTCCTGACGGATAAGCGACTTGATGGAATTAAGCTGACGCCTGGCAGTGGCAAGTTGAGACATATTTTTGTTCCAGGTTACGGTTTTTGAAAAAATCAGCCGGCTCTGCGCTCCATTTCGCGGCGGACGAACTCCAGATCTTCCGGCGTGTCCACGCCGCAGGTACGGAAGGCCGTGGTCACCACCCGCATGGGAATACCGTTCTCCAGCAGGCGCAGCTGTTCCAGCTTTTCAAGCTGTTCCAGCGGACTGGGAGGCAGCGCGCTCATGCGTTCCAGAGTCTGACGCCGGAAGGCATATATCCCCACATGACCAAGATACTCGGGGGTCGCGCCATCCCGCGGATACGGAATCGGCGCACGGGAAAAATACAACGCGTCCCCGCGCAGATTCCTCACGACCTTGACCTGATTCGGGGAGGCAATGAGCTGCGCATCGGACACGGGATCCAAGGGCGTGGCCAGAGTGGCGCACTGCACGTCGCTCTCCTCAAAAGGAGCCAGCAGTTCGCCCAGCATGGCAGCTTCCAGCAAAGGTTCATCCCCCTGAATATTAACTATGACTGCATCGGAGGGAAGCCCCAGTATGCCCGCCGCCTCACGCACGCGATCCGTTCCGCTGGGGTGTCTGGCCGCCGTCATGACGCAGGGCAGCTCATACTTGCGGGCGGATTCCGCCACCCGCTCGTCGTCCGTAGCAATCCACACCTTTTCCAAAGCAGAACAACGCATGGCCCGCGTTGCCACATGCCAGATCATGGGCTTGCCGCAGATATCGACAAGAGGCTTGCCCGGAAGCCGAGTTGACGCATAACGAGCTGGAATAATTCCATAACATGATGTCATGACTGAACTCTCATACAAAAATGCGGATACGTCCGGCCCAGCCGGCCTGCCCTTTATTCTGCCACAAAAAAGCCACTCCGCCAAGCTCGAGCCCATGGATGCCCCCCGTCGTCATCCTGAAAGAGGCTGAATACTGCCGGGCGGGGAGATTTTTCATTCCGCTCTTGACGGAACGGACGTTTGACGTATCTTCCTTGCGTTCCCGCACGCTCATTTCCGGGCCGGAGCCTTCGCAGGGAACGTGGCGCCATCTTCAATATCTTTCAGGCGGTCAGGCATGGGCAAAGATCTGATTATCGTGGAATCACCGGCCAAGGTGAAAACCATCAAAAAATTTCTGGGCGGCAAATATATGGTTCAGGCCAGCGTGGGACATATCCGCGACCTGCCGACCAAGGAAATAGGCGTGGATGAGGAACATGATTTCGCGCCGCGCTACCAGACCATTCAGGGCAAGGAAAAGATTGTCCACGATCTTCAGGACGCCGCTTCCAAGGCCGATACCGTCTATCTTGCGCCCGACCCGGATCGCGAAGGCGAGGCCATAGCCTGGCATATTGCGCAGGTCATCAAGGATAAAGCCAAAAATATCAAGCGAATCCAGTTCAACGAAATCACCTCCCGTGCGGTGAAGGACGCGCTGGAACATCCGCGCGACATAAATCCCGATCTTTTTGAAGCCCAGCAGGCCCGCCGCGTACTGGACAGGCTGGTCGGCTACAAGATTTCCCCCCTGCTCTGGAAAACGGTCAAGCGCGGCATTTCCGCCGGGCGCGTTCAGTCCGTCGCACTGCGCCTGATCGTGGAACGCGAGGAGGAACGCAAGGCCTTCAAACCGGAGGAATACTGGCTGTTCCGCGCCCTGCTGGAAGGTTCGACTCCCCCGCCTTTCAAGGCGGAACTGCTGAAAATCAAGGGCAAGAAAGCCTCCGTTCCCAATGCGGAGGCGGCGGAAGAGCTGGAAAAGGCCATGAAGGACAAGCCCTTTGTGGTGGAATCGGTGGAAGAAAAGGAACGCGCCCGCAATCCGCTTCCTCCTTTCACCACCTCGACGCTCCAGCAGACAGCCAACCAGAGAATCGGCTTTTCCGCCAAGCGTACCATGTCCACGGCGCAACGCCTGTATGAAGGCATAGAGCTGGGCGATCGCGGCACTACGGCTCTGATCACCTACATGCGTACGGACTCCGTGCGTATTGCGGATGAAGCCCGCGCAGCGGCAACGACCTACATTCAGGAACGCTACGGCAGCGATTTTCTCGCCCCGGGCGGCAAGGGCCGGGTGTTCAAGGGCAAGGCAGGCGCTCAGGACGCGCATGAAGCCATACGTCCCGTCGACGTCACCCTCGCGCCTGCGGATGTCAAAGAATTTCTCACCCCCGATCAGTTCCGTCTTTACAGTCTGATCTGGTCCCGCTTTCTGGCCTCGCAAATGGCCGCCGCCAGATTTCATGATACCGTGGCGCTGATCAACTGCGGCCCGGCTCAATGGCGTGCCAAGGGCGAACGGCTGCTTTTCCCCGGCTGGCTCGCAGCTCTGCCACGGCCTGCCGAAGAAGAGGAAGACGCGCTTCCGCCCCTCAGGCAGGGGGAGGAACTGAAACTGCTCAAGCTGAGCAAGGAACAGAAGTTCACCCAGCCCGCCCCCCGCTATACGGAAGCATCTCTGGTCAAAGAACTGGAAGAACGGGGCATAGGACGTCCTTCCACCTATGCCACGATCATTTCCACCATTCTGGATCGGGAATATGTGCGTCTTGAGGACAAACGCTTTGTGCCCACGGATCTCGGCAATGTAGTCTGCGCCCAGTTGCGCGAGCATTTTCCCACACTTATGGACGTGGGATTTACCGCCGGAATGGAAGACAATCTGGACAAGGTGGCGGACGGCGAACTCGGCTGGGTGGGGCTTCTCCGGGATTTCACCAAAGATTTCAACCCGGCATTGAGCGCAGCTTCCAAAAATATGGCGCCCGTCAAGGGAGGACTGGTGACGGATCTCCCCTGTCCGAAATGCGGCAAGCCTCTGGCGGTCAAATTCGGCAAAAGCGGCGAATTTCTGGCCTGCACCGGATACCCGGAATGCCGCTACACCACGAACTTTTCCCGCGACGAAAAGGGCGCGATCAGGATTGAGGAAAAGCAGGCTCCCACATATGAAGTGGTCGGCACCTGCCCGAAGTGCGGCGGCAACGTCGTCCTCAAGAAGTCTCATACCGGCAGCCGTTTCCTCAGCTGTTCCAACTACCCCAAATGCACCTATGCCGCTCCCTTTTCCACCGGCGTGCCCTGCCCCGCCTGCGGCAAGGGAACACTGGTGGAAAAAAGTTCCAAACGGGGCAAGATCTTCTATTCCTGCGACCAGTATCCGCAATGCGACTATGCGCTGTGGGACTGGCCGGTAAACGAACACTGCCCGGAATGCGATTCCCCCCTGCTGGTCATAAAGACCACGCGCGCCAGAGGTCGCCATATCGCCTGTCCCAACCCGAAATGCCGTTATACCAGGGAGCTGGAAGACCGCGACGAACACGGCGATGCATGAGCCATTCTGCGGGGCTTCATCTAATCGAACAAAAAACGCTTCTTTCTGTTGAATTGACGTGCAATGTGCATTAGTGTCATGAGAAATGCCCGGCATGAAGCGTTCTGACGGAACGCAGATGTCCGGACTGCGGAGTCCGCGCAGGCTGATTTTTTAACATAACGATCTGATCATATGGAAAAACACAATATTCTGATTGTCGACGACAGCAAAACCGCACTGGGCGCCGTCCGCCATATCCTTGGAGCAGAACACCGACTTGCGCTTGCCTCTTCCGGGGAAGAGGCCCTGCAACGTCTCCATGAAGGGCTTCCGGATCTCATTCTTCTTGATCTGCTCATGCCGTATATGGACGGACGGGAAACACTCGAACGCATTCGGGCGATTCCCGGTTGCGAGAAACTGCCCGTCATTTTTTTCACCGCCGCACAGTCCACGGAAACCGAAGCCGAGTGCCTGGAGCTCGGAGCCTGCGACTTCATCACCAAACCCTTTGCCCCCGAAGTGCTGCGCAGTCGTATCGCCAATATGCTTGAACTGGAGGACTATCGAAAGGATCTCCAGGGCAGGCTGGACGAAAAGACCCGCGAAGTGGAAGAACTGGCGCTGCAAACCATTCTCGCCATTGCCAGAGCCATTGATGCCAAGGACGAATACACGCAGGGCCATTCCCAGCGTGTGGCAACCTACAGCCGCGCCCTTGCGGAATATCTGGGCTGGAGCGAAGCGGACTGCGACAACATTTATCATATCGCCCTGCTCCACGACGTCGGAAAAATCGGCGTACCGGACAACGTTCTCAAAAAGCGCGGACATCTGACCGAAGAAGAATTCGCCCTCATGCGCCGTCATCCGGATATCGGCGCGGATATTCTCAAGGATGTCAAATCGCTGAAGGGTATCGAACTCGGAACGCGCTTCCATCACGAACGTTTTGACGGCAAAGGCTATCCGAACAAACTCAAGGGTGAGGAAATTCCCCTCATAGCACGCATCATCTGCGTGGCGGATACCTTTGACGCCATGACCAGCACCCGCTGCTACCGAAACAGACTGGATATCGACGTGGCCCGCGAGGAATTGCGCCGCTGCTCCGGAACGCAGTTCGATCCGGAAATAGTGTCCGCCTTTCTGGCCATGCTGGACAAGGGGCTGATCTCCGCGCTGCAAACGGAGTAAGCCGTCTTTTCACCGGAAAACCGGAAGGAAAACTCCCGCTTTTTTTCTCCGCAACGCGGAGGGGCGCGCCTTCTGGAGGAGTATCCGCGCAGATTCCGTTCCCGGAAGGGGAAAGGCTTTCCCGAAAATTCCCGGGCCATATTCCTTTACCGTAAAAAGTTCCAGAGCAAGCTTCATAACGAAAAAACACCGCCCAGATGGGGCGGTGTTTTTTTTCGGCCCGGCAACTCGCCGCGTCTTGCGGGAGCCGATTCCATGGCTCTGGCGCGGACACCATAAGGCAGAACGTCGCGCCGCCATACTGCGCAGAACCGACCGGATGTAGCGCGGCGCTCTTGCCGGACTCCGACGTTCCGGGCCGCGCACGCGCCGGAAAAGCTTCTGCTCCAGAGAATAGCGGCAGAAGAGAAAGGCGTTGCAGCGACTTTATTCGATCTCGTCCCGGACTTCTCTCTTTTCCTCTTCCTCGAGAGCGGGAGCGCGCTGGAGAATTTCCTCCAGCTGAATATCCCCGCACAGCACGCCGACAATTTCGTCCTTCTCATCCGTCACTGCCATGGAGACGGACAGTATCAGCTTGCCCGTGTACTGGGACTGGTACACGTCGGTGATGTGCAGCTGTCCGTCGCTCATGGGAGCCTTGAACCACTCGCGGCTGGAATAGTCATACCCGGGCTGGGGCAGATTGCCGTATTTTTCCGTATAGGCAGGATCGGTGATTACGGACTGCACCAGACGCCCTTCTGCATCCGTCAGGGTCAGGAACTGGATAAACGGATAATGCGCCACGAAATCCCGCATGAGAGCCGGAGTTTTGGTATCGTCCGCACTCACCGTACAGCTTGCTGCGAGGCGTTCGATGAGATGCGCCGCAAGTCTGCCGGCCAGACGTTTGATCCGCTGGAGTTCGGAAACAAAGAGTTCCGGCATGTAGCGTTTGACCAGAGCTTCCATTTCCTTGTTGGAGAAGGAAGTATTGCGCCCTTCTTCGTAGGCCTTCATGATTTCGTTGTAAATCAGCCCCACGGAAGGATGCTTCTTGCTGACCTCCCGATCCGGGGGCAGTTTGAGATTGTGGTTGATCCAGTAGGCCACACCGGCGCGTCCGGACTTATCCGTAATAATGATGGGCACGGGTCGACCGAGAATCTTTGCCGTATCGAAAATATTGTAAATTTCCTCGTTCTTCGCCAGTCCGTCCACATGCACGCCGGCGCTGGTGGCATTGAAATCCCGCCCGACAAGGGGGTAATTGGGCGGAATGACATATTCGAGTTCCTTTTCAAAGAACTCGCCTATTTCCGCAATCACCGTGGTATCCGCAGCCTCGTCCTGTCCGGTGAGGGAAATGTACTCCATCACCAGAGCTTCCACAGGCGTATTGCCCGTGCGCTCCCCAAAGCCGAGCAGGGCGCCGTTCACCGCAGCGCAGCCGAAAAGCCAGGCCGTCACGCCGTTGACCAGCCCCTTATGAAAATCATTGTGTCCGTGCCATTCCAGCCATTGCCCCGGCACCCCCGCCTCATCGGTGAAGGCGCGCACGATACGCTGCACCGAGCGCGGCAGGGCAGCTCCCTGATAGGGAACGCCGAAGCCCATGGTATCGCAGAGCCGTATCTTCACCGGCATGGAAGCCTGAGTCGCAAGCTCCATCAGCTTTGCCGCAAAGGGCAGACAGAAGCCGTAAATATCCGCTCTGGTGACATCCTCGAAATGACAGCGGGGCACAATTCCCCATTCCAGAGCCTGAGACACGATTTTCAGATAATCGTTCATCGCCTGCTCGCGGCTCTTTCCCAGCTTGAGATAGATATGATAGTCGGACACGCTGGTGAGCATGCCGACTTCGTCGAACTCCATATCGCGGGCGATCTTGAGGTCCTCAATATTGGCCCGTATCCAGCCTGTCACGCGGGGAAAACGATAGCCGCGGGAACGGCATATCTCGACGGCCCGTCTGTCCTTGGGGGAATACATGAAAAATTCCGACGCCTGAATAAGCCCGCTCTTGCCGCCGAGCTTGTGCAGCAGATCGAAAATACGCGCAATCTGACGCACCGTATAGGGAGGTCTGGCCTGCTGTCCGTCGCGGAATGTGGTATCCGTGATGAAACAGGGATCTGCCGGCCGGGGCATGACAATATTATCATCAAACTCGATGCGTCCCACCTTGGTATAAGGAAATATACCCCGGAAAAGCTGGGGGCCTTCCGGATTCTCAAGGTGCAGGGTACGCAGGGGATCTTTCTTGTAAAGCAGGCTCATGATATCCTCGCAGTGACCGTTCGCTCATGTCCGTGCCAGGCTCCGTCTCTGCACTCCGCTCAGGAAGGATTCCGCAGACACGAAAAAGGCGCAGGCGTCCCCTATAGCCTGTTTCCCGAGGAAACGAAAGTCCGTTCAAACGCTTCCCGGGCATGAGAATTCCTTCCGGACGGCAAATTCTTCACGAGCAGAGCGGACGCCGGTATGGCCGGACCCTCTCGTTTAACAGATTTTTTTATTTGTGAAAAAAATATTTTTTTCTGCTGCCTTCTTTCCCAATTAAGCAGCCGTGTTGTGCTTGACAGAAAAGTCTGATAAGAGTCGGAATGTTCATATAGGGGAAGAGAGACATCGCGCCCGTTTACGCGCCTCTCGTTCCTCGGCGCAGGTCTGTTTACCAGGGGGCCGTTTCCCCAGCGGCCGCACCCATTTGCCGGGTTCGGCCCCGGAACGGCAGACCCATCAACCCATGTGGAGGTAAGGCAATGGCAAAACATGCAACCCCCTTGTTGGACCAGCTCGAAACCGGGCCCTGGCCCAGCTTTGTGTCCGACATCAAGCAGGCGGCTGCTGATCGTGCGGCGAACCCGAAAGGGCTTGACTATCAGATTCCCGCCGACGCTCCTGAAGATCTGCTGGGAGTGCTGGAACTTTCCTATGAAGAAGGTGAAACCCACTGGAAACACGGCGGTATCGTCGGCGTGTTCGGTTACGGCGGCGGCGTTATCGGCCGTTACTGCGACCAGCCTGAAAAGTTCCCCGGTGTGGCTCACTTCCATACCATTCGCGTGAACCAGCCTGCCGGTAAGTACTACAGCACGGACTTCCTGCGTCACCTGTGCGATATCTGGGATCTGCGCGGCTCCGGTCTGACCAACATGCACGGTTCCACCGGCGACATCGTGCTTCTCGGTACCCAGACTCCGCAGCTGGAAGAAATCTTCTGGCAGCTGACCCACGAACTGGAAAACGACCTCGGCGGTTCCGGTTCCAACCTGCGTACGCCTGCATCCTGCCTCGGCCAGTCCCGCTGCGAATATGCATGCTACAACACCCAGCTCGCCTGCTACCAGCTCACCAAGGACTATCAGGACGAACTGCACCGTCCGGCGTTCCCCTACAAGTTCAAATTCAAGTTCGACGGCTGCCCCAACGGCTGCGTGGCTTCCATTGCCCGTTCCGACTTCTCCGTCATCGGCACCTGGAAGGACGACATCAAGATCGATCAGGAAGCCGTGAAGGGCTATGTCGGCGGCGAATTCAAGCCCAACGCCGGCGCTCACTCCGGTCGCGACTGGGGCAAATTCGACATCCAGAAGGAAGTCGTGGATCTCTGCCCCGGCCACTGCATGAGCTGGGACGGCTCCAAGCTCTCCATCGACAACAAGGAATGCGTGCGCTGCATGCACTGCATCAACACCATGCCCCGCGCCCTGCATATCGGTGACGAACGCGGCGCGACCATCCTCATCGGCGCCAAGGCTCCGATTCTCGACGGTGCCCAGCTGGCCTCCATGCTGGTTCCCTTCGTTCCGGTCGAAGAACCCTTCGATGAACTCAAGGCCATCATCGAAAAGATTTGGGACTGGTGGATGGAAGAAGGCAAGAACCGCGAACGCGTGGGCGAAACCATTCGTCGCCTCTCCTTCCAGAAGCTGCTGGAAGTCACCGAAATTCCGGCTCTGCCCCAGCATGTCGAAGAGCCTCGCACCAACCCCTACATCCTCTTCAAGGAAGAGGAAGTTCCCGGCGGCTGGACCCGCGATATCAAGGCCTTCCGTCAGAGACACGCACGCTAATATTAAGGAGAGCAAGAAATGGCTTTCATTTCCACCGGATACAATCCCCAGAAACCCATGGAAGGCCGTATCTCCGATATCGGCCCCCGCAAGTACGATACCTTCTTCCCCCCGGTCATTGCCAAAAACTTCGGCAAGTGGCTGTATCATGAAATTCTGGAACCCGGCGTGCTGGTGCATGTGGCCGAAAGCGGCGACAAAGTGTACACCGTGCGTTGCGGCGGCGCCCGTCTGATGTCCACGGTACACATCCGTGAAATCTGCGAAATCGCCGATAAATACTGCGAAGGTCATGTCCGTTTCACGACCCGCAGCAATATCGAATTCATGGTCACCGACGAAGCCACCCTCAAGGCTCTGAAGGAAGATCTGGCCTCCCGTAAATTCGCCGGAGGCTCCTACAAGTTCCCCATCGGCGGTACGGGCGCCGGTGTGACCAACATCATTCACACTCAGGGCTGGGTGCATTGCCACACCCCCGCCACCGACGCCTCCGGCCCGGTCAAGGCCGTCATGGATACGGTGTTCGAGGAATTCCAGCATATGCGTCTTCCCGCCCCTGTCCGCATCTCTCTGGCCTGCTGTCTGAACATGTGCGGCGCCGTGCATGCTTCCGATATCGGTATTGTGGGTATCCACCGCAAGCCCCCGATGATCGACCATGAATGGGTTGACCAGCTCTGCGAAATTCCTCTGGCCGTCGCCGCCTGCCCCGTGGCCGCCGTGCGTCCGACCAAGGAAGACTACGAAGGCAAGAAGATCAACACTGTGGCCATCAAGAGCGAACGCTGCATGTACTGCGGCAACTGCTACACCATGTGCCCGGCTCTGCCCATCGCTGACGGTCAGGGCGGCGACGGTGTGGTCATCATGGTGGGCGGCAAGGTCTCCAACCGTATCAGCATGCCCAAGCTGGCCAAGGTCGTTGTGGCCTACATCCCCAACGAACCTCCCCGCTGGCCCACACTCACCAGCACCATCAAGCACATCCTTGACGTTTACGCCAAGAATGCGAACAAGTACGAACGTCTCGGCGACTGGGCGGAACGCATCGGCTGGGAAAAGTTCTTTGAACTTACCGACCTTGAGTTCACGCACCACATCATCGACGACTTCCGTGATCCCGCCTACTACACCTGGCGTCAGTCCACGCAGTTCAAGTTCTCTGAAGCCGCCAAGGTTGCCTACAAGGGTGCCGAAGCCCACGAAGCTGCTTCCAGCAGCAATGTGACCGACGCCGACAAGGAAACCGTGCTGAACTTCCTGAACTCCAAGTCCGGTTCCAAGACGAAGTTCTACTTCAACAACTTCCTCGAACTGTTCCCCGACGCCAGCCCCCGCAAGGTCAAGGCTGTCCTCACCGCCCTCGTTGAAGACGACAAGATGGTGTACTGGTCTTCCGGTTCCACCACCATGTACGGCCTCAAGGGTGCGGGCAAGCAGTCCGCCACCGAAGAAGGCGAATAATCTTCTGCCGCTCTGTCGGCATGAAGCATGAAACAAAGGGCGTGGCCGTCAGGCCGCGCCCTTTTTCTATTCAGGCATCATTCTGATCTGACGTTCGTCCCACTCCCGGAAAATGGGGAGAGTCAAACGGGGTCATCCTGCTCCATAAGCGTCAACACATCTTCGATGAACATGTGGCGGCACATATTCATTATGGTATCTCCCCCCCCCCCAAAAGGATTCATCCGCATCAATGCAGAAATATCGCTGCATTCTCCCAGGCAGGCTGTGTTCGGAGTATGGGAATAAATCTCCCCGGACAGACGGAATCGGGCGAACCCCTTCTCATTCATCAAAAGGCCCTTCCTTGACCAATTCCTGCACCTTCAACACGTATCAACTGTCCGGAAAGAAAGACTCGACTCTGCGACATTTTCATGTTGAAATTGATCGGACAACCCACTCAATTCCAGGACTGCCCTCCCTGTCGGGAGGACGGCATCCCCTTTCTCCGGGTGCGGACGCCTGAGCATATACGGCATCCATACGGACAGTCTGCCAGCAGACGGAGATACGGGCCTGTTCCCTCTTTCCATAATAAAGAGCGGGCGGATTCAGCCATAATCCTTGAACTATGCGACGGGAGGCGCTCATGAAGGTAGGCATACTCAAAGAAATCAAGGTGCAGGAACGACGTGTGGCAATGACTCCCTCCGGAGTGGAGGAAATGATCCGTCATGGACATCGTGTTCTGGTGGAACGGGATGCCGGTCTGGGAAGCGGATTTGCAGATACGGACTACCGCGCCGCGGGAGCGGAAATTGCCGCCTCGGCCGCTACGGTGTACGCGGCCTGCGACATGGTCATGCACGTCAAGGACCCCCAGCCCTCTGAATACGGCATGATTCGCAAGGGACAAATCCTTTTTACCTATTTTCATCTTGCTCCGGATCCCGAACTGACCCGGGCCATGCTGGATCGTGGGGCCGTATGTATCGCGTATGAGACGGTACGTCGCAAAGACGGTTCGCTTCCTCTGCTCACTCCCATGAGCGAAGTTGCCGGGCGTCTTTCCGTACTGGCCGGAGCGCGGTATCTGGAAGCAAACTTCGGCGGCACAGGAATTTTCATCGGCGGCGTGACGGGCGTTGCGCCGGCGGAGGTTCTTGTTCTGGGAGGCGGAACTGTAGGCTACAATGCCGCCCTGATGGCCTGTGGTCTCGGCGCGCATGTGCATGTGCTGGACGCCAGCCTTGACAGGCTGCGTCAGCTCTCATCTCTTCTTCCCGCAAACGCCATTCCGCTCATGTCTGCGCCGGATACCGTCCGCAGGCTTGCGGCTACAGCGGATCTGGTGATCGGTTCCGTTCTTATCCCCGGCGCCAGGACGCCCCGTCTGATTACCCGCAACATGTTGCGGCAGATGAAGAAGGGCGCCGTCATCGTGGATGTCGCCATTGATCAGGGTGGCTGTATAGAGAGTTCCCGTCCCACAACGTTTGACGATCCCGTCTTTGTGGAGCAGGGCATTATTCACTATTGCGTGACCAATATGCCCGGAGCTGTTCCGAGAACGTCCACCCTTGCCCTGACCAATGCAACTCTGCCTTACGCTCTGGCTCTGGCAGACAAAGGCTGGCAGAAGGCCTGTCGCGATGATGAAGCTCTGCTTGCCGGACTGAACATTGCGGAGGATCACATCACTCATCCGGCCGTGGCTGCGGCTATCAACACGGAGTACAGGGATCCTTCGACGCTTCTGTAATATATGTGCATGTATCGCGCCGTACAGCGCGATACATGCGTTTCCTCATCCCTGATTCTTTGCCTGTGATGTCTGAATGAGGGCATACATCTTGTCGCTGATTGCCTGTAAATCCGGCTTGGCAAACTGTGCATCTGCTCCGACACTTTGGCATTTCCGGGCCAGAGGTTCGGAAATGAGAGAAGAAAACATCGCGACGGGGATAACCTTAAGTACGGGATCTTCCTTGATGTAGCGACACAGAGTAAGACCATCCAGATTGGGCATTTCAATATCGCTGATAACCCCCTGAACAATATCCGTAACAGGAACACCTTTTTCTTCCGCTTCAGCCTTGCATTGCTGAAGCATTTTCCAGGCTTCTTCGCCATCCGTAGCCTGCGAGATATCGAACCGTCCTTCCTTTTCCAGCTCATCAAACACAAGACGGCGGATATTGGCGGAATCGTCGGCATGGATGATATGATATTTACGGGCGGGAGGAGGAGTCTTTCTTTCCTCATCCATGCGTACGGACAAGCTCGGATCCATTGCGGCAACAATGGCCTCGACATCCAGCAGGAACAGCATATGCCCTTCAAGACGGACAACAGCAGTGATTGATCCGCGACTCATCTTAAGCAGGAAGGGGCTGGGAGCCTCAACCTGCTTCCAGCTTATGCGATGGATGCGCGTAACCCCTGAAACCAGAAATGCCATCTGCGCCTTATTGAACTCGGTGACGATGACCCGGGGGTCCTTACTTGTAATCCCACCCTTGTCAAGGAATTTGCTCACATCGATCAACGGCACGATTCGTCCGCCCCGGAAGGGAAAGGCTCCCAGTACCGAAGGATGACGCATCTGCGGCATGGCCGTGACCGGCTGGGATCGGGAAATTTCAATCACTTTGGATACATTGATGCCGTAGTAACCACGATAGCCGTCAGGTTCATCAATGTAAAATTCCACAATCTCCAGCTCATTGGTGCCAACTTCAAGCAGGATTCTGGACTGCGACATTATACGTTACCCCTGTTTCCACCCTTTTCAAACCGAGCTGTACTGGCTTTTGTCAAGATACGAATTCCGCGCACTTTCCCGCCTGTCAGACACACTCGAAACACACGGCAAACCGTAACAAGTTTCCAAATACTCTTTACGTTTCCATGATATAATATTCTTTCGCAGGACGCCATTCGTAAAAGGGGCTGCCGATGCCCCGTTCCAAAGCACCCTGAAACCTATCCGCTTTCCGGCAATTCACCGCGAAATATTCTCTGAGTCAAGAGGAAGAGGATGTTCCGACGTCGAAGAAGCGCACTTTGTCAGCAGCATGTTCTCTGAGTCAGTTCCCTGCGAAACGGAAAACTGCCCGCATCAGTACTGTGCAAGCTCATATGCTTCCTGATATTTTATGGCAGCTTTTTCCAGACAATAATAGCCTATCCGTCCCAGAAGGATGGAAGCGTTATGAAGTTCCCCCTGTTCGAGAGCTTCGGCCAGCTCTATCCACGCACTCAAAGGCCCTGTCCTGAAGCAAAGCGCGTTCATAATGTCCGAAGGCAGAGGAATACAGGCCAACAAACGTTCAAAGGGCGCGTCATACAGGGCCTCGAGCGTGGAAAAAAGTCCCAGCATGAACGCTTCATCCTCTTCGGGGCGTCCGACTTCAGAAGCCAGCCATTGGAAGAAATACCCGCGTCTCGTTCCCAGCAGTGCCAGCTCAAGCTTGAGATCGCTGCTGCGATTGTCTGCAATGAGCGTGGCCATAAGCCACTTTCTCAGAGGAGCCGTGCCCATATAGGCAATGGCATGAGCAACCGTCCGTATCGGGACATGGGGCGGCCATGCGGCTGAATTGATAAACTTAAGCAGACGATAGGAAAGAGCGGAATCCCGCAGAATCAGCTTTTCCAGTTCCTTTGGAGAAAGATCCCGGGAAGCGAGAGCATAGAGAAGACGCAGCCTGCTTTCCGTATGCAGAGGAACCTTGCGATCTTCCACCAGCTCCGGCTTCTGAAAAAAATACCCCTGGAAAAGACTGTATCCATATTTCTTAGCCTGCTCATATTCTTCACGGGTCTCTACCTTTTCCGCAAGCGCAATACGCGGAGGCCCCTTGAGCAGTTTCAGCGTGGTACACAACTCCACGCGATCAGCCAGAGAAACAACTTCTCTGAAGTCCACCTTGACAATATTCACGAAGTCGAGAAAAGGCCGAAGCTGCGCCTGCCCCACATAATCATCGAGAGCCAGAAGATAGCCCCGCGCCCGAAGGCCGGCCAGTTCCCGCAGAATGTCCGGCTCCGGCTTCACGTTTTCAAGAATTTCTATGACGCAGCGTTCTTTGGGCAAGGCCAGAGAAATACGATCAAGCAGCATGTCCGTAGACATATTAATGAGAGCCTTGCATCGGAGCGATATATCGGAAAGTATCATCGGCAGGCCGTCCACAATCACCTGCGAACTGGCAAAACTGTCGCATGAAAAATCTGCCCTGCTTGTATTCGTCGGGCTGCGGAACAGCAGTTCATAGCCCCAACATTTTCCGGAAGAAGTAAACACCGGCTGACGGGCCACGAAATAGTTCTCGTAAAAATTATGTTTTTCCGGCGAAAAGACAGATCTCATACTCAACGTTCCCGATGACAAATCATAAAACATGAATTCTCATGATGTTGCTCAGCAAATCCCTCTCTTTTCCCTCCTACCATAGAGAAGAGAAAGAAAACGCATGTGTCTTCAATACACAAACCCCTTCCACACCGGGCAGAACGACAACACGAACAGGTATGTTCCGAAAGTGGATACGAAGAAGCTTACAGAACCACGGAGCTTCTTCAACTCCTCGCCTGCAAGGTATGATTAACAGGGGTTTTCATCGCTCCGACATCAGATACGGCAAAATAATTTCACCCCGTACTATTCAGGATTGCCATTTTAACAGGAGCGGCCTGCCTGTTCTATACAGCTCCTTTCTTAGCCATATCCGACAGCTTCGTCTCTGACAATACCACATACATGCGTGACGAGCAAAAGAATTCATATGCTCACCAGCCCTCTATCGTTGGAACTGTAAGGATTTATGCCTTTAATTTTTTACCTTCATTAACTTTTTTAATTAATCTTTTAAATATGAAACAACGCCTCGCAACTTCACCTGAAGGCATCTGCTCCGCCCGCGGAAGGACTACGTATTCCGGCATAAACCAGAAAAAGGCATACCCTGCTGACAGCCTGTATGAGAGTCTCGTTGCGCTTCCGACGCTTTTCTCCTAACATATTCAAAAATTTTACAAGCGGGAGGCCCCATGCGTCGCCTTGTTTCTTCCATGCTGCTCGGCCTGACACTCGCCCTCGCGGGCGGCTGCGCCGGGTTTGAATTTACCAATCCCTTCTCGAGCACTTCCGACGTTAACGATGTCTATTACAGCAAATTCCCGGATATCCCCATTCCTTCAGACATGAAGAGCGATATCGGAGAAACGCTGGTATCCTCCACGCCCAACGGCGTCAAGGTAGGGCTGGAAACATTTTCGGGCAGAGTGGAATCCGCGTCTCTGGCTTCCGCAATGACCCATAACATGATGCCCCAAGGCTGGATTCTGCGCGGTCAGGTCACGGGCAAACGCACCATGCAGCTCTATGAAAAAGATGGACGTTTCGCCGCGATCTATCTTTATGACGGCATGATGAACACCACCATGGAAATATGGGTGCTGTACAACCTTGACGGCGCGCCTCTGACCCCGGCCTTCGCGCCTTCGGATTCCGGCTCTGCGCCTGTGTGGGACAACAATTTTACCCCGGCTTCTTCGGCAACGGAAGTCTGGGAAGGTCAATCCACATCGAAATAAGCTGCGGATTTGCTCCGTACGATGCAAAACCGGGAACATTATGGAAGCCCATCTGCGTTTTCGCGCCTTTACTGGTAAACGCCTGCATCTTGGCGTATGCGGTTCGGTTGCAGCCTTCCGCACGGCGGAACTGGTACGCCGCTGGCAGGAAATCGGAATCGGCGTCAGCGCAACGCTGACCAGAGCGGCGCGAAATTTCATCACGCCGCTGACCTTTGAATCTCTGGGAGCATCCCCTGTGTACGGAGATATGTTCGGAGGCGAAGCTCCGTTTGAGCATCTTGAACCCGGCCAGACGACACACGCCCTTGTTCTTGCGCCCGCATCGGCGGATATGCTTGCCCGCCTCGCCTCGGGACGAGCAGACGACATGCTCTCCGCTCAGGCTCTGGCCTTCGACGGCCCCATAGTGGCCGCTCCGGCAATGAACCCGCGCATGTGGCAGAATCCCGCAACCCAGGCTAATGTTGATATATTGCGGGAACGCGGCGTCTTTTTTGTCGGCCCGGAAAAGGGAAAAATGGCCTGTAATGACGAAGGCCCGGGACGTCTGGCCGAACTGCGGGCCATATGGCTGGCTGCGCTCAAGGCTCTGACCCCGCAGGACATGGAAGGAAAGAAGGTTCTGGTCACTCTGGGGCCGACCCGCGAAGGCTGGGACGACGTGCGTTTCTGGACAAACGCCTCCACGGGAACCATGGGCGGCTCTCTGGCTGTGGGCGCATGGTTACGCGGAGCCGAAGTACATGCGGTCTGCGGGCCTAGCTCTCTCTGGCTGCCCGGCTCTTCACTGGGAGAGGATTTTTTCCGGCACGATGTCTGCACCGCAAGGGAAATGTTCGAAACAGCCCGCGAACTTTGGCCCGATATGGACGCAGGCATATTCACGGCTGCCGTAGCGGATTACAGCCCCGAACCCTACGGAAGGGGCAAATTCAAAAAGGAGCAGGCCGCACAGGGCTTTTCTCTGCGCTTCCTGCCCAACACGGATATACTGCGTACTCTGGCCGGGGAACGGCGCGACGATCAGAAAATCGTAGGCTTTGCGGCGGAAAGCACAGAAAGCGAGGAGGCCCTTGCCGATCTGGTTCGACGCAAACTTCTATCCAAAGGCGCCGATATGATCGTAGGCAATCAGATTTCCGACGGCTTCGGAACAGCCACAAACCGCGTTTTCGTGGCAGATATCCAGGGACGCGAGGAACATTGGGCCGCGCAGCCAAAACCGGATATCGCCTGGAATATTCTCAACTGGCTTCAGAGCATTTAATCATGGCTCTGCCCCTTTTCCTCTCTCCTGCCTTACGGGCCTGGGCACGCCTTGGCCTTGAAACACTGCTCGTGGACAGCTCCCAGCGAGCCGGGGAACTGCGTCTGCCCGCCGAAGCGCGGGGAGACCGGGCCGACATGACGAAATCGAGCGGGCCGACACAGCAGAAAACAGCACGAAAGCTCCCTTCCCCTTCTGCCGGAACGCTGGCCTCTGCATCGGGACAGACTTCCGTCCCCCGTCCTGCCCCGACACGCCGAAAAACGGCGCAAGCTGCGGAGACTGTTCGGCCGGCCCCTTCTCGACCGGAAAACGATTTGCACATTCTTCCCCCTGAAGCATGGCCGCCTGCCTGGCAGGCTCTCCGCTCCCGTCGGCCCCTTCCTCCTCGGCCGCTGGTCTGCTGGACCTATGCGGGGCTTGGCCCGGATCTTACGGGAAATCCGGATCCGCAGAGAAAAGAACTGGTTGCACGCATGATCAGAGGACTTGCTCATCCCGGAGGAACGCATGTGTTCTGGCCCTTTGATCTCCCCGGAGAGGCTCTGCTGTCCGAAGACATGCAGGCCACACTGTTTTGGTCAGGCGAGGCTCTGCTGCATACACGGGCATTGCTGGTCATGGGCTCGGATGCGCGCGACGCGCTGAAACTCCCCAAAATCGGCCCCTACTGTCAGACCATGGTGCGGGGGCGACTTTTCATTCAGCTTCCTCAACCGCACAGTCTGGCGGAAAAGCCCGACGCCTTCAGTCAGGCCATGGCCTTTCTCTCCGGTCTCCTGCGTTTCTGCAATACACCAAGACGCTGACACATGTTCCTGTAAAGGCCCGTTCCATGGCCGACCGGACTTTGCATTCGTCGATCCCGCACTTTTCCCTTCACCGACAGTTCATCGTCAAAGCTTTTTCCGATTTATCCGTCATTTTTCCTATGAAACTCCCTTCTACGGCAGGGAACTTTCATAAAAAGTGCCTATACGGTTATTGCGTCATTCGGGCCTTATGGGTCTTGTACCGGCAAAACCATGCTCCGGCGTCGCATGATGAAAACGGCAAACGAAAGCCCAGCCGGCCTTGCACAAGGAGAAACACCATTTTAAATCTGTCGGTTCAGCAAAAAAGATCGGGCAGTTCCGAAAATCCGTAACGTTCTGAACTATCGCCCCCCCTGCCATGATGCTCGCATCCAGCCAGGTCTCCAATCTTTCCAGAACATATCGCCCCTTCCGCAAAAGGCATGTCGAGAGACTCCTGCTTTTTTAACTTGCTTTTTTCAAAATGAAGCGTTATTGCTAGCAGTCCTTCCCTTACAGGGAAAGAAAAAAGTATCCTGACTGCCCGAGAAGGGCGGCATCCATAGGAGGACGTCATGGGCAAACAGTGTGAAATCTGCGGCAAGAAGGCTCAGGTCGGCAATCTGGTCAGCCATTCCAACATCAAGACCAAGCGCCGTTTCAACCCCAACCTGCAGACCGTGCGCCATCAGTTCGACAACGGTGAAGTGCGTTCCATCACCGTATGCACCCGCTGCCTGCGTGACGGCGCCGTGCGCAAGCCCGTCGTTCGCGCAGAACAGGGCGAATAATCCCGGCTGGCCCTGTGCCGGCAGACGGAATTTCAGGGCGGGGCTTCAGGCTCCGCCTTTTTTTATATTCACCATTCCCCTATGCTTGCACGCCGTCTTTCCCGTTCGCGCCGCTCGTTGTTCCGCCCCGGACGGCGCAAGGTGCGAACCTTCATCCAGATTTCCGGACGCTCCGGAGGCATCCCGAAATACTGGCGCGTCGTCGACGGACGTCTCAACGGCCCGGATGGAGAACCGGCCCGCGGCAGGGCAACGGATATGCATCCTTCCCCGCGCCTTCTGGCCTGGTGGAAACTCGCGCTGGATGCCGGGGGCATCCCATGGATGACGGACGGACGAGGTTCCGCCCCCCGGCTTTTTGTTCCGGCTCTGTATGAACGCATGGCGCGTATTGAACTGGCTGCGGTCACGGGAGAAAGTCTGCGTGGTCTGCCTGCTCCCCTGCCCCTGAAGCACAACCTTCACTGGACTCTGCTTTTTCTGCTGCTTTTTCTGGTGTGGCAGGGCTTTGTCGGGGGCTGGTTTCAGGCAGAAGGCCTTTCCGGGGCGCAGACATGGGCGGACCTGTGGAAGGAAGCCGGGGCGTTGGACGTAGGCCGAGTTCTGAGGAACGGCGAATACTGGCGTTGTATCACCGCCCTGACCCTGCACGCCGACGCACAGCACTTTTTCGGCAATCTGCTGTTCGGCGGGCTGTTGCTGGGATTGACCGCCCGACGCATGGGGCTGGGGCTTGCGCTGCTGCTGACCGTATCTGCGGGAACGCTGGGCAATGCCCTCAACGTCCTGTATCGTCCGCCCGATCATGTCAGTCTGGGATTCTCTACGGCAGTATTCGGTCTGGCCGGAATTCTCGGTGCGGATGCCGCGTTGCGCGAGGGGTTGGGACACGGAGGCTGGCGACGGGCACTCCTGCCCGCCGGGGCGGCTCTGGCTCTGCTGGCTCTGCTGGGCACGGAGGGTGAACGCACAGACTATGCCGCACATGTTTTCGGTCTCCTTTCCGGGATATTTCTGGGGCTGATTGCCGGATATGCTCTGCGCGAACACGGTCTTCCCCGCCGCTTCTTTCAGATACTGACGGCTTTTCTCGCTCTCCTGATTCCCACGCTGGCATGGCTCGCCGCCTTTCGAGGCTGACTTCTTTTTCTTCAAGGATTCTTCATGAACAACACGCCAGGAACCTTTCAGATTTTTGCCACGGACGGCAATGCCCGCGCCGGCCTGCTGCATACCGCTCATGGAGCGATAGAAACTCCCATCTTCATGCCCGTAGGCACGGTGGGGAGCGTCAAGGCCATTGCACCGGACGATCTGGATGCTATCGGTGCCCAGATTATTCTCGGCAATACCTATCATCTTTATCTTCGCCCGGGCGACGAACTCATCGCCCGGCGCGGCGGCCTGCATGAATTCAATGCGTGGCGTCGTCCCATTCTTACCGACAGCGGAGGATTTCAGGTCTTCAGTCTGGAAGGGCTGCGCAAAATCACAGACGAGGGCGTGGAATTCCGTTCTCATCTGGATGGTTCAAAACACTTTTTCTCGCCCGAAAAAGTCATTTCCATCCAGCGCAATCTCAATTCCGATATCATGATGCAGCTTGATCAGTGCATCGGCTTCGGCGCCACTCGCGAAGAAGCCCGTAAGGCCGCAGAACTCAGCGCACGCTGGGCACGCCGCTGTCGGGAAGCCTACCCTGCGGGAACGGCAGGAAATCTGCTTTTCGGCATCGTACAGGGGGAGGCCTTTGCGGATCTGCGCGAAATGTCGGCCAGAGCCCTCATGGATATCGGCTTTGAAGGCTACGCCATCGGCGGACTGGCCGTCGGCGAACCCAAGCATGTGATGCTGCGCTGCCTGCGTCAGCTTCATCCCATTCTGCCCCATGAAAAACCCCGCTACCTCATGGGGGTGGGAACCCCGCTGGATATCCTGCACGGCATAGAGGAAGGCGTAGACATGTTCGACTGCGTTCTTCCTACGCGCAATGCCCGCAACGGCACGCTGTACACCTCCCTCGGCAAAATCAACATCAAACGAAAAGAATTTGCGGAGGATGACGGCCCACTGGATCCTGCATGCGACTGCTATACCTGTCGTACCTTCTCCCGCGCCTATCTGCGGCATCTGTACGTCAGCGGAGAAATTCTTTCCTTCCGGCTCAACTCCCTGCACAATCTCACCTATTTCCTGGATATGGTACGAGGAGCGCGTCGCGCCATCATGGAAGGCTCATTCGCGACATATAAAGCCCGCTATGAAGCCATGTATCCGGAAGAAGATCTTCTGTTTGAAGAACCGGAAGCCTGAACAAAAGGAAGGGCGTCCCTTCCGCTGAAAAAAGGCCGGGAATATTCCCGGCCTTTTTTCAGCGCACTCTCTTCATGCAAAACATTATTTCACCCAGACGACAACTTCTGCATTCTGTCCGGGATACAGGGAACTTTCCGCACCGTTCTCTTCTTCCGAAAGTCCCTGAGCATCAGGCAGCGTTATCCCTATTTTTGCAAGAAGGGTATTGTTCTCGCGTGAAACAGCCTGTACTCTGCCGTCCAGTTCCGGGCCGCCTTCCAGCTTTACCGTGCAACGCTGCCCCTCTCGGAGCGCGACGCCTGCGGCAAATCGGGCCTCAACCCACAGTCCTTCCAGCGGCATGATCTTCATCAGTTCATCGCCGCGCTCGACATTGCCGCCCTGGACAGCCTTTACCCAGAAGACCTTACCGCGCGTCGGAGCGAGAATCACAGCGTTGTCAAGCGCATTTCGGGCCTCGTCCACGCGCGCGCGCCACAATTCCACCTGCACGGGGCCGGGACGCGTCCCCTGTGCCGCATCATGCAGACGCCGGAGCGTCCTGTCTGTTTCGGCCCTTTTGTCGCTGAGGTCATTGAGGCGGGTTCTGGCCGCTTCCAGATTCTTTCCGGCATCGGCTTCTGCAGCAGTCGCCGCCGCACGCTCTTCATTCGAGATCTGCGGATTGCGCAACTGCAACTGAAGACGGGCATATTCGGCCGTCCATCTTTCCACTTCAGCCCGGGCGTTTTCCTCTTCTCTGCGCGCGGCGTCCGATGCCTGACGCGCCCCTTCCTCCGCTTCCTTCAGAACAGGATCGGAAGCACCGGAAGGTACGCCGCCCTGCATGGCAAGCTCAAGCGCGGCTTCCGCTTCCGTCAGAGCGCGCTCCAGAGGAGCGGAATCCAGCGCAACGAGCAGCTCGCCGCTGTCCACTATCTGCCCATCCTTCACAGCCACCTGAATAACCCGTCCGGCAGATGCGGATCGCAGCGAATACTCGGCCCCGCCGACGGCAGCCCATTGCGACGTAACGCGCCCGGAATACCACTGATAAAGGCAAAACCCTGCCCCGAGAAGCAGCAGGAACAGCACAGACAGCACAATGCGTCCTTTTCCGCCCCTTTTTCTCGTCGCAGGCAGTTCCGGCATGGGAATGGCACCCTTTCTATCGGACGAAGAAGACTCGGACATGACGACTCCTCTATGTCGTTGCGACCGGCAGAGCGCCAGTCATATTGATCTGCGGACAAGGGCGCGACATAAACAATGCCGCCGAATATCCGGGACGGAAAGCATTCCACCGCCCAGCCCCTCTTGTCAATCTCTTGTCTTTTCCCTGAATGCCTATATAGTAATATTCCGCTTGCCAAAACAGGTGTTTTTTGCGAAAACAAACAAGTTCGATATC
>LBJMC04202__coassemble_427_pt1 | contig 31884 bp, 30 predicted proteins | sample LBJMC04202__metabat2_low_PE_018 | metagenome-assembled genome bin LBJMC04202 | reverse complement strand
GCAGACAGCCCCGACCCCGCCGTATAGCCCGACTGACGGCGGTATTCCGGGAGGGACAGCCCCGCTCTTTTTTCAGGTACGCGCATGGTCATGCTCTTCTCTCCTTCTTCCCCTCATTCCGGCCCCTGTCGGCCTTATTTCTGCCTCATTCCGGCCCTTTCCGGCCTGTTTCCGGCGTCTTTCCCTCTGTTTTGCGTCCCGTTCCGCCTGCCTGTGCCGGGGACGCCTGTTCCCGAAGCGTCAATTCCGGGCCGACTGTTCCGGAACGGGCTGTGCCGGGGCCGCCTGCGGAGAACGGAAAAAGGGCGGACGCCCGATGCTCAGTCAAACAGCGCTCCATACCACGGCATTTTTACGCCCGCACTCTTTGCCTCATTGACGGTTTTCATGGCCTCGCCGAACTGACTTCCCGCCGAGGCTATGCCGCCGATGAGCGTGGAGCCGGCGTCCCACAGGCCCGCCTTTTTGGCGGAACTGGCCTGCGCGCTGTAGGCCGAAGCCTGATTGCCGTAGTTCCAGGCCTGCATTTCAGTGTTCCAGGCCTGATCCAGGCCCTGCTGATACAGATTCAGCGCGTCCATCTCGCCCTGTTCGCGGCTGTCCAGATTCAGGTCGAGCAGGCCGCCCGTATCCACCTGCGCCCCGGAAGCCCCGCCCATGGCCCGCTGACGGGCCACGATGCCCGCCACTTCCTGACGTTTGCGCGTCATGTTCTCGTAACCTTCGCGGCGTTGCGCGCTGGCCTGATCCTGCGCCAGCTCCTGATTCTGCCGGGCTATGTCTGCCTGTGCTTCCGCCTGCCGTGCCTGCGCCCTGCTCTGCTGGATGGAGGAATAGGCCCCCACTCCCGCAGAAATGAGCGTTGCCACGCCTGCCGTAAATGCCATCAGTCCTCCTCCGGAGCGTGCGGCTCCGCCACCGCCTTCACATAGAGTTTTTCCGCCGCCCTGTAGCCCATGCGCTCGAAAAGCCGACCGCAGTCATGCGCGATTTTGACCTTGTTCTGAATGATGCGCGCCCCGGCCCTGATACATTCGCGCTCCGCCGCCTGAAGCAGTCGCAGCCCGGCCAGCCCCCGACGGTATTCCGGAGCCAGATAGAACACATCCGCTTCCGCCACCAGACGACTGCGATAATGCAGGTTCGGCGTGAGAAAATAGGCCGCATAGCCCGCAAGAATCCCGCGCCCCCTCGACTGACCTTCGTACCGTTCCGCCTCGTCCCCGGCGGGCGCGGCGGCCTCCGCCTTCCCCGTTTCTCCGGCCTTTTCCGCCCTCTGTTCTCCGGCGGCCCCTGTCTTCCCTGTTTCTCCGCTCATACTCACCTCCGCATCGGCCACGGAGAACTCCGTTTGTCCGCCGGTCTCCGCCTTCTGTCCCCCGCCGGGAGCGGCGAAGGAGACGGCAGCGGGGTCAGCGGACGCGCCGGGGCCTGCGCCCCGTTCCCGTGCGGTGATGAGGATGAGGTTTCCGTTTGCTTCCAGAAGGCGGTACATGTCTTCGTCGATATCGAGGGGGCCTGTGACTTCGCGCAGGGCCACCTCGTTCCAGTGGCGTTTCAGCAGTGCGTGCAGTTCGCCGAAGAGATCCGGGAAGAGTTTTTCCCGGCGAAATTCCAGCGTCATGGTTATACCTCTCCGAAATCCAGGTCACAGATGAGCGCGAGTATCTGAAAAGGCAGGGGACGATCCTGAGCGATCCACAGACCGGCGTCCGCTTCCTGTCCCATGCCGGGGTTTATTTCCACATCGCCGGAGAAGGCTTCGCAGGCTGTGCCGTAGCTTTCCGGCAGGAAGGGGATGTCGTACATCGAATCGAGGTCGGGCGAGGGACCGTGTTTGCCGCCCACGGAGCGATAGAGGCGGATCAGACAGCGACCGCAGGCGCGGCGTCGGCCGAGGGTGGAGCCGCTCTGGGTATCCGTTTCCAGCGGAAAGGGAGAAAGCAGCGAGACATAGGGCAGGCCCACATGGGCCACGCAGGCCGGATAGGGCAGCGTGACGCGCCCCTGCCGCACGATCAGCCCTTCTGCCGGGGAGCCGTCCAGCAGGGCGACGACTTCGCGACCTTCCAGATGATCCAGTCCGGCCAGTTCCTCCACGGGGGCATTGCTGCGAAAGCTGAGTCCGCAATCCACGAAAAAGGCTTCCGCCATGGGGTCGGCGCGGCCGAAGTCCCGGGCCAGCCGTTCCAGAAAGCAGCGTCCTGCCCGGCGCACCACGAAAAAGACGGCGTCCTCGTTGTCGCCGCTGACGGAGGCCACGGACAGCACCTCGCCGTCCGTGACGTGGCGGGTGAAGCCGGAAATCTCGTGTTCCTTCATGTAGGTCAGACAGAGCAGCACGCCGTCGTCGCGCACGATCCAGATACGGGAGCCGGGCGACTGCTGATAGGCCCATTGCACGAGGCTGTGCCCCTCGAAGAGATGGGGGGCCATGACGGAAAGATCGTTGCCTGCGTAGCCGTCCTTTTCCAGCGAATAGAAGAGGTCGCGCACATGCGCGCCGTGCCGCTGCACATGCAGGATGGAATTGCCCACGATGATGGGGGGCAGGCCCGCGCTGCCCCAGTAGGATTGCGAGGTGATGCTGACGGATTTTGCGGTGATCACGCCGTTTTCGCCCGTGGCCTTGTATTCCGCGCCGGAGGTTCCCACCAGCAGATCGCCGAAGCTTTCCACCCACTGCACGGCGTCGATACTGCCCGAGGCAAGCACATACTCCACGGGGTCGTCGTCCATGAGCGGACGGGACTTGCGGAAATTCTCAAAATCCCCGGTGCGCGACAGATAAAAGCTCTGCGGCGAGGAGGCCGTGCCGCCCAGCACCAGCCTCTGCTGATGAAAGGCCACGGTGGCGGGATGATTGCCGTCGGCAAAGGGGTCCCAGTCTTCCTTGGGGGTGTCGGAAGTATCGGCTTCGTAATTGTTGTCGATAAAATACTGCGCGTATGTGTACTGCCAGGAAGGCAGGGCCTGAAGCTCGCCCTGAATACCCTGCGGGCAGACGGAGCTGCTGCCGAAGCCCGGATAGACGTCGAAATATTCGCTTCTGGCCCCGTTTGTCAGGGAGATATCGTCTATGCCGTACCACCGGCCCTCGTCGAAGACGAAGGCCTTACGCAGAGAAGCGTTGTAAAAGGCGGGATACAGAGCCGAAACGCCTACCAGCGGCTTGACCATATTGCCGATTCTGACACCGGTGATCGTATCGGATTCGCTGTCCCGGAGAAAAGCCAGCCCCCAGTTTCCGGCCGATGGAAACCAGACGCCGCCCACCGTTACCCCGAGCAGAACGGAGCTTGCGGCATGTTGCGCGTCGGCGTCCGACACGCCGATGAAGCCGTAATAGCCTGCCTCCTCGCGGTAGACGTTATACTGCGTCGCGCCCTCCACGGCAGGCCAGCGTATCTCGACACGGTTGCCCACCACCCAGTCGGAAGGGTGCTTGCCCACGGCCTCCCCGGCCGGAGAAGGCAGGGATTCCCTGCCGTTCTCGTCCACGGCCACGACCTTGTAACGCAGCGTGAAATTCAGCTCCGCCGTATCGTCGGCATTGCCGCGCACAAAGCCGACCGAGGGCGCGCCCGGCGCGGCAAGCGAAGAGTTCAGAACAACGCTCTGATAGCTCCATACATAGGCCCCGGGCGACCCGGATCGAACGATCTTGCCCAGCGGGTACTTTTTATGCGCCAGATACACCACATCCCCGACCTGCTTGTGCGAAATGGCATAGAGGTCTTCCGCCCGGTAGGGCGTGGCCACGTCCGCATCCAGCAGCCGCTCGCCGTCGGAAACGCGCAGCCGCCCCTCCGAAAGAATCAGCACGAAATTCTGATCCGCCTCGGAATTGAAGGTAAAGGGCAGCAGCACCGAAGGGCCGTCCAGCTCCGCAATAAAGCGCATGCCCGGCCTGCGTACGGCGTCGCCGTGCAGGTTGGGCAGAAAGTTCTCCATGTGCCGGGCCGAAGTCTGATAGCGGCTCAAATCATAACGGGCGGAAAGGGTGTCGGCCAGCTCCCCTCCGGTAAAATTGCGCCAGGCAACGCGCATGGGCTACTCCTTGGATCGGATTGGTTCGATGCTTCCCGCCCTGCCTATGCGGGCGATTCCTGCCCCGCGACGCGGACGGGGGCGGCGGCAAAAAAATTCGTAAAGGCGGCGCAGGGGAACGCGGCAAGCCGGGAACGGCGGCCCGACGAGCTGCGAAAGCGTCGGGGAGGGATATCGGACATGGCGGGGAACGCATCCGCAGGCGTATCAGTTCCGCCTCGTCTCCCCTTCCGCAGTTCTCTGCCCCGTTCTTCTTTGCCGTCTGCTCCTCTTCTCGAGTCCGGGGCTGCTGAAATCCGCCCCGCCGCTCCCCCCGCCTTCTCACCAGTTGCTCAGGCCGAAATAGTGTTCCAGCAGTTTTCCGGGCTGGACAATATATTTGGCCGTAGCGTTCAGCCAGCGCACCCAGTCCATGGTACGCGAGGGGATTTTGAAGTGAGAGAAGCCCAGATCGTGCAATTCGCGCAGGTCGTCGGTATTGACGTGGATGGTCGCCTCGTTGCGTCGTCTGTGCATACAGGTCTGCACGAGTTTCCGGAGTTCCTCCGAGCCGGACTTGTCGCCTGAGCTGCGGTCGGTTTCCAGAATCAGGTCGTAGTGACGCACCCGCATGGGGCAGTTGAGTACGCAGCCGCTGCTGAGCATGAGTTCCATGCGGTCCTTTTTCCGCAATTTTGCCAGCCAGTCCCGCTGGATGACGCGATCGGAGCGCAGCACGACGAGGTCGTAGCGTTCGGCCAGTTCCTCATACCATGCCTGATCGTCGGTGAAGGCGGGATGAGCGTAGGCCGTTTTGATCACGGAGGCCGTCAGACGCAGGCTCGGGTAGCGGTTGCGGATATAGTCGCGCAGGATATCGGAGGACAGGATAACGCCGTGCAATCCGCGTCCGGCGTCGTGTTCGGCAAGGATGTCCAGCATGAGGTTGGAACGCGCGTCCCGCAGTTCCTCCGGCGTAATATGCGGATTGGACATGGTGAGACGCACGGCGATGCCGCGTTCCGTGTAGGCGTCCAGATACTCGTGCATATGACGTTCCAGAGCGGCGTCGTCCATGACCTTGCGGACGATGCGTCCGGCGTGCCAGGCGCAGGGCTGACCGCCGAAAAGCGCGTCGATATAGAAGCCCAGCCCTCGCCGCATACAGGCGTCGTGCAGGCGCAGGATATTGCGGTCATGCTCGAAAAAGCCGCCGGTGATCATGTAGCTGCTCATGCGCCAGTCCTGAAAAATCCCCTGATACCTGAATTCGAATTCCGCGCTCATGCGTCCGCCTCCGGCCGTATGTCCATGCCGATCACGTTTTTGTGCATCATATGAAACATGAGATTGAGGGGAACCAGGCCCACGGCGTAGTTTACGGCGCAGCCGGATTCGAGATCCTCGCCCGCCTCCTTGGGACAGCAGCCCCAGCAGGCGTTGAGCGACACGCAGTCCCGACAGCGGGGCATGTCGCGCCAGTCTTCCAGATGCCGGGCGGCCCGGAAGCGCGCGGCGATATCGTCCATGCTCATGTTTTCGCGCATCATGTCGTCCAGAGTCATGACGGCGTTCACGGTATCCGCGCCGTCGCGGTTGCGGGGGAAGCGGTATGTCGGCGTTTCGGCATGACAGAGCAGACAGCGGCCTTCCATATCCACGGCAAAGGGCTTGTCGGCATAGGCGGTACAGCGACCCCGGGGATAGGCGGGCGTTCCCGTGACGATGTTGTACAGCAGCGCGTAATACAGATCGCGAAAAAGCGGAAAATCCTCGAGCGGCCGCGTGCGCAGGCAATGAATCGCTGCGGGCAGCCAGCGACCGAAGATCTGTTCGTCGCTCATGGCGAGGGAGTCCGCGCAGCCGTGCAGCCCCCGCACGGGGAAACATTCGGAAATGCGCACTCTTCTATGCAGACGGTTGCACAGATAATCGTAGACGACGCCGATATCGTCGTTGTCGCGCGTGAGGACGGGATTCACGGTCAGCGGATTCGCGCTTTCCCTGCTGTACAGCAGCAGCGCGGCGTAGGATTCGCTGTGCGGGGCGAGGGGATCGCGTCCGCGCAGAGCCTGCCCCGGGCCGTCGTGAGAGAGGATGATTTCCAGCCCGTGATCAAGACAATACTTCACGCGGCTCCCGTCCAGCAGCGTACCGTTGGTGATAAAGGAGATATGGGCGTCCGGCCGCACGCTGCGTATCCCCTCCGCGATGAAGCGCAGGGCGTCCCAGTGCAGCAGCGGCTCGCCGCCTATGAAATTGACGGCGGGCTTTGCGTCCCGCGCCTGCCCGGCCGCGTCCAGAAGATAGAGAAAGCCCGGCAGAAAACGGGCGGCGTCGGCCTTTGTATATATCTTTCCCCTGTGGCCGTGTTCCTGCTGGATGCAGTAGCGGCAGGACTGATTGCAGGCCATGCCCAGCGTCACCCGGAAGGCGTTCAGACTGTTGAAGGGATGCACCTGATCCTTGAGACGCAGTATTTTTTCCGTCGGCAGCGCAATGGACTGCCCCGTCTCAAGACTGACGCATTCGTGCGTTTCGGGAACAAAGCGGTAGGAAAACTGCTCCGCGTCGGTGCGGACGGTGATCAAAGCCATATCAGACCTCGGAAGTATGAACGTTGAGCGTGTGGGACGCAAGATTCTCCACGCCGGAAAGAGCGCAGCTCACAGTCATCGTGTCGCCCTCGGCAAGGCCCAGAGCCATGACCTCGATCTCCGCGCTTTCGCCGCTCCCCAGCCGGACAAGACGACGCGGCAGATAGCCCTCTTCGGCCCGCAGATGAAACTCGCAGAGCGATTCCAGATTCCGGGAACCCTGCTCGAAACGCAGCGTCAGCTTCTGCGTGCCGCCCGGAGCAATGTCCGTCGGGCCGGAAAAGGAGAGCCGGGGAAGGAACATGCGTACCAGCGGCAAATCCCCCAGAGCGTTCTTGACGTTGTTGTCCTCATAGCGCAGCTCCGGCTCCAGATTGCAGAACAGCCTCAGCACGCCGTCCCGATAACGGGCAACAACGACAATAAGCGCGTCCAGAAAGGTGGATTCCGTATCCGGAAACAGAAAACGTACGGGACAGCCCTCGCGCAGGGCCGTAGAACTGAATTTTTCCAGCGGTCTGTAGCGCGTGAAATTCAGCGGAACAATATCCTCGCTGCGTATATTGTAGCCAAAGAAGGAAAAATCCTGAAACGACATGCGCCTGCGGAACTGTTCCAGCGTCAGCGTGCGCTCGCTTTCCAGCTCGAACACCCGCCCGGAAAGCGAAGCGTCTATGCTCTCCCCGGCAACAGACGAAGAGGAGGCAGACGCGGCGGCAGTCGCGGCGGCAGTCGCCGGGACAGTCGCGCCTGTTTCGGCTGTTTCGGCTGCGGCGGCGGCTGCGGCGGCGGGGGCGGCTTCCGACGCGGCGGAGAGGGACGCCGAAACATCTCCCTCCTCCGCTCCGGCCCCGTCCGATCCGGCTGTCGCGGCCCCGGCGGCCCCTTGCCCCTCTATCTGCCCGCCCGTCCGGCTGTCCGTCTGTGCGGCCCCCTGAGCGTCCTCCTGAACGGCCGGGCCGGAGAGCGCGCTTTCCTTCCGTTCCCTGTACAGGGCATAATGCAGCGTGTCGGCCGTAATATGCAGACTCAGAACGTGATCTTCACTCAGATACTCCGGCATGGGCTTGCCGGACGTGGATACGACAAACATCGCTTACCCCCAGCAGTTGCAATTGCAATTGGAGGTGACCGTCGTCATGGGCGCGGGCACGCTGATGCTGATGTCGCGGGAACCGTCAAAGGTCGTCCAGCCGGAACCGTACGGCCCCTGATAGGTCGTCACCGTGATGCGCCTGCCGCTTTGCAGTCTGGCCGCGGTGGTCGCGGCCCCCGCCGAGTTCGCCGTGCCTGCGCTGTCCGCATAGACCGCGCCGGGAGCCTTGCCCGTCGCGTTGCCCGTTCCCCCTTTGGCAACAGGCAGAACCCCCGTCAGATCGTTCACACTGTGCGTATGGGCCGCGTTCGCCGCGCCTATCTCCTCCGGCGTGGGATCGGGCGCGTTTTCCAGAGCCTCCACCCGCGCCACAATGCCCGGCTTTTCGCCCTGAAAATTGTCGTTGATCTCGTCCAGAGCCTCCCGGACGTTGGTCGCCGTGCTGTTTTCCTTCTCATAGCCCACAAGATCCGCGCTGGTATGCGGCAGAATCATGTCCGTACCCTCGCCGCTCTTCTGCGCCAATATCACCGCTTTCGTCGTCATGTCCTTCCCTTCTTTCCGGGACGGATTGCCCGCCCCGGCCCTTTTGCGTTCGGCCCTTTTGCGTCCGGCTCCCGATACTCCGGCCCCGCGCCTGCCCTGAATTCCTGCCCCCGCGCCGTATTCCGGCTTCCGGCCGCCTTCCCGGCCTTCATGCCCCCGTCCGCGCTTCCCGACTCAGGCGGCCCGTCCGCCTTTTCCTGACGGACGGGCTTCCCTTAGCTGCCGCTTGCGCGCCGTTCAGACTCCGGCTCAGGCTCAGGCTCCGAGTGTCGCGTCCACAATCAGCAGACCGCCGTCGCGCAGAGTCTGGGGTACGGCGTCCACAGTTGCGGAGGCCGCCACTTCCACCAGACCGTCGTTGATGCGCTTGCCGTCAAAGAGCAGTTCGCCGTCCTGAACAGAGAGCTTGTCCAGCACATCCGTTTTGTTGGCGTGTTCGTGCTTTCTGGTCACGGCGTCGGAAAGATCGGCCACGGCAAGACCGCTGTCCTTCACGATGCGGCCCGTGGCCCCGTCAAAGGCGGGCAGATTGCCGTCCGTCGCGCTCTGCGGGCCGGTGACCGCGCCGTCGATGTTGGTCTGAACCGCCGTCCAGTCGGCATCTGCGGCAGGATCGGCATAGTCCTTTACGCAGACGATGAGATCGCCCACTTCGCAGCTCTGCCCCTTGTAGGTTCCGGCCGTGCCCACCTTGTAGGTCCACCCGGCATGGTAGTCGGCAACGGCAATGTCGGAATCCTGATTGACCACGCCCTTGAAGATCATGGCGTCGTTGGCGGCAAGCACGTTCTTCACGGCCTCGCGCAGGGCTTCAATTTCCTGCTGCACGTCGCTGTCGCCCTGATCGGCGTTCGTCATCTTCACCTGCGAGGCAATGGTCTCCAGATGCAGTTTCTTGAGGTTCTCCCCTACGCGCTGATAAAGAGGGGTGGAAAGTTCCGTAATCTCAGCCATGTTCATGCTCCTTTGTTGTTGATGTTGTGTGCGGGCCATGTTCCCGCTCGTGTTCCCCGGCCATGTCTGCCGGACGTGCTGCGGGACGCCGGGGACTCCCCGCATCTTTCTCGTTACTGGACTCTGGCCCTTCTGCCGCAGGGCAGCATCCAGTCCGGTTCCGTGCCGGAATTTCCGCCCGTGCCCCCACTGCCCGAACCGCTCCCCGATCCGCTACCCGAGCCGTCTCCGGAGTCCCCGTCTCCGCCTCCCTCCGGTTCCTCCGGATCGGGCTTTTCCGTATCTCCCGAGTCCGGTTCTTCCGGCTGGGGCGGGCAGTCGGTAAAGGGCGGCACGATGAGGAAAAAGCCGTCCATGTTCGGAATATCCTCCACGCCGTCCACGGGCGTGAGCGGATGCTGGATGGTTCCGGGCAGGACAAGCTCCCCGTCCACCACAAAGAAGCCGGAGGGCGCGTCTTCCAGCAGCTCCTCGCTCCGCAGGGTCGCCAGACTGCGCGCCTGCACGGACGCGGCCGCACACTTTGCGGCGTTCATGGCCTCGTTGCGATACTTGCCCGCGTCGATTGCCGCCTCGTCGGCCCTGTCGGCCTGTTCCGTGGCTTCCTGCGCGGCGTTCCGGGCCACATTGCGGGCAATTTCCGCTCCGGAGGCCGCCTCCTGCGCCTGCTGTGCCGCGGTCTGCGCGGTCTGCGCGCTGCTCCGGGCGGATTCCTCCAGAGCCGCCGTGCGCCGTTCCGCCTCGTCCACCAGGCGGGACACGTTGGAGGCAATGACCCAGGCGTGCATCACCGTGCCTTCCGCCAGACGGCACATGGATTTCACCCGGTCGCTGCGCCCTTCCGGCCCCTCGCCCTCCACTTCCACATAATCCGAACCCCGGAACAGATCCTTGCGGTCGGCGGAAAGATAGAGCATGGCCCGGCCCGGCCAGTAGATGACGGGCAGAATGATGTCCCCGCCCGGCTCCACCGGGCAGGCCAGCGTCCAGGTGGCATCCAGATTGATCGCGCCCGCGCCCAGCTCCGCGGCCTGCGCGGCCGCCTCCGCCCTGTCGGCTTCCCGCTCCGCGCGCGCCGCCTCTTCCTGCGCCTTCCGTGCCGCTTCCAGAGAGGCCGTTTCCGCCTCTTCCACATGACGCGCCACGTTGGAGGCCACGGCCCAGGCGTGCATCACCGTGCCTTGCGGCAGGGGAATGAACACGCTCACGGCGGAGGAAAGTTCGTCCTTCTCCCCGATTTCCTCATAATGCGCGCCCCGGTACAGCTCCACGCCGTCGTAACTGAGGTGGAGCATGTTCCGGCCCGCAAAGTAGGAAAGGGGCAGTTCCAGCGTGCCGCCCGCCGGAACTTCCGCCTCCAGCGTCCACACGGCATCCAGATTTTCCGCCAGCGTTCCCAGAACGGCGGCCTGCGCGGCCCGGTCGGCTTCTGCCTCCGCCCTGTCGGCCTGCGTCCTTGCCTCCGCCTCGCTGGCGGCGGCCCTGTCCGCAGCGGACACGGACTCGTCCCGCGCCGCAAAAAGCTGTTCTGCCAGCTCTTCCGGCGGGTCCGCGCTGTCTGCCGGAACCACAATGGCCCGGTTCGCCTTTTCCAGAAGCTGCTGCCGCTCCGCCGCCGCCCTGTCCAGAGCCTCCTCAATGACCGCCGGGTCAAAGCGCGTGCCGGTGATCAGTTTCACATTCTGCAAAAAGGGCATGTTCCGCAGTATGACCAGCGTATTCCCCTCCGCCAGCGGAAGGCCTCCCGGCGCGTAATGCACCGTGCCCCCGACCTCCGAAAGCGTGACGGAACACTGCGTCGTCACGTCGCGGACTGCGCCGTCCGCCCCCGTGACCTGCACCACCAGTTCCGATTCCTCCCACACCCGGAAGGAAAAAGGAAAATCCACAGCCGCGCCGTTGCCCCGAAACACCGCCTTGCTGACAGACGTATCAAGCGTCACAGCTCACATCCTCCTCTTGCCAGCAGCCAGGCATCCGGCTCCGCACGCTGCTCCCGTTCGCTGGCGTCGGCCTGCATGGCCTCGGGCAGTGCCGCGCGATACAAGCCCTCCAGCTCCTGCACCTTGCCCGCATTGTTCTTCAGCAGCGGCACGCAGATCAGGCAGGCCAGACGCCGCGCCATCACCCCGCAGAATGCGTCGTCCCAGCGGCTGGTTTCCGTCACGTCCCGCGTGTAGTCCGCCATGGCCTCCGCCCCGTCGCTCAGGATGATCGGACGCTCCGCTTCATACACCGGCAGAAAACGCGCCCGCCTTCCCCCGCTCCACAACTGATGGATTTTCAGACATCTGTCCGGCAGCGCGTAGGCGTAGCCCCATTCCCCGGCCCGGACTTCCGGCAGTATCGTCTCCGCCAGACGGGCGCGGCACTGTGCGAAATTCCACGGATAATCCCGCAATGCCGCCCTGCGTGCGGAATCCCAGAACAGCGCGCACTGTATCGCTTCCGGCGTGCGCTCCGATTCGCTCGCCACCGTCCGCGTGCCGATAAAGCCCAGCGCCATGTTCCAGATCTCCAGCTTCGACGCCATGCCCTAGCCCCGCACCACGCCGCCGTCGATGTACAGGCCCTCTTCCCAGGGGAACTCGTCCTCCCGCACTACGGCCGCAAAGATCCGCCCCTCGCCCGTAACGCTCCCCTCCAGCGTCAGCTTCAAACGCAGCCAGTTCCCCGCCGCAGGCGGCAGATAACGCCAGCCCAGTACCCGGCCCGCCGTCAACTGCGCCCCGTCGCTCACGCTGATCTGCGCGCCCGGTACGTCCTCCCACGGCCCCTCCGCAGAACAGCCGTCCTGAAGCTGCACCGAAAGCGATGTCGCTCCCGTCAAATCCCCGCCCACTATCTTCAGACATACCGGAATCGGCCCCTGCCGCCCCGGCTTCCAGAACATGTTCAACGCAACAGGCAACGACTCCCCGCTCTTCGCCTCCGCCGAATCAAAAAACACCAGATTGCTGTCTATAAGCATACTGACCCCTCAAAAAAATTATGAATGAATAAGAGGATGAATATTCTGGATATGGGGGCGCTGCCCCAAAACCGCAGAATAAGAGGATGAATATTCCGGATATGGGGGCGCCGCCCCCATGCCCCCGCAAGGGGCATGATGCCCCTTGACCCTCAACATGGGCCGGGGGAAATCCCCCCCGGGAAAAAACTCTCAACTACGGGGGTTCGGGGGAAATCCCCCCCGACGGGGCACGGGGCAGAGCCCCGATATCTTCCCCCGGAAAAAAACTCTCCGTACCCTTCGCCTAGGCTTTTGCGGGGGCGGGGTCTTCGGTGGAGAGGATGGCGTCGCACTGGCGTATGGGACGGCCGTGGAGGGCGGGGACGGCATTGGAGTTGAAATACTGGCCGTAGACGAGATGGACGTTGCCGGCGTCGGTGGCCTGGAGTTCGAGACCGGTGAGGGCGTCCTGATTGCAGTACCAGATAGCCTTGTTGCGCAGTTGTTCGGGCATCATGTTTTTGGCTTTGACGGTGAGGGCCTGAAGGTCGACGAAGCCTTTTTCGCCGCTGCGCAGGGCGAGGGAGGCCACGGGAATATTGCAGATACGCACGACGGCGCGCCAGTCGCGCAGGGCGAGGCCGAGATTCCAGGAATAGACGCTGCCCACGCACTGGAACTTGTTGCCGTCCTCGTCGGCGGTCATGTATTCGCCGAGGTCGCGATTCTGAAGCCCGGCGACGGAGCCTTTGGGATAGATGCCGTGTATGCTGCTTTCGCCCCAGGAGATGAGCCACATGGAGGTACACGCGCCCTTTTCGGTACCGCCTGCGTCGATGACGTTGGGGGCGTCCTTTGCGGGATAGCGTTTGACGAGTCCGTTGAATTCGTCGGGCCTGACATCATGGTCGCCGTAGAACAGGGTTGTGGCCACCTTCTGGCGCATGGATTCCATAAAGGCCTTGTCTTCCGAGAGGCGGAAGGCCCGGGCGCGGTCTCCGTAGAGTTCCAGTTCCTTGACATCCAGCTCGCTGTGGGCTTCCAGCATGGAACAGCCTTCCTTGACCTGCGTCCACTGACTCTTGCCGGGGGGCGTGCCCCTGTACAGCCTGCGCCAGTAGACCGGAGGCAGACCGGTACGAATGCGCGTGACGTGCCCGTCGCTCTGATTGCTCTCCATGAACTGCACGTCGGAAAGAATGTCGTTGGTCTGATTGCACAGCTCCAGAATATCGCCCGCGTTCTCGCTCCTGTAGAACGCTTCCAGTTCGGCCAGCGTTGCCGTCAGCCCTTTCAGATAGGCCATTGTAACCCCTTTTTCTGTTGAAATGTCATGAATCGGCGTCTCTCATGCGATCCGCAGCAGAGCGCGATCCGGGAGATGCGGAGGCGATGCCGCCCCGGGACGATGTCGCGATATATGTTTCCGCAGCGACCTGCCGCCCGCGCAGCCCCCAAGGAAAAAGCCCGCCTGTACGGCCTGCGATGAGGCGCGTCTCTTGCGATCTGCCCCCGCAACTGCCGCAAGCCGCCCGCCCCTGCCGCAAACCGCCTCCCGCAACTGCCGCAAGCCGCCGCCCGCAACTGCCGCAAGCCGCACCTTCCGACTCTCCGTGCGGGAGCATCTCTCCCGCCGCCTTTGCCGGGCCTTTGGGTAAGACCCGCCCCTGCCCCGCGATTCGGCCGCAGCTTCTGACCGCAGCCTTGGCCCGCAGCCTTTGCCGCCCGTCCTCCGGCGCATTCTAGCGGTAAAGCCGCTGCTCCAGAGGGAGTTCTTCGTTGCCTGCTCTGCCGGGAATGAACCTGTCTTCGGCCATGGCCCGCCCGATACGGGCAAAGACGCGAATAATAGCCGGATTGTCGCCGTAGCCCGTTTCTTCCAGCATGCGGCGCACTTCGCCGCTGTCGTCAAAAGCGGCAAGAGCGCGTTTCGCCGCCACACAGGAGGCGGAAAAATGCCTGCCCCCGAAGTCCGGATCTGCCTGAATTTCGCTGCGCCACTCCCTGCGCTGCCGGGCAAAGGCCGCCCGCTGTTCCTCATGCAGCCGTACCGAAAAATCCAGACTGGCCTGCGCCTGTTCCCGGCTCATGCCCAGATTCCGGCAATACGCGGCAAAGGCGTCCACATTGTCCCTGTCCGCCTCGTACTGCTGCGCCAGCTCCAGCCTGTAGGCCCCCGGATCCGGAGCCTCGCCGGAACCTTCCCCGGATGCGCCCTCCGAAGCCTCCCCGTATCCGCCGAGCAGCGTTCCCCCGGCCTGTTCGGCTCCGGAAGTTCCGGCTCCGGAAATTCCGGCTCCGGAAGCTCCGGCCCCGGAACTTTCGGGGACAAGGTGCCCGCCCCAGCCGCTTTCCTCTCCTCCGCTGCCTGCGTTCAGCAGCGTTCCCGTATCCTGCATCGCGTCCGTCATATTTCTTCCCCGTGATCAAAACATGTTGCGCCCTGCCGAAAACAGGGACAGCCTTCAAAGGAATCTTCCCGACTTTCCGCCCCCGTCGCCCGGCCCGCGCCGCCTCATACTTTGCCGTCGTCCGGCCGATTTATCGTCCGGCCCTCACGTCCGCACCGCGTCCGGCCCTCTATCCCTTGTCGAAGAGTGTTCCTGCCACGCCTGCGCGCTGAGCCAGCATGACGATACGCACGCCTATTTCGCGTTTTCCCTCGAAATAGGCGGCCCGTGCGAGATCCGCCGGAAATTCCGACTTGAGCGCGCCGCATTCGGCCACCAGCCATTGCAGGAAGAGCAGCCCCTCGCCGTCGCGGGCCAGATCCCGCACGACGCGGGCCAGACGGCTTTCCAGCCCCTGCCCTTCCTGCGGGGCGTCTGCGATAAGAGCGTCGTTCAGCATTACAGTCTCCCCAGTCCGCCGATGATGGCGTCAAGCGCGGTCTGCCCGTCCGGGCCGGTGACGGTCTGCCCCAGATCCTTTGCGGCGGCGGCTGCGCCGCGCATGTTCTGAGCGGCCTGAGCGGCCTGCGCCTGCTGCTGTGCGGCGGCCTGCTGTTGTGCCCGCTGCTTCCGGATGGCCTCGCGCTCTTCCGGGCCGCGCAGCACGGCGCCGGATTCGCCCAGACTTTCGGCATAGCGTTCCAGCGCGGCGTCGGCGTTGATGTTGTCCAGCGCGTCGGGGAAGGCTCCGGCCAGATTCAGGGCAAAGGCCATGGTCTGATCCAGTCCGGAGGTACTGACCAGCCTTTGCGCCTGGGCCAGTACGGACACGAATTCGATATCCATTTCCGCCCCTTCCAGACCATCCGGCAGGGGCGGCAGCAGATCCCATTCCTCCATGATGCGGAAGGTGCGTTCGATGAGCGGCGCATACAGTTCCTTTTGCAGACGCTCCACCACCGGCCCGATGAGAATCAGCTTTTCCTGTTCCCGCGCCTCGATTTCCGTCGCCGTAATCTGCCGCCTGTCGCTGGAAATCAGCATCTTGAACAAATCGACATACAGCCCGTCGTGGATGATCTGTTCCACAGCCTCGATCCCCTGCATGGTATATTGCAGCGCGGCGGGTTCCGGCTGTTGAATGGGGGTGATGGCCTGGGCGGGATTCACTCCGGTCATATTGATGAAGTTCAGCCCGGAAGGACGCAAATCCACTCCCGACTTGCGCAACTGACTGTCCACAGCCAGCGGCGGATCGGCGATCTTGTGCTGCATCTTGCGCAGGGTCATGGTCTGCGCCTGAAGCATACGGCAGTCCGCCAGCACGTCCATGGCGGGCGATCGCCCGTACACGTCCAGACCGCTCACATCCCAGCGCGGACAAAAGGCCGGAAAGCTGTCGTAGCCCCCTTCCCGCAGCAGACAGGGCCGCCCTCCGCCCGCGCCTTCCAGCCACCACAGCGAGGCGACAGGCTTGCGAAAACGCCCGCCCCCCTCTCTGCGCGGCAGAATCGCATGAATAACGTCAAATCGCCGCATGTCCGCAGAACGCTCCGCCGCACGCCGTATATAGTCCGGAATACAGCCGCCCCGGCCTCTGTCGGCTCCCGAGCCTGCCCCCGATCCGTTCGGCGCGCCCCTTCTTCCCTGCGGCCCGCCCTCCGGCCGCCCGTCTCCCGGGTCGCCTCTCAGGTCGTTCTGCCGCCCGTCTGACCTCCCGTCGGGTCGCCCGTCCGTTCCGGCCTTCCTCCCCGTGCCCGCAGCGTCGCCCCTTCCGCGCTCTTCTCCCGGGCCTTCTCCGAATTCTTCCACAATCTGACGCGCCGTCATGGAGATGCGCCGGAACAGGGTATCCACCTCGCCGCGGCTGTTCACGTCCAGACAATATTCTCCGGCGCGCAGGGTTGTGAAATGCAGCCCCTTCTCGTCCGCCGTCTCGATGAGAACCCCCGTGCCGAAGGTGCCCAGATCCGCATACAGCGCATGGACGGCATTATAAAAATTGCTGCGGTGGAACAGCATCTGCATACGCCGCGTCACCTCGTCCAGCCACGCGCCCGCGCCCCCGCTGCGCCCCGCGCCGCTCCGGCCCGAGTCCTGCGCCAGACCCAGCCGGAACCAGGGCCGTACCGGGCTGGTCATGCCGCCCTGCAAGCCCGCCGCCAGCGTGCGCATGTCCAGCACGCCCACGCTGTTCATCAGACGGTTGTTCAGGATGACCGGCTTCTTCCCGCCCTGACTGTCCCGATCGTGACGCCAGCCCATGGGCAGAAAATGCAGCGCAAGATCGCGCCACGCGCTCTCCCAGCCGGAACGCTCGTTCCGCAACGCCTGCCAGCGCGTATTCAGTCTGTTCAAATCAACAGCCACGTCAGCCGCCCAGCTTGTTGTTGCCGTTCATCCCCAGCGGAGACGTGTAAATGCTCCCCGCTATCCCCGCCGCCTTGCGCGCCTTCTCCTTCTGATCCTCACGCGCCGCCGTGGCCGCCTCCGTCACATTCTTGGTCTGCTGTGCCTTCGGCGTCGGCGCAGGCGTATAACTCCCCCCGCCTTTTCCTCCTCCACCCATGACCTTCTCCTTTTGATGCCTACAAAGATTTTTTTCCGGGGGGATTCCCCCAGAACCCCGTGACAAAGATTTTTTCCGGGGGGATAATCCCCCCCCCCGCGCCCCCGTAACGGGGCCGCGACGCGCTGTTTTTCCTTCCGTTCCGCCGCACCCCCTCCGCCCTGCGCGCACAGCGCGTCGCGGCCCATATTGAGGGTGCAGGGGAATCATTCCCCTGCCGGGGGCATGGGGGCAGCGCCCCCATATCCTGAAACATCCATCCGCTTATTCTGCGCTTTTGGGGGCAGTGCCCCCATATCTGAAAATTCCATCCTCCGTCATATCCAGCATGGTCAGAACGCCGTCGCACACTCTGTTCCGATGAGCGGCCAGCACGCAGGCTCCGGGCAGGCGTCCCAGACGACGGAAGCCCACGGATTCAGCGAAGGCGAGGGCATGACGGAAGGGGGCGGGGGTAAGACCGAGCAGGGAGCGCATACCGCCTTCGGCGAGCATGAGCAGCCATTCCCGGGCCAGGAGCTGGGCCGGTGCAAGTCCTGCGCGCAGATAGCAGAAATGGGCCAGACCGCTTTTTCCGGTCATACCGGTGACGGCGGCGAGAACGAGGGGCCGGCCGTCTTCGCGGAAGGCGGCATATGTCCAGCGTTCGTCGCTTTGAAAGAGTCTGATGAAATCCGAGCGGGAGGGAACGCCGTCGTAGAAGAAGACCTCCAGCAGCCTGTCTGCGGCCATGGCGTCATGGAGCGCGCCGAGGGAGAGCGGGCCGTCGGGGTCGAGGGAACGGGTTCCGGGCACATCGCAGAGCCAGAAATGAGGGACGGAGGAAGCTTTCATGCCGACCACTCCGGAAACATGTCGTGACAGAAGGGGCGTTCCTGCGACGCGGAGCCGCCTTCCCAGGCCAGCACATCAAAATCGGACTGTGCCAGCGCGGGCCTGCGGGGAGCGACATCCACCGGCGCGGCGAAGGTCAGGGCCAGCGCGTCGGCGATATCCGGGGAAGAGCCCAGACGTTCGCGAATCTTGTCCTTGGGTTCCAGTACGATTTTTCCGGCGGGGTCGTACCAGTACAGGGGCGTGGAGAGTTCGGCCTTCAGACGCAGCCCGGCCGGGCCCTCCGCAGGCAGACAGCCTCCGGCCTTCAGCCATTCGCGCATCCCGTACCACATTTCGGAACGCCGATTGATGAAACGCGCCTCCTGCAGGGCTTTGCCGCCGAAGGGCACTTCGATCACCTCATGCCCCAGATGTCGCAGCCGGTCGATGACACCCTGCCCCTGCCCGGCGTCGATGAACACGGCATCCGGACGCTGTTCCGCCATGACGACGGCAATGCGGTCGGCCAGATCCATATTGTCCAGATTGCGCAGCACGAGGGGGGCAAAGGCCTGAAGCCCCTGCCGCCGGAAGACGACGGAGGCATCCGAGCCGAAGCGCGCCACGTCCACGCCGAGAATCACGGGCATGGCGCGCACGCCGCCCCCGTCTGCGCGCCGGGCGCAGGCGGCCGATACGAGGTCGATGGGAATCAGCACGTCGTCGGAAGAGGCGGAAAAATCGCAGAGCATTTCCTGCCGCCATGCGTTGTCCGAAAGTTCCCGATGCAGACGGGCCACCTCGTCGACGGGCAGAGCAGTCGTTTCGTCCACGCGGAACATGAGGGCGGCCCAGTTCGGATCGCCCTGCGCTTCAAGAGCGCGCGCCCGTTCGTAGAGTTCGGAAAAGAGATTGACTCCCCGCGGCGTGCCGATGAACAGCGCGCTCCCCTGCCGGTCGGCCAAAGCGGGCTGAATGATTTCCTCCCAGATTTCGCGCTTCATCTGGGCCACCTCGTCCAGAATCACGGCGTCGAAATAGAGTCCGCGCAGGGCGTCGGGATTGTCCGCACCGAAAAGACGCAGCTTCGCCCCGTTGGGCAGAAGAACGGACAGCTCGCCCTCGTTGACCTTGCGCCCCGGAATGGGAGCGGAATAATGCTTGAGATAATCCCAGGCCACGGCCTTCGCCTGATTGCGGAAGGGCGCGACATAGGCAAAGGAACCGCGCTCCCGCCCGCAGCACGCAGCCTGCTTGAGCAGATGATTGACGGCAAGCACGGTCTTGCCGAAACGCCGATGCGCCACAAGCACGACAAAACGACGCTCCTCAAGCGTCCTGTGGACATCAGGATAACGCGGCCTGTACGGAATGATGATGTTCGTCATGTGCGTCATATCAACAAGATCTCCCTGCCTGCGGAAAAACCCGCGCCCTGCCCTGAAAACGCCTGCAAAAACGCCCGACGCCCCGACGGCTCTCCCCGAACGCGCCCCCGCGCTCCGGCCTTTCCTTCCCGACGCGCCCCCCGACGCCCCGACGGCTCTCCCCGAACGCGCCCCGCGCTCCGGCGTTCTGCGGAAACACGCTTCATGCCCGCAAGAGAAAAAACTGCGCTCCCGGAAACCCCGCGCTTCTGCGGGACTTATTTCTGCCATGTCAGGGCAACGTCTCCGGAGAGTTCCGTCTCCACCTTTTCCCGGAACATGCCGATATGCCTGCCCAGCAATTCCAGGGCCTTTACCTTGTCGTGCCGTTTGATGCGCAGCGTTTTGCCGCTGCCTTCCACCACTTCCGCCACGAGGGCGGCCTGAGCTTCCGTCAGCGTTGTGCTGTCCTTCAGACTCACGCCGTCCGGCCCCCAGACCATCACATCCCGCAGGTCGGAAAAGGCAATCTTTGCCAGTTCTTCCACCACGCGGTCGGCGCTGACGCCTGTCCGTTCTGCCCGTTCCGCCTGAGCGGCGGCCACCGCCTCCCGGATTTCCGGGCTGTTCAGCAGCCTGCGCCCCTGATCCCCGGCCCGTTTCCGGCTGTACCCGGCGCGGATGGCAGCCTGCGCGGCGTTCAGATCCATGAGATATTCCCTCACAAAGGCCGCCTGTTTCGGAGAAAGTTCCTTCATTCTGCCTTTCCGTCCTTTTGATCCTGCGCCCCGCGCGCAGGGTCGGCAGTCCCGACCGCAGTTCCGGAGAGCTTCCCCCCGATCTGCGCTTCGCGACCGGAATCCGTCCCATGACCGGGGCTGAAGTATTCTGTCGTATGTTCCGCTTCGCGGCGTTCCAGACCTATGCGTTCCGCGTGTTCCTGCTTGAAGGGACATAATTCCGCATGTTCCCGACACTGTTCCGGCGTCAGACCATCCCGAACTTCCGTGAGAAATTCCTGCGTCATGAGCATGCCCCGGATTTTTTCCGGCGGAATACCCGTCAGTCGGGACGCAATCCCCACATAGAGCTGCACGCCGCACAGCGTGATCATGATGAGCGCGCCCACTTCAAGCTGCGGAGAAGGCTCCGGAACGACATGCGGCAGCAGCATCACCCCGCTCACGGCCACAAAGGAAGTGAGCGCGCTGTACAGCACCGTATTCAGCATGGTCAGCACAAGCCGCAGAGGCTTTTTCAGCAGCGGCGCAATGCGCAGTCGATACAGGCCCATAACGAGAGCCACGACAAAGGACAGCAGCCCCAGCGGCATCAAATCCCGGAACAGCGACATGTACGCGGCGGCGCGATCGGAACTCTGCCCCAGCTCTTCCACAATGCTCATCGTTCTCCCGCCCGCTCAATCGCCCGTTTGTCCGCGTTGCAGCGACGCAGCGCGTCCCGGTTCTCCAGGGCCCATTCCAGCAGATCCCCGTTGCTCGTCCCCTGAAAGATCGGCTCCGGCGTCGCTTCCAGCAAATGCGCCGGAACTTCCGTTCTCAGCAGCAGCGGAACCGGAACTTCCACCCTCCGTGAGCAGGCCGCGCAGAGGCAGAGGCAAAGGAGTGCCGTACCACAGACGCACCGTCTCATAATAGCGTTTCGCCTCCCGTATCTTCGCCCGCAACCCGGCCTGCTCCCGCTCAAGACGCTCCACCGTCGCCCGCCGCTCCGCCAGAGCGTTTTCCGCCGCACGCCGGGCAGATTCCATTTCCTGCAGCGCAGCCTGCGCCCCCCGCGCCGAACTCTCCCAGAGAGCCGCGCTCTTCTGCGCCTCCTGCGCCTCGTGCCGGAACCACAAACAGCCGCCCCCAAGAACAAGAGCCAGCGCGCCCGCAAGCATCCAGCCGCCCATATCCAGCGAAATCCCCATATCCCGCCCCAAAACCTGCAAAAACATGCCGTCCCGAGCCCCTCAGCCGCTCCCGGGACTCCGCTCCGGCCGAACCGCCCCGCCCCGAACAGCCCCCGCCCGAACCTCTCTGTCCGGACAGCTCCGCCCGAAGACGCCCGCTTTCCGACCCGCGCCGGGCCTTTTTCCCGAACCGTCCCGAACCGTCCCGGAGTTCCCGAAACTGCTTGAAACTCCCCGCACACACTCCGCCAGGACAGCGAAAAAACAGATCGGAAGAGACCGAAAATCCGTCGGAAACAGCCCGAAAAGGAAGCGCGCCGCCCGAACGCCGAAATTATGACCGGAAGCTCTCACGCCGCAGGGAGGACGGGGCTGTCACCTCCCAGTTCTCTCCCTGCGACGCATTTTCCTTTTCCGAGCAGCCCGAACGGCTCCGAACGCCCCCGGCCTGCCGATAGTTTCGCGCCTCTCCGACCTTCTCCGGACATATTCCGGAAAGCCCGACCAGACCCGAAAAAACGTTCCGCCCCGGCCCGAACCGCTCCGCCCGAACCTCTCTGTCCGGACAGCCCCGCCCGAAGACCGCCCGCGTTCCGACCCGCGCCGGGCCTTTTTCCCGAACCGTCCCGAACCGTCCCGGAGTTCCCCGAACTTTCCCGGAACTCCCCCGCCGCGCCCTTCCCCCGAAGACCGCCTTCCGGACAAGTCCCTCCGCAGACAAGCTCACGCCCTGCGCCAGCGCATCGGCCGATCCGGCCCTCCGACAAGTCCCGCCGCCCGGGCGATACTCTGCCCGTATCCCTGCCGACGACTCGACACGGCTTCCGAACTCTCCGTCCCTTCCGTCTCCGAAGCCTTCCCGCGTCCGACTTTTCAGTCCTGCCAGTCGCCGGAGAGCATCTGCGCGGCAAGCTCGGAAGCGCGCCGCCCCACCTGTCCGGCCCATTTCGAGGCCAGCATGCCGTCTCTGGCGTCCTTCCAGCGCATTTCGCGCACGGCCCGCAGGGTATTTTTGAACTTCAAAAGTCCGGCCACGCCCATATTGAAGGCCATATTCAGCAGCACGGCCTGACGCGGCGCGTTCAGACTGCGCCACCAGGGAAGCTCCTCGTCCAGAATGGCGGCCGCGGCGGCCGCGTCCTCGCGCAGAATTTCCCGCGCCTGCGCCTCGGATATGCAGGAAAGCTCATCCAGTCCGGGCAGAGGAAGCGCGTCCAGATTATGCCCGTATCCTATGGTCAGCGCGCCGGCGGGGCAGTAATAGGCGACATGCGTTCCGTCCGGAGCGCGCTTCGCGCCCTCGTGCCGCATGAGCTGCGCCAGACAACGCCCGTCACGCTCAATGAACCGTTCATCCATAAAAAAACTCCCGACGTTTGCCGGGAGTATAGCACTGCATTTCGGGCAGGAGAGGCTGCGGAGCATCAGGGAAAGGCTGAGGAGTACCAGAAGAGGGCTTGACAGGCCTTTTTTCGGGGAACTTATCCCCTCCCGGAGGAGCTGAATATATCCAGAGCCTGGATAAAACGATGAAACGAGGTGAAGCCGGGATCCTTCCAGCTTTTGCCTTTGCATAATCTTTCCGCCCGGGCCGCAGCCGAACGGATCATCTCTTTCGTCAGCGAGCAGGCGGAAAGATGCTTGTCCTCGTAGTCCGGCAAAACTTTTTTCAGACGTGCCTGACAAATTTCTGCATTTGTCGCGCCCGCACCGTCTTCAAAATGCAGCAGAAGCCATAATTCGATACAGGGGTTGCTGATCACGACATGATGACGGGGATCCTGTTTTTCCCATGTGAAAAGCCTCTTCATATGCGACTCTTCCCATGTGTCGCGATCCACCAGCAGCCACGCGCCATCCTCTTTCAGCAGCAGAGGATCCTTTTTCAGGGCCTCCTGCATGCGCAGCAGAACATGACCCGGAGAACTCTTGCACCTTCTTGGTTGGACAAAGTGGAGTTCGTCGCAGCCCATATCGCGCAGGATTTGCACATATTCCCGTTCTGTGACCTCGCCTTCCGCCGCCACGAAGATTTTGCGTTTCAGACGTTTTGAAGGGGCAGACCGACTGAAACGTTTCATCTAGGCCTCCGCGTCTGCGTTTTTTGCCGGGGCTCTGCGCGCCCGCAGACGCGGCACGCCCCCCATGCGGCCCAGAAGATAATGTCTGGCAATATCCAGATCGGAGCGCACGTTCATAAAGTCCGCTACGGAAGAAAGCGTGGAACAGCCGTTGTCGTCCCGATCCGTCAGCCACATTTCGTCCCGGCGCAGCAGGCTCTGATCCATGAGCATCACGTCATGCGTCGAAACCAGAATCTGCCAGCGGGAGTCCGGCGAGCATTTGTTCAGATAATCCTCAATCAGCTGCCGAACCAGCAGCGTATGCAGACTGCGATCGATTTCGTCAAAAATACATACCCGAGGCACCCAGGCCGTATCGGGCGAGAACTGAGCAAAGGTAGGAAGCAGATCGAGCAGCCGGTTCGTGCCGTCCGACTCCTGCGCAAAGCGGAAGCTCGTACGCTTGCCGTCACTGCAACGATGCAGGGCCATCAGACGCGAAAAAGTCCATTCCCCATCCTTGCGGCTTGCGATCAGCCGATCCCCTTCCGGCGTGGGGGTACTGACAACTTCCTCCCTGTCCTCCAGAACTTTTTCCAACGCCCTGCGCACCTCTTCAGAGACAGGTGCCGGCTCCTGCTCCAGCCCGACGATCCCGGTATCCAGACGGGTCAGAAGGCTTTCGATACGCTGATACAACGGTTCCTCGCGGCGATGCAGTCCCCCGCCGACATAGACATCCGCGGGAGTGATCACGATCAGACAGTAGCGGAACCAGTCGTACACCGGCTTGAATTCCTCGATGTTCTGCGAGACCGAATTGGTCAGAAACAGCTGATTGGAGCGTGTGCCTTCCGCCACAAAGTTATAGCGTGCGGCGTTTTCCCCGGCCCCGATTTTCGGGCCGAATACCGTCTTTCCATCCCGGCGCACAAAAAGCTCTTCTTCCGAAGAGGAGGAAAAACGCACCAGCTTTTCCTCCAGCACCTCGCGACGGGTGACACTGAAACTGTATTCATAAATCCAGTCGATATGCGCCGGATCGGGGGGAATAATCGCCAGAGAAAAGCAGGACGGCCGTTCCGCCATGGCAGAATCCAGCAGAAAAGGCTCGGTCGGAATCAATGCGTCGGGCCTGCTGCCTTCCACCACAAAATAACGCACAAAGGAAAGAGCCTGAAACAGATTGGATTTCCCCGAAGCGTTGCCGCCATAAACCGCGGCAAACGGCAGAATCGTCAGACGATGCTTGGCAATATGCGGCAGATTCTGCCGAAAAGCCCGCTCCTTGGACGCGACCAGAGAAAAGGTGGCCTTTTCCTTGAACGATTTCCAGTTTTCCAGAGAAAACGATACCAGCATGGCGATTTTCCTTAAGATGTTCTTACAACTGCAAAGGAGCAGAGGTCAAGCAGAATCAGAGAATTTTTCTCGAAATTTGCAGACAAAAAAACAGCTCTTTTTTTCTTTCCCCGGCCTGCGGATTCAGGGCTGTCCTCAAACTTCCCGGCGAAAGCGCGCAAGCCGCCAGACCAGCAGAGAGGAAACTTCCGAACAATAACGGGTCTTGGAACCTTTTCCCTCCACGACAATGGGTGCGCCCTGTTTTATCCAGCTCTTGACGGTTTTCACACCTACACCGAACTCCTCGCAGATTTCCGCCATATTGCGTAAAATTCTGGGCGAGTAACAAATCTTCCTCGGATCGTCCTGTTCCCTGTTCATAGCTTCTCCATCAGATTCAGATTCCGTAAAAAATACTTCGCCTCTCCCGCGCCCCAAACTTCCGCAAGGCGCAATGCCTACAAGCTCCTCCCGACGAACGCCGCAACTCCGCCGCTCCCCGCAGCACATGCCGGGCTGTTCCCTGTTGCGCCGATTCCTTCGCGTCCTTCCGTATCCTTCCACTTCCTTCCACATCTCTGCGCCGCTCCCCCAGCTTCTTCTGCACAACCTCGTACGAACTCGCCGCCCCGCCGCTCTCCCGCGCCGCCGCTCTCCCGCCGCAGCTTCTCACGACGCCGCTCCCGCCTTCCGCCCTTCCCGACGGCCGCGCTGTCCGGGACGTCGGGAGACCGCGCAGGCAAACGGACTCACCCTTCTTCGATCCCGTCCGACAGGCCGGAAATGTTTCTGCCCCTATGTTCCGCCCAGACTCCGGAAGCCTTTTTCCTGAACTTTTCATAGTATTTTTCAGACAATAAAATGAATAAATTCAATATATTGAATAAAACACAAAAAAAATGAACGCTCGGGACTCTCTGAAAAACAGGGGGACGGAAGCAGGGAAAAAGTTCCGGATATTCTTCAATCCCGCGTCATGACTGGAAAAAAAGCTCCGGAAAAATTCAGGAAACTCCCTGATTCCATTGCCTCCCCGCCTCGCTCCCGCCCCTCTCGCAAACATGTCTTCGCCGTTCCCGCGTCGGGCCGACGCCTTCCCCGCCTCGCCTCTCCTTCCTCTCCGCGCCTCGCCCTGCCTCGCCCTCTCCGCCTTCCTCTGACCTTGCTCCCTGTGCCTCTTTCCTCTCCGCCAGCCTCCGGGTCACGCTCCGCATCTTTTTCCCTTGCTCCTGCTCTTTTCCGTGCCGCACGTTGCGCGGGATTCCCGCCCCCTGCGCTCACTCCCGCCCCTCCCCGACGCCACCTCCGACGCGGCACAGCCCTTTTTCCGCCTGGCGGGTTTCACTCGTCGTCGCGTCGTTTTCCTGCGGGGCAGTAGCGCAGCGAGACAGGCCCGGCCCGCCCCTGATGGGTTTTGAGACAGATGTCGCCTGTGCGCTGGAGTTTGAGCAGCACCTCGTCCACGAGTGCGCTGCGACAGCCTTTCAGGTTGTTTTCGATATACCAGCGTGGCGCGCCGGGGCTTGCGGGATGCCTGATCATATAGTTGCGCACGGCCTTCATGACGCGCTGTCCGAACTTTTGAAATTCGCTGTCTGCGAGGCTGGTTTCCAGCCGTCGGGCGAGATTGCCGACCACCTGATCGGTCAGGGCGCAGGCCCAGGCCACATCGGCCGCGTCCACGACTTCCGGCGCGGCCCCGCGCAGGCTGATCGCATGAATGAGGGCCAGCTTGTGGGCGTGTTCTGCCGCGCGCCCGTAGACGGAGGCAAGCCCCTCGTCGTCGCGCAGATGGGCGTTCCGCAGCTCGTGATATCTGTCTGCCCAGCGATAAAAAATCCGTTCCGCCTCTTCCGTCTTGCCGATAAGGATCGGCGCGGGAAGGGGGCGCAGATTACCTTCTGCAAAGCTCATGGGCGGCATGAAGTCGGCCAGCGCGTTTACGGCATCCAGCAGGGCGGCGGGAACGGAAATATCCGTCCGCGCCCGCGGCCGTTCCACCTCGTGACGACTCTCGAAAATGAGACAGCGCGCCAGAAAGCCGTCCGTAGCCTCGCTGCGCGTCAGACTGTCCCAGAAACGATCCGGCGTGCTTGCCCCATAGAGGGAAAGATGATGCCAGCGCACGTCCACGTCGTTGACGCTGTTGGCGTAGTGCTTCACAAAGCCGCGATCCGTGCCGGAAAAAAGTTTCATCAGCAGGGAAGGAATATCTGCGGCATAGCTCCCCGGCCGCTTCATGGCCGTGAGCAGCAACCCTATCTCGTCCAGCAGAAAAAGACTGCGCGCCCGGTTTTCCGTTTGCAGATAACGCAACAGAGCCGCGTCCGACGTGAGCGCGTTGCCGCCCAGACAGTTCCCCGCGCGCGAACGCTGAAACACCTGCGGCAACGCCGATTGAGGACTGTCCTTCCCCGCGCCGGAATAGCCCAGAGCAAAACAGTACATATTCGTCCTCAAGCCGGTTTCCGTCATCCACTTCTGCCCGGCCAGCGTACCCACAGCCGCCACCGCCCCGGCCAGAGCAAACACGGGATGCGATACCGCGCTGGCCCTGGCGGTATACTCCATCAAAGCTTCCAGCAAACCGCCCGGATGCAGAAGCTCTTCCTGCCAGATACTTTCTTCTTCGGATACGACAGCGTTCCCCCCACCGCACGCCGCACCGCAAACCCCGCCGCGCTCCGCACTGCCGCACGCCTCCGCGCTCTTCCCCGCGCTGTCCCCCGCATAACTTCCTGCTGCCCCGCACGCCGCCCCGTTCCCCGCCGCGCCCCGGGCTGCTCCTCCGTATTCCGAATATTCCGACACGCCGCTCCCCGCGCAGCTTCCCGCGACCTTCTCTGCTTTCTTCCCCGTCCATTCCGTCCGTTCAGGATGATGACGGATATCGGCACGGCGTATGCTTTCCACCGTGCGACGTACTTCCTTCGAGTCCAGCGGCTGGGGCAGGGTGGAATTCCAGCCCAGGGCGGCGAGCAGACAGGTTTCCGCGTCCATACCCTGCGCGAACCAGCGTCCGGCCAGACGCGCCAGCGTGACGTTGCGCCGCCCCTGTTCCACGGGTTCGGCGTTCAACAGGGTATCCACGCCGGAGAGGTCAAAGGGCGGGCCGAGCGGAGAAGACAGCCCGCCTCCGAAAACACGGCTTTCCGCACCAGAGCGGGCAATTCCGGCAAGGGAAACGTCGAACTCTTTCAGGCGATAGGGTTCCAGGTCGTCCCAGCCGCCCAGCCCGGGAGTGAAGAGCCAGGCATAGGCTGTCCCGCAGGCATGAAGGGAAGGCGGCGCGACCACATACCCGCCGTCGGCGCGGATATCCACTTCCGGGGCTATGCGACCGCGATTACGCACATTTCCGCCCGGATGACGAAAATAAGCGTGCCAGCCTCTGCCCGTGCGGACATACACGCCCGTGACGGGCAAATGTTGCTTTATCCAGGCAAGCCCGGCCTCTCCGTCCGCGTCGACCACCACCAGCCCGGAAAGCGCGCCGGTCACGATACCGAGATTTGCATCCGGCCAGCGACGCAGAAACCACTCTTCCAGCTCCTCGTCCGAGGGGAGACGTGTCTGAAACTCCTGCCAGACCAGCAGCGGCTTCTTGTCCCGACGCAACGGAATGACGGAAAAGCCCTGTTTTCCCACCAGATCCAACGCAGCTTCATACGAAAGGGACTGCTTCATGCTCCGAAAACTTCCCCATATATTAATGTTAATAGTGCGGGGCAAAAGCCCGAAAAATGTTCCCGCGCCGGACTCATTCCCGGACTTGGGCAGGAAGAATAATAGACTATAGTCTATAAAAATACAACGAGTTTATAGACTATAGACTTATTCGCTTTTTTTCCTCGCCACAGCCGCAAGATTCTTTCCTTTTTTCTCTCCTTTCCCCAAACATCCCCGAGGCGCATCCGCTCCCCCCGCCCCGCTTCCTTCCTCTCGCTCCACCGCCCCCCGTTCCCACGCACCCCATTCCCGCCCCCGCTCCACCCTTCGTTCCCCTTTCTCGCCTCATGCCCCGTTCCATATCCGCCAGGCCCCACATCCCCTGCCTTTCCCCCTGCGCTTTTCCGCCTCCTTTTCCTTACCGACTCTTCTCCCAGCCCCGCCTCTCGCCGTGCTTTTCCCGCGCTTCCATTGAGGTTCCCGCTTTGCTCCCGCCCCCGATCCCTTTTTCCAGCCGGGCACTCTCGGCCCTGTCTCGCGCTCGCCGAGCTTGCCCCATGCCGCCCACGTTTTCCTCCGCTTTTCCCGCACCTTCCGCAATTTCTCCCCAGCTTCCTTTTTTCCCGCTTCCTTCCCCCCCCGCTCCGCCCCTCCGCCGACCTTTCTTCCGCTTTCCTCATCCCGTGTTTTCCCCTTTCCCATACTTCTCCACATCGTCCCCGCCCTCTAAAATCTCTTTTTTTCCGCATGATTGCCTTACCCGTGCCCTTCCGGAAAAAGCTGCCGAACGAAAAATACGACTATCGTCTATAAATTTCTTGACATAATATATACTATTGTCTATAACAAAAACACCGAACGTCACCGAGGACTCAAACGATGCGGCAAAGGCCCATCAGAGGCGGAGGCGACGGGAGGCCGCCGCCACAAGTACCAAGCACGGCAAGCCGCAAGCGACCGTCGCAGACGGATGCAGCGGGAAGGCACGCGACGGCAGGGAAGGCGGAACATCAGCCCGGAAGGGAACGCCGCGCCTGTCCGAACAAAAGGACGACGCCGCCCCGATGAGGGACGCACAGGGCGCGAAAATTCGCCGGGCATGCGACTTCAGCGTCCGGAACTGTTTCCCCCGACAGTTCCGGACAGCCGAAGTTCGGGGAGTCTGACGCTCCCTTCCGGGTAAGCTGCCTGCGGGGAACAAAGGAGCATGAATAACGCCGCGCCTTCAAGCCGTGCGACAAGTCATGCCCGGCGCGACCCGCTGCGGGGACAGACCATGACGCCGGCCGCGACGGAACGGAAGACGAAGGAAGAGCCTGCCGCGAAAATAAAGGGATGGGAGACGGGGGGGCGGACGCGAAAACAACCCGCCGCGAAGAGGCCCATGCCCGAAGCGGCAACACGCGACTCGCACAATCGGCCCGCGCACACGGGGACGAACGAGAGATGAGAAGCGCCGCGACGCGGAGCAAAAGGCCGGAAGGCCCTTGTAAGCCGGGGGCTTTTTCCGAAGGCTGAAAACGGATTCACCCATCAGGACGGCTCAGGCCGTCTTTTTTTTTGCTTTTTCTGGAGGTCCGTCATGTGGAATATTGATTGCTTTCTTGAGGAGCGCGCGCTGTCTCTGCGCTATGAAGCGCGACGCTTTCCGCAGACTGCGCCGGTCTCGCGGGCATGGCTGCGCCTGGCGGAAGCCTGAGCGCGACGGCACCGCAAACAGAGACTGCGGGAACTGCTTGCGGGCTACCTGCGCGACATCGGCCCGCAGGCCTGAAAAAGGCGTCAAAGCCGGGACTCCGAAAGCGATGACGACGGATCTCGGCGAACGCTCTCCAGCGCACGACGGACTTCCGGCGAGACAGGGGCCGGGTGGAAATCCGGCCGGGCGGCAAGCAGCCGGATTTCCGCATGCCCTGCGCGAAGCCGCGCCCGACCGGACGCGCCTTGCCCCGGACAGGCCCTAAGCAGTTCCCGGACACTCCCCTCCTTCCTCTATATATTCCGGACGCGCTTCGCCCTTTCCGAGCCTTTTTCGGAGAAGCGAAACGAGCCGCCAGAGGATGCAAAGACACGAAGGATAGACGAGGCGCACATGCCTCGCCACGACAGAGAGCGGACGGATGCAGATAGCGCGCCCGACCGGACGCGCCCGACCGGACGCGCCGACGCAACCCTGCGCCGCCCCTGTTCCAGGGCTTCGGCGTTCAGCGGGGAATCCGCGACCGAACAGGCCAGGAGAGCAGACGAACGCAGCCCGGCCCCGTCCGTTGTTGCGGCAAGAGCCGTTCCCGGCGCGGCGGCCAGGGGAACAGACGAGCGGCGCGCCCCGGAAGCTTCCGGAGGTCGCACGTCCAGCTCCGTCCCGGAATCTTCCGATCCCCCGCACGTCCCGCCACGGCCCCGGAGCCGACAGTTTCGGGAGAGAAGCGCAGCCCCGCCGCCCTTGCCCCGGCGCAGACCCGAAGCGTTTCGGGAGGGGTTCCGGGGAGCGTTCCGGACGCAAACGGCGCGCAAGGACGGACATCGCAGCATCGAACGGACTCCGCCAGACAGCCCCGACGCGGAATAGCGCGTTCCTGCAAATATTTTTACGACGCTGCCCTTCCGACTCCCGGGGACGCGCCGGACGGAAAACCGGAATATTCCGACACAGGAGAACGCATGGTTCATCTCAATTCGCATCTGGAACAATATGCCCCGCTTGAAAACTTCAGACTTCTGCCTCCCGGCGAATACCGGGTGCAAATTACCCGCTCGGAATTGAAAGAAACGCGCAACGGCGGCCCCGTGCTGTCCTTCACCTACGAAATCCGGGAAGGCGCGTTTCAGGGCCGCCGGGTATGGGATTACCTCCGGCTCTGGCACGCAAACCCCGTGACGGCGGAAATCGCCATGCGCCGGCTCAAAAGCATCGCCACGGCCAGCGGCTGCCCGAACCCGAATTACATAGCGGACTCTTCCGAACTGCACGGCCGGGAAATGCGGATAAAAGTCTCCATACGCAGAGACGAGTGCGGCAACGAATACCAGAGCATCAGGGCCTATCTGCCTGCGGAACGCATACCCGCATCCCCGAACGCATACCCGGACGCATACCCTGCCCAGTCCTCCTCTGCCTGTGCCGACACACATCCGGACGCATACCCGGGCAGGGACACTTCTCCGGGGTCATACCCGGTATCAGGCCTTCCTTCCTCCGGCCCACACCCGATCCCTCCGGCAACGGCCGACAGCAGCCCATCCTCCGCCCCTCAGGCCGCCTGTCCTTCCCCGCGTCTCACAGGAGCCCCTGCCGCCTGCGAAACTCAAAACTTTCCCGAGGCATACCGCGACGACATTCCCCCATATTCCGCAAATCCTGCCCCCGACAGCCCGCACAACACCTTTGCGGATACAAGTTCCGGCTGCCCGAAATCCGATTTGCCCTGGGACTGACTCCCCGCCCCGGAGTAATTTCCTGCTCCGGGGCGCAGGCCCCGCCTCTCCTTTCCCGCGCCTTGCGCCCGGCGCGCCTCTCCCGCCCGCGCCCCGTCCCTTCGCCGCGGCCTCCGTCCCGCACACGCATCTTTTCCCGCG
>LBJMC04202__coassemble_419_pt1 | contig 32141 bp, 21 predicted proteins | sample LBJMC04202__metabat2_low_PE_018 | metagenome-assembled genome bin LBJMC04202 | reverse complement strand
CACGGCGTGGCGGAGCTTACTCCGCACGCGGTGTCCGATATCCACAGTTTCGGAGGGACAGTGCTGGGTTCCTCGCGGGGGCCGCAGGATTCCGGGGAAATTGTGGACGCGCTGGAACGGCTCAATGTGAGCGTGCTTTTCGTCATCGGTGGAGACGGCAGCATGAAGGCGGCGTCTTCCATCTGGGAGGAAATCCGTCGCCGCGGGCTGCATATCAGCGTCATCGGCATACCCAAGACCATAGACAACGACATCAATTTCGTCCCGCAGTCCTTCGGCTTCGACAGTGCGGTAGATACGGCGACCATGGTGCTGCGCTGCGCGCATACCGAAGCCATAGGCACGCATAACGGCGTAGGGCTGGTCAAGCTCATGGGACGGGAGTCGGGCTTCATCGCGGCGCAGGCGACGCTTTCGCTGGGCTGCGTCAATTTTGTTCTCGTGCCGGAGGCCCCGTTCCGTCTGGAGGGCGCGGGAGGGCTTTTGTCGGAACTGGAAAAGCGTCTCGAGCGACGCGGTCATGCGGTCATCGTGGCGGCGGAAGGGGCCGGGCAGCATCTCATGGGGGTTGAAACGCGGGGAACGGACGCCTCGGGGAATCCTCTGTTGCATGACGTGGGAGCCTTTTTGCAGAAGCGCATCAAAGAACATTTTGCGGAGAGGGGAATTCCTCTCTATCTGAAATACATCGATCCGAGTTACATCATCCGTTCCGTGCCGGCCAATTCCAACGATCGTGTCTATTGCGGCTTTCTCGGGCGTCATGCCGTTCATGCGGCCATGAGCGGCAGAACCAATATGGTGGTGGCCCGCGTGTTCGATCATTTCGTGCATCTGCCGTTGCCGCTGGTCACGCGCAGACGCCGTCGACTGGATGTCCGGGGCAATTACTGGAGAGCCGTGCTGGAATCCACAGGGCAGCAGCTTGCCGTGACTGACGAAGGGGCGGCCGTATGAAGGGGCTGTATCGGATTCGGGCTTCCGCCGGTTCGGGCAAGACGCACCGCCTGACAGGGCAGTTTCTGGAGATGCTGGCCGGCCTGAACCCTTCCGCCCCCGGCAGGGGAGCCGCCTGTGCGCTGGCGGACGCCGAGGGCACGGGACGGAGCTGGGCCGAAGTCATGGGCGTGACCTTTACCAATGCTGCGGCGCAGGAAATGAAGGAGCGCGTACTTTCCAGCCTGAAAAAGATTGCCCTGGGGCTGGAGCGGAATCCGGAGAATCTGCACGGCTGGACGCGGGAAAGCGCACTGCCCGCAGTGGACGAGCTGTTGCGCCATTATGACGAGCTGAATCTGCGCACCATCGACAGCCTGCTGCACCTGGTAGTGCGTCAGTCTGCGCTGGAACTGGAACTTCCGCCCGATTTTGAAACGACCTTTGACAATGAGGAGCTGTTCGGGCAGCTCGTCGAGGATATGGCCGATCGCGCCCGTGAAGCGGGGGAGGAAAGCGATCTGTACACGGCCTTTGTCAAGGCCTGCCGGGAGGAACTTGCCTACGGCGATGTGCAGGGTTTTCTGGCCGGGGAGCGGGTACGCGGGCGCGTTGCCGAACTCCTTGCCTGGATGCTTCCCATGGTGGATGAAGGCAAGGCGGATTTTCTGGAAACACTGTTGCGGACGGCCTCTTCCTCCGCCATGTCGAAACGGCTGGACACGATGCTGAAAAGCATCCTCAAGGACGGGAAAATTCTGTACGAAATGCTGGCAGAGGAGGGACTGAAGCCGACCAGCGGTCTGATGAAGGCTCTGGCCGCACTGCCCGTCAAGCTGGATCCTGCCCGTCCCGCTACGGTGAAGGATCTCACCAGCGTATTTCTGCGCGAGGAACGTGAGATAGATGCCGGGCCGGAGTGCGTGCGGCGTCTGAGCCGGCTGCGGGGGCAGATACGTCAGGCCAAGGCGGCCTACTCCGTATTTCGCGATGCGCTGCGGCTTGCGCCCTTTCTGGATCTGGCCATTCTTGCGCTGGCTGAACTGCCCGAATATCAGAATGAAACCGGGCTTCTGCCCGCTTCCCGCATACCGGCTCTGGCCGCCCGCGTATTGAACGGCGAGTATGGCGTGGCCGAAAGTCTGTGCCGTATGGGCACGCGCCTTGAGCATATCCTCATCGACGAATTTCAGGATACCAGCCTTGCGCAGTGGAAGGCTCTGGAACCTCTGGCGCGGGAAGTGCTGTCCCGCGGGGGGAGCGTTTCGCTGATCGGGGACGTCAAGCAGTCCATCTATCACTGGCGCGGCGGGGAATCTTCGCTGTTTGAAAACGTACCGCGGGATCTTGCGGATATTCTTGATTCCCGGGATTCCGACAACCTTGCCTCTCTTGAATACAACTGGCGCAGCCGACGCGGGATCATTGACTGGAACAACGACATGTTTTCCGCTCTGGCGGATAAGGCGACGGCTTGGGCCGTGCTGGATGCGCTGGTGCCGAAGTCGGACACATACGCCCATCAGGAACCTTTGCGGCAGGACTTGCTGGACTCCGCTGCGGAGCTGCTGGCCGGAACCTTTGCCGATGTGAGGCAGCGTGCGCCTGCGAAAGCCCCGGAGGGCGGTCTGATCACGCTGCTCCGTCTTCCTTCGGTCGAGGAGTCTGGGGAGGAAGAGGGCGATGATATTCTGAAAAGGCTCGTGCCGGAAAAGGTGCGGGAGATTGCCGGGCGCACCGGATCATGGAGTTCGGTCTGCGTACTTACGCGCACGACGTCGCAGAGCGAAAAGGCAACCGCCTGGCTGCTGGATCAGCATATTCCCGTGCTTACCCGGGCAAGTCTGCTGCTGGCCGAACAGCCGGTCATAGCGCAGAGCGTCGCGCTGATGAAGTTCCTTTCCGCACAGGATGACGATATTTCGTTCTGGACCGTGCTTGAAGGGGAAGAACTTCTGCCTCCCGCTCCTGCACGCTGCTGGGGAGAACGCGGGCTTCCTGCCTCCCGCAGGGTGGCCCTGCGCGACTGGGCCGCCGGTCTTTCCCCCAAAAAAAAGGGGGAAGGGCGGCCGCTGGCTCAACATTTTGCCGTGGATTTCCCCGAACTGTGGACGTTCTGGTTCGCGCCGCTGACCAGGAGCGCGGGCCTGTACACACCCTATGATACGATCTGTGCCCTGTACCGACGCTGGAAGGTCTGGGAGCGTAATCCCCGGGCAAACGGCTTTATCCGGCGTTTTCTGGAAATTCTGCATGTGGCGGAATCTCAGGGCATGGCCGACATGGGGAGTTTTCTGCAATGGTGGAACGAAGAAGGGGTGAAGGAAAAGGCTCCTCTTCCGAAAAACATGGACGCCGTGCAGGTGATGAGCATACACAGCGCGAAGGGGCTTGCCTTTGACGCGGTGCTTCTTCCGTGGCTTAATTTTTCCGTGGGCAAGCTCCCTCCCGGAGCCCAGTATCCGCCCGAGGTATGCGAAACGGGGGGATTGACCGTACTGGGGCGCAGGATCCGCGCTCTCGGGCGTCCCTGGCTGGAGGCAACGCTGGAGGAAGCCCGCGAATCCATACATCTTTTTTATGTGGCCTGTACCCGGGCCGTGAGCGAGCTGCACTGTTTTCTGCCTCCGGAGGAGGAACATCCGAAGGGTATGAACGCCGTACTGAAGCTTCTCATGGAGCCTCTGCTGGAGACCATGAGCGCGGACGAGCGGAACGGATGGCGGCGGGGCGACGCTTCCGGCCTGTCGGAGGGAGGGCCTTCTCTCTCCGTGCCGCAGCCGGAAGAAGACGCCGCTCCGGATACGGAGGCGGCGGACGGGGAAGAAGCCTGGCTGCCCATGGCCTGGCTGCCGCGTCTGCGCATCTTCCGCAGTCCGCTGGAAGAATGGGCCGGCTGGGTCGCGCCCGGAGCGTCCGGCGCTTCATCCGGTGGGGAAGAAGGTGGCAGTTTTTCCCTTTCGGCGCGTCAGAGAGGTATTCTGGCTCATCTCTGCCTGGAGATGATGCAGACGGAAGAGCTGCGGGAAAGCCGGAAAGGCGGAGATCTGCGTCAGGCTGTCCGACAGGCGGTGAAGAGGGCCATGTTGCGTTTTCCCCTGCCCGTGCGCGGGCGCAGCGAAGTAGCGGCGGAGCTGGAAGACATGCTGATCTGGTATGCCTCTCTGCCCGAAAGCGGGGAATGGCTGCGTCTCGGTTCTCCGGAGCAGTCCCTGATCGACAGGGAAGGCCGCCTGCGCCGCGTGGATCTGCTGGTGGACGGCGAGGATGCGCTTATCGCTGTGGAATATAAGAGCGGCGGGGATTGCATCCTGCCCGTGCCCGCACATGAACGCCAGCTCCGCAGCTACATGGAGGCCCTTGCGGCGGATACGGATAAAGCCGTTCGCGGCGTGCTGGTGTATCTGGATCGCAGAAAACTTTTCCATTTCGGAGGCGGAGCATGAGTCAGACCGGAACGGGGCGTCCCTTTTCCGTCATTCCGTGGGACGGAGATTTTCTCACGCCGCTGAAAGATATGATCGACAGCGCCACGGAAGGCAATGCTGGCCGGGCCGCCGTCATCTTTCCCAACAGTCGCCCCCGGCGTTATATGGAGGAACTGTATCTGCGGGAAGGGCGGCCCATGCTGTTGCCGCGCATGATTACCGTGGACGAACTGCTGGAACTGTGCCGTGCGGCCTGGTTGCATACGCCGCCTCTGCGCCGAGCGGAAATGCCGGATCTTGTGGCCCTGCTGCGCGCTTGCGTGGCGCGTGTGGCCCGGAACCGTCCGGCGGACAGCCCGCTTCACGAGCTTGACGGGCCGGGGGGAATGGCGCGATTCCTTCCTTGGGGGATACGGCTTGCATCTCTGCTTGAAGAGTGCGCCGCTCAGATGGTCGCAATCGAAGATCTGAATGCCGCTGACGGGGTGATTCCCTTTGCCGAGGCTCTGCTGGCGGATTTGCGCGGGATCAATGAAGAATGGTTGAAGGCCATGCGGAAGGCGGGGCTTTCCGCCCGGGGACTTGAAGCCGCGCAGCTTGCGCGGCTCGCTCTGGACGATCCGCAGCTTCCGCAGGAACTGAAGGACAGGAGCGTTTTTCTGGCTGGCTTTGTGCGGCCTACCGCCTCGGAAAATATCCTGTTCCGCTATCTGTGGGAACGCGGGGCATATATATGCCTGCACAGCGATCCTGCCGTGACGGAGGGCGGCGGGCACTGGGCCTGCATTGATCACAGGGAATGGATACGGGGCTGGGGAGCCGGAGCCGTGACGGCCTGCCCCCCGACGGGGAACAGACCGGATATCCGTTTCTTTGCCGGCTATGATCTTCATTCGCAGCTTCAGGAACTCGGGCGTTTGCTGGAAGAGGAATCTTCCTCAAAGGGGAAGGAAGGAAAGGGCAACGCCGGGGAAGAGCGTTCCGGCGGCACGGAAGGAGGAAGGGCCGTTGTTCTGCCTCATCCTTCCCTGCTTATGCCTGTTCTGCAACATCTGCCCGAACAGGAGCTGAATATTTCTCTGGGCTATCCGCTGGAACGTTCGCTGCTGGGCGGCCTGATCGAGGCGATGCTGCGCCTGCGCGAATCCATGCGAATCTCCGGGAAGGAGCCTCGCTGGCCATGGCGGAATCTGCTGGATCTGGTGTCTCACCCCTGTCTGCGTATGCTGTCCCTGCCGGACGGCACAGCCCTGCGCCCGCTTTTGCAGGAGGCGGAAAGGGAACTGCGCGGCGGCGGCAGAATGGTGTCCCTGCCCCGCTTCATGGAACGCTTGCGCGGGCGCACGGAGTCCGCGCCGGAGCTGTGTTCCCTCTGGCCCCTGTGGCAGGACTGCATGCATACGCTGGTCGCTTCCTGGGCGGACTGTGCCTGCCTGCGCGATACGGCGCACCGTCTCGGGGCTGTCTGCGAACTGCTGCTGCGCTATGGAGAAAGCGTCTGGCCTTCCTTTCCTCTGGATGCGGAATGCCTGTTCCGGCTGATGAAACGTGTCATCCCCGTTTTGTCCGATAATGCCATGGCTGAGGAGCAACTGCCTCCCGAAAGCCTGTTTGCCATGGTGCGGCAGTATCTTGCCGGCGAGCGCGTTCCCTTTGAGGCAGATCCGCTTACTGCGCTTCAGGTGCTGGGAACGCTGGAAACGCGCCTGCTCCGCTTTGACAACGTGTATGTGCTGGATATGACGGAAGATCGCATTCCCGGCGCGCCGGAGCGTGATCCTCTGCTGCCGGACAACCTGCGTGCCCTGCTCGGTCTGCCGGACAGATTCCGCCGGGCCACGCTTGAGGCGCATACCTTCCATCGCCTTGTGGCCGGAGCCAGAGACGTTGTGCTGTTCTGGCAGGAGGGCGCGAATACTTCCGAACTGCTGGAATCGCAGAAGCGACGTTCCCGCTTTGTGGAAGAATATCTGTGGCGTGCGGAAAAGCAGAGCGGTCGCCTGCTTGTTCCCGGAGAAGGAATATTCGGCGCGGCGGGCTTTCCTGCCGTGGTTCCCCCTGCCGCCGGCGGAGCGGCCGTCGTACGAACCGAAGCTCTGGATGCGGCCATGGAGGCCCTGCTTTCCAGGCCGCTTTCCCCGACACTGCTGGACTCCTATCTGCACTGTCCGGCCCGCTTCTGCCGTCGCTATCTGCTCGGTCTGAGGGAAGGGGATTCGGTGCCGGAAGGAGACGACAACGCAGGCGTGGGGAACGTGATCCACAACACGCTGCTTCGCCTCTACACGCCCTGGCTGAACAGGACCGTGTGCAGAAAGGATATTTCCGTGGAAAGGGATATCATGCCCCTGTTTCGGGAAGAGCTGGAGAGCAGCGGCATGATCGACCGCCTCCCTTCGGAAAGTCTGTTCATGCTTCAGGTCTCCGCCCCTCTGCGCTTCAGGGATTTTCTGGCGGCACAGCCCGAGGAGATGAAACCGGTTCTGCTGGAAGGGCGGTTGACGGCGCCGCTTATGGTCGGCGGGGCGGAACGTATGCTGGAAGGGCGTCTGGATCGCGTGGATCGCCGTGGAGATTCCTTTGTCGTGGTGGATTACAAAACCGGCTATGTGCCGGAGCGGGGAAAGCTGTTCCGTGCCAAGCCGGGAGATGCCATGATTGCGCTCTGGGATGCTCTGCCGGACTGGACGCCGGAGGGCGAGGATCTTCTGCCCGCTCTGGCGGAGGCTGTGCCCAGCCTTCAGTTGCCCTGTTATGTTTTTCTTGGCCGCCATGCCTATGGGGCGGCTGCGGACAACGCTGTCTGGGAGGATCTGGGGCGGAATCGGAAAGACAAGAAAAATGCTGTGGAGATTCCCCTTCTGGATGAGGATATTCCGGAGGAGTGGCGCGAGAGTCTGCTGGAAGGAATTCCCGCGCTGTTCGGATTCGTGCTGGATCATATGGCGCGTTCATCATCCTTCGCCCCGCGGGAGGGAAAGCACTGCTCCTGGTGTCCCTTTGCCGCCATGTGCCGCTGAAGTGCGGAGCGGGCGACAGAGCCGGAGAGCATAGTTGTTTTGAACATGCTCCGGGAGTCAAGCAAAGCAAGGCTGCGCCGCGAGAACGGAGCGGCCGCTATATACTTGCAGCGCGGCCGCTCGACGGGCGGCCGCAGGGCCGTGCTTGGAGTCCGCAGGGCGTACAGGCATGCCGGGCAGGGACAGCACAGAGTCCGTGGAGGTGTGAACGCTGCGAACTGGAGTCCTGGAGCTGGGGCAGATATGGTCAAGAGTAAAATGCCCTGGACAGGGAATGGCGGAGACGGGGAGGAAAAAAGCTCCTCCCGGTACTTTTCGTATTCGAGCGGGCAGGAATATTTCCGGCGTATTCGCTCTGCTCCGCAGAGGCAGTCCGACAAGCTTCAGGTGTATGACGGGCGGAGTGCAAGCTGCTTCTTTTCTTGCGGACACCAAGAGGCTCGGTGGCCTGTGCAATGCTGTGTCGTCAGATTCGAGACGGCAGGGGGGAATGTTATTTTGAGGAAGCCGGAGAGCCGTCATCAGGGACTGCTCTGAAATTTCATCTGCCGAACAGCCGGGGGCGGAGGATAAATTCCAGCCCTTGGCCCTGTGCGATGCGCAATAGTTCTTCCCTGTCACGGCAGGGCTGGGGAAGCGAAGAACGTCGGGAACGCAGCTTCGGAAGAGCTGCCGCATGGAGCGCGGTCAGACTTCAGCCGAGGCTGGAATGCCTGTGTTCCACACCCACGATATAGCCTTCCTGACGCAGCATTTTGGCGACGGCTTCAGTCATGGCCACGGAACGATGTCTGCCGCCCGTGCAGCCCAGCCCTATGGTGAGACGATATCTGCCTTCCGTGTCATAGTAGGGCAGGATGAAGCGCAGAAAGTCAAGGACATGATCCCGAAAGGCCCGCGCCGCCTCGGTTGAGAATACATAATCGGCAACGGCTTCGTTCTGGCCGGTCAGCGGGCGCAGCGCATCCACGAAATGGGGATTGGGCAGACAGCGCAGGTCAAAAACCATGTCGGCTTCGCTGGGAACGCCGTATTTGAAGCCGAAGCTGATCAGGTTCACGCGCATGGCGTGGGCAGAGGCTTCCTTCCTGTTCCAGCGACGTTGAATTTCCCGGCGCAGTTCGTGGATGGTGAAGCGGGAGGTATCCAGAACAATATCTGCAGATTTCCGCACCGGAGAGAGGCGGCGTCGCTCTTCCCGCATGGCTTCTTCCAGCCCCATGCCTTCCCGTTCCAGAGGATGGGGGCGGCGCGTTGTGGCGTAGCGGCGCAGGATGACTTCCGGCGTAGCCTCAAGAAAGAGCAGCGCCGGGCGCACGCCGCCGCCTTCGTGCGGAGCGAGACTTTCCATATTGTTCAGCGCGGTATTCAGTTCCTGAAGCGTTCCTCCGCGCCGGAAATCCACGCCCAGAGCCATGCCCCGGAAGTGTTCCATGCCGGGGCTGCGGAGCATGCGGAAACATTCGGGAATCAGAGCAGGAGGCAGTCCGTCCGCCGTAAAGAAGTCCAGATCTTCCAGCACCTTGAGGACGGTACTCTTGCCGGCCCCGGACAGACCGCAGACGACAAGCAGACTCGGGGGGGCTTCTGTGTCCGGAGTGGGGGAAACATTGAGAGATTGCATACTCTGCTCGAAAAAAATCCGGGGCTCTTCTGGAACCCCGGACAGAGAAGGGGCTTGGAGGCCCGAAGAATCAGGCAAGCGGATCGATCAGGCCGAAATCTCCGCTGCGCTTCTTGTACAGGACGTTGATGCGCTCGTTGTCGGCATGGAGGAAGACCAGAAAATCATTTCCGGACTGATCCAGCTGGAGAACCGCCTCGTCAAGATGTAGCGGTTTGGGCGCGTAGTTTTCCGAACCGTTGACGACCTTTACGCCGTCGGCTTCCTCGACGTCATACGTATAGACATCCACGTTTGCGTTGCGGCTCTTGCGGCGTTCATGAGAGCGGGCAGCAGCCTTTCTCACCTGAGATTCGATCTTGTCCGTCACCAGGTCGATGGACGCATACATGTCGTCAGACTGTTCGGATGCGGAGAAATTCAACCCCTCACCGCTCAGTTTGACTTCCGCCTTCTGGCGGTGCTTGTCGATCGAAAGGATGACCACCATGTCCAGCGCGGGCGACTTGCCCAGAAAACGTCCGGCCTTTTCCAGACGGCGGCGGGCATATTTCTTGAGGTGCTCGGAGGGTTCGAAGTTCTTGAAGGTAAATTCCATGTGCATGAAGTTCCTCCTTTGCGGCATGGCTGTGAAACGGGGTAAGCCCGTATGCATGCGCCTCTTGAACTTGTCTTAATCATACAGCGTTTCCCGATGATTGTCGATCGGGCGGAAGAAGAAATCATGCAATTTGTGTAAAATTTCCCGCGCTTCAGTTCCTGCTTTTGCGCCAGCTTTTTTCCTCGCCCCGGAGCAGACGGCCTATGTTGGAACGGTGCGTCCAGAAAATAAGGACCGTAAGCACAACGGCCAGAGGGAGAAGGTCAAAGCGATCGAACAGGGGGTAGAAGATCAGCAGAGAGGAAACCAGCGTGAGGGAACCCAGCGAGACAAAACTGGAGACTGCGATAACCGCAACGCAGCAGCCTACGGCACAGAGCAGCGGCGGGAGGCCCAGGGGGATCAGCGCGCCGATGGTGGTGGACACTCCCTTGCCGCCCCGGAATCCGAGAAAGCAGGATTTGATGTGTCCGCCGATGACGGCCAGCACACAAGCAGAATGGAACCATGCGTCGGGCGAAAAATACAGGGATATCTGAACGGCAAGCAGGCCCTTCAGCAGATCGCAGGCCAGCGTGAGAATCCCCCAGGGCAGCCCGCAAAGTCTGGCCACATTGGTGGCGCCGGGATTGCCGCTTCCCGCCGTCCGGGGATCGATCCCCTTGCATGTTCTGGCAATGATGATTCCAAACGGGAGGGAACCTAGCACATAACTGGCGAGTATCCACAGATAGATCATGGAAGCGTCCGGGTGGGAGGTGAAAGATGTATTCGGAAATTCCCCGTCGGGACGGGGAGCCTTCATGCCGTAGTCCGGCCCCGGAAGCACAGCGCAATCCGCACCGTACCTCCGGGGCCGTCAGTCGTCAGTTTCGGGAAAGCTGGGCATTCACAGCCGGAGTTTGGGCCGGTGCCTGAGCTTCGGGCTGTTCCACTGCCTGCTCTTCTGCCGGGGGCGCAGTCTGTTCCGTACTCTGCGCCGCAGCTTCGGGCTGTGCGGGAGTGCTTTCCGCAGCAGGAAGCGGGGAGGATTCGGGAGCCTCTGTTCCCTGTTCCTGAGAGTCGGGAGATGCGACGGGAGTCGCGGAAGGAGTCTGCGCCGCCGGATTTGCCGGGTTCGGGGCGTCGGCCTTGTTCGTGCCTGCGTCGGGAGCGTCCTGCTGTGCGGCTTCTTCTGCGGGCGCGCTCTGTGCCGGTGCCTGCGCTTCGGGCTGTTCCACGGTCTGGCCTTCTGCCGGGGGCGCAGCCTGTTCCGCACTCTGCGCCGCAGCTTCGGGCTGTGCGGGAGTGCTTTCCGCAGCAGGAAGCGGGGAGGATTCGGGAGCCTCTGTTCCCTGTTCCTGAGAGTCGGGAGATGCGACGGGAGTCGCGGAAGGAGTCTGCGCCGCCGGATTTGCCGGGTTCGGGGCGTCGGCCTTGTTCGTGCCTGCGTCGGGAGCGTCCTGCTGTGCGGCTTCTTCTGCGGGCGCGCTCTGTGCCGGTGCCTGCGCTTCGGGCTGTTCCACGGTCTGGCCTTCTGCCGGGGGCGCAGCCTGTTCCGCACTCTGCGCCGCGGCTTCGGGCTGTGCAGGCGTATCCTGCGCCGCAGGGGCGGCTTCAGGTCCGGAGCCTGATTCAGGACGTGCGTCCTGTCTGGCCAGTACGCAGAGTTCATTCCCCAGCCACTGCTGTTTCATGACTTCAAGGGATGCCGGGCGGGACTGCCACTGACTCCAGTCTTGTTCCGGCATGAGGACGAGTACGCGATCCTGTTCGGCCAGCAATGTTTCCAACCGGGCGACATCGCTGAAGTCGGGAACGTTCAGCGGGGAAGGAGCGTTTTCTTCCGGGGAAGACTGAGCCTGCGCGAGTTCATTGAGGTAATAGACAAAGGCTCCGGGAGCCAGATCGCAGGCGGCGATCCGGTACCCGTCGCGGATCAGCGGCGTCATGAGCTGCGCCAGAGGACGGGAGCTGAACACGTTTTCCATCGAGGGCGCGACATGAAGGGCAAAGGGCAGATTCGTCACGAGAAGGCCCAGGGTACACAGGAGCAGCGTTCCGCCGGGCAGAGAACGGCGGCAGAAGAAGATCAGCAGCAGAGCCAGAATGATCAGGACTCCGCCCATGCAGACCAGATTGCGGGCCGATTCGAGCCATGCGAAGACGAAGGGCGGCAGCAGCCCGTTGAGCCGGGCAAGCCAGTCCGCCGGGAGCAGGGGAAGAATGGCCGTGTGATAGTGCGCGAGTACGAGGAGCAGGCCCAGCAGGAAGAAGAGCAGTGCCAGCAGGAAGAAATAGAGGCGGCTGCGCAGAGGCGTGAGCCGGAGCAGAGAGCGTCCGGCGAGGACGGCCAGAGGAGCCATGAGGGGAAGCAGGGCCGGAACGGACTTTGCGCTGATTACGGAGAGCAGAACCAGTCCGACGATCAGACAGAGCCACAGCCAGGCGGAGCCGCCGTTTTCCCTGCGGGTGCGCCACAGAGCGGGCAGGCCCCGGAGGGCGGCCCACCAGTTCACGAACAGGGGCAGCGGCGTCCAGGGCAGGCAGATCAGCAGCAGAGCGACGATACTGAACCACCAGGGCAGGAGTGCGACGCCGTATATGCGTTCCTTAAGCTGATGCCTGAAGATATCCACGATATAATCCGCATGGCCGCCGGCATAGAGTATGACGAACCATGCGGCGATCAGCAGGATCATGAGCAGAAAGCCGATCAGGCCGTCTCTGCCGTTGAGCCGTCCGGGAGTTGCGCGCCAGATCAGGAACAGAATGCTGGCGATCAGCGGGACGGCAAGAGCCAGAGGCCCCTTGACCAGCGTGGCGAGAGCCGCGAGCAGGAAGGCGAGGGTCAGCCAGAAGGGCGCGCGCTGTTTGATCCAGCCGCGGTAGAAACAGATCAGCGAAAGCGTCATGAGCGCGGCGAACAGCATGTCCGCATTCACGGACTGGCTCATGCCCATGAAGAAGAAGGTTCCCAGAGCCAGCAGCCCGGACGCGAGAGCCGTGCGTCGATCGTGACCGGTGGCGCGGGCCAGAAGCCAGATTGAGCCGACATACAGCATGGCGGAAAGGGCCGTTCCCAGGAAGAAAAGCATGGGCGGATCCACGCGGGGGATGAGATCAAGCCCCCGGAGGAACCAGAAATACAGCGGCGGCATTTCCGTATAGGGCAGACCGTTGTGTACCAGGGCCACCTGAGCGCCGGTAAGAAATTGCGCGTAGACATCGGCGATGACAACTTCATCGGGAATCCACAAAGCACGGGGGACGAGAATATTCTGGAACACCACGAGAGCGGTCAGGATCAGCAGTACGGGCAGACCTGCCCAGGAAAGCGCGTTGAAGCACTTTTCCGCAGGGCCGGGATCCAGACGGGAGGCGGCGGGATTTTTTGCTTTTTTCCTTTTTTTGCTGCCCGCAGGAGCGGCTGTTTCCGGGGAAGCTTTTGCACTTTCCGTTTTCCGGGGAGCTGCATTGCCGTTTTCCGGGGGAAGTTCAGTCCCGCTCAGGACAGCTCCGGCGGGTTCGACATTATGGGGAGAAGGCGTGTCGACGGGGGGCTGACCAGACTGAATATCCGCAGCTTCCGCAGAAGCTGCTGCGATTCGGTCTTCGGAAGCTGAATGTTCCCGTGGGCTGGAGGCTTCCGCTTTTTGCCCCTGATCGGATGCAGATATGTCCGCCGCGATGCCGGGTCCTCCGGTCACGCTGTCGGCTGCGGCATTGGTCTGCGCCCCGGCAGTCGTACCGTCATATTCACCGGAAGGCGCGGGGGAATTGAATTCGTCGCGCCACTCGCGGGCCTCTTGTTCCCTGTTGTCTTGTCTGGACTGATCGTTCATGCCTGCTCCTTGAAACGGACGGGAGTCGTGGATTCCGGCACAGATCCGGAATACGGGCTGCAACAGATGACGCGGGCAATAAGCCCGCCCCAGAGCATGCCCGCGAGAATATCGATCGGATGATGCCATCCGAGCCAGATGCGGGAGTATCCCACAAGCGCGATAAACAGCGCAAGGGCAATATACACGCTTTTTTTACGGAAGAAAAAGGCCAGCGGCAGGGTTATGGACACGATTTCCGTAGTGTGTCCGGAAGGGAAGCTGTGATAGGCGTCTTCAAGGCTGAAGAAATGCGGCGGCCAGGCTTCGCCCGGACGGGGCATGCCCAGACTGACCTTGAGCAGCGCAGTAGCGAGGAAGAGCAGCAGGAAGCCGAAGAAAATAAGGCGACAGAACAGCATTTTTCCTTCAGTCCGGCGCGCTTCATCCCGAAAGCCGAAGCGGCCCGCCGGGAGAACGGAGCGGAGCAGGATCACCAGATACAGAAAATAGAGGAAAGGCGCGGCCATATCGGTAAAAAGCTGCACCGGTTGCACCAGAGAAGGCAGAGCCTGACGTGCGGCCAGGTAATACAGGCGCACTTCCTCACCCCAGACCCCGTGGGTCAGCATGATGAAGATGATAATAAGCAGCAGCGGAGTCAGCAGAAGGGTATGGAGTTTCCATCTGTATCCGGGGCAGGCATTGAGGGGGCCGGGGTAACGGGAAAACGTCATCGAATATCCTCTGTGCGGTTAATCCGCTGTACAGGAGGGGACGGATCGGCATTGAAAGGAAAGGCCCCTGCCGAAATGTCGGGAATCCTCTGCGCAGACGGAAGGGTTTTTGTTGCGTCGATTCTTCCGATACGCTTCTTGAGGCGTTTTGAAAATCACCCGGGAAAGACAGAATCCCGGGTCGCCTGCATGAGGCGGCCGATGCGATTCGTCGCGTCCGACTGATGCGGGGGTTGACACGAGGGCTGATACGAGCGGCCGACATGAACGCCTGGCGCGTCTGGCCGATACGTCCGGCGTGCGGAGAGACACGCGCAGAAACAGAGAGGGAACGGATTGTTCCGGCAAAATTGTTCTTCGGCCCATCGTTCTTCAGCAAGATGAGCAGTCGACTTTCCGGACAAAGAAGGGAGGGGCTGTCGTTCCGGACTTGTCCGCGTCAGTGAACGAAAAGCCGGACGACTCGAAAGCCCCAGGGGGCCATATGGAGGCGCAGATTTCTCCCTCCGACGGCCACGCCCCGCCCGCTTATCATGTCTTCGGCCCGCAGAGCCTCTGTTCCTTCCGGCAGACGGAGAGGGGAAACGTGAGAAACGGGGGAAAAGTTGCCTGCTACAAGCAGCATCGAGTTGTCGGGAAGGCGGCTGACGCAGGCGACAGTGCCGCCGGAGTCTTCACCTTCTCCCGTTTCGGCTCTGCCCAGAAATATTCCCCGGGCAATACCGCATTCCCTGCGCAGGCACAGCAGTTCCTTCAGGCGTGAGGCAAAGGAATCCGGCATGCTCTGCTGTACGGTCAGAGGCGGATAGCTTGATCCCGCAGGCAGTCCGCCGGAAGAAAAGCCGTGTCCGCCGTGTATGTTCCAGGCTGAAGGCAGCGTTCTGGCGTCTGCATCCGCAATCGGACGTTCCTGAACCGTACCGCTGAGATCATGGCCGGAGAGTGTGAGCATTCCGGGCAGAAAGGCACGGAAGGCCACCTGAAGCAGATGAATATTCACCGGAGCGGAAGAACCCGGAGCCGTGTCCTGAACCCGTGCGGCGGCCGCAGCGGCCACACTGGGGGCAGAAGCCAGCAGCATGGGGCCGGAGGGAGCAAGTTTCAGAGTTCGGGCCGCCCACAACGGGGATATGGTTTCAAGCTCTTTCCGTACGGAGTCGGATTCGAGGTGCAACCAGCGGGAACCGAGCGGCAGGGCGCGTGTGGGCGTACTCCGCCAGAGGCGGGCATGATCCACGCCGCTCTGGAGCGACTCGTCCAGATTCCGGCGCAGAGGGGCCGTGTCTCCCGTGAGCAGGGCAAATTCCAGAGCGGGGGAAGTGACGCTGTCCGGAACAAAATCAACGCCCAGCTCCTGAACGTCCGTCAGCAGGGAAGGAGGAACGAAGTCTCCGAGCAGCGACCAGCCGCCGTAACGGCGTATGTCCCGGGAGAGGGCGTTGAGCGCGATCCAGGCAGGCTCGCGGGAAAAGTGTCCCGGAACGGCGGGTTCCAGTCCCGCCATATCGCCGAGCCGTACGCGCAGCAGGGGTTGATGGAGCAGCCCCGCCTGCCGGATGATACTGGCGGAAAGGGCCTTCCGGGCGGACGCGCGGGGGGCGTCCCAGTGCAGCGGGAGGATACGGGGAGATTCGGCATATCGGTAAAGCCAGCGTCGCGTTACGCCGTCCCTTCCTTTCCAGGGGGAGGTGGCCGCCCAACCGCCGGGAGGAAGAAACGTCTGTTTGTCCCGGGAAAAAGGTGGAGGCAGAATTCCCCGCCCGACAAGGGCAGCCGTGACTTCAGGGGTGAGCGCGGCAACGTCCTGTCCGAACCCGGGGTCGCCGGAAGCCGGCTGCAGAGCGGCAGGCGGCAGTAGAGGCCATACCTCGCGGGGGACCTCGATCATCATGTACAGATCGGCATAGCGGGAAAAGCCCATGCAGGCGAGACGGAAATCCGGGCCCATGCCGGTTGCCCCGGGAAGAATTTCACCTCCCAGAATCAGGCCGTCCCGAGCGCAGAGTTCTTCCAGAAGCCTGTAATCGGGCGAAGGCTCGTCAACGGCGTCTTCCGCCGCAACAGAAGGAGACATGCGCAGCCCGACGACGGCGTCCGCCTCAGCGGACGACGTGCCTTCCGGCGATATAAGATTCCAGGTTTCCGCGTTTTCAGCCACAGAGGACAGAAGGAGCCCCCGTATTCCCAGTTCCGCCAGAACGCGGGGGGGGAGTGTGCGGGGCAGCGCGGCGAGGCTGCTTCCCCCTTTTTTCCCTTCCAGAACAGCGCCGGAGGGATCGAAATCCAGCCACACGTCCGCTGCCTCCAGGAGCGGAGCAAGGTTGCGGGAACTGCCGGAAGCTCCCCAGACCAGCGGCGTGCCGGAAACCACGGCGATCAATTCGTCGCTCTGGTTGAGAATGGACTGTTTTTCCAGCCACTGGACATAGCCGGGATGGGGGCGGAGCAGTTCTTCCTGCGTTTCGGACTGTACAGCGTGCGACGCGGGGAGGACGGAGGCCGCGCAGCCCGCAGACAAGAGCGCGACAAGGCAGAAGGCCGGAAAGCGCGTGACGTTGCGGAGGAAGAGAAAGTACGACATGGGACGCCTTTCCGGGCGTCAGGAGGCTGCGCGTGCGCCCGGATTTCTGGAATGGCCCCCTTGTAGCCGATGAAGGGAACAAAAACAAGAACGCGCCTCTTTCCTCCCCCGTGGGAAAAAGAGAAAGCGGGACATTTTCGAGTTTTTCCGTTTTTCCAGAGTGAAGGGCAGGCGCACTGATTAAACAATGAACCCGCCGCATATGCGGCGGGTTCATTGTCCGGCAGGACCGGATGGGGTGGCGGAACCGGCCCGTTAATCCGGCTCGCCCTGAGGGCCCGCGCTGCCCGTATGCTGTTCAGGTTTCCGTTGCGCGGAGGCAGGCTGTCTTATGCTCCTTTTGTCAAAGTGAGGAGGGGTAATGGCAATTTCCTTGTAGGGAACAAGCTGTAGCTTGTCAAGAAATTGAAATTCTTTTTCATAAAAGAACAGGCGAGGCAGAGGGCGAAGATGTGACGGCAGGGAGTATGAGAATGGTAACTATATAAGATTTACGATCTGTTGCGGAACAACCACCCGGCAAGGGGCAGCGTCACGGCGGCCACGGCCAGCATGGGAATGAAGTTGACGGCGATATCGGCAAGCCCCGCGCCTTCAAGGTAGACGCGGCGCAGGCAGACCAGCGCGAAGCGCAGAGGATTGGCATAGGTGGCGATTTGCAGAGCTTCCGGCATGCTGGAGACGGGCGAGGCCAGGCCGGATAGGAGGAACATGGGCAGGAGCAGTACAAAGGCATAGACTACGGCCTGCTGGAGATTTCTGGCCACGGCGGAAAGGCACAGCCCCATGCCGACGGAGGAGAGGGAGAAAACGGCGAGACAGAGCAGGATAGTGGCCACGGAACCGGCCAGCGGAATACGGAACCAGAACACGCAGATCCCCAGCACTACTCCGGACAGCAGAATGCCGATAATCACGGAGGGCACGGCCTTGCCGACAAGAATTTCCGTCGGGGTCAGGGGCGTGACGAGGAGCTGATCGAAGGTGCCTTCTTCCCGCTCGCGGGCGATGGACAGCCCGGCGAGGATCATGATTTGCATGAGGCTCAGAGAAGCGATCATGCCGGACATGATGTTCCAGCGCGTTTCCAGATTCGGGTTGAACCAGGCCCGCCATTCCAGTTGAAGCGGCGGAACGGCGCCGCGCGCGGCGTTGAATTCCGCGATCACCGTACTGACGGCGGACAGGGCGACGGCCGCGGTTGTGGAGTTTCGTCCGTCGAGGATAATCTGAACAGGAGCATCCTGCCCGGCGGAAAGCCGTTTGTCGAAATCCTGTCCGATCTGTATGCCCAGCAGAATGTCGCCCGCGTCCATGGCCTCGGCAATGCCCTCCGGGGTGACGGGGGTAACCACGCGCCGGAACAGCCCCGATCCGTCCAGACGGGCGACAAGTTCGCGGGCCGCTTCACCTCCGGACTGATCGACGAGCGCATAGGGCGCGTCGTTCAGATCATAGGTGGCGGCGTAGCCGAAAACCACGCTCTGAACGATCACCGGGGCCAGAAGCACAATGCGGTTGGCCGGATTTTTCAGAAGATCCAGCAGTTCCTTGCGCCACATGCAGAATATGCGCCACAGGATTGTTCCAGCTTTTTCCATGAACATATCTCCGTTCGGGCTTTATGAGCGGAAAATGCGCGAAACGGCGTCAGGTGCGCCGCTCCAGCTTTTTGCCGCTTGCGCGCAAGGCCCCGAGGAAGAAAATGACGGTATACAGCGCGAGGATACCGCAGTTTCGTACGGCCAGCGGCAGATTGTCTCCGGCCAGCAGCAGGGTTTTCAGCAGATCCATGTAATATGTGGAGGGCAGAAGATGGCCGATGATGCGCACGAGCGGCGGTACGTTGCGCAGATCGAACAGAAAGCCGGAGAGCAGTACGGCGGGCAGAAAGCTGACCAGAATGGTGATTTGTCCGGCCAGAAACTGACTGCGCGTAAGGGCGGAAATGAGCAGTCCCATGCCCAGCGCCGACAGCAGATAGAACATGGAACTGATCAGCAGCAGCCGGAGAGAGCCTTCAAAGGGCAGATCGAAGAGAAAGCGCGCGGCCAGCAGGCATAGGCCCAGCCCGGCCATGCCTATGACGAAATAGGGAATGATCTTGGCCAGCAGCACTTCCAGCGGCCGCACGGGCGAGGCGAACAGGGCCTCAAGCGTGCCGCGCTCCCATTCCCGTGCCATGACCAGCGAGGTGAGAAAGGCCCCCACGATCGTGATGATGATCACGATGAGCCCCGGGACGAGATACCATGTGCTGGAATTGGCCGCATTGAACCAGATGCGTTGCTCCGCATAGGCCGAGGCAGGGGAGGAGAGCGGTGCGGAGCCGCGATCCTTCAGGCGGGCGGCCCATTCCTCCAGCGCGGCAGCCGCGTAGCTCTGGGCGAGGCTGGCGCTGGTGGAGTCGATACCGTGGACGATGAGCTGCACGGAGGCCTTTCCGGCAAGAAGATTTGCGCTGAAATCGTTGCGTATGCGCAGAATGGCGTCCACCTCGCGTCGGCGCATCATCGCTTCCGCTTCCGCCATGGAGGAGGCCTGTACCGGGGAAAAATACTCCGTGCCCCGGAATCCGGCCAGTGCGTCGCGGGCCGTGGGAGAATTGTCTTCCATGACAATGGCTATGGGCACGTTCTTCAGATCGAGGGAAATACCGTAGCCGAAAATGAAGATGAGTACGGCAGGCAGAAGCAGACCGATCAGCAGGCTGCTGCCGTCGCGCAGAATCTGCCGTATTTCCTTGAGGACAAGCGCGCGGATGCGGGAGAGGGAAATCATGACGCGCCCTCCTCTCTGGCCTGACGCACAATGCGGATGAAGGCCTCTTCCATGTTTTGCGCGTTGCCCGCGCGGGCGCGCACTTCTGCCGGAGAACCCAGTTCCAGCACACGGCCCGCGTCCTGGATAAGGATGCGGTCGCAGTATTCCGCCTCTTCCATGAAATGGGTGGTGATGATCACTGTAGTGCCCTGCGCGGCCAGCCCGGTGATGCGCCTCCAGAAGGAACGTCTGGCCGGAACGTCTATGCCGCTGGTGGGTTCGTCCAGAAACAGAATGCCCGGCCGGTGCAGCAGGGCGCAGGCCATGGACAGCCGCTGCTTGTAGCCGCCGGGCAGACTGCCTGAAGCCTCATGCTCCCGGCCTTCCAGACCGAACTCCCGGAGCAGTTCGGCAATGCGATCATGCAGAGCCTTCCCTCGCAGACCATATACACCGCCGAAAAATTCCAGATTCTGTCGTACGTCAAGACTGCCGTACAGGGAAAATTTCTGCGCCACATACCCGAGATGCTCGCGTGCCTGTGCCCTGGCCTTGCGCAGATCCACCCCGGCCACCCGCAGCATGCCGCCGCTTGCGGGCAGAAGACCGCACAGCATGCGGAAGGTTGTGGTCTTTCCCGCTCCGTTCGGGCCGAGCAGGCCGAAAAGTTCCCCCCGGCCCACGCTGAAACTGGTGTTGTTCACCGCAACAAAGTTTCCGAAACGGCGCACCAGATCGCGCACCTCAATTACGGCTTCCCGATCCGGGACTTCTTTCAGCGTGCTTTCGCTCCCGGAAAGGGTGGACAGAGGCTGTTCAAGAGGGAGCTTTTGTTCTGCATCCCTTCGCTTCCGGAGTATGACCATGAAACCGTCCTCGAGTCGGGCAGGAACGGGCGTTGTTTCCCGTCCGCCGCAGCGCGCGGCCTCTTCCCGAGCCTTCGCTTCCGAGAAGATTTTTTTTTCTGACTCGTCATTCGTCCCTTCGTCTGTCCTGTTATCCGGGCAGTGCAGGATGAAGCGCACGCCTCCGCCTTCGGGCACGGCGTCCGTTATCAGGTCGGAATTGTCGATGAGTCCGGCCTGCAGAATTCTGGCCGGCAGGCCGGGTTCGGGGCTGCAGCGGTAACAGCATCCGGAGGCGCAGGCGCGCAGTTCCTCCGGGCTTCCGTGGGCCAGAACCTCCCCTTCATCCAGTACATACACAAAATCGCAGCGTTCTGCCTCGTCCATGTAGGCCGTGCTGACCAGTACGCTGAGCCGTTCACTGCGCACAAGATCGAGCAGCACCGTCCACAGTTCCTGACGGGAAAGAGGGTCGACACCTACGGAAGGCTCGTCCAGCAGGAGCAGCTCGGGGGAACGGACAAGGGCACAGGCCAGCCCCAGCTTCTGTTTCATGCCGCCGGAGAGTCTGCCCGCCTGTCTGTCCCCGAATTTGTCCAGATCCGTCATGTTCAGCAGATAGGGCAGACGTTTTTTTCGATCCTCCCGGGGAAGGCCGTGCAGATCGGCGTAAAGTTCCAGATTTTCAAGTACGGTCAGATCTTCGTACAGGCCGAAACGCTGGGGCATGTAGCCGATGCCCGCCTGAACCTGTGCGGGATTGCGGGCCGCGTCCACCCCGAGGACGCTCAGCGTGCCGCCGTCGGGGCTGAGGAAGCCGCAGATCATGCGCATGAGGGTGGTTTTTCCCGCGCCGTCCGGCCCCACCAGTGCGACCAGGGCCCCGGCGGGGACGAGCAGATCCACTCCCTTCAGCGCGACGACGGGCTGACGGGAATGCCGGACGCCGAAACATTTGCGCAGTCCCCGGGCTTCCACTCTGGCTGCGGAGGTCATGGCGTTTACCTGCTTTTCTGATCGAAGCGCACGGTCACGGGCATGCCGAGGCGCAGCGTGTCGTCCGGATCGTCCACCACAATGCGGACTTCATAGACCAGCGAGGTGCGCAGTTCCTCCGTCTGGACGGCCTTGGGCGTAAATTCCGCAATGGCGGAAATATATCCCACCGTTCCGGAAACGGGACGCTCCGGAAAGCTGTCGCAGTACACCAGCGCGGAGTCTCCCGGGTGGAGACGGCCGAGCCCGGCTTCAGGAACATAGGCGCGTATCCATTTGGGGCTGTCGATGAGCAGCTGAAAGACGGGCGTCTGTGCGGAGGCCATATCGCCGGGTTCCAGCAGGCGGGAGCGGATCAGCGCGTCGCAGGGGGCCTTCAGATCGCACTGAGCGAGATCGCGCCGGATGATGGCCAGAGCTGCTCTGGCTGCCTCTACTTCGGCCTCTGCCTGGGCAATATCTTCATCTCTCGGGCCGAGTTGCAGCAGTTCCAGCGATTTTTTCGCTTCTTCCAGCGCCGCGGCCGCCACGTCCCGCGCAGAGCGTGCGCTTTCCCGATCCTGCTGGCTTACGGCGCGTTCCTTTCCGGCCAGACTTTCCATACGCCGATACTGCCGTTCGGCAAAGTCGGCCTGCGCCGCGGCCGAATCTACCGCCGCCTGCGCCTGGGCAATCTCTTCCGGGCGCGAGCCGTTTTTCAGACGCAGTGCGGCCTGCTCCAGCGCAGCCAGTTTTGCGGCGGCCTGTCGTTCCTGAAGTTCCAGCGCACTCCTGTCCTGTCGGGCAACAAGCTGCCCTTTGCGGACGCGATCCCCTTCTTCCGCAGCCATATCCGCGATGCGGCCGCCGTGTTCAAAGGCAAGAGCTATGTGACGCTGTTCCACATTGCCGTAAATCACAAACTCGTCTGCGGAGCGTGGGGACGGAACGAAAAGAACCAGTCCGGCCGTGGCGGCAAGCACGCCGAGCAGCAGAAGAATCTTGATGGAACGTCGCATCTTTCCTCCGTGAAGAGGCGGAACCGCCGCAGGGGGCGGAACCTGATGTTGTTGATCACCGGATCAACAATGCCCTGTTCCCGTCCGCCTGTAAAGATAGGACGTAGGCAGCGTGCGGGGCGGGGCTTTCAGCAGGCGCAAGGCCTGCGGAAAAGAGCATACGCCCTGCCTGCCGGACTGCTCCGGGAGCGCGGAAGGACAGAGCAGGGGAGGCTCGGAAAACGGCGGGGAAAGAGGAACAGGTATTATTCCATGAGTTGTTCGATATAGCGGTTCAGGCGTTTTTCATGAATGTCGCCCGTGATTTCCCGCACCAGCGTTCCGTCTCGTCCGTACAGTTCTGTTCTGGGGATGGATGTGCCTTCGCGGCTTTCGCGCAGAGCCTCATCGGCCTGAAACACGGGGTAGGGGAAGGGGGATTTTTCCGCATATGCGGCGGCCTGTTCGGGCATTTCATCCAGAGAAATGGCAAGAATCTTCAGTTTGTCTTCAGGATATTGCGTCCGCACGGCTTCGAGCTTCTGGCGGAAACGGCGGCAGGGGCCGCACCATGAGGCCCAGTATTCGACGACAACGGGAACGCCCGACGAGTTTTTCACCTTTTCCTGAAGCTCTGCGGCGGAGATCGGAGGGAGTGTGGCCGCCTTGCTTGCGGCGGGAAACGTGAGAAAAAGGGCGACAGACAGCGCGACAAGTGCAGCAGGCGCGACGGGGCGCAGACGAAGCGGAATACTGATGTACATAACGGAATCCGGGTTGGAGTGGAACGACGGAGACGATCCCGGCACAGCGGACCCGGCTCCTCATCCGGAGCTGCGGAAAGGCGCGGGCGTGGAATGTTCTCCGCAGACTGCCGACAGGACTTTTTATGCCGTTTTCCTGCCTGTGTCCGGGTTTAATAAGAAAAGAACCTGATAGCAAGGGGAGCAGGCGCGCTCGAAAAGGGCGAAAATATGTGCTGCAACAGAGCGAAGCCGTGGACGCATATGTTTCATGTGGGATCTGCTGCGGCACGGATTTTGCCTGTTCGGAGGATGGGGGGATAAATGCCAATATTGTTGGCGGGAATACTGCCGTTGCGAAAAGCCGCCGGGCTCTGCCGCGCATGTTTTGTCAGAATGTGTGCGCTATCCGGCCTGAGACGAGAAAAAAGAATATCCGCCGGGGCAGACGCTCTCTGCGTTCTCTGTGCGTTCAGCGGGACAGGTATTATTTTACAGAGATTTAACAAAAATGGGGCTGGTCTGTCGGCACTGCCTGTTATAGGATTCACAAAAAAAACAGAATCTGGAGGAACGTCGTGTCGCCGAAGGAAAAGGAATCCGCCGCCTACCCGGAGCAGCCCTGCTCTGCGGAGGAAATGAAGGCGCTGTCGTGTCCGAATCTGTATCTGAACCGCGAGCTGAGCTGGCTGGATTTCAACGCCAGAGTGCTGGAGGTCGCGCAGGATCCCCGCCTTCCGCTGTTGGAACAGCTCAAGTTCCTGTCCATCTTCCATAATAATCTTGACGAATTTTTCATGGTGCGTGTGGCCAATATTCTGCGCCAGTACAGCAGCGGGGCGGTATCTTCCTCTCCGGATCGCCTGAGCCCTTCCAGACAGCTTGCCGAAATCCGCCGACGCACGCTGCTGCTGATCGGCAGGGCGCAGGATCACTGGCGCAAGAAGCTGGCGCCGCAGCTCGTGGACAGGGACGTGCGTCTGGTGCGCTATCGTCAGCTTTCGGAAAAGCAGCGCCGCTTTCTGGAAGGATATTTCCGCAACGAAATTTATCCCATTCTCACGCCGCAGGCCATTGATCCCGGCCATCCCTTTCCCACCATTTCCAATACCAGCATCAATTTCATCATTCAGCTGCGGGACAGGGACGGGGTGAACCGCTTTGCGCGGCTGAAATGTCCGAACAATGTTTCCCGCTTCATTTTCGTGCCCCAGAACAAGGAGGCCAAGACCTACGCCTCGCTCGGCTTTGACGCCAACGCCCGCGGCGACGACATCCTTCTGCTGGAAGATCTGATTGCCGAATACCTGCCGGAACTCTTTCCCGGAAATGAGGTCGTCTGCTCCGGCAAGTTCCGCATCACGCGCAATACCGATGTGGAGATAGAAGAGGACGAGGCGGACGATCTTCTCGAGGCCGTCAAGGATCTGGTGGATCAGCGACGCTTCGGCGATGTCGTCCGGCTTGAGATTGCCAACAGCATGACCAGGGAACTGAGTGCCTTTCTGACTGAGCATCTGGGGCTGCGTCCCTTTCAGATTTACCGGATCAAGGGGCCTCTGGCCTTTTCCGAATTCATGGCTCTGTATGGACTGGACAGGCCGCGCCTCAAACTGCCGCCCTTTCAGGGCAGTATGCCCGGCGTGTTTCAGGAAGGCGACATATACGCCCATCTTCAGAAAAAGGACGTGCTGGTCTACCATCCCTATGAAAGTTTTACGCCGGTGTTGGAATTTCTCCAGCGGGCCAGCGAAGATCCGGGAGTTGTGGCCATCAAGCAGACGTTGTACCGGGTGGGGAACGATTCTCCCATAGTCCGCGCGCTGATCGAGGCCCGACGCCGGGGCAAGCAGGTCACTGCCGTTGTCGAACTGAAGGCCCGCTTCGACGAGGAACGCAACATCACCTGGGCGGAAGAGATGGAGCGCGAAGGCGTCAATGTTGTGTACGGGCTGGTGGGGATGAAGATCCACGCAAAGCTCTGCCTTGTGGTCCGGAGGGAACCGGACGGCGTGAGGCGGTATGTGCATATCGGCACCGGCAATTACAATCCCTCCACGGCCAAAATGTACACCGATATGGGACTGTTCACGGCCAACCCCGACATATGTGCGGATGTGACGGATCTGTTCAACGTCATGACAGGCTACGCCCAGCGCGACTCGTACCGCGAGCTGCTTGTTTCGCCCGTATCCATGCGTTCCTCGCTGCTGGACATGATCCGGCGCGAAATTGCCCTGCATCAGCAGAAGGGCAACGGGGAAATCATCTTCAAATGCAATCAGCTGGTGGACAGGGAGATTATCCGCGCCCTGTATCATGCCTCCATGGCCGGGGTGCGCGTCCGTCTCCAGATCCGGGGGATCTGCTGCCTGCGTCCCGGCGTACCGGGGATCAGCGAACATATCACGGTCACGTCCGTGGTCGGGCGTTTTCTGGAACACTCCCGCCTGTACTGGTTCAACGGCGAAGACGGGGGAACGCTGTATCTGGGCAGCGCGGATCTCATGCCCAGAAATCTTGACCGCCGCATAGAGGTGCTGACTCCCGTTCTGGATCCGGAACTGCGGAGCTTTCTCCGCAATGAAGTGCTGGAAACGCATCTGAGCGACAACATGCAGGCCTGGCAGCTGGAAGGCAATGCCATGTACAGAAGGCTCACTCCCGCCCGGGACGAGCGTCCCGTCAATTCTCAGGAGGAGATGATCCGCCTCTATGCCCGGCAGTCTGCCTGATACTCTCGAACACGACCACACAAGGAAGGAATATATGCTGGCTATTCAGGATCGGGATCTTCCCGAAGCCGCGGCCCCGGAAGAATCATCCCGCAAGTCCCGGCCCTCTTCGGACAATACGGCTGCCGAAAAGGCAGAAGCTCCGCTTGCCGAGCGCGGCAGGGCAAAAAAGGACGGGAGCGGAAAAAAACGAAAGACTCCCGCAGCGGGCGGGAAGGACGCCGCTCCTGCCGCTTCCGAAAAATCAGCAGCTCAGACGAAGAAAACAAGGCCGCCCCGTAAAAAGCCTGCGGCCGGGGAGGCCGCGCAGACGGATCAGCCCGCAGCAAGGCTGCCGGAACAGCCCTCCGGAAGCGGATCGTATCGGGATGCGGAACTCAGTTCCGCACATCTGCCGGAATCCCCCGTGCTGGAGGAATCCCTGCGGCACGGCAGACATGTTGCCGTGCTGGCCGCCTCGCTCTTCGATCAGCTTGCGGATCTGCATGAACTGGACGACCTGTGGCGGAACAGACTTGTTCTTGCCGCCCGCCTGCATGACATCGGCTTTGTCGAGGGCCGCAAGGGTCACCACAAGGCGGGCATGCGCTATATTGAAGAAGACTTGAGCCTGAACATGGCCGATATCGACAGGCCCTTTGTCGCGCTGCTGGTGCGCTATCACCGCAAGGCCTGGCCTTCGCGCCGTCATGCCCGCTTTGCCGCGCTGGCGAGGACGGATCGGCGCAGTCTGCGCCGGGCGGCGGCTCTGCTGCGTATCGCCGACGCGCTGGATTACACGCATAAAAGGCTGGTCAGGGGCTGTGTTGCAGACATCAGGCCGCACAGGGTCGTGCTTTCTCTGGACTGCCTGAAGGATTGCCCGGAGGAAAGGGCGCGTGTCCTGAAAAAAGGGGATTTATTCGCGCATCTTTTTGATCGGGAACTGGAGTGCATATGTCGGGCCGGATAGTCTCGCCGACGGAACGGAATGTCGGCATCATCGATCTGGGCAGCAATTCCCTCCGGCTGCTGATTGTCCGTATTCATGCGGACGGATCGACCACGGTTCTGAATCAGGTCAAGCACATGGTGCGCCTCGGCGAGGGCGGATTCGTGCATAACCGCCTTCAGGAAGAGGCCATGAGCCGAACCATAGGCGTTCTGCGCGGGCTGGCCGAAATGTGCGCGGTGTACGAAACGGCGCAGATTGTCGCCATTGCCACGGCCGCCGTGCGCGACGCGGACAACGCTCAGGAATTTATCCTCCGGGTGAGGGAAAGGACGGGCATCGACTTCACCGTCGTGTCGGGAAAGGAGGAAGCCCGCCTGATTTATCTCGGCGTGTCCAGCGGGCTGGAACGCAGCGACAAACTGCGCCTGTTCATCGACATAGGCGGCGGCAGTACGGAACTGATCGTGGGCAACTCGCAGGGCTACAGCAATCTTGATTCCGTCAAGCTGGGCTGCGTGCGCCTGACCAACCTCTTTTTCGGCGACGGCAGGGAACCCGTGTCTCCCCGCGAATATGCGTCCTTGCAGGCCCATATCCGCAATGTCGCGCTGCATTCCTTCCAGCGCATTGCGGATTTCGATATCGTGGAGGCAGTCGCCAGTTCGGGAACGGCGCAGAATCTCGCGGAAATAGCCGCCGTCCGCGAGGATGCGGACGCCGCCCGCGAAGGCAGAGCTTCCAGGGCCTCCCGCCATGTCCTCAGCTATGACGCGCTGATCCGAACCGTTCGGGAGCTGTGCGCCCGCACGGCGGAGGAACGCCGCAGCATACCGGGCATCAATCCCGCCCGTGCGGACGTTCTCATTGCCGGGGCCGCCATTCTCCAGACCGTGATGGAAGAACAGGGCTTTGAAAGCGTCGTCGTGAGCAACCGCAATCTCCAGAACGGCATTCTGGTCGACTACCTCATGCGTACCTCGCCCGGAAACGAGGGAGGGCTCCCCTCGAGGGAGGAAAGCGTCCTTCAGCTTGCCCGTTTCTGCCGCTTTGAGGAAAAGCACGCCTTTCATGTGGCCCGGCTTGCCCTGGAGCTGTTCGACAGCGCAAGGGCGCAGGGCCTGAACGCCGCTGCGCCCGCTTCCCGGGAGCTGCTGTTCTATGCCGCGCTGCTCCACGATATCGGCATATTTATTTCCTTTACCAATCATAACGCGCACAGCCATTATCTCATCCGCAACACGGAGCTGCTGGGCTTTACCGATCGGGAAATAGAGTTCATGGCCGCGCTGGCCTTTTTTCATCGCAAGCGTGCTTCCAGAAAGCAGCCGATCTTCCTTCAGCTTGACGAGGAGATCAGGGACGATGTACGTCGGGTTTCTCTGTTTCTCAATCTTGCCGAGCGCATGGACAAAAGCCATCGGCAGATTGTGCGGGCCGCCCGCTTCGTGCAGACGCCGGATGGAAATCTGGAACTGCATATGCTGGTTTCCGGCGACTGCCCCATTGAAATCGAGGAAGTGGAGCGCGGCGGCAAACTGATCCGGAAGGTGTACGACATGCGCTGCGCCGTCCGTGTCTATCGGGAGCAGAGCGAGTTTGACAGGATAGGAACGTCGCAACGAACCGGAGGTATCTCCCATGTTTGAAAATGTCGCCCTGGGGCGCAGTTGCAGCGATGAGGAATATGCCGAGCTTGCCCCCCAGCTGCGTCTGAAGTTCTTTGAAGCCCAGCGCCGTTGTATGGAACGGAAAATTCCCCTGCTGATCCTTATTGCGGGCATCGACGGGTCAGGCAGAGGAGCCGTGGTCAATCTGCTTTCGGAGTGGATGGACAGCAAGTTCGTACATAATCATATTTTCTGGATGGAAAGCGACGAGGAACGCGAGCGTCCCGCAGACTGGCGTTACTGGCGGCGTCTGCCCGCGCAGGGCAGAACGGCCGTGTTCGTCGGCGGCTGGTATGCACCTTCTCTGCGTGCCTTCTGCTGCAATGAACTGGGAAAGCACGGCTTCGACGTGCAGATGCACCATTGGCGCGGGCTGGAGGCCAGTCTTGTGGATTCGGGCATGGCTCTGGCGAAAATCTGGCTTCATCTGGATAAAAAGACCCATGACCGTCGTCTGAAAAAGCGTCTGGAAAACAGGCAGGTGCATCACTTCACTCCCTACGATGCGAAAATTGCGGAAAATTACGATGGCCTGGCCGAGGCGGCGGCCAGAGCCATCACCTTGACCGACAGATCCGACGCGCCGTGGACTATTGTGGATGCGGCCGACGCAAACTACAGGAATCTTGCCGTCGCAAGGGCGGTGATCGCTGCCGTGGACAGGGGCGTCAGTGCGGCGGATGCCCGGATGCTGCGCCTGAAAATGGAAGAAAGGGAAGCGCCGGATGACAGCGCGCGCGAGGGCATCATTTCCACTCTGGACGCCATCGATCTTTCCGTCGGCGCAGATCACGCCGGATACAAGAAGGAGCTGGCGGAACTTCAGGCCGAGCTGAAGGATCTGACCTATCATGCCTATAAGGCGGGCATTTCCAGCACACTGCTTTTTGAAGGATGGGACGCGGCAGGCAAGGGCGGTTCCATACGGCGGCTCATGGCGGGCGTGGATGCGCGCATTGCCCATGTCATTCCCATCAGTGCGCCCAATGAGGAAGAACGCGCACATCATTATCTGTGGCGCTTCTGGCGGCATATCCCCCGGGCGGGCTTCGTCACGGTGTACGATCGCTCCTGGTACGGGCGCGTTCTCGTGGAGCGTGTGGAAGCTCTGACCCCGCGGGAGGACTGGAGCCGTGCCTATGCGGAAATCAATATCTTCGAGGCTCAGCTTGCCGCCGGCAACAATATCCTGTTGAAATTCTGGCTGCATATTTCCCCGGAAGAGCAGTTGCGGCGCTTTAAAGAGCGGGAGGAAATCCCGTGGAAGCAGTATAAAATCACGGACGAAGACTGGCGCAACCGGGAAAAGTGGCCCGAATATGTGCGGGCCGCCGACGAAATGTTCCTGCGTACCAGCACGGATTACGCGCCGTGGCACGTCATTGCCGCAGAAGACAAGAAGTTTGCCCGACTTTCCGTCCTGCGCACATACCGCGATGCCCTGCGCAACAGTCTGAAGCGGGCCAGAAAGGCGGGCAAGAACAAATAACCTTGCCTTTCCCGAAAAAATCCGTCAGAACCATCGCTTCGCCCCGCTTTTCCCGGGGCGAAGCGAACCCGCTGTCAGGCAGAAGCTCCGGGAACTTTTTCCGGAATCTGCCGGACAGAATACGGAACAAACGATACCCCGGCACAGAAGCGTTCCCCGCGTTCTGTTCTTGAAAAAGTTGCCGTCCGGGACACTTCCGGCCCACAGCTTTCATGTTCTGCCGGAGCTGTATGCCGCAAGTTCATTGCGGCCGATCCGGCGTCGTAAATTGGTCTCGCTTCGCTTGACTCCGGGAGCCTGCGCAAAATGAAAAGGCTCTGCGGGGAAGAAGCTCCGTGCCGTATGTATTCCGCGCGGGGTATTTCTGAGAAGTTGTTCTCCGGATCTGTCGCATCCCCGCCGCGCCGCAATTCCGCGCCCGGGCTTGCGTGATTCCGCACATAAAATTCAGGGAGGTGTCATACTCATACATATTCGTCCCCGGCAAGGAACTGTAACATTCATCACCGTGTGCTTGAGAACCACGTAAAAAACAAGTCATGAAAAACACCAGCGTTTCTCTTTCCTTCATGCTGCTTGCCGTCGTCTTCTGTGTCTGCCTTATCGCTTCCAACCTTCTGGAAACAAAAATCATTCAGATAGGGACATTCACCATCACCGCAGGCTTTCTGGTTTTCCCCGTTTCCTACATCATCAACGACTGTATTGCAGAAGTATGGGGCTTTCGCAGAGCAAGACTGATCATCTGGCTCGGTTTTGCCATGAATTTCGGCATGCTGGCCCTGTTCCAGCTCGCCATTGCTCTGCCTTCCGCACCCTTCTGGGAAGGTGAGGAAGCGTTCCGCTTCGTTTTCGGTCTTGCTCCCCGCATTGCGGCGTCCAGCCTCATGGCCTTTCTGGTCGGCTCTTTCCTCAATGCCTATGTCATGAGCCGGATGAAGGTGGCCAGCGCGGGGCGTAATTTCTCCGCCCGGGCCGTGCTTTCCACGCTGATAGGTGAAAGTGCGGACTCCCTGATCTTCTTCCCGCTCGCCTTCGGCGGTCTCATGCCCGTGCAGGAGCTTGCAAAGCTGATGCTTATTCAGGTAGTGGCCAAGACAAGCTATGAAATCATTGTGCTTCCTCTGACCATCCGGGTGGTGGCGGCCCTTAAGAAAAACGAGGGAAGCGATGTGTACGATGAGGATATTTCCTACAATATCCTGAAAATAAAGGAAATATAGCATGACACCCGAAATGGACGCAGGGGCCGCTGCCCACAGTGCGGAAGGGTCCGGGGCTTCCCGTGCCGATGAGGGGCTGAGTCTTCTTGGAAGACGCACGGAATATCGCAGCGATTACGCCCCGGAAGTGCTGGAGACCTTCAGCAACAAACATCCCGACAACGATTACTGGGTTCGTTTCAACTGCCCGGAATTCACCAGTCTCTGCCCGATTACCGGACAGCCGGATTTTGCGGAAATACGCATAAGCTACCTGCCTGACAAAAAGATGGTGGAGAGCAAGAGCCTGAAACTTTATCTTTTCAGCTTCCGCAATCACGGAGATTTTCATGAGGATTGCGTGAACGCGATCATGAAGGATCTCATTCGCCTCATGGACCCAAAATACATAGAGGTAACGGGGATTTTCACGCCCAGAGGCGGGATCTCCATCTGGCCTTACGCCAATTACGGCCGCCCCGGCACACAGTATGAGGAACTCGCCCGCTACCGCATGCGCCAGCATGATCTGTAGCGGAACTTCCCGCGTCGTCCGCATTGCTCCGGAAAGGGCGGATTCGGGCATTCCCCCTCCGCTCTGCCGGAAAATACATATGCTTCCCCTGATCCGCCCCGTTTTTCGGGGCGGAGTTTTAACAGCCTTTGCTTGGAACGTTCCGAAAGATATGCCCGGGGCTTTTCGTTCCTGAGATACGCTACGGAATCGAGCAGGGAGAGACTACGTTGCGCTGCGGGAGCAATTATAATTCATTTACGATGTGAGACCTGTGAGCCGGAATACAGAGCCCTGCCGGCAGATGGTTTCAAATGCAAAATGTTCCTAACGGATACCAGGAATATACGGAAAACGTGTTCAGGTAGCCGTCGTATAATACGGGAACTGTGCAGTACTGGGCTCTTGTTCCGGAACAGCCTCATTATTTTGTGAAATAAATTACATTATGGTTCTTTTTCCGCGTTCCCGGCTCATGCAGATCAGGGCTCCATACTCCGACAAATCCTGTTCAGAGGCCGTGTTTCGCAAAAAATTATACAGGTG
>LBJMC04202__coassemble_418_pt1 | contig 32146 bp, 26 predicted proteins | sample LBJMC04202__metabat2_low_PE_018 | metagenome-assembled genome bin LBJMC04202 | reverse complement strand
TGCAGGGAAGGAAAAATCTCCCCAAAGTTTGCCGGGGATATTCGTTGGGTTTCAATGAACTTGACGGCTATTTCCTTACTGACCTGCAAGGCTTCCTTTTCCATTCTGTCCATGTGTCAGGCTCCTTCCCGACCTGTCACGGCAGGATCGGAAATATTGAAAAACCCGCCGGGGGGAATGGCCCCGGCCACCATGGCAGGGAACCGGGCGGGTTAAAGAGAAAGGAACGGTGCCCCTCCCTCTTTGTTTTTAAAAGAGTTCCTTCAGCAGATCTTCCCTGCGTTGAAGGGCAGGCTTGGGGCCGTCCTTGGGAACGACCGTCGTGCCGGGATCCGGAGCTGTTCCGGCCATGAAGGGCAGAGAAATTCCCTCCACATTGAAGGTCACGATCCCAGGCGGCATGCTGAAGTCGTCGGGAGGATAGGATTCCAGAGCCTTTTTGGCATATTGGACATAGACCGGTAAGGCTGCTCCCGTCCCGGTTTCACCTCTTCCCATAGGTTGAACCTGATCGTAGCCGATATAGGTTCCCGTCACCAGATGCGGAGTGACGGCAAGAAACCAGGCGTCGGTTTCGCCGTTTGTGGTTCCTGTTTTTGCGCCGAGAGGACGTTTGAGAACATTCGCCCTGCTTGCCGTCCCGTACTGTACCACGCCCTTGAGCAGACAAGCCATGATATAGGCGTTCTGGGGGGATATGACCTGAACGGATTCCGGGGGATTTTCATAAATAGTGTTCCCCCAGGAGCCCTGAATACTCTGGATCAGACGGGGTTTGACCAGCTTTCCGCCGTTGGCGAAGGCCGTATATGCGCGCGTCATGGCCAGGGGCGTGACTTCGCCGGCTCCGAGACTGAGCGCAAGCACAGGAGGGAGAGTATCCGGCAGACCAAGGGCATGGGCGCGATCCAGCATTGCCTGAACTCCGATGCTCTGTGCCACGCGTATGGAACACAGATTGCGCGATCTGGCCAGGGCTCTGTTAAGGCGCATGGGGCCTTCAAAATTTCCTTCAAAGTTGCGCGGACGCCAGGGCTCATTGCTCAGTTCATTAATGAGCAGAATGGGAGCGTCCAGAACAATTGAACCTGCGGTGAAGCCGTGATCCAGTGCGGCGGAATACAGAATGGGTTTGAAAGAGGAGCCGGGCTGTCTCATGGCCTGCGTGGCCCGGTTGAACTGACTGCCTTCATAGCCGAAGGAGTATCCGCCAACCATGGCGACAATGTCGCCGCTTTCCGGCTCTATGGAAATAAGAGCCCCCTGAATGTCGGGATACTGCTGGAGTTTAAGCGGAATGGCTGTATCCGGAGTGACATTTACCAGCGAAAAGGCTTCCTTGCCTTTGGCGGGAGCAGGGGCCGACAGGGAAACCCAGACGACATCTCCGGGTTCCAGAACCTTGCGCGCGTCACTGACGACTACCGCAGACAGATTTCCCGCCACCCGTTTGTTGGGCTTGCGTGCCCAGCCCATATCGCGCAGCGAAATTGTTCCTTTATATCCGGAACCGAGGGAGAGTTCGGCGCTTTTCTGGGTTACGCTGCTTACCAGAGCCTTGACCCAGCCGTTATCCTCCAGTTTTTCAGGAGAAAATTCCTGCTCGGCAAGAAATTCTTCAAACTGAGGGGGCGTAAGCTTTTCAATGGGACCGAGCCATCCGTGTCTTTTGGTGGCGTCTTCCAGCCCCTGACGCAGAGCCTCGTCTGCGGCGAGCTGCTGAACAGGCTCCATGCTGGTATGAACGGTGAGACCCATTTCATAGACTACGTCCTCGCCGTACATGCCGAAATCAAAACCATAACGTCGGGAATTTTCCTCGTTGAAAAGTTCGATGAGTTCCCGCCGCACTTCCTCAAGATACCAGCCTCCCTCACGTCCCATGCCGGCGGGCATGCTTTTGTATTCTAGCTGTTCGTAGATGGCCTGGTCATACTGGCCGTCGTCAATCCAGCCGAGATCCCGCATGCGCCGTAAAACCTGCTTTTGGCGTGCCTGTGCCGCTTCAGGATGGCGATAGGGATTATATGTGGATGGGGCCTGAGGCAGGGCGGCCAGAAGTGCAGATTCGGCGAGCGTCAGATCCTTGGCATGTTTGGCAAAATAGGTGCGGGCCGCAGCTTCGACACCATAGGAGTTATTACCCAGAAAAATCTGATTGAGATAGAGTGTGAGTATTTCATCCTTGCTCAACTGTTGTTCCAGTCTGTAGGCAAGAATAATTTCCTTGATTTTGCGCTCATAACTCTTTTCCGGGGTAAGCATGAGACGCTTCACCACCTGCTGGGTGATGGTACTGCCTCCGCTTGTCTTTTCTCCAGATTTGATATTGGTGATCATGGCGCGGATTATGGCTTTAAAATCCACGCCGGGATGCTTATAGAATTCGTCGTCTTCAATGGCCAGAAAAGCCTTGGGCACCCAGGGGGACATTTCCTCCTGAGTCACGAGGAAACGACGTTCCCTGTAAAACTGGCCGATCAGACTGCCGTCTCTGGCAAGTACGTTGGTGACAAGGGGCGGGCGATAGTCCGCGATTTTACTGAAGCTCGGCAGGTCGCTGCTTGCCCAGAGGTACACGCCGCCGGCAACGCCGCAGCCGAGCAGGCAGCAGGTGAAACCGGACACGAGAAGAAAACGCAGAATGCGTCTTTTCCTGCGCGGACGGGGAGCTTTGGGAGAAGGTGCCTGACTGTCCTCGGAGGAGGGGGAAGAAGCATGTTCCTCAGTCGGCAGATCCAGTGAGAGTCTGTCGAGCGGATCGGTATGTTTTTCCTTGTCTTGCATGGCGTATCTGGTGCCAAAGGCCGTTTATGCTCCTCAGGAGCTTTTTTGCGAATGAAGCCATTCTGCCCGCATATTGCCTGAACTTTCGAGATGCGGGACTGCCGCGAACTTCTTTAAATTCCGGTTACGCCTTTTTCCTGAATGGTGGAATCGTCATGATATATCGTATTCCATTTCCATCGGGAAATCGGACTGTACCTATCCCGGACAAAGGGGCAAGATGCGCGCCTGAACGCAGAGAAAAGACGGTTCAGATCAGTTTTTCAGCAGGCGGGCAAGAATTTCGTTGACCACAGCAGGATTAGCCTTACCGCGCATCTCACGCATCACCTGACCGACAAAAAAGCTGATGAGCTTTGTTTTGCCGCCCCTGTAGGCCTCCACTTCCGAAGGATTGGCTTCGATCACTTTCCTGACCGCCTCTTCAATGGCGCCGCTGTCCGATACCTGAGCGAGTCCCTGTTCTTTTACATAGGCTTCGGGCATGACACTGCCCTGCATGATAACCGGGAAGATATCTGCACCTATTTTTGCACTGATCAGGCCGGAATCTATGATCTTTGCCAGTTCGGCCAGAGCTTCGGCGGAGAGTTTCAGATGCGCGCTGTCCAGACCCTGTTCGTTGATTTGCCGGAGCAGCGGACCAAGCATGAGATTTGCTATCTTGCGCGCCTCCGGATACAGGCGGGCGGCGTCTTCAAACAGTTTTGCCAGATGGGGATCGGCCGAAAGCAGCGCGGCATCGGTTTCGGGCAGTTTCCATTCTTCCATGAAGCGGGCAAGACGGGCCTGAGGCAACTCGGGCTGAGTCTCCGTCCAGAGGGCAAGTTCCTCTTCGCTTATGACGACGGGCACAAGATCGGGATCGGGAAAATAACGATAATCCTGCGCATCTTCCTTGCCGCGCATGGCAAGGGTGATATTGCGGGCGGCATCATAGAGGCGTGTTTCCTGAGTCACCTTTTCGCCGTCTTCCAGAAGATCGCTCTGGCGGGAAATTTCATATTCGATGGCCTTCTGGACATGGCGGAATGAATTGAGGTTCTTCAGTTCGGTGCGCGTTCCCAGCGTCGTGCAGCCCCGGGGGCGAATCGAGACATTGGCGTCGCAGCGGAAACTGCCTTCTTCCATATTGCCGTTGCTGATGCCGAGGCTCACAACCATGGCATGAAGGGCTTTGAGGTAGGCAACGGCTTCCTCCGGGCTGGACAGATCAGGTTCGCTGACGATTTCAATCAGCGGCGTTCCCGCTCTGTTAAGATCGACGAGACTGATCTTTTCTCCCTGAGGATGGATATTCTTTCCCGCATCGTCTTCCATATGGATGCGGGTGATGCCTATGCGCTTGTTCCTGCCGTTTACGGAGATGTCCAGCCATCCGTGTTCGCACAAGGGCTCCTCAAACTGAGAAATCTGATAATCCTTGGGCATATCGGGATAAAAGTAATTCTTGCGGGCAAACCGGGAGTGTCGATTGATATTTGCATTGACGGCCAGAGCCATGCGGGAGGCAAATTCAACAGCCTTCCGATTCAGCGAGGGAAGAACTCCGGGCATACCGGCACAGATTTCGCAAACGTTGGTATTGGGTGCGTCGCCGAAAGAGTTCGGACAGGAACAGAACAGTTTGCTTTCCGTGGCGAGATGGACATGAACTTCAAGCCCGATAACGGCTTCGTAATCCGACATTGAACACTCCCGAAATGCGGCGGGCACACGAGGCCTGCCTTAAATTGCTGCTCGAGGCCGAGAACAGCGAGAGCAAGAAAATAGCATGATTCCCCGCAAGGCTCAAGCCATGGGGTACATGCCTGTAAGAGCAGATGGTTGCCGATTATTTCTGCTGTCCGTCAGGGGCTGCCTCTGGCGGCGCATAGCTGCCCGGCCCCGGAAGTATGAATCCTCTCTGGCCGAGGCGTCGCAGATACCAGCGGGGATCGCGTACAAGCAGAGGCATTTTGTCTGTCTCTCCCCGAATGAGCAGGTCGTCTCCCGGTTCGACAGGCAGATGTTCCTGCCCGTCTATGGTGACGAAAACCTGATCGACGCTCTGTACGGATTTGAGGCGTATGCAGGCGGATGAGGGCAGAACCAGGGGGGGGAATGCTCCGGCAAAGGGGCAGACCGGAGTTATCATGGTGGTATTCAGGGAAGGAAACATCAGCGGTCCGCCCGCGGACGCGGCATAGGCTGTGGAGCCGAGCGCCGTTGAGATGATGATGCCGTCGCAACGCAGACGGCTCATGAAGATATCGTCCACAAAAAGATCCAGAGTGACGGCACGGGCGACGTTCCCCCGTGCGAATACCACATCGTTGATTGCCCAGCCGCTGCCGCCTTCTTCTCCATGTCCGCGAACCAGAGCCCAGTGCAGAACACTGTGCCCCTGAACGGAAAAATCTCCGTCCAGCAGAGCCTGAAGATGAGGTTCCCAGTCGCGGGAGGAAATTTCCGTCAGAAATCCGACTTTTCCGAAGTTTATCCCCAGCAGGGGAATGGCTCGGGGCTGAAGTGCCCGGCCTATGCCGAGCATGGTTCCGTCTCCACCCAAAACAAGAGCGGCGTCCATATCGTTTGCCAGAGCTTTCTCAAAGGGGGGGAGTCCGGAAAGTTGAGGATCGGACGGCGCGGCAGAATTGACGACTCGGGAAGAAATCCCCCGTTTCTCCAGCCAATCGGCTATTTCGCCTGCTTCACGCATGGCGTCCGTGTTGTGGGCCTTTACCACGATAAGGAGGGAACGGGGTATAAATTTCATGGTTGAGTATATAAACTATATCCGCCATCAGGGCAACAGGATCACGCATAATTTGCTTGCGGTGTTTGCGGAAAAGCCGCAAACGGCAATATTGCAAGGAAACTTGCTTTGGGCTATCTGATTCAGAATAATCTGATCCGGGTTAGTCTGGAGACAAAAGAACCGGCTTGGGCGAAAAGGCGAAAGCTTTGCGACGCGGTAAAAAGTCCGGAGCGATTATGGAGGTTCCTTGAGCGCAACATTGAATATGATTCGTGAACACGCGGAAGAAGGGGCAAAATTACGTCTGGCATTTTTTGAAAACAATGCGGGGCCTATTGATGAACTTGCCCTGGCTCTTGCCCGCTGCCTTGCCGACGGCGGAAAAATTCTGATTTGCGGTAACGGCGGCAGTGCTGCGGATGCGCAGCATATGAGCGGCGAACTGCTCGGGCGTTTTGTCATGGAACGGCCTTCCCTTCCGGCTGTGGCTCTTTCTGTGGATACGTCCACGCTGACCGCCGTGGGGAACGATTATGGTTTTGACGATGTTTTTGCCCGTCAGGTGAACGGCCTTGGGCGCGCGGGGGATGCTCTGGTGGTATTTTCAACTTCCGGAAGAAGCCCGAATATTATTCGCGCGCTCGAAGCGGCTCGGAATCTCGGTCTCCTGACGGTGGGGCTGACCGGCAAGGGAGGAGGTCTGATGCCTCCGCTGTGCGATTTTATGCTGGACGTTCCTTCGACGAAAACTCCTCTGATTCAGGAGATTCATGAGGCCTGCCTGCATCTTGTCTGTGGGCTGGTCGATCATTATCTTTTTACGGAACCGGGCGCATTGCGCGCCGCGTCCCTGTGATGCCACGGAGAGAGCCATGCCTATTTTTGAATACCATTGCAAAAGCTGCATGAGAGAATTTGAAGAAGTTGTCTTTGACGACGCGCTTCCTCCCTGTCCGTATTGTCATTCTTCAAATACGGAGAAAATGATTTCGCGTCCCTGCCGCTGCTGTGCGACGGGAAGTTCTTCCGAAGGAGTTCCTCCTTCCTCCGGAGGAGGCTGCGCGGGCTGTTCGGGCGGTTCCTGTGCCTCGTGCGGACATTAATTTCCGAAGAAAAACCGATCGCGCGCACACGGTGTATATCGCGGGCGCGCGCTTACTTTTTAAAGATCCGACCATCCATCTGCGGTCGGCGGAAACGGCATGAAAAAAATTGTAATTGCAACCAGAGGCAGCGCGCTCGCGTTATGGCAGGCCAACCACATAAAAGCCCTGTTGCTGGAACGGTATCCGGACTTGCATGTTGAACTTCTGATCTTGAAGACCCGTGGAGACGTCATCCTTGACGTGCCGCTTGCCAAGGTCGGAGGGAAGGGCGTGTTCGTCAAGGAAATCGAAGATGCCCTGCTTTGCGGACGCGCCGATTTGGCCGTACACAGCATGAAGGATGTTCCCATGGTTCTGCCGGAAGGGCTGATCCTGGGAGCTGTTCCCCAGCGGGAAGTCAAAGGGGATCTGTTCCTCTCCGAACGTTATGATGATCTTGCGGCTCTTCCGCCCGGGGCGACTCTGGGAACCAGCAGCCTGCGCCGTCAGGCTCAGGTTCTGGCCATGCGGCCGGATATCAACGTCACCATGCTGCGCGGCAATGTGGAAACCCGACTGCGCAAGATGCGTGAAGGGCAGTATGACGCCATTATTCTTGCCTGCGCGGGGGTAAAGAGGCTGGGACTTTCCGCATCCAGGGAAGCAGCCTTGACCGCACCGGATTTTTTACCTGCCGTAGGGCAGGGGGCTCTCGGTGTGGAAATGCGTGCCGACAGGGAAGACTTGCGCGAGTTGACGGCCTTTCTTGAGCATATGCCGACCCGGATTTGCGTAGAGGCCGAACGCGGTTTTCTTGCCGGGCTGGATGGCGGCTGTCAGGTTCCTATTGCCGCCGATGCGCAGTTGAAGGACGGGAAGCTTTCGCTTGAAGGACTGGTGGCGGAGCCGGACGGCAGCGTGATACTGCGTCGGACTCTTCAGAGGCATATCGACGGCAACAGCGAACATGCCGTCGCTCAGGCTGAAGAAATGGGGAAAAAACTTGCGGATGAATTGCTGGAAGCTGGAGCCGGGGCAATCCTTGAGCGTCTGTATGCTGAAGAAGGGGAGGTTCGCTCATGAGCGGAAGGCGTCTTTCGCGCCTGTCGGCGGAAAGTCTTCGGCCCTGCTGGCCGGAAGAACGTATTCCCTGGGCGGACAGTGATGCCATTCCCCGCGGGGGAAGACTTCGTCCGGCGCAACCCAGAGCCTTGCAGGCTCTGGAACTGGCCATGAAGATCAAGCTCGCGGGATACAATGTATATCTTGCGGGAGAGGCTGATCTCGGTCGGACATACATGCTGCGGGATTTTCTTTCACCTCGGGCCCGCAGGGAGCAGACACCGCCGGATCTGGTGTATGTCAATAATTTTGAGGATGAAGATCGTCCTCTGCTGCTGCGTCTTCCTGCCGGACAGGGAAAGCAGCTCAGGTCTGCAATGTCGCGCGCGCTTCAGACCGTCCGAAAGGAACTCCCGCGCCGTTTTGAAGCCGACGCCTATGTGAAGAAACGTGGGGAACTCCTCGACAGCTTTCAGAGTTCCCGCTCCCGTCTGCTCAAGGAAATGGACAATATGGCGGGGGGGCAGGGCTTCAATCTTGATGTGGATGATCAGGGAAGTCTGACCTTGTATCCTCTGGTCGAGGGCAAACGCCTCAGCGAGGAGGAATTCGACAGACTGGATCGTCCTCTGCGTCAGAAACTGAAACGGAAGGGCGACGTACTGCTGCAGACCATGACCGGACTGGTGCGGAAACTTTCGCAGGTGGAACGTGATTTCCGCTTCCATGAACGGGATCTGGAACGGGAGGTTGTGGAAAGCGTTCTTGCAAGGATTTTTGATCCTGTGGCGGAACGCGCCTGCCGTAATGCTTCCGGAACAAAGGGGGAGGAAGAGCAGAGGGACGAAAAGGATATCGCTGCCCTGCGCGCTTTTTTTGAAAAGGTTCGGAGTAATATTATCGAAAATGTGGATCTGTTTCTGCCCCATGAGGGGCAGAGCGGTCTGTCGGCGGTCGATTCCCCGGCTGCCCCCTCTTCCGAACCGGATCTCGGACGCTATGACATCAATCTTTTTGTAGACAACAGCGATACCAGAGGCGCCCCGCTTATTATCGATGAACATCCCACGTTCACCAATCTGCTTGGTTGCGTGGAACGGGAATCGGAAATGGGCGCGCTGGTAACGGATTTTACACTGATAAAGGCTGGTTCGCTGCACCGGGCCAACGGCGGTTATCTTGTGCTGCATATTGCCGACGTGCTTCAGCATCAGGGCGCATGGGAAGGGCTTGTCCGTGCGCTGCGCTCGGGAATGGCCCGAATTGAGGATGCGGGAGATATGCCGGAAGGGGCGAGAACCAAGGGCATAGAGCCTGAACCTCTTCCGCTTGATCTTAAAGTTGTTCTGGTCGGGCCTGACGACCTGTATGAAACGCTTCTGAATAATGACGATCGTTTTGCCAAGCTTTTTAAGATCAAGGCGCAGATGACGGGAGAAACCCGTCGGGCCGCAGCAGAGGTACGGACATGGCTCCGGGGGCTGACACGGATTATTGACGAAGCTTCTCTGCTGCCCTTCGGGAGGGATGCTCTTGCCGGTCTGGTGGACTACGCCTCGCTGTTGTGTGAAGATCAGCGCAAGATTTCCCTCAAATTTCCTCTGCTGCGCGAGGTCATGATCGAAGCCTCTGCTCTTGCTTCCATGAAAGGAGCTTTGCGGGTTGACCGTGTCTGCCTTTCGGAGGCTCTGAAGGGACGCCTCTATCGGGTGAATCTGACGGAAGAACTCTTCATGGAGGAGTATGATCGGGATCTGATTAAAATTCGCACAGAAGGCTCTGAGGTCGGACGGGTCAACGGACTTTCCGTCACCTGGAACGGAGATTTCGAGTTTGGCCTGCCCCACCAGATTTCCTGTACTGTGGGGGTAGGGCATGGCGGCGTCATCGACCTTGAGCGGGAGGCGGAGCTTGGCGGTCCGATTCACACCAAGGCCATGATGATTCTTAAAAGCTACCTTCTGGATCAGTTTGCACACAACAAACCGCTGGTGCTGGCCGGAAGCCTCTATTTCGCGCAGAGTTATACGGAGATAGAAGGAGATTCCGCGTCGGGAGCGGAGCTTGTCGCGCTGCTTTCCGCCATTTCCGGCGTGCCTGTGAAACATTCTCTGGCCTTTACCGGGGCGGTGAACCATTCCGGCGATATTCTTGCCGTGGGAGGCGTCAACCGCAAGATTGAAGGATTTTTCGCACTTTGCGCACGCCGTGGATTGAGCGGCGAGCAGGGAGTGATCATTCCCCGGGACAACGTGGAGCATCTCATGCTTGAAGAGCGTGTCGTTGAGGCCGTGCGTGAGGGAAAGTTTTCCATCTATGCCGTTTCCCATATCAGCGAGGCTCTGGAGCTTCTGACCGGCATGAGTGTGGGACGCCGTCGCAAAGATGGGGCCTTTACCAGAGGAAGCCTGTTCCGTCTGGTGGACGAGCGGCTGCATGAACTGGGCTGGCAGGCGGAGAACGCCTTCAAGAAACGCCGCCGCAGCACCTGACATACATGAAGCAGTGTTATATCAGGCACGGACGCAAGCTTCGGGGCAGGCCACCGACATCGGGCCCGGGTCTGTCTCTCTTAGCAGGGCTGCCGTCAGGAGTCGGAAGGAGCCTCCCCTACAGGGCTGTCCAAGTGATCAGTGTCTCCGGGGAAGGGGCTTTCCCTCCACACGGATGAACATGACTGTCATCCGGGACGCTGTGTCCGCCCTGCGTTTCGGGGCGCGAAGTCCGGGCTGCCTACAGTTTTCAGAGCGCAGGTTCATACTCGCGTATTCCGGCGAGCAGCGTTTATTCCTGCGCATCTGTCTATGCTGTTGCTTGTTCGTCGCCTGCGCTCTCCTGCGGACTGCGGGGATAAACCCTGCGGGCCGCCCGTCGTGTGGCTGCTCCGGCCGTTGCAGCCCCGCTTCTCCGGACTGCGGGATTTTTTCAAAATGAAAAGGCTCCAGCCGGAAAGCGATGCGGCTTGACATCATACCAAATTCATGAAATTTAAATTCAGATATGCGCTCGTAGCTCAGTTGGATAGAGCGACAGCCTCCTAAGCTGTAGGCCCCGTGTTCGATTCACGGCGGGCGCACCACAAGACATCGAGAGATTGCACAATATTTTGTGTAATCTCTTTTTTTATTTCTCGGAGAGAAGAGCAGGTGCGGACAGCAGAAAAAGTAAGGAAGAGTATTTCATTATTTCAAATTATGATATGCATAATAATATCGATATTATATAATATATAATGTGACATGATTTGAAATTATATTGATTGGTATGCATATATTTTGATGAATAAAATATAAAATAACGTTATTATTTACATGTATGTAATAATATATGATGACATAAAATATAATAAAATAATTTTTTAATGATATGTATATTCTGTGTATATCATGCATTTATATAATTCATGGAGTATAATTCTACGTATTTTTCATAGATAAGATCAGAAATGCTGTATCATATCTTGATTTAATGTTATTTTTTATTAATAGATAGATAAATGAAATCTGGCATTCTTCTGGGGGAGATCATGCAGAAAAAAGATGCTGACGTTCTGCAATCATTCAGGCCGTGGAAGCTGGTATATGCTCTGCTTTTGTTCTCAAGTCTTGCCGGCTGCGGTTTGCGCAGCATACCATATGAGGAACCCCTGCATGTACGGCGTATGGGAAATCTGCAAATGGCTCTGCCCGAAGATCTGGAGCCGCAGGCACGGTTTTCGGCCTATGCCTGGGCTATGGAACACGGCAAACTTGTCGTCATGGAACAGCCCTGCCGCAATCCAGAGAAAGCCGAGGAAGAATTTGATGTTGTCTGGGAAGCTCTGCATACTGAACACAGTTCATGGCCGGCAGAGGAAAGCCGTACCTGGGTGGGAGACGCCTCTCATATTTTCGGTACCCCCGCCCGTTTCGGCTTCTGTCGGTACGACAGAAACAATAATTCTCCTGTTCTTGACAAGGTGCATGCGCTGGTATTGAAGGACGGCTTTTTCCTTCATCTCATCATGCTTGTCAAAAGCGTTGCCTATGACGAAAACATTCCCCTGAGTGGCTCCCTGCAGGAGAAGGATTTTTTGCCGAAACCCTCGGCGCCGGTGAGGGCGGCCCTGCAGGATATGGCGGATTTTGTGCAGCTCTGGCGGCCTGCTTCCGTCCGCAGCGGAGGAAATTATTTCCGGACGCTGAATGGTACGGTGGATGAAAGCTCCCGTCCTGTGGACAAATGGCAGGAAGGCTGCTTCAAATTTATCCGTCCGGAAGACAGGCTGGAGCTTTCCCTTGAGTATCGTCTCAGTTCCTGGCCCAGTCGAGGCGGCTGGGCAGAGAGGAGATATCTTAATCCTTCTCCCATAAATGATGGAAATCCCTGGCTGGACGGCCGTGTGTTCGGGGCTTTTCTCTGGGTACTGATGAATCCCATTGAGATGGTGCATGATATCGCCACCAACAGCGATTCTTCCGTAGCGAGAAAGGGACTGCGTGAAGTCAACGGTCTGCCCGGAGCAGAAACGGTGTATTACAAGAGATACACTGATTCAAAGGGCAACAGGATGTGCTTCATCAGCGCATGGTGGTGTCACTACGGCAATGAACGTGACGTGCGTCTGCCTGCGATGCAGCTCCATCTGAAATGTGACACAAGTGATCCCGAGCGCGTCATGGGACTTTGGGACGCCGTACTGGAAACTCTGCGTCCTGCCTCTCCGGATGTACGTCCTGATCCGGCGGAGGGATTTTCTGGAGATGAAGAAGGCAGGAGTCCCGAAATATATGTGAATCCCCTGAATGTACAGAACGAGACCTCCTGTGTACAGGATGCCTGGGATGCGCTCTGAAGCTCCGCCTGCCATCCTCCTTCGGCAGGTCAGACAGAACGTGCTGAAAAGTCCGGAGCGCGATATTTCTGAAGTGTGAAGCAGTGTGGCCCTGCCGGCTGGTCAAGGGCGCACGTTATGAGGGGTATAGCGTGTGGCCTGACTCTGTCAGAAAGGAAGTGACAAGTTCCGTCATGATGCGGGGAGCGTCGGGATCGCCCGGGCGGAACCATTTGATGCGTTCGTCGGCCCGGAACCAGGTCCACTGGCGTTTGGCATAGGCCCTGGTGTTTTTCCGCCAGAGTTCCAGAGTTTCCGTAAGGTCGCGGTTTCCGGCAAGATACTCGCCCAGTTCGCGGCAGCCTATGCCGGACCAGCCGGGAAGAGATAGATCCGGATTTTTTTTCATCGCCGCTCGGGCTTCATCCAGAGCGCCCGTTTCCAGCATCGTATCAATACGGCGGTTCAGGAAGGGGGTGAGTTCCGGCAGCGGCAGTCCCATGCCCAGACGCAGCACGTCTGTTTCAGGGGGGGGAGGCGTGGCGTGTTCGTGCCACCAGGTGAAAGTTTTACCTGTGCTTTCCCACACTTCAAGCGCGCGTATGATGCGTTGACGGTCGTGAGGGTGAATGCGCGAGGCGTAATCCGGGTCGATAGCATGTAATTTGACATGCAGAGCTTCCGGACCTTCCGTCTGGCATTGAAGTGTCAGACGTGCGCTGACGGATGCGTCTGTTGTGGGGATATCGGCCATGCCGTCCAGCAACGCTTTCAGGTACAGGCCGGTTCCGCCTACCAGAAGAGGAATCTGTCCTTGAGATCTGACGTCGGATATGGCGGCGCGGGCCTTGTCCATCCACTGCCCGGCGGAAATTTTCTGTCCGACGGGCAGCCAGCCGTAAAGAAGATGAGGACACTGAGCCTGTTCTTCCTGCGTCGGCTGTGCGGTGATGATGGGAAAATCCTCATAGACCTGTCTGGAGTCGGCATTGATAATGCAGACCTGAAGATCAGCCCGGGCAAGACAACGGGCTATATGCAGAGCAGCGCCGCTCTTGCCCGAACCTGTCGGGCCGACCAGACAGATAATACGGGGACTCGGGAAAGAAATGCGATTCATGGCCTGGAAAAAAGGTCAGACTTCGGGAGGGAATCTTCCTCACTCATTTCCGGCTCGGGAAGCGGGGCTGCCGGAGCGCCGGGCAGGGGAACAAAGGGCCATGTTGCCGGATGACCGTACACTCTGCGCAGTCTGACGAGTACGGGAGGAGGAACCAGATCTCCCACGTTGCCGCCCAGACTTGCCACGGCCTTGATATTGGTTGAGCTTATATACATCCAGCGAAAGTCGCTCATGAGAAAGACCGTCTGAATGTCACTGCGCAGCTTGCGATTCATCAGAGCCATCTGAAATTCATAGTCGAAATCGGAAAGAGCCCGCAGTCCCCTCAGAATGGCCGTCGCGCCGCGTTTTTTTGCGTAGTCCACCAGAAGACCGGAAAAAGCTTCGACTTCGACTCCGGCAACTCCGGCAAAACATTCCCGTGCCATGTCCACCCGTTCATCCAGCGAAAAAAGGGGAGATTTCAGATTGTCCCGCGCAACGGCGACAATGACCGTATCGAAAATCTCCGCGCCGCGCCGGATGATGCCCGCATGTCCGTTGGTAAGCGGGTCAAATGTACCGGGATAAATGGCAATGCGTTGTTTAGTCATGATATGCGGTCCACACAATGACGCGCGTCTGGCCATAAAGGGTATCGTTGACGACTTCCAGCCCGGGCTGTTTTTCCGCATTGAGGCGCAGAGTCTTTTCCACTTCCGCTATAAGAAAGCCGTCTTCATCGAGCCAGTTTCGGCGTATGATGTTTCTGAGGGTTGGGGCAAACAGCGACTCGCCGTAGGGCGGGTCGATAAAGATCACCTGAAAAGGAGAAGAGGGCGTGCGGGCCGTAATTTTAAGAACATCGTCCACAAGGATACGGCAGCGATCTTCCACGCCGAGCGTTGCGGCGTTTTTGGAAAGGCAGGCTGCCGCTCCGGAATCCTTTTCAACCAGCACCGCTTCAGTCGCACCGCGGCTGAGGGCTTCAAAAGCCAGAGAGCCGCTTCCTGCGAAAAGATCCAGCACACGACATTCCCCCCACACAACGCCTCTGGATTCCAGGCGTGAGAAAAGGGATTCGCGGACGCGTCCCATGGCCGGACGATATCCCGGCCCGCTGACAGTTTTCAGCACACGCCCTTTATGGGCTCCCGCGATGATGCGCATATGACCTCCTGCTCGCTGTATCGGGCGCGAGCATACGCAAGGAAAAGGCGTTGCGCAAGCACGGGGGAGCTTCGGTCGGAAGTTCGGAACTTCAGCGTCACCTGCGGAAAAGACAGGATATGTCGCCTTACTATCCGCCGCGCCCCGCCATACCTGCCAGATCATGTTTTTTCATGATCAGGGAATCATAGCGGAGCATGTGTTGCCGCTATATCTGTGAAAGGAATACAGCCAGTTCCCGACTGATTTCGCTCAGGCGATCGCGCAGTTCGGTTTGTTCCTCCCAGGGAAGTTGCTCGGCGCGGGAGCGACGTTCGCGCAACTGAGCGAGGCGCGCATCCATGTCGGCAATGAGGAAGTCCCAGTCCACACGGGGACGGGCTTTTGCCGTATTGAAAAGTTCCACGGCAACCTTGCGCCCCGGTTCGAGGGTCATGTCTTCAAGATAATCTGGAATAAACACTTCGACATCATCGCGGGAGCTGTTCTTTTTGATGAGATCCGCCAGAGCCTCCTGCGCCTTCGGTTCCCCATGGATCAGAACGATTCGGCTGCCAGCCTTCGACATGGGAAGAATCCAGTCCAGAAGCTGGCTCTGTCCGGCATGAGCGGAAAAGCCGTTGATGGTGAAAACTTTTGCGGCGACGGCCAGATCGTCGTTGAACAGACGTATGCTTTCCGCTCCGTCCACAATTTTGCGACCGAGCGTGCCCACAGCCTGATAGCCTACAAATACGATGCTGGCGCCTTCCCTCCAGATGTTATGCTTGAGGTGATGCTTGATCCTGCCGGCATTGCACATGCCGCTGGCGGAAAGGATGATCGCGGGACCCTGCAAGACGTTGAGAGCCTGAGATTCTTCCGTGTTGAGCGTGAAATGGATGTTGTAACTGCCATCTTTTGGGGAAATTCCCTGTAGTTCCGGAGTATGGAGCGTCTGTGCATATTTTTCGAATACTTCCGTTGCCCGTATGGCAAGAGGGCTGTCCACAAATATGGGCATGTCCGCCGGGAGCTGATTACGCTCCCGTAAGAGAATGAGGCTGTACAGAAGTTCCTGCGTGCGTCCGACGGCAAAGGAGGGAATGATGACTTTTTCTCCGTGACTGTAGCTGTAGGCTATTGCCTGGGCAAGCTCTTCCAGCGTGTCGCTTTCTCCTCTGTGGTTGCGGTCGCCGTAAGTGGATTCGACAAAAAGCCAGTCCGGCGGATTCGGATGTTCCGCATCATGCAGCAGCAGCGCGCCGGGGCGGCCCAGATCGCCGGAAAAGACGAGGCGGGTCGTCTGCCCTCCTTCCGTAATTTCCAGATCAAGGAAGGCCGCGCCGAGGATGTGCCCCGCATAGCGGTAGGTGACTTTGATGCCGGGATGAGGTTCGAAAGTTTTGTCAAAGTCTACGGGGCGCAAGAGAGTAACGGCCTTGCGGGCGTCTTCCGTCGTGTAGAGAGCCTTGTCACTGTCGCGTTTCGTGCCGCGCCGCTTGTCATGGCTCTGTTTCCATTCCTGCTCCATTTCCTGAATATGGGCGCTGTCTTCCAGCATCAGAGCGGCGAGATCCAGCGTCGGATGCGTGCAGTAGATGTTTCCCTTGAAACCCTCGGCAGCCAGAAGCGGGAGGAGGCCTGAATGATCGATATGGGCATGGGTGAGCAGGATGAAATCCATTTCCCGGGGGCGATACAGTCCGCTCTGCCTGTTACGTTCCTCAATGGCAGGGTTGCCCTGGTGCATGCCGCAATCTACGGCAAAGCGCGCACCGGCGGCCTCAATGACATGACATGAACCGGTGACAGTTCGGGCCGCGCCGAGAAATGATATTTTCATGCCGGACTCCTTTGTTTTTTCCTGATGATACGTTGAAGAAAGACGTACAGCCAGCAACGAAGTATGACAAAATCTGATAAAGCCTTGCGTCCGGAGTTTTCTGTCCTCTGCTTTGTGTTTTTTTGCGCTATGTTAAGAAATGCCGTCAAAAGACTGTACAAGTCAAGTCGTATTTCTCCTCTTGCCTCGGAATGACGTATTGTGCTTTAATTTCTTCATATTCATATCGGCAGGAGGCTCCATGTCCGGTTCTTCTCAGCAGTATGTCATTGATGCCCTGTCCGCCCAGGAATCCTGGCGTCTTTTCCGTATCATGGCGGAAATGGTCGAAGGCATTGACACGCTTTCCTCCCTTCCTCCCTGCGTATCCATATTCGGATCGGCCCGTGCCCGGGCGGATGATCCTCTGTACTGTCAGACGGAAGATATTGCCCGGGGGCTGGTGGAGGCCGGGTATGGCGTCATCACCGGCGGCGGGCCAGGTCTTATGGAGGCGGGGAATAAAGGTGCGACGGAGGCCGGCGGGCCGTCCGTAGGGCTGCATATTCAACTGCCCATGGAGCAGGCCGCCAATCAGTATCTGCTGACGCGCTGCAATTTCAACTACTTTTTTGTCCGCAAGCTCATGTTCGTCAAATATGCCGTGGCGTATGTGGTCATGCCGGGAGGCACGGGCACCCTTGACGAACTGTTTGAAGCTTTTGTTCTTGTCCAGACGCACCGGATCAAGCCTTTTCCCATTATTCTTTATAAACGTGATTTCTGGGCCGGTCTGCTGGACTGGATGCGGGATCGCATGGTGGAACATGGTTTTCTGCGGGAAGAGGAGCTGGAGCTGTTGACGCTTTGCGACGAACCTGACGAAGTTGTACAGACCATCAGAAAATACACCATCGTATGATGTCCGCAGAGCTGTCATCATCTCCAGATGAACGCTTTCGGGATCTTGCGCCGTGGGGGCCGGTGCCTTCGCCCCCTCCGGGGTGGACCTGGAAGAGCCTCATGCTCAAAGCTCTTGAGCTTGCACGGGAAGCGGCCGCGGCGGAAGAAATCCCCGTGGGGGCCATCGTTGTGGATGACGGTGGGCTGATTGTGGGACAGGGGCGCAACGAAACGGAAGCATTGCGGGATCCTTCCGCTCATGCTGAAATGCTTGCGCTGCGCAGGGCCGCACGGAATGTGGGCAATCACCGGCTTGGAAATTGTGTGCTTGTGGTGACGCTCGAACCCTGTCTTATGTGCGCCGGAGTCATTCGGGAAGCCAGAGTGCAGGGCGTGGTCTACGGTGCGCATGATGTGCGCGCCGGAGCGGTCGAGTCCCGTCTGGAAGGCCTTTCCTATGCTGACGGCCCGTCCCCCTGGCATATGGGTGGAGTGGAAAGCCGCGCCTGTGCTGAGCTGTTGCGTGATTTTTTTCGGGTCCGGAGAAGTTGAAGTATTTCGGAGACTCTGCCTTTCCTTGCCTCTATTTCAGCGCGGCGAGGCTTGTCGAATGAAGTCTGGATGACTATGCTGATGCCGTGACGGAGGGTATTCCCCATCGGGGAACGCCTGTTGTCCGCCTGCATTGAGAGAAATATTATGAGGGAGCAGCCGCATGAGCAGCACTGTGGACGAACTGACAGTCAATTATGAAGAGGACGGCATACTCAAGGTAAAGGAAGTGGACAAGGAGATTTTGTCCAAAGGTGCCTGGGCTACGGTGCTTTTCCGCTATCAGGAATGGATACCGGAAACAGATACATACGGCCCGGACAAGTACACCATACGCCGTTACAAGAAAAGTGGGGGCGAGTATCGTCAGCAGTCCAAGTTTACCATTTCCAGCGCGGATCAGGCTCGACGCATCATCGGGGCTCTGGAACGCTGGCTTAAGTCGGATGAGCATGAGCAGGAATGAAGAAGAACGAAATCCGGCGCCGGATGTCGGTCGCCGGGATTTGCTGCATGATCTGATTTCTCCCTGGAGAAGACGGGGGCGTAAACTGCTCCAGATCGGGGGCTCTTCGCTTGTCCCTCCGCTGTTATTCTGGGAGGCGGGCTTTGACGCTTTCTGTCTGGAAAGAGTTCCGGAAGTTCTGCAAGCAGCAAGAGAAGAGAATGGGCAGGGAGTCGAGTATGTTCTCGGGCAGCCGGATTTGCTGCCTTTTGAGGACGATTCCTTTGAATATGCCGTACTGCCCGACATTTCAGCTCTTATGGCATCTGGAACCGAAGATGCGCTGTTTACGATTGTCGCAGAGGCTGTGCGGACGGCTTCGCACGGCATCATTTTGATGAGCGGCAATCCGTTGTCGCCTGCGAACTGGAAAAAGGGGAAGCGTTGCTTCTGGCCGTGGACTTTATGGATGACCGCACGCAGAGCGGCTCCCCGGGGGAGACTGACATTGCGCGGAGCGTGTCGACTTCCCCTCGCTCCTGGAAGAATCTTTCGTTTTTACCGTGAACGGAAGGGAATGAATATTCATCCCTGCTGGTGTCCGCAAAGTCTGATAAGTCCTTTTCCTTTTGGCGGAGTGTACGGACTGAGACTTGACTGCTTCCCTCTTGCCGGAACGCCGACAGGCGTGTTGCGCGTACCCGGCATCCGCAGTTATGGCAAGGAAGCGGCAATGGGTTCTTCCGGTTTGGGCATTGAAGGCACGGGGTGTTCCGCACTTGGTCATGGTTCCGGCGAGGGGGAAAAGGCAAGCAGAGAGGAAGCCTCTCAGGCCTTCCCCGGCAGGGGATGATGATCTCCGGGCATATCTTTGCAGGTTGCTCCCACATGGGGGTTGAAGTAGCCGAACTTCAGTGACGGACAGGATTTTTTCAGCCTCTTGCGGAAGTTGCCGAGTCCTACGGCCGGGCCGAAATTGATGCCGTCCAGCAGACGGAGATAGAGTTCCGGATCAATATTCAGATTACGGAGCTGAATAAAGTTCACATCGCAGGTATTGACAAGCTCAACAAGAGCTTCGATTTCTTCCTCACAGTCGGTAATCCCCGGGAAATAGAGCAGGTTGAGCGAAACAAATACGCCGCGTTTTCTCGCTTCATGAATGGATTGCCGCACATCCGTGAAGGTGAAGTTTTTAGGGCGGTAGTAGCGCGCGTGTACTTCAGGACGCGCGCTGTTCATACTCACCCGGAGTGAGCTGAGTCCGACATCGCCGAGACGGGCAATCGCTTCGGGACGGGAGGCGTTGGAGTTCAGATTGACGGTGCCTTTGCCGCCCCGTTCGCGGAATGTACGTACTGTATCCACCAGCAGATCGGCTTCCGTCAGGGGTTCGCCCTCACAGCCCTGTCCGAAGGAATAGATGGGATCCGGCTCGTTTTCCTGATGGTGGAACATGATTTCCACCAGCTCCTCAACTGTGGGCGTAAAGGTCAGACGATCCTGCGGAGTGGCGCAGAGGGGGGAGTCTTCGTCCTTAAAAGAGATGCATCCCACGCAACGCGCATTGCATACGCGGGAAACGGGCAGTGGAGCCTCGTATCTGCCCAGACACAGGTTTCTTGCGGCGGGGCAGGCGTAGCGCAGCACGCAGTTGCTCATAAGATGCTGAACAAGGCGGTTGGCCGGATATTTCGCCATCAGCGCACGAGCGGCCTTTTCTATCTTTTTCTGTGAAATTCCGGTGAATACCTGTCTCGTATCCTGATCCACCTTTTTGGCGCACACATAGAAACGATCGCCGATCATGCCCACGGCTCCGTAGGCAAACAGCGGAAGCGTGGGGGCGTTTTCGTCGGTGACATAAACCGGATGCGCCGTCAGCGTATGGGCCGGCGCAATGAATGCGGCAACTGCCAGTTCTTCAAGCTGGACGGCCTCTCCTGTTTCCGGATCAAGCCCTACGGCATGCCTGCCGGGGAGAAGAAAAAGTTCGCTTTCCGGTGGGAGCGGCATGAGTTCGTCCGGACGGGGCAGAGCCCATTCCTGCCCGCGTCGGCACAGCATGAGCAGATCAGGATCATCGTAAATCTGGCCTTGAGCGTCGGCAAGAAGCAGACGGGGATGCGGACGTGAATCTGAGGACATGAAAACTCCATAAAAATCTGGACAGTCTGACAGGTATCCCGAATTCGTGCATTATGGCAATAAACGATCTGCAACTCAAGCGGGAAATATCCATGTTCGGGAGAGCGAGCTTTCATGAACAATATTCCTTAAACCTGTCCGGCCATGTTCATTGTTATGGAAGAGCCGAGGTTCAGCAGAGACTGTTTGGGGCGGAAGGGTGCGAACAGAGAAGAAGGAAGCTTTTGTGACGGATGTTGCATCCGATGCGTATATATGAATTTTTTATGAATAAATACAGTGTATTACGTTCAAGTGGGATGGAGTTCCGTTTGCCGGAACGCGCAAAAAACGGCGATGAGGGGGCATGAACGGTTGAGGTTTTGTACGGAGCGTCTTTTCGGACGGAAGGGTGAAATTCGACGCGGCTTCTGGCTTATGACGTTGCAAAACGGAAAAAATGCAAGGTCGTGAAAAATGTATTCCACGCTGATTGTTCTGTGTCATGCAGCCAGACAAAAGTCGGTTTTCGTATGCTGCCCTGAAGATTCTCCCTGCGGAATATCGGTCAGACGGGAAGAAAATGCAGGCCCGTCTTCCGGGACATTCGGAGACTTTTCCGCTATAGCAACCTGTGCCGGGCAAAATCTGAGCGGCGGTCCGGATCATCGAATTCTGAATCGTACTTATGCGGAGGTTTTCCAATCATATGGCCCTGTTGTTACTTCTGCTTTTTTGCATGTTTTTTTTCGGAGGCATGTTTCTCCTGGTCATCTTTCAGGCCAGACGGCACCGTGAGGCTCTGGAACTTATAGCAACGCAGCAACGGGCAATGCAGGCCGAGCTGTCGCGTCTGGCTGATATACTGGAATCTCTGGTGGCGGAACGGCCATTTGAAGAAGATGAAGCTATGGATGAGGAGGATAATCAGGATTCCCGGGAGTCTGGAAAGGCTGGTTCCGGACAGGGAATGCCGCTCGAACCCGGCTTTGAGCTGCTTCTTGAACGGGGGGGAGAAGGCAGACCGGCGAAGAGCGGGGGAGAGGCTGAATATCCTGAAAACTTTGAAGAAGACGGACTTGATCGGCTTTTTCTGCGCTCTGGCAGGAACGGCAGTGAGCAGCATTCCGAAAAAGAACGCGGAGGCCTGCCTGAACTGAAGCTGTAATCGGGCAGAAGCCGTCCCCGAAGCACAACTCCGATGCACGCTTGAGTTTTCAGATTTGCGGGCGAGGGGTGATAATCATGGCGCCTGACTGTTGAGCCTGATATTTTTTACCTGACGAACTCCTTCCCCCGAGAGCCCCGGCCGTTTTCCGGAAAGGTCGGGGCTTTCCTGCGGCAGGAGAAACGCTGTTTTTTTCAGATATCTGCTGCCGGGCGTAAAGCCGATACCTGATGGAAAGGGAAAAGGCTTGTTCGACATCCGGCAATATCTGCCGACACTATCTGCCATCGAATGCGACTGGTAAAAAAAGCCCGCGTTTCCCGAATAGTTGTCGGGAACGCGGGCTGTGTTGTCTGCATGCCGCAGGTTATTTTACGGCAACAGCTTCGATTTCAAGTCCGGCCCCCAGAGGCAGAGCGGCTACGGCTACGCAGCTGCGGGCAGGAAAGGGAGCTTTGAAGAACTGGGCGTAAACTTCGTTGACTTTTGCGAAGTCTCCCATGTCGGTAAGGAAAATATTGACCTTGACCACCTTGTCCATGCTGGAGCCTGCTGCTTCCAGCACGGCCTTCACATTGGACAGGGACTGCCGTGCCTGTTCGGCAATATCGGAGGGCATGGTTTTCGTTTCGGGATTCATGGGCAACTGACCGGAGCTGAAAACCAGATTTTCAAGAGCTATGCCCTGAGAATAGGGGCCGACGGCGGCAGGAGCATGTGCGGTTTCAACGGGTTTGAACATGTATGTTCTCCTTATTGGGATATATTCAAGTCGGGCTAGAATAGGGCAATGTCCTGTTTCTGGCAAGTATGCAGTTCCGGAACGCGGATTTGGGCAGATTTGACCGATATGGACGTTCCGGTACTCTGGTACAGAGCAGGAGACTGTACGATTTTCTTTCTGTTCCGAACATCGTCCAGGCAGGTATGTTCATGAGGGGAGGGACGGGCTGTGTTGCCGGAACGTGCCCCGAGGGGGTGAGAAAATGGAGACGCCTGAATATGCCGACGGACTATCTGCTCCAGCGGCCGTATTTTCCGAACCAGACAATATCCCGGTAGGTGGAGGGCGAGGTATCTCCTTCAGTGCTTATAAGCAGTACGGAAGACTGTCTGTTCAGGCCGAGCTTTTCGCGGGCATGTGTACCGTCCTCGCTTTGCATGATCCATTGAAGAATTCCTGCGGTAACAGCCCCGGATTCGCCGGATATGACGGGGGAATCGCCGTACAGCGGCGCGGCAAGAATGCGCATTCCGTCGGCGGCCGTATAGTCCGGGCAGGATATATAGGCGGCTGCATAGTCGCGCAGTATGGGCCAGCTTATGGTGTTCGGATCGCCGCAGGCCAGACCCGCCATCAGGGTATCAAGATCTCCCTTCACGGAGTGCGGCATGCCGTCGGCAGTCGCGGCCGAGCGATAGATACAGTCAGCCTTGTGCGGCTCGACGATGATGAAGGTCGGCATATACGGCGCCAGTGCAGCGGCCAGATAGCCGAGTACGGCTCCGGCAAACGAGCCGACGCCGGCCTGAAGAAAAACATGGGTAGGCGCCTGTATCCCCATTGAGCGCATCTGTTCCAGAGCTTCGACTGCCAGCGTGACATAGCCCTGCATGATCCAGGTGGGGATATCCTCATACCCGCTCCAGGCTGTGTCCTGAACCATTACCCATCCGTTTTTTTGCGCTTTGTTCCAGGTCATGCGGACGGAGTCGTCGTAATTGAGATCGGTAACGGAACACTCTGCGCCGAGGGCGCGGATATTGTCCACTCTGATCTGCGCTGAGCCTCTGGGCATATAGACGACGGCCTTCTGGCCGAGCTGGCGTGCCGTCCAGGCCACGCCGCGGCCGTGATTGCCGTCCGTGGTTGTGGCAAAGGTAATGTTTCCGACCTGCTTTTGCACCTCCGGAGAGCAGAGCTGTTCTCTGTCGAGCGTGGAAATCGGACGTTTAAGCTTTTCGGCCAGATAGTTACCGATAGCGTAGGATCCGCCGAGGACTTTAAAAGCATTAAGCCCGAATCTTCGGGACTCGTCCTTGACCAGAATGTGCCCCAGACCGAACGCATCGGCAAGATGCGTAAGATCGTGCAGCGGCGTTGGGGCATACTCTTTGAACGTTTTGTGGAAGGCACGAACTTCTTCAGCTTTTTCCGGGCCGAGAGCTGACAGGGAGGCTCCTTCTCCGGAAGATTTGCGTGCAGGATTGTAGAAAACGGCTATACTCATGAAAAACCTCTCGTGGAAAACGAAACGTTTTGGAGCGTTCGGGAGACTGTCTCGAAAATCATATGGAGAAGGAAAGGAACAGGGGGAGATCTGATGGTACCCGTTATGGTAACCGGATCAAAAAAATGATAAGATTTTTGAATCGGTTGAACAAATTAAATTTTTATGTCAATGCCGTACGCCCTGTGAGGCGGGAGGCCTTTTCTTCGCACAGGGTATAATCAACAGGGCTGGGCGGTATCGCGACAGAGTTTCCCGGTATGTTTTTGAGGCTATGTTGTTTATGTACGACACACGCTACGCAAGCATCACATGATGCGCGGCCGATGAATCCGATAATGATTTCGTTCTGTTTTCGTATATGGAGCGGAGTGACCTTCAAGATGAATCTGGTACACGAGACTGTACATCGGAATATTCATCCCGCCTCTGAACCGACCCTGTACACAGAGTCGGCTTCAAGGGTATTCCTCGGCAGTCCGGTCATGTTCTGCCGGAAAAGGAGCCGTTGCGGAGGCTGCCGGGCTATACGGAAGAGGCGCGGCGAAGTTTTTTTTCTTCCGCATCGCGCATGGAGGCGTAGCCGTATGCCCGGGCCATGTTGTCGGCCGTTTCTTCGGCGAGATTGCGTCCCTGCCGCTGGCACTGCCTGGTAAAATCAAGGTATCGGGCCAGCGTTGCTTTTGACCAGGTTTTCAGTTCGCCTGTCAGATAGGTTTCAAAGGATGTGACGTCGGGGCGATCTCCTTCGCGGGTGAGCGGTCTCCCTGTAGAGCGGATGTGGGGATAGGCCTGATCGGTACGACGCTCCCAGTCCATATGGATTTCCACGATTTCCCTGATCTTCGCAAGAGACTCACTGTCCGGGACGGGCAGAGCGTGGCGGATGCGGTTGAATTCCAGCGGGGAGGTATATTCCATCATGAACGCATACTTTTCGGTCAGCAGATTTCGTCCCGCGCGTTCCGCATGTTCCAGATCGGCAAGATAGCTTCGCAACAGATCTTCCGGCCAGGTCATGAACTGACTGGCACGCATGATACGAAAGGTGGCCGGATCATTTTGGCATGAAGCGCGTCCTCCTTCATTCTGTACCCGGTCAAACATCTTCCATTCTTTATCAATGACAAGATCAATCAGATCGCTGCTCATGGGGCTTCTCCGATAAGGTCCCGGTACGATGACTCTCTGCCGAATGCATGGCATGATTTTTTTTCGGTTGCAAGAGCTCCGTCTCTTCTCCATACTGAAAGAAATATTCTCGGGAGGTGATGACATGAGGGAAATAAACGATATGCGGGGGCTTTCCCTTGCCAGAGCCTTTTTTGCATCCTGTGAAGCATCTCTTGACGAGCATATTCCCGATATCATGGCTGTTGCGGCGATCGGACTTGCGGGAGAGGGATCGGAATGTTTCGGCTGCGACGATGAAATTTCCCGCGATCATGACTGGGGCCCGGGATTCTGTATCTGGCTTCCTGCGGCGAAGCTTTCCGCATCTTCTTCCCGAATCGAGGCGGCGTTGGCTGAATTGCCGCAGTCATTTGCAGGGTATCCGTCGCGCATGCGCTCCGAATCCCGCATCGGGAGAGTCGGCCCTTTGTCGATAGAAGCGTTCTATACGGGATATACGGGGCTGAGTCATGCTCCCCAGACCTGGCAGGAATGGCGGAGAATTCCCGAACACGCATTGGCTGCCTGTACCAACGGCGAAGTTTTCAGGGACGGAGGAGGAGAATTTTCCGCATGGCGCAGGGCCTTGCTTGCCTATTATCCCCGGGATCTCTGGCTGAAAAAACTGGCCGCACGCTGCATGAACATGGCACAGGCAGGTCAGTACAATCTGCCGCGGGCCTTGCGCCGCGGTGAAACCGTGTGCGCCATGCTTTGCGTAAGCCGTTTTGTGGAAGCTGCGCTCGGGATGCTTTTTCTTCTGAATCGTCGCTATATGCCGTTTTATAAATGGGCATGGCATGTCGGCCGCTCCCTTCCCTATATGGGGAGCGAGGTTGCGGATACGCTGAAAACGATTGCCTCCATGTCGCTTGTGGAGGAAGGAAATGCCGTTTGTCAGCAGGTGGAAGCTTTGTGCGGACGCTTTGCGGAGGTTCTGAGAGAACAGAGTCTTTCCCGGGAGATGGATTCCTGGCTGTGGGCTCACGGTCCGCAACTGGCCGCCCGGATCGGCAATCCGGAAATTGCCAGGCTGAATCTTCTTGAAGATTAGTACGTGGAACGAATTTCCCCTGCGGTCCGTCATGGAAAAGCAGAAAAATTTCACATAAAATTCGATGAGATAGAGCGATATTGCGCCTGGCAGACCTTGCATGTGAAGCGCGGGCGGGAGAATCTGGATATGGATACCTTCAAAACAGAATATGAATGGGCTGAAAGTTTGCTCGGCAGAGGGGATAGCGCGGGGGCAATCGGCGCATTTACCCGTCTGCTTGAGGAAAGTGAATCAGCGCGTCCCCGGCGCGCGCTGGTATTGCAGGGGCTTGCCAGAAGTCTGCACGCCGCAGGTCGTGCCGGAGAAGCTGTGGACTTGCTGCGTGAGGCATGGGAAATCCTGTGCCGCGAATTCGGCGCGGAGCATCCGGCCAGTCTGGGGGCGCAACAGAACCTTTCTTTCATACTTCAGGCCGTGGGCCGTTTTGACGAAAGCATGAAGGTGGGAGAAAGTGCGCTGGCGTCCCTGATTGCACGGTCGGGTGAGTGTTCCATGCCTGTGGCGGATGCAATGATTCGCCTTTCCGCATCCTATTATGAGGCGGACAGACTGAATGAGGCAAAATCATTGTCCCGGAGGGCGAAACTCATACTGGATCGTCTGGACCCGCAGGGCTTCGCCATGTCTACCTGCCTGAACAATCTTGGACGTATTGCGGAAGAGGAGGGAGATGCGGAAAGCGGATGCGCTCTGCACAGGCAGGCCGTGGCGATCAGAAAGCGTCTTTGCGGGAACGGCAGAGAAACGGCATTTTGTCTGGGAAATCTCGGTACGGCCCTGCTTGCGGCCGGGCACAGAGACGAGGCGGCCTCCGTTCTGGAAGAATCGCTCCGTTGCTATGCCCTGGCCGGATGTACTGAAGGAAGAAACATAGAGGGGTTGCGACACAACCTTGCGCTATGCAGAAAATGAATACTGTTTTCAGAAACGGTTCCGTAAAGGATTGACAGTCTGCCGCATAGCTTCCGGGACCAGGAAAGTCCGTTGATATGCGGCTAAACTTCCGGCGTCTTTTCCTGAGAGAAGCTCAATACTTTTGCTCTTTTTTCGTGATGGCCGCCGGATTTTGCCGGCGTTTCCAGAGAAAATGGCATGGCGTCGGGAGGGAAGGGGAACTCTTCGTTTCCACCTGCTGATATATTTGAACGGGCGTTCCGGAGTCGTTCGGACCATTGGACATTGAACAACTGATTTTTCCAGTGTTTTGCCTGAATGAGGGAAAGCACGAGTACGGCTTCCTGCCATCGCTGGGAAGGCTCGAATCGGCTGACAATCTGCATGTATTTTTCCCACAGGCCCATCAGAGAGGCTTCGTCCAGCGCATCCAGCTGGCGGGCCATTTTCAGCAGCATCTGTTCCATTGAGTATATCCTGATATCGTTGAAGGGAGCTGATTCCGCAGAAATGGAATGCAGGGCGGAAAGCTTGCGTGACATGTTCGCATATTCTGACGGAAATCTTATTCCGTATCCTGCGGAACCCGGACAGCATAGATCCAACATTCGACGGCGGCAAATGGAATTTGCCCGTGACTGGAGATTGTGGTAATATTCCGGCCTTGCCGTTTTATCAAGCCGCCGGCAGCGGCGTCTACCCGTACAGAACGGGAGATGTGTTCCCTTTACCCGGCTTTTGCCGGAATTCCGGAGTACTTCCATGAGCGATCTTAAAGCAATGTACCGCCAGATTGTGGCGGACGGTTTCCCCGATACCATGACCATCACTCTGGGAGAAACGGAACTGAAATACCGTAAGAGAGTCTGGAACGTGGGGGGAGAGCTGAAGGGCCTGCGCTATGGGGAAAATCCGGATCAGCCTGCCGCGTTGTATGAACTGGTGGAGGGAGAAAGCAACATTGCCGGGAAAAGCTGGCGCAGACCTGGACAGGGCATTGTTTCGGCCCTGACTGAGGAGCAGATGATTCAGGCAGGCAAGCATCCCGGCAAGACCAATCTGACGGATGTGGACAACGCCGCGAACATTCTGCAATACCTCACGGCACGCCCGGCAGCGGCCATTCTCAAGCATAATAATCCCTGCGGAGCCGCATGGGCGGACAACCTTCATGATGCGCTGGACAAAGCCTTCTGGTGCGATCGCATCGCGGCCTTCGGGGGAGCTGTCGTGGTCAACAGGCCTCTGGATAAGGCAACTGCCGAACTTATCGCCTCGCAATATTTTGAAGTGGTGGCCGCACCGGATTTCGAGGAAGGCGCGGTAGATATCATTTCCGCCCGTAAAAATCTGCGTATTCTGCATTTGCCCGGACTGGGAAGGCTTGAGGAAATCTGCGGCACGCCTTTCCTTGATATTAAAAGTCTTGCGGATGGCGGGCTGGTCATTCAGCAGTCCTTTGTCAACCGTATCCGCAGCGTTGACGATTTTATTGTGGCTTCCGGCACGGACAAGGACGGTAAGACCGCAGTTTCCCGCAAGGCCACTCCTCAGGAGCTGGAGGATCTCCTTTTTGCCTGGGCAGTGGAAGCAGGCGTAACGTCCAACTCCGTTATTTTCGCCCGCAACGGAGCGACAGTGGCCATAGGAACCGGCGAGCAGGATCGTGTCGGCTGTGTGGAACTTGCCATTCACAAAGCTTACACCAAGCATGCCGATGTGCTGGCTTTCCGCCGTTGTGGCCTTTCTCTCTATGAGCTTCAGCAGAAGGCTCTGACGGATGCGGACTCGGCGAAACTGCTGGGTGAGATAAACGATCAGACCCGTAAGGAGCGTGGAGGGCTGCCGGGATCCGTGCTGGTTTCCGACGGATTTTTCCCCTTCAGAGACGGGGTTGATACGGCCATTGCCCAAGGCGTGACGGCCATTGCCCAGCCCGGCGGTTCGGTGCGCGATTATGAAGTCGTTGCAGCCTGCAACGAAGCCTCGCCGCAGGTAGCCATGGTGTTTACCGGACAGCGCTCCTTCAAGCACTGATCCTGGTCGAGAAAAGCCGGATAGGAGGAGAATCGGATGAAAAAAGGATGGAAAAAGAGCGGAGTTATTGTTGGTCTGATGCTGCTTTCCGCTGTGGTCGGATCTGGTTCCGCCGCATATGGCAAATCGGAAAATATTCTGGCTTCCCTCATAAAGGAAGCGGGAGCGGCAAGTGACGAATCATCCGTTTTTGATACCCTGAGCATGCAGAGTGTCGCGGATGTCCTGAAGGAAGAAGGCTATTCCGCAGAAAAGCTTTCCACAGACGGGGAAGAGACCGTTCAGTGGAAGATGGACGGATACAGCAGTTATATCATTCCTTATGATGAAGGCCACAGCATTCAGTTCTATATTTGCTTTTCAGGAACATCCGCTACCCTGGAAAAGGTTAATGAGTGGAATAAAACCAAGCGTTTTTCCCGCTCCTATCTGGATGACGAAGGCGATCCCTGTCTGGAACTGGATCTGGATCTTGCAGGCGGCATCACCCGGGGCAGACTTGTAGACTATTTCAAGACATGCTCCGTTTCCTTTGATCAGTGGCATGATGAGGTTGCCTCGGACTAGGAAGGATTTCTGTCCGGCCCGTGTTCGCGCTGACATATGCCTGAACGGAGGAGCCGGAAGAAAGGTTTTCATCCATGCGCCGGAGGCGTTCTCCGGCGTATGGATGAAGGGTATGAACGTGCCGTCAGATGGGCATGGATTGTATATTTGTTTTTGAATGAGACAGCCCGCTTTCTGGTGGAAGACCGCTGTGCCGTCGGATGGGCAGTTCCAGAAAATGAACCGGGGAGATGCGAATGGCTTTGGGAGGTAATGCGGGACTTGTGAGTTATCCCGGCGCCGGTTGCGTTGTGGAATTCCTGCAGGGCAATGCTCCTCAGATAGCTTGGGTTATGGAGGAACAAAAAGGTAAGTTGCGCCTGCTTCTGCCCAATCGGCGGGAAACGACTCTGGCCGCAAACCGCATTTTGCCCTGGGCCGGCCCGCAGTATGGCGCGTCGATGGGCAGGGATGACGCCTGTGCGCTTCTGGCGGAGCGCAAGCGTGTAAGGGACGAGCTGGCTTCTCTTGTCAATCCGGAAGAACTCTGGGAACTGGCGCAGGGCGAAGTGGAAAAGGCGTCCGCCGTATGGCTGGCCGAGCTGGCGGAAAGCAATCCCGATGTTGATCATATTGCGGCCTGCGGGCAGGCTCTTCTTGCCTGCAAGACGCATTTTCGCTTTCAGCCCCCTGATTTTGAAATATTTACTCTGGAAGAAGTGGAACGCCGCAGGGCCGAGGCGGAGGCCAGACGCGAACGGGAAGAACTTGTCGGAGGCGGGGCGGAGTGGTTTCGTCGGCTTTGGGAGTCCTCCCAGCAGCATAAGGAAAGTCCGGATCCCGCGCTTACGCCGCCTGAACCTGTTCGCACACGTCTGGAGCGTATGCTGCGCAGCCGTATTCTTGATCCGGAAACGCAGGAGGATGATGTCCTCTGGAAGCAGGTAAGCAAAGGACTGCCGGATGATCAGTATCTGCCTCTTCTGCTGGCCCAGGCCTGGGGCATAGTCCCGGAGCATTATAATTTCTGGCTGGCTCGTGCGGAATATGAGGAAGGCGATGCATGGTCTTCCTCTTTCGAAGATGAAATCAACGCGCTGGTGGAACGCGCCTCTTCTACGGAATTGAAGGAATGCCCCGGGACGTTTCTGAGCATCGACAGCGCGTCTACTCGCGACATCGACGACGCCTTCGACATTGCATATCGCCCTGAAGGCGGTTGGGTCGTGACTGTAGCTCTTGCCTGTCCCGCGCTTGTCTGGCCCTTTGGTTCGCCTCTCGACAGGGTTGTGTCACGCCGGGCGACCAGTATCTATCTGCCTGAAGGCGATTCTCACATGATGCCGGAAGCTCTTGGCACGGACGCGTTCAGTCTGCTTGCCGAACAGTCCCGTCCGGTTTTTCTGTTGAAATGCGAAGTTGACGCGGACGGAAATATCATTTCCTGTCACCCCGATATTGCCCGTGCGACACTGCAGGCGAATCTCAGTTATGTGGACTGCGAGGCTGTTCTGACCGGACAGGATGCGGGGGACAACCCTGCCCGGATTTATCGCGAGCGTCTGCAGGCAGGCCTGGATTTTGCGCAGGCCCGCCAGAAATTTCGTGTGGCGAGCGGAGCGGTCATTATTGAAAAGCCTGATGTTGAAATTTCTCTGACAGGGGAAGGGGCGGATATCGAGGTTGCGCTGGAACCATATCCGTATACGCCGCATGCGCAGCTGCTCGTCTCGGAAATGATGATCCTCGCCAATGCAGGGCTGGCCGCCTGGGCGCAGCAGGAGGGGGTTCCGCTGCTGTACAGAACGCAGGATGTCGCCGTTCCGCGCGAGTTCGCCGGCGTATGGCGCAGCGCGCCGGATATCGCGCGCGTTGTGCGGGCCATGGCCCCGGCTTCGCTGGATTCGACGCCGCGTCCTCATGCCGGGATGGGGCTTGCCGCATACAGTCCCGTAACTTCTCCCTTGCGCCGCTATTCCGATTTAATCAATGAAGCCCAGACGCTTGGCAAGCTTTTGGACGGAAAAGCCCGCTGGTCGGCCGACGAGCTTGCCTCCATGCTTCCGGGGCTTCGATTACGTCTGGAAGGCGCGGGGCTGGTGCAGCGTATGCGTCCGCGTTATTGGAAATATCTGTATATTCGCCAGAAGGCCCGTGTCCGTGGCGATGAATGCTGCTGGGAAGCCGTGGTTGCCGAAGAAAACGATTCCTTTGTCAGCATCAGCCTTCCCCGTGAACAGCTGATGGTTCGCGCCAAACGTCATCTTTTCGGAGAAAAAGTCTTTCCCGGGCAACATTTTATGGTGCGTCTGGGCAAGGTAAATCCCCTGCAGGGTGAGATGAGCGTCATGGCCGCACGCGAGGCATAGTGCAAGTACCCGTTACTGCCTCAAATGGAGATGGATACAACAATTTGTACTAAAAAAAACTTGCTCTCCTTCCCGCACGCG
>LBJMC04202__coassemble_380_pt1 | contig 34206 bp, 27 predicted proteins | sample LBJMC04202__metabat2_low_PE_018 | metagenome-assembled genome bin LBJMC04202 | reverse complement strand
TGAAAATACGAGCGGAGACATTGTAATGCCGTACACTATGAACTTCCGTTTTCAGGCGATAGACGCGCAGTTTCATTCATGTTCCTGAATATGGAGTCGTACCGCAACGTTTATGTCGGCAGGCGGAACAGATCATTGTCTGAAGGATTTGAAGGGGAGGAGCAGGCGGCCGGATGAAAAGTTCGGCCCGAAGCAGTGTTTTCAGAAAATATTGCCGCGCATGACGCGATAAAAAAGAGGGGGAAAGAGTTTCCTCTTTCCCCCTTCTGAACGAACGTATCTGCAGAATACGAATTGTTCAGCATCTACCCCGTACGGGGCAGAAACTAGAACTCATAGGTGAAGTTCAGGGTGCCGCGGAAGATGTTGTCGTAGTCCCGACCCCAGACCTTTTCGTCGAAATCGGTCACGAGGTAGGAGAGCAGCAGATTCGCGGTCAGGTTTTCATACAGCTTGTAGCTGTTCATGAAGTCGATGGACCAGGCGGAGTCGGCGGTGGTCATGTAGCCGATGGGGCCATCGTTCTTGTGGTTGACAAAGGTCGCAGACGTGGCCGGGCCAGTGACGCGATTGGTGTTGTTGGTGCCCTGGAAGTAGGTCACGGAGAGCTGGTGGCTCAAATCCTGAATGAAGGAGACATCCTTCACACCGAGCTGCACGCCCCAGGTGCCAGCGGCGCTGCAGACGTCGGGGGTACCGGAGATCTGGCTGTAGTAGTCGAAATAGATTCCGGAAGGATCGAAGGCTGCGGAACCGTCCACAGAGAGCAGGCGACCGCTGTCTTCGGAATCGGCGTCATCGCCGGAGGCATACCAGCCGCGCAGGAAGGGGGTGGCCATGCTGAGGCGCATTTCCGCGCCGAGGGCGGCATACCAGCCGGAACGTTCGGCGGTGTGATCGGCGTCGTTGCCGCTGTACAGGAAGTCAGCGGTGAACTTGAAGGGATCGAACATGGTCAGTTCGCCGCCGAGGCCCACCCAGTAGGCGGTGGTATTTTCATTGGAGACGTCGCCCAGCATATCAAAGGTCGAGGGACCTGCGATCACGTTGCCCGCAGCGTTGTATTCTGCACCGGCCATGCTGCCGACGAAGCCCACCATACCCCAGGGAGTGACCTTGAAGCCGTCGCCGGTCACATCAAGCGAAAGGTAGGCGAGGTCGACGCTGCTGTGAGGCCTATGCGGGTTATCCCACTTGTTGACTTCCGCAGCGGGACGCAGCCAGCCGATGTTCAGAGCCACCATGTCGTTGATCGGGGCGGACACGACCACGCCGTCGATCACATCGTCAAGAACAGAGGAGCCGAAGGTGTAGGAAGGCAGGGCCACGGACTGACGGCCCATGCGAACCAGCACGTTGGTGTTGGGAACGATCCAGTCCAGGTAGGCGAGACGGGCGGTCACGCCCGCGCCGGTGCCGCCGGTGCCGGCGGTGCCCCAGTTGTATTCATTGGTGTCGCCGTCGGTGACCTGCAGCTGCACGCGACCGGACACATATTCGCTGGCAACCAGGTCGAAGTTGATACGGATACGCTGAGCGGCCTTGAAGGTGCCATCGCTGGAACCTTTATGATTTTTTGCCGCACCGTAGTCGTTGTACATATTGTCGGCAAAGGTGAAAGCAGTCTGCCATTCGCCGGACACCTTCATGTCCACAGCGGAGGCGCCGTTGGCGGTGGAGAACACCATGCCCGCGGCCAGAATAAGCGTCACGAGCTTTTTCATGATACCACATCCTTGAAAAAAGTTGAAAAACTGAACTCTGTTTTCAGAGCAGAAAGAAGCGTTTCTCTTGCCCTTAACGAACCATCCCTAAAGATCCGTATATTAGAAATCGCTTCAACAAATCGGATTCTAATCACTCCTTTTTCGGGATGCAAGGACAAAATACCAAAAAGTAAATTTTTTTTGACAGGAGTTTTTTCAAAGTTAAAAGATTATATGAGAATAAATGATAATTGAAATAAAATGTAACAAAAAGAAATATAGCAAGTTGTACGCCTAACAATATGCAACAGTACGCAGCATTTTTTTTATCGTATCCGATTAGGGAGCATGGAAGAGACATTGCAGGAGAAAGCCGTCTCGAGGAGTGTTTATAGAATGTTTTTTATTTCTCAATTTCGTGGAGACGTTACAGGGCCGAAAGGTCTGAAGCCGGGAAAGCTTTTTTTTGCGATTTTTACTAATATATTTCAATATATTATAAATTATAAGAGGGGTGATGCGCTGAAGAATCCGGTGTCGTCCAGGGGGCTGAGTTTTGTCAGAACCAGGTATATGCGCGGTATGCGCATGCCGGTAAGATGGCATGCAACGTGTCGCTGTTCGGGGGAAGCTTTTAAATCCGCATTGAAAAGAAGTATCGCTTGGCGCGGGCATTGTCTCCGGCAAGCCGCAGGCAGTCGGAACCGGACAGGCCTCACGTGTTGTTGTGTTAACGTCGAATTTGCCGGGAAGCCTGAACTAATCCTTCATCAACATTTTCAGTGGGGCAGGGGCGTTGTGCTGTTGAAGACGGAGAAAATATGTGTTCCGGGTCTCTCGATGGCAACAGCGGAGGAGACGTTCATCAGAGAAAATCCGAGCCTGACGTAAAAATGGTATAAGGAAGTTTTACGATATATTATTCGAAGATGCGGAGCATATTCCGACAAAGAAAAGATGGAATGTAAAAGAGAAACATTGCTTCATATATATGTTGCTTTGAACGGAGGAGCATTGCAGGATAACCGTACGCGAGTTGTTGTTTTCGGTAATAAGGGAAATGGGAAGATTGTATTTAGCTCATAATCGTCACCTTCAATTCATGCCTGTGGTCTGTCGATTCAAACCATGCTGTCCGCAGGATGAACTTTTTTCTTTCAAAACGCGAGGCTTCAGGGCAGAATGAAGACAGGGACGGTATTCGTCCTATAAAGGACTGGGAGGCCGTTATGCGTAAGAATGGTGATATCGGGCTGGAAGGCGGCGGAGTGCTTGATGCGGATATCAGTCGCGCGCTGCGGGAGAGCGCGCCGACGGTGAGGCAGAGCATAGAGGAATGGCTGCGGCAGTCTCTTGCAGCCAAGGAAGCTCGGGAAGCCCGCATGGAGGAGATGCGCCTGTACCTTGCCAGTACGCGCGACGATCGCGAACGTCGCGTGCGCGAACAGGCAGAAGCCTGGGAACGTAAAAAAGCCATGCTGGAGGATAAGGTGGAGATTCTGGGCTACAGTCTGGAAACTCCGGGAGAAATCCTCGCGGAGGAGGCCGCACCCGGCGACGGCGGCCTGATCAAGGCTTCGGAACGGGCCAGGGAAGCTCTGGAAAAAGATATGGAATTCCATCTGGTTCAAGCCAGGGCATGAGGTCCTTTCGAAGCTGCGCCCTTTGCATTGCCGTTCGGATGAAAATATGCGAAAGTCGGGCAGCCCGGCGGAAAGCCGGCAAGCAAAGGAGCCTCCCATGCCCGTAAAAGAAGCCACAAGCTTGTGCAAAACCATACTGCGCAACGGTTACGACGCATATATCATCAATACCGCTCTTCAGATACAGCTGCATGAAATGACAGGTCTCAAGGAGCTGGACATTGCCTGCGAACCGGATTTTGAGACGCTGGGCAAATTGTTCCCGAACCTTGCCCGGAGCAGCGAGGAAGAGGTTATCGGCACCCTGTTCAGCGAGGAGACGGGGATACTCTATCGCTTTTATCCCACAGATGTCAGCGACGCCTCCCATCCGGAAATGGTGGTACGCCGGATTACTCCGCATATGCAGGAAGCCCTGCGCGCAGCTTCGGAAGAAAAATACGGCGCGGTTATGCGTCTGAGCAGCTTTCTCAATTCCGACAAGGTAATCGAGGATGTGAGCTGCGGCTGCGTCCGGCTGGCGGGCATACCTCAGCTGACGCTCGCCCGGAATTATACGCTGGCCATACGGGTACTGCGTATGGCGGCGAATTATGATTTGCCCGTGGATCCCGCGACCTGGGTGGCCATTGTGCAATCTTCAGGCCGCATAGCGGATTATGTGCCTTCCAGCGAATTTGTGAAGGAATGGCGTCAGGTGGCTGCGGAAAACATGTGGCGTTTTGTTCAGCTGCTGGCGGATTCTGCCATATTGCCCGGACTTATACCTGAAGTCGCTGCGCTCGCCTCTCTGCGTCAGAACAGCGGCAAGCTGGTGGACGAGGAACAAAGCGTATTCCAGCATACTATTGACTGTATGCGCTATTATCCCGAGGAAAAGCTGCATCACGACTGGATCGGCGTGGTGGGCGTACTTTTTCAGAACGTCGGCAAATTGTACACGGCGGAACGCAACGGCACGCGCTGGACGTTTTTCCAGCATCATCGAGTAGGTGCGAAAGTAACGCGCAAGATTCTGCGGCGTCTTCATTTCGAACAGGAAGATATTGATACCATCTGCGAACTGGTGCGTAATCAGCTCCGTTTCCAGTCCATGATGACGGATCGCGGCATCCGCCGTTTCCTCTCGCTGCCCGACACGGAACGTCTGATAGAAATGGCGCGGGCCAACATCAAGGCGCAGGCAGACGGCAACTACACCAACTTTAATCATAATCTCAAATATCTTGAGCGGGCGGAAAAACCGTTGGAAATGGTGGAACCTCTGCTCAACGGCAACGAGATTATGGAGTTCACCGGGCTGCCTCCGGGACCGGAAGTCGGCATCATCCGCGAAGCTCTGCTTCAGGCCCAGATCCGGGGAGAAGTGACGGATACCTCTTCTGCGGTTGCCTTTGTACGGAGCTGTCTGCGCGATATGGAAAAATAGCGTTGCCGGATTGATGTCCGGATATGCCTGTTGAGCGTGAACCAGAAAAAGGCGGCGATCCCGAAAAGAGGATCGCCGCTTTCGTGTGTTAAGAGAGGTAGCTGCAATTCAGGAGGCCATGTTCCGGAGCATTCGCGCCTCCGCCGGAGCTTGTTCTGCTGTTCATACCTGTATGCTTTGCGGGGAGTCCGTCGGGGGCTACGCCGCAAATAGTAAGTACATTGCGGTCTGGCCTCGCAGCGCAGTTATTACTTCATGGGATTCCGGGAGTATGTTCAACAGGAGCATACTCCGGCATTCCGTTCAGAGTGTGCTTGCAGATTTCGACGTTTACTCTGGTAAAGGGAGCGTACATTACGGCGCAGACAGGGGCTGCAGGCAGCGGCAGTTCCCGCTTCTGAAAGCGGACAGGCACGGATCGTGGCTTGTTGTTCAGGCGTCGGACAGAGGGGAATTTCCGGTACGGAGAGGAGATGCACGCGGGGAAACAGAAAGACTTCGGAATTCAGGTCCTGCCGTTTTTCATGAATTCGGCGCAGTTCAATTTCGTGGAGCAGCGAGAGTCTGCATCATCCGGGCGAAGCGGGCAGGGAACTGGGCAGGGCTAGAGGAGTTGCCCCGTTTCGGGAACCGGCCGGGAAGGGATTCCCGACCGGGAGAATACGAAGGGTATTGTTGCGAAGGACAGTGTTATACATCCAGTCCGGCGTGCCAGCCCTGGTAGACGGCCGTGCCGATGGTGGACGGACGCACGGCGTCGCCGATGACGCGCACAAAAGGAGCGGCGTCAAGCAGCGCGTCGTGTTTGCGGGAGCGTTGACCCACAGCGCAGATGACGGTCTCACCGCGAATGAGTTCTTCCTGCCCCTCGGCGTTGCGGCAGAGAAGCCCCTCCGGCGTGACGGCAAGTCCCGTATGAGAGGTGCGCACATCCACCAGCTTTTCAAGCATGCGCATCAGTATGGGGCGATGTCTGATATTGGCGTCGGGGGCGACTTCGGGACGCATTTCCACCAGTGTGACCTTTTTGCCTTCCTGCGCGAGGTGTATGGCACATTCGCATCCGGCGAGTCCGCCGCCCAGCACGACCACGGTTTCAGCACATTCGGTGCTGCGGCGGTAATAGTCGTTGACCACAATGACGTTTTTTTCGTCCATGCCGGGCAGGGGCGGGACAATGGGTTCCGAACCCACCGCAATGATCAGTGCGTCGGCCTGTTCCTGTTCCGCATATGCGGGGGTGACTTCCGTATTCAGGCGGACTTCGACGCCTTCCAGTTCCATTTTCCGGGTCAGGGTAAGGCCGAGCTGGTACATTTCCTTCTTGAAGGGAATGGCCTGTTCGCTGCGCAGGATGCCGCCCGTTTCCGCTTCTTTTTCGCAGAGGATGACGCGGTGACCGCGTCGGGCCGCAGCAATGGCCGCAGCCATACCTCCGCAGCCTCCTCCGGCGATCAGAACTTTTTTTGCGCGGCGGGCAGGCAGTGCGGGAGCGTCCAGCTCGCGCCCTATGCGGGGGTTGACCGTGCAGCGGCGTGTGCCCGTGAGGGGGCGTTCCGCCATGCACACGAAGCAGCGCAGGCAGCGGGTGATTTCGTCGTCCCGACCTTCCATAACCTTGCCGGGGAGTTCCGGATCGGCGATGAGCGCGCGGGCCATTTCCACAACGTCCGCCTTGCCGGACGCGATGATTTCTTCCATCTGGGCGGGATCGTTGAGCGCGCCTACCGTGGCCACGGGCGTGCTGACGTGTTTTTTGATTTCCGCGGCAAGATACACGTTGCAGCCGTGGTCGGAAAACATGGACGGATGGGTGTCGAAAAAGCCGAACTGGTAGGAGCCTGCGGAAACGTGAATGAGATCCGCCTTGCCGTCCAGCAGTTGCGCAATCTGGATACCGTCTTCCAGCGTGTAGCCGCCCTCAAAGAGTTCCGATCCGCTCATGCGCACTTCTATGGGGAAGCCTTCGCCTACGGCCGCGCGCACGCTGTCCAGAACTTCCAGAAGCAATCTGGCCCGTCCGGTCAGGTCTCCGCCGTATTCGTCCGTGCGCTTGTTGAAATAGGGCGACAGGAACTGATTGATCAGCCAGCCGTGGCCGGCATGGATCATGAGCATTTCAAAACCGGCCCGTTTTGCCAGGGCGGCCTTTTCCGCATAGGATGCGACGATTTCGGCAATCTGTTCGCGGCTGAGAGCCTTTACGGGTCTGCCGTCGGAGCGTGTTCCGTCGCTGGGGCCGTATTGCGCAAGCCCCTGCTTTTTGTTCTTGTCTATCAGATAGGTGCCCGCATACTGCCCTGAATGGGAAAGTTCCACGCTGGGAATGGAGCCGTGGCGGCGTATGGCGTCGGCAATCATGGTGAATGCGGCCAGCGCACCGGGAGTCTGAAGATCAAGATGGAGCATGTGGGAGGCGTCCGTTTCGGGATGCACCACAAGTTCGCTTACGGTAACGTTGGCTGAACCGCCTCTGGCCCGGTTTTCGTAAAAAGCCCGTGAGCCTGGCCCGGGGCAACAGTCCCAGGTGATGTCCGTGGCTCCCGTGGGGGCGGCAAACATGCGATTGCGGAAGGTGACGCGCCCAAGCCTGATGGGCGCGCTCAAATGAGGATATTTTCTGATCATGCGTATCTCCAGAAAGCAGATATGGCGAAAGCCCGCGCAAGGTATGGCTTTCCTGCTGTACGGGAAGTATCACAGGAACGGAAATACCTTGTAAAGCCGAAACGGTAGTACGTCTGTTTGATGAAAACAGACACATGATTTCAGAGCGTTTGCTCCTGAATATCTCCGCTTCTCAGAATACTCTGTTCCGGCTGGCAGTATTCACGCCTCCGCCGGAGCTTGCTCTGCCGATCTGTCTGTATGCTCTGCTGGCTACAGGCAAACCTCCACGGTGGGGGCTACTCCGCAACTGCATAAGGTTAGTGGGCGTCGTGGAGTAGCTCGCAATGTTTGGCTTCGAGAGTATGTTCAAACCGGAAATACGTTAGTAAAGGAATATATGCAGCTTAGGGACGGATCGGTACATAAATGTACACATCGCCTGCTCCCGGAGCCGGAATCAGTGAAGGCGGATAGGGCGGGGGCGGCGGTGTCGGCTGCCAGAGCGGCGGGAAAAGATAGAGACTGGGGCCGGGCGGAGGCGGGGCCGGACGGTAGCCGGGATGGGGCGGAGGCGGCCGATGCCCTGGGCGGGGCCATTTGGGAGGCTGATAATGCGGAGGACGAAAATCATGCCTGTCCGGTTTTCCCGGGCGATCTCCCCTGTCCGGCCCGGGTGACGGCGGATGTTTTATCTGAACGGAAGGAATGTTGTTTCCCGCATCGGCGCCCGGCTGAGAAAAATCCCGTGCGGACGCGCTGGTGGAAAGGACAAAGGCCAGAGCCACACCGAGCAGAACATGAACGTATGTGTTTTTCATTGGACTCGTCCTGATATGTTGAACATGAAGGAACGTGACGGGAACATTAATTATACAGGGTTTTCGGGCTGCGGTTGCCAATCTGCTTCCGTCAAGGCCGTTTCGGCGGAGAACCGGAATGTGCAGGACTGAAGTGTCTCGGCAAAGGACTCTGACGGAGTCGAAACGTCGGAGCCTTCTTCCCCTGCCCGGCAGAGAACGGCTTTTTTGCGGAGCCTATCGGGTTGTGTCCACAATAGCCGTCTCTTCCGTTTCGGGCAATGTCAAAGTTTAAGGTGAGATACATTGAACAGGGAGGCACAGAAGGCAGGCGGAACGACGGCTATTCCCTTTTCCGGGGAAGGGCCGCGTCGGCATATTGCCGACGGATATCGCACCGTCGGAACGCTGTGGCGGCGAATTGTTCCGCAGAGGGTGCGGCGCGAGATCTCCGGGGCCGGGCTGCCGGGAATCAGACCTTGCGCACGGTGACCCCGTGTTCGGCCATATACTGTTTGAGGGAGGGGATATCATATTCCCCGTAATGCACCATGGAGGCGACAAGTACGGCGGAGGCATGGCCTTCCGTTACGGCGTCCACCAGATGTTCCGGTTTGCCAGCTCCGCCCGACGCGATGACGGGTACGCCGACGGCATCCGCAATCATCCTCGTCAGGGTAAGTTCGTAGCCTTCCTTTGTGCCGTCCGCGTCGATGGAGTTGATGCAGAATTCTCCTGCGCCCAGACCTTCGCAGCGTTTTGCCCAGTCCAGCGCGTCCAGCCCCGTGGGGGTGCGCCCGCCGTGAATGACGACTTCATACCCGGAAGGCTGGGCCGGATTTTTTCCCACCTTTTTCACGTCCATGCCCACCACTATGGCCTGTGAACCGAAGGCCAGCGCGCCATGGGAAATAAGTTCCGGAGTCTTTACCGCGGCGGAGTTGAGCGAAACTTTTTCCGCGCCGGCCAGCAGTACGGCGCGCATGTCCTCCACGCTGGAAATGCCGCCTCCCACGGAGAAGGGAATGAAGATTTCCTGCGCCACGCGGGCTACGACATCAAGAAAGATGCCCCGCCCTTCGGCGGAGGCGGTAATATCATAAAAGACGATTTCATCCGCACCCTGTTCATAGTAGCGGCGCGCCGTGGCTACAGGATCGCCGATATCCTTGTTGCCCAGAAATTTTATGCCCTTGGTCAGGCGACCGTCGCGCACGTCCAGACAGGGAATGAGTCGTTTGCAGAGGGAACTAGGCATGAGGAGCCTCGCTGTGGGCATGGCAGTAATCATAAAAATTGCGCAGCAGGCGCAGTCCGGCGGGACCGCTTTTTTCTGGATGGAACTGGGCGGCCCACAGGCCGGGGCGACCGAACACGGCGGCAAAGGTTCCTCCGTAGTCGCAGTCTGCCAGAATCAGCGAAGGAGCCGGCACGGGGTAGTAACTGTGGACAAAATAAAAGGGCGTCCCGTCTTCTATGCCCTCGAACAGCGGGCAGTCCTTCTGTTTGAAATGCAGGGCGTTCCAGCCCATATGGGGGATGCGCAGAGGCTCTCCGCCGTCTTTTTTCGCAGGATCGAAGCGGCGGCAGACCCCGGGCAGAATGCCGAGGGTGCGGGTATCGTTTTCCTCGCTGTGTTCGAGGAGAATCTGACAGCCGAGACAAACTCCGAGCAGCGGTTTGCCGGACGCTACAAGCTCGCGGAGCAGCGCGTCGAGGCCTGTATCGCGCAGATGCCCCATGGCCTGCCCTGCGGCCCCTACGCCGGGGAAGATGATCCCGGAAGCGGAAGAAAGTTCGGAAGGCGAGGAGGTGATGCGCGCGGGAAGCGAAAGAGCGGACAGGGCTCGCAGAACACTGGTCTGGTTGCCTGCCTTGTAATCAAGTATGGCCAGCATGGAAAAGCCTTTGGCTGGAGTGGAGAAGAGAAAAATATAGATCCCCTCAGCGGAGCTTGGCAAGAGGAGTGCAGAGCAATAAAAAAAACGGCTCCGGACGCAGGGCCGTATCGCCGTGCATCCGAAGCCGTTTTTTCGGCGCAGTTGCTCAGAATTTACGCCGCAATATAGTCGTACAGCTGCTGTGCATTGGAATTGCTGGGATTGGCGGCCAGCACTTCGCTCAGATACTTGCGGGCTTCGTCTTTGCGATCGAGGGAAACCAGGCATCCGGCAAGGGTGATGCGGGTGTTTTCTTCGTTGGTGGCATCCAGATTGGCGGAAAGATAGGGAAGGATGTCTTCCACACGATGCAGCGTATAGCCTTCCTTCACCAGGCAGCCCAGAGCAACGGCATTGGCAGGATTGATGTCCAGAGCGCGTCCGAACAGGGAGAAGGCTTTTTCATGATCGTTCTGGTTCATGTGTACCAGTCCCAGACCGGTCAGAGCCTTGTCGCTTTCCTGAATGGACATGGCCTTGTTGTAGTTGGTCAGCGCGCTGTCCATATCGCCGCGCTGCATGGCGATGGTAGCCAGTCCCATGTAGGGAGCGGACTGATCTTCGCTGCTCTCGGCGGCTTTGGTGTAATAATCTTCGGCTTTATCCAGCTCGCCCATGAACAGGTAGCATTCGCCGAGTTCCTTGTTGATTTCGTAGTCCAGTTGGTTGCTCATGGCGTTCCCCTTATGAGATGAAAATGCGTATCGCCGGCGGAACCTGCGATATGACTCTCTCCTTTGCATGATATGTGCCTTTATTTATTTATTTAGTAATTTCAACATATTATTCATATTCTCAAAAAAGTTGCGGAAATTTTGTCATTCTTCCGACGAGCCGGAAAGCCGGAAAAATGCAACTCCGTACCGTTTTGGGGGGGAAAGGCGGAAAAAAATGCCGCCGTATCGCGGGATACCCTCCCCGTTTTCGGAACTTGTGAATGATGCGGCTTGAAGCTAGAATGAAGAAATCAATCCTTCATCCCAGGAGTGTTCATGTCTCTGAAGCAGCGTCTGGGCTTCGACGTCGACCCCCTGTATCTTATGGACGGCACGGCTTTTCTGTTCCGCGGCTTTTTTGCCAATGCCGCCATGTCCCGTTCCGACGGGCTGGCCACGGGCGCGCTGTATATTGTGGGCAGGGTGCTGCTCAAACTGTTCAGGGAAGAGCGTCCGTCCTATTTTGCCTTCATTCTTGACGGGCCGGGCAAGCATTTCCGCCATGAGCTTCTGCCCACCTACAAGGCCAATCGTCCCGCTCCGCCCGAAGGGCTGATTGCTCAGATCGAGCCGATGAAGCGCATGGTTGCTTCCTTCGGGCTGCGCTGCATTGTTTCGGAAGGCTGCGAGGCTGACGACTGCATTGCCTCGCTTGCCGCACGCGGCCGGGAAGAAAGGCCCGTGGTGATCATAGGTATGGACAAGGATTTGCGTCAGTGTCTTGCGCCGAACGTGGTGCTCTGGGATCCTGCCTCCCGCGAGGAAAAACTGATCACGCTGGATTCCTTCCGGGAACAGACGGGACTGGAACCTTCCCAGTGGCCGGACGTGCAGGCTCTGATCGGCGATTCCAGCGACAACGTGCCCGGCGTGCGCGGTATCGGGGAAAAGACGGCGGAAAAACTGTTCCGCGATTTTCCTTCTCTGGAGTATCTGCGCGATCATATGGACGAGGTGCCGTCCTCCGTCCGTAAGAAACTGGAAGGCAATGAAGAAGCCATGTTCCTGTACCGGGAGCTGACCCGCCTGAATACGGAATGCTGTACGGATGTAGGGATTGATGATCTCCGTGTGCGGCCTCTGCCTGGCGAACGTCCCGGGCAGCTTGCGCTGAGTTTTCTGCGCGAATATGAAATGGGGTCCCTTCAGCGGGAACTTTCCGCTCTGATGCAGCGCGGTCTGGTGGATACGGAAGGCTCGCGCACAGACGGAAGCGGGGTGCCGGAAAGAGCGGGGGAACAGCTCTCTTTGCTGTCCGTCCCGGTACGAAAAACGGAGCTTCTGCCCCGGGTGACGGATGCAGCTCTTCTTCCTTCCTGTGCGGGAAAGCCGGTGGCTCTGACGCCCCCGCCCTTTTCCATGCTTGCCGGACGGCGGGACGGCAACGCTCTTGTCGCGTCCATACGCGAAGAGAACGGGACGGAGAAGGAATATCTGTACGAAGGATCGCAGGCCGCGCTTGCGGCATGGGCTGCGGGAGCCTCCGGGCTGGTGACGCCGGACGTGAAGAGGCTGCTGCGCGGGAAAAGCGCGTGGAAGCAGATTCCGCCCGCCCGCTGGTTTGATCTGGGGCTGGCCGCCTATCTGCTTGCTCCCGAGGATCGGGATTACGGCTGGCCGCGACTCTCTTCGCGTCATGCGGAGGCAACGGGACTTGATCCGGAGAGGCCGGGACTTTTAGCCTTCAGCCTGCATGACGACTTGAAGAAGAGGCTGGCGGCGGCGGATCTTGAACGTCTGCTCCTGACCATAGAACAGCCGCTGACGCGCGTCCTCGCCGACATGGAAGAGACGGGAGTATGTGTGGATCTTGCCGCGCTCGACGCCTTTCTTCAGGAGGTGCAGCACGATCTGGATCAGCTCACCGCCGATATTTATGAGGCTGCGGGCGGCCCCTTCAATATTCGTTCCGCCCAGCAGATGGGAGAAGTGTTGTTCAAACGTCTCGGTCTGACGGCGCCGAAATCCACAAAGGGCGGACAGGCCTCTACTTCGCAGGACGTACTGGAAAAACTTTCCGGACGTCATGCCGTGGTGGACAGAGTGCTGGAGTTTCGCAAGCTGGAGAAAATGCGCTCCACCTATCTTGAGCCTCTGCCCCGTCATGCCGGGCCGGACGGGCGCATTCATACCACCTTCAATCAGACCGCCACGGCTACGGGGCGTCTTTCCTCCAGCAATCCCAACCTTCAGAATATCCCCGTCCGGGGCGACATGGGGCGCAGAATGCGCTCCTGTTTCATCGCCGGTCCGGGCAGGATACTGGTGTCTGCGGACTATTCCCAGATAGAGCTGCGCGTACTGGCTCATTATTCGCAGGATTCCACGCTGCTGGCGGCCTTCCGCAACGGAGAGGATATTCACACCAGAACGGCGGCATTGCTTAATGATATTGAGCCTTCAGCCGTGACTGCGGATCAGCGGCGCGGCGCAAAGACCATCAATTTCGGCCTCATCTACGGTATGGGAGCGCGCAAGCTGGCCGGAGAACTGGGAATTTCTCTTGCGGAAGCGCGGGAGTTCATGGATCGCTATTTCGCCCGCTTTGCCCGTATCAGAGAATTTTATGATCGCGTGGAGGAGGATGCGCGCTCCCAGGGCTATGTGACCACCATGGCCGATCGCCGTCGTCCTCTGCCGGACATGCATTCCCAGAGCGCACAGTCCCGCGCGCTGGCGGAACGTCAGGCCGTGAACACCCTGATTCAGGGCAGTGCGGCGGATATCATCAAACTGGCGATGCTGGCCGTGCATGAGGATGAAAAACTGCGTTCCCTTTCCGCAAGGCTTATCCTTCAGGTGCATGACGAGCTTCTGCTGGAAGTGCCGGAAGAGTACGGGCAGGAGGCGGGGGAACGTCTTGCCGCGCTCATGAGCAATCTGGAAAACAGAGGCGTGCATCTGGACGTGCCGCTGGTGGTGGACTGGGGAGTTGCACATGACTGGGGCGCGGCGCACTGACTTGACATGCGTCCGTTGCGCAGTAAGTGTCTTGACGACAAGGAGAATCCCATGAGGCATATAATCCTCGTTCTGCTGATAGGAATCATTCTGGCGCTTGCGGGCTGCTGGTACGGGCATCCCGGCCCGCATTCCGGACCCGGATATTTCCGTCCTGCGCCCGCTCCGGGGCATGTTCGCCCTGCGCCCGCTCCGCAGCACTTCCGTCCTGCACCCGGGCATTATCGCCCTGCTCCGGGAGCGCACTGGCGTTGATGCCGGTCTGTTCCTGAAGATGGCCGGAGTTCCGCTCCCGTAATTTCCGGCACGGCTGAAGCTGCACCGGAAGAAAATTTGTCCGCCTTGCAGCCTGCCCCGGTCGCTTCGGCCCGCGTTTTCGGCATGAAGCGGACAATGCGGGGGAGGGCGTTACGTCCTTTGCGGCTCTCGAGGCCGTCGGATCGAGACGCCCGGGCAGCACCTTTCCGTCCGTCGGACGGAAAGATGGGACTGTCCCGGCCGTTTCGCGGATTCCCATGCCGGACGTATGGGAAGAGATGAGGATATCTGTCCCGTCGATGAAATTTAAACAAACGAGTATAACCGAATGAAAATCGTCATAATAGGTTCGGGCTATGTGGGACTGGTGACGGCCGCGTGCTTTTCCGAAGTCGGACTTGATGTCTGGTGCGTGGACGTGGACGAGGCCAAGGTCGAACAGCTCCGCCGGGGAGAGTGTCCCATTTTCGAGCCCGGACTTCCGGAATTGCTGACGCGAAATCTTGCGGCGGGGCGGCTGCATTTCATGACCTCCGTGGACTCCTGTATTGAAGGCGCGCAGGCCGTGTTCATTGCCGTGGGCACGCCGGAAGGGGAAGACGGCAGCGCCGACGTAAGCCATGTGCTGGAAGCCGCTCATTCTCTGGGCCGTCTTCTGAAGGCCTACACGGTGATCATCGTCAAATCTACGGTTCCGGTCGGCACGACGGCCGGAGTTGGTAAGGCCATCAGAGAGGAGTTGCAGGCGCGCGGGGTCGATATTCCGTTCGATATGGTCTCAAACCCCGAGTTTCTCAAGGAGGGCCATGCCGTCAACGACTTCATGACTCCGGATCGCGTGATCATCGGCGTGGAAAGCGCGCGGGCGCGGGATCTCATGACCGAGCTATACCGGCCCTTCATGATGACGAACGACAGAATGCTGTTCATGGACAGCGTTTCCGCCGAACTGACGAAATATACGGCCAATGCCATGCTGGCCACGCGTATTTCGTTCATGAACGAGATTGCCAACCTGTGCGAACGGGTTGGGGCGCAGGTGGATATGGTGCGCCGGGGCATCGGTATGGACAAGCGCATCGGGCCGAAGTTTCTTTATGCCGGATGCGGATACGGCGGCTCCTGTTTTCCCAAGGATGTCAAGGCTCTCATCGCCACGGCCGGACAACACGGTTATGCGATGGAGGTGCTTCAGGCTGTGGAGCGCGTCAATGAACGTCAGAAAAAGCTGCTGTTTGAAAAGCTGGTTCATCACTTCGGGAATATGGCAGGGAAGACGATCGCCGTCTGGGGGCTGGCCTTCAAGGCGGGCACGGACGACCTGCGGGAAGCTCCTTCCCTTGTGCTGATCCGCAGTCTTCTCGATGCCGGATGCGCGGTGCGTGTCTTTGATCCCGTGGCGATGGAAAAGGCGCGGAAACTGCTGGGAGATTCCGTATACTTTGCCTCGGACATGTACGAGGCCGCTCGCGGCGCAGACGCGCTTGCGGTGGTGACGGAATGGAAGGAATTCCGCCTGCCGGGCTGGGAGCGTCTGCGCGAGGTCATGGCGCAGCCCGTTCTGCTCGACGGCCGCAATATTTATGATCCGGCGCGTGTGCGTGCCGAGGGCTTCACCTGTTATCGCATGGGCTAGGACTGACGGCGCGCATGTCCGTCCGCAGAATTTGCGGATCGGACGCAACGTCATGCGGCCGCTGCTGACTGGTTTTGCCGGAATTTCAACGTACGGGATGTACTGATGAGAATACTGATTACCGGCCTTGCGGGCTTCATAGGGCACGCTCTGGCGCGAAAACTGCTGGAACAGGGCCATGAGGTCACGGGCATTGACTCCCTCAACGATTACTATTCTCCCCTCCTCAAACTGGCGCGACTTGAGGATCTGGGCATTGAGGCGGGCGCAGTTGCTCCAGGCCTCGAGCTGCGGAGCAGCCGTCATCCTTCCTTATGTTTCTCACAACTGAATCTGGAAGATCGGGAAGGTCTGCTTGCTCTTTTCGGACGCCATCACTTTGATGTGGTCGTCAACCTGGCTGCGCAGGCCGGAGTGCGCTATTCGCTGGAAAACCCGCAGGCCTATGTGGAAAGCAACGTGCTGGGGTTCGTCAATCTGCTGGAATGCTGCCGCACGCAACCTGTTGGTCATGTGGTTTATGCGTCTTCAAGTTCCGTCTACGGCGGCAATGAAAAGACGCCCTTCAGCGAGGACGATCCCGTCGATACGCCCGTTTCGGTCTATGCCGCGACGAAACGCTGCGACGAGCTTATCGCGCATGTGTATGCCCATCTTTACCATATTCCGCTGACGGGACTGCGCTTTTTCACGGTGTACGGGCCCTGGGGGCGGCCGGATATGGCGCCGGTACTCTTTGCCAAAGCCATTCTTGCCGGGAAGCCGATAAACGTCTTCAACAACGGCAATCTTTCGCGGGATTTCACCTATATCGACGATATCATCGAGGCTGTGGCGCAGTTGCTCGAGAAAACCCCGGAGGGGAAGGTTCCCGTCGCACTGTACAATATAGGCTGCGGCCGCCCCATGAAATTGATGGATTTCATCCATATTCTGGAAGAGGCTCTGGGCAGGAAGGCCGAGTTGAACATGCTTCCCATGCAGAAGGGAGACGTGTATCAGACCTATGCCGACACTTCAAAGCTCCGGCAGAAGATTGCCTACAGCCCGGATACGCCGCTTGAGCAGGGCATCCGCAACTTTGTGGACTGGTACCTTTCGCCGCGGAATCCTCTCCGCTGACGAACGCGTCCGGAGTATGGTTCCCGTCCGGCAGCCCTGCTGGCATACACTGCTTCCGGCCGCTCTGAGATCATGCCGTTCCGTACGGGCAATGCGGCGGAGACCATGGAGAAACAACAATGACATCACAGCAGAATCAGACCGCTCAGTACGAATTGACGATCCTCGTCCCAGTGTACAACGAGGTGGACAACATGCCGGCGCTGACGGCCAGACTTGCGGCCTTTCTTCCGCAGGCGTCCCGCTCTGCCTGCGTGCTGTTCATCAACGACGGTTCCACGGACGGCAGCGGGGAACGCATCCGCGCGGCCTGTGCGGAACATGAAGCCTTTTTCTTCATCGAGCTGGAACACAACTGCGGTCTGAGTACGGCCCTGAAGGCGGGGATGGATCGCGTCCGTTCCCCGTATCTGGCCTATATCGACGCGGATTTGCAGACCGCTCCGGAGGAATTGAACCTCCTTCTGCCCTGGATTGAGGAATATGAACTGGTGGCAGGAGTCCGGGCCAGACGGAAGGACACGGGCTTCAAGAAATTTCAGTCCCGCGTTGCCAACGCCTTCCGTCGCATGATGACCGGGGACGGCGCACGCGATACGGGGTGCCCGCTCAAGGTCATGCGCACGGATCTTGCGCAGGCTCTTCCCTTCTTCAAGGGAATGCACAGATTTTTCCCCGCGCTGGTTCAGATATACGGCGGAAAGGTCAAGCAGGTGGACGTGTCGCATTTTCCCCGGGTTGCGGGCGTGTCCAAGTTCAACCTCCGGAACAGGCTGGTTTCGCCCTTTGTGGACTGTCTGGCCGTGCGCTGGATGAAGAAAAGGCATATTGCATACAAGGTGGCCGCCGCCAACCTTGAGGACAGGCATTCATGAGGGAATACCTTCTTGTCACCGGGGTGGGGCTGCTGGCGCAGGGCTTTTTTTCCCTCCGTATGCTTCATCAGTGGGTGAAGAGCGAACGGGCGAAAAAAATCGTTTCTCCTTCCCTGTTCTGGGTATTCAGCATCTGCGGTTCCCTTCTGCTTCTGCTGTACGGCTGGCTGCGGAACGATTTCGCGATCATCCTCGGCCAGCTTCTTTCGTATTATATCTATCTCTGGAACCTGAAGGCCAACGGTCTGTGGAGAGGAATTCCTCTGCCGTGCCGTATATTGCTGCTGATACTTCCTCCTGCGGCCGCCTCGGCCGTGGCCCTTGCCGTGCCTCTGGCGGCAACGCTGTTCCGCAATCCCGATATACCTCTGCCTCTGCTGGTTTTCGGCTGCGCCAGTCAGGCCCTGTTCACGCTGCGTTTCGTGTATCAGTGGTGGTACTCCGCAAGGCGCGGAATATCCGTACTGCCCATGGGCTTCTGGATCATCAGTCTCACCGGTTCCCTCCTTATCTGTCTTTACGGCGTGCTGCGTCTGGACATTGTGCTGATACTCGGTCAGAGCCTCGGTCTGATCGCCTATTCCCGCAACATCCTGCTCGGGCTGCGCAGTTCGCGGCAGGTGTGAGAAGCGGTCCTCTTTTCCCGGATTACCCCTCATGAAACAGCGAATCGCCCTTTTTCTCTTTTCCCTGCTCGTACTCATTCCTCTGGTCTATGTGTTCGGCACGGGGATCATGGAAGCGCGGAATCTTATTTCGGCCCAGAGCATGGCCCTTGACGGGGACTGGCTCATTCCTCATCTGTTTACCGAAATCCGTCTGAACAAGCCTCCTCTGCCGGTCTGGCTGACTGCACCGGTCTTTCTTCTGGATCCGTCTCCTTCCCTGCTTGCACTGCATATGCCGGTCATTCTGGTCACGGCGCTGCTGGGGGTGTTCTGCTTTGATCTGCATCGTCTGCTGTGCGGGGAAAGCAGGGCGAATTTCTACGCCGGACTTGTCGGGGCCTCCATGCTGATGACCATCAAGCTGGGGACGGCCAATTCATGGGATATATACTCCGTCGTTTTCATGACCGGCGCGCTTGCGGCGCTGCTCCAGCCCGGAAAAGGCTGGCTTGTGGCGGGCATTCTCTGTATGGCGGCCTCCCTGCTCAGCAAGGGGCCAGTCCAGTTTTATACCATGCTTTTGCCCTTTCTGGCAGCCATGCTTCTGTTCCGCCGCCCCATCCCCTGGAAAAGACTGGCGATCATTCTGATTTTCGGGGTGCTTCTCGGTTCTCTGTGGTATCTCTATGTCTATCTCGCCGTCCCTCACGTCGCGGAAGTCGTGGCCAAAGGGGAAGTCAGCGCCTGGGCGAACAGACATACCGCGCCGCTGTATTTTTATCTTTCCTTCCCGGCCTTTGCCGGAGCCTGGGCACTTCCCGCCCTGGCCGGTCTGGGCGGCCGGAAGATCAACAAGGGCGAAAGCGCGGAGGATTGGGCCGATCACAAATTCCTGCTCTGCTGGTTCGGCCTTTCCCTGTTGCTGCTTTCTCTCGTGCCGGAAAAGAAGGAACGCTACATGATGCCGGCGCTGGTTCCCTATGCGCTGATGACGGCCGGTATACTCCGGCACTGGGTTCTCGGTCTGGAACAGGGGACGCTTACCCGCTTTGAACAAGGCATCATCCGCGTTCATATAGGTGTGGGCGCGCTGGTTGCCGCAGCTATCTGCATCTTTATCGCCTGGAGCCATCAGGACTATCTTGTTTATGCGCTGCTGTTCGCCCTTCTGGCACTGATTATCGGGGCCTATGGGCTGAAACACCAGACCCGCGTCGTATCCGTCACCTGTCTGCTGATGTTCTGTGCCATATTTGCGGCCTTTCGCATGGGTTCGACCCGCCCCGTCGTCCAGAAGGTTGCGCCGTCCTACTCGCTTGAGGAACTGCACAGCCTGCCGCAGTTGGCGGAACTGCCGTTCTATTCGCTGGACGGCGTCGGGCCGGTCGAGGAATGGGAAGTAGGCAGGGATGTCATCTGCGTAGCTTCCACGACGGAAATTCCAGAATCTCGCTTCGTGCTTGTGGATACGGACACCACGCCGCCCGACTTTCTGCGCGAAGGATCAAGCCCGGATTTTGACGTGCGTGAACGTATTCTGATTCAGACCACGGATAACGACTATCTGACACTGTTTATTCTGGAAAGGAAGTAGTAAAAGGCATATTTAAACGGTATTCCGGCTTGCTTGTGGCCGCTTTTTCCTTTAGTCCTGGAAGGGACACCTTAGACTTATCATAATTGCCGGCAGAACGGACTGTAGCGCTGTCAGCAGTGCGTCGGAAACAAGCTCAGTCCGTTCTCTTCATCGCTTTATCGAAAACTGCAGAAGGGGGCGCGAGTGTGGCGTGTGTGAACTTGTTGCCTGAAGAGGAAAAGCTATGAAAAAGCGTATTATGGTGGATATGTCCGCCACGCTCATTCATCACGGCCATATCCGCCTGTTGAAAAAGGCCAGTGAGCTTGGCTCCGTGATCGTCGCACTAACTACTGATGAGGAGGTTGAAAAGAAAAAGGGATACAAACCGGAACTTTCCTATGCGGAGCGCCGTGAAATTCTGGAAAGTATCCGCTATGTGGACGAGGTCGTGCCCTCCAACTGGCTGATTGACGACGCTTTTCTGGTAAAACACAATATAGATCTACTTGTACATGGAGACGACAATTCCAATATCATTCCCCCGGAAAAGTTGGCGGTTTTCCCCCGTACCGAAGGCGTCAGCAGCTCAGAGTTACGCCGCCGCGTTCTGGACAGCCTCATAGCCATCAATATCCGGCAGGAACGGGCAGAGGGAAGCGATCGAGTGGCTCGCGCATTGTTTGAAACCATCAAAAAAGAGTTCAGGCTGGATTAGCTATGAAAAATCGAGTGTTTTTTCTTTGGGTTGTTCTTGCTACTATGATAGCCGCCTCTTTTGGGGGGGAGGGCGCACGCACGGCACATGCCGAAACGACGCTTCTTGTGTATACCGCCATAGAGCCGGAGTGGCTGCCCAAATATAAAAAGGCTTTTGAAGAGGCGAATCCTGATATCCGCATCAAATGGCTGCGCGAAGGGACAGGTACCATTACGGCCAGAATTCTGGCAGAAAAGGAAAACCCCCGGGCAGATGTCATATTCGGGCTTGCAACAAGTTCCCTGCTGGTATTTAAGGCGCAGGGAATGCTGGAATCCTATACTCCTCGTGATTTTGACAAGATTTACCCCGCAATGCGCGACAGCTCTGACGAGCCTTGCTGGGTAGGACTTCATGCCTATGGCACGGGCTTCTGTGTGAACCGGCCGGAAATGGAAAAACGCGGCCTGTCCGCCCCGAAAAGCTGGGAAGATTTGATCCGTCCGGAATACAAGGGACTGATTGTCATGCCCGATCCTGCCGCGTCTGGTTCCGGCTATATGAATCTGGCCGCCTGGATGCAGATGTGGGGGGAAGAAAAGGCCTGGGCATATATGGATGCCCTGTATGCAAACCTCAAGATGCTTGCTCCATCCGGCGCACGTCCGGCGGCTATGGCCGCACAGGGGGAAGTGCCCATCGGTCTGAGTACCAGAGCCTTTGCAGAGCCTTTTCTGAAACGCCGCGCTCCGCTGGATGTCATCATGCCGGATAAGGCCGGGTGGGAAATGGAGTCCTGTGCCATTGTCAGAGGAACGCAGAATCTGGAAGCCGCCCGACGTCTCATGGATTTCGGTTGTTCCGAAGCTGTGGCAAAGATTGGCGCAAGTTTCGCCGCCATTCCGACACGAACGGAATTTGTGACGGATAAAACCTCTTTTGAACGTCTTGCGCCCATGGATCATCAGTGGGGGGCCGACAACAGAGAACGTCTGCTGGACGCGTGGCGCGTTCGTTACGGCAACTGATATGGGTTTTCTCGAACTACATGAAATTTCCGTATGTTATGGGCGAACTCCGGTACTTAAGCCTACTGATCTTGATGTGGAGCAGGGGGAATTTCTTTGTCTGCTCGGTCCATCCGGTTGCGGCAAGACAAGCCTGTTGAATTGTATTGCCGGAATTGTCGAACCAGCAACAGGAACGGTTCGTCTGGATGGGCGCGATATTACGCACGAAGCTCCGGAGCGGCGTCGCTGCGGCATGGTATTCCAGAGCTACGCACTGTTTCCCAACCTTTGTGTTGCGGACAATATTGCCTATGGCCTTCGCGGAGCGGCGTGGCCTCGATCTCGCAGGAATAGCCGCGTGGCGGAAATGCTGGAACTCGTGGGATTGAAGAATTGCGCGGATCGACGTCCTGCCCAGCTTTCCGGCGGTGAACAACAACGCGTTGCTCTTGCTCGTGCGCTGGCTCCTGTTCCTTCCGTACTGTTGCTGGATGAACCTCTTTCCGCTTTGGATGCCCGGGTGCGCATCCGACTTGGTGAAGAATTGCGTGCTTTGCAACGCAGAATCGGCGTGACGACGGTTATGGTCACACACGATCAGCAAGAAGCTCTGGCTCTTGCAGATCGAATTGTTGTCATGGGCAGGGGGCACGTTGAACAGACGGGGACGCCGGAAGAAATATGGCGTACCCCGCAAACCCTGTCTGTAGCCCGTTTTGTGGGTGACATGAATTTTTTTATTGCGCCCGGAACGGAGAAGGGAAAAATCTGCGGTATTCGCTACGAAGATGTACGGGTGCTTGAGGCTACGGAGCTTTCTTTAGGTGCCTGCAATACCTGGGCCGCGAGGGTGGAGGCTGTACACTACATGGGGAAGCATGTGCGTCTGCTGCTTCTGCTTCAAGATTATGCAACCAGAATTCATGCGGATTTGTCTCCCTCTGAGGCCTTGCCCTTTGCCGTCCGAGATCTTGTGGCTGTGCGTTTGCCGCAGGACTTGCTCCGCATATGGGACTGCCCGGAAGAAGAGGATTGCACGGAAGATAGACAGGGGGGCGGCGCATGAATGTTCGCCGTATCTGGCGTCTTCCTGCGGCGGATGTTGGAGGCGCTTTTCTTCTCTATGTGCTGTATGTTTTTCTCCTGCATCCGGTTTTTATGTTGCTTACCCGCAGCCTGGAAGACGATGACGGCGACTTTGTAGGCTTGGCGAATTTTTCCGCCTATCTGGAAACTCCGGGGCTGCCGGCCGCGCTTGTTCATTCTCTTATCGTTGCCGCTGTTGCTACCGTACTCACCGTATTGCTGGCTTTTGTACTGGCCTACGGGACAACCCATACCAAGATGCCGGGGAAACGTCTCTGCTCCGTGCTGGTTCTTGCTCCTCTGTTCATGCCCTCCATGCTGCCTGGCATAGGACTTGTCTATCTGGTCGGCGCACAGGGGCCGCTTGGCTGGCTGCTCTGCGGCCATGAGTTATATGGCCCGCTGGGTGTGATCATGGGGAGCGTATTTTTTTGTCTCCCCCATGCGACGCTGCTGTTGCGGACCAGTTTGGAGCGTGTAGACAGGCGCCTGTATGCAGCTGCTTCCGGCCTGGGCGCAGGGGCTGTTCGGCGCTTTTTAACGGTCACTCTGCCCGGCGCACGTTATGGACTTGTCAGCGCTGCGCTGGTCACATTCACGCTTACGCTTACGGATTTCGGCGTCCCCAAGGTGCTGGCGGGAAACTATTCCATGCTGTCCACGGAGATTTATCGGCAGGTTATTGGGCAGCAGGATTTCGGCATGGGGGCCGTTGTGAGTCTGGTTCTTCTTCTGCCTACGGCACTTACGGTAACTTTGGACTGCATGGCCAGACGAGGGCAGGCCCGTATGGGAAGTGCAAGTGGGGGGGCTTTGTTTCTCCGAGCTTCACCTGTGCGGGATAGCTGCTTTGCCGTCGTCATCTGGACTGTGACAGCTGCTTTGCTGGCTGTGTGCGGTATGGTACTTGTTGCGTCCTTTATGGTTTTCTGGCCCTATGATCTCAGTTTGTGTCTGGATAATTATGCCTTTGAAAATCTCGGTTATAGCTGGGCGCCTTTTCTGACCTCCCTGCGTCTGGCCTTTTGTGTGGCCGTATTTGGAACGGGACTGTTGTTTTTTTGGGCATGGCTTGCAGGTCGCGGAGGCATGTCTTCAGCTCTGGCCTTTCTGTATCGAGGGCTGCTCCTGTTACCTCTGGGCTTGCCCGGTACGGTGCTGGGTCTGACGTATATTTTTGCCTTTAATGAGCCGGGGAGCTGGTACGGTGTGCTGTACGGCTCGTTTTTTCTGCTTGTCGCCAACACTGTGATACACTTTTCTACCGTGGGGCATATGACTTGTTCCGTCGCACTGGAAAAAGTGGATCGTAACTGTGAAAATGCAGGTCGCTTATTGGGAGTGCCTGCATGGAGTACTTTTTTAAGGGTAATTCTGCCCCAGTGTGCGGGAACGGTCGCCGATCTCTTTCTGTATCTTTTTATCAACACGCTGACTACGGTATCCGCCGTGGTCTTTCTGTGTTCAGCCGATCTGACTGTGGCTTCCGTTTCCGTTCTTCAGATGTATGATTCCGGCAATCTCGGTCCGGCTTCAGCGATGGGAACGCTGATTTTCGGTGCGGCGGGGGTGGCAGTACTGATTCGCCTGGCTCTGGCCGAAGCCTTCAGAAGAAAAAAGAATATCAGCCCGGTGCATGGGGGAAAGGCTCGTGTCTGAATATCTGTATTTAACCTTGATTGCACCGCTTGAGGCGGGAATGCGTCTTGCGCTTGATTTCGGTCATGCTTGGAGCGGATCGTGGGGGCTTGCTCTTGTGTTCATGAGTCTTGTCGTGAACATTGTGCTTCTGCCGTTCTATCATCTTGCGGAGACTTGGCAGGAGGCGGAGCGGCGTGTCCAGTACGGCATGGCTCCCAAACTTGCCGAAATCCGTGCTGTGTACCGAGGGCAGGAACGCTACGCCATGATTCGGACTCTTTATCGTCAGCATGGCTATCATCCTATTTTTGCCGTGCGGACAAGTTTCGGCTTTCTGATTCAGGTACCATTCTTTTTTGCCGCATATCATTTTTTGAGCCATTATACTCCGCTGCGCGGTGTGTCCTTCGGTCCTCTTGTCAATCTTGCGGAGCCGGACGGAATCTTGGTTCTCGGCGGTCTTGCCGTGAACCTGCTGCCTTTTGTGATGACGGCAGTCAATCTTATATCCGCACAGGTGTATACCCGACGCCTGACGCGCCGGGATAAAATACAGCTGTATGGTATTGCGGCGCTCTTTCTTGTCCTCCTGTATGATGCGGCATCCGGTCTGGTATTTTACTGGACATGCAATAACGTGTTCTCCCTGTGCAAAAATATTGTATACGAGAAATTAAAGATACTTGATCACGGGCAGTCTCTGGATGCTTCCGGGAAAAAACACATGCAGGCTTCCGTCCCCGTGTATCCGGCGAAAGAAGAAAATCCCTCAGGCTTTTTTTTCGGCAAAAGTTATTTCACACGTTTTTCGAACCTAGTGCTGCCCCTGCTTGTCCTCGCTTTTATGGGGCTGACTCTTGCCTGTGACGGAAGAATACGCTTCGGGGACGAGGGAAAACTTTTTGTCCAGTATCTGTCACGTTTCAGTCTTGTTCTGTTGTGCCTGCTTTCTGCAGCGCGACTTCCCCGCCTGCGGAAGGAAAACGGCAGCCGTCCGCTGATTTTGATTGCGCTTGCCCTGCTTGCCCTGCTGTTCCAGATTATTGTGCTGGTTCACTGGATTGTTACGGGGTATGCCTCCTCGATTCTGGGCCGTCAGCTCGTTGTCGCTGCATTGCTGGTTGTGTTGGGCTGTTATGCGAGTACATGGGCTGCCGGTATGCCGCGCCTGCCTCAGGTGACAAAGGGGCTGGCCCTTGCCTCTTTGTGCTGGATTCTGACGCTGGTCTGCTGGTATGTGCCTTCCGGTATGTTTGCCTCGGATCCAGTATTTTTTAATGGAGAGTTTGCGTCCTCAGCCGCAGGGCTGACCTGGGTATGTTTTCTGGTATTTCTGGTGTCGGCGTTGATCTGGAAGTTCGCCTGGCGGGGAACCCGTTACGTTCTTTCTCTGCTGACGGCCTGGATGGCTCTGGCGGCGGCTGTGTATGTCTTTATGTTTTCCGGTCGCTACGGGGTCATCAACGGCTTTCAGCTCCAGTATGAGAACAGACTGAACAATCCGGCAGATCCTGGCATTGACTTGCTTCTGCTGGGGAGCGCTGCTGCGCTGGTGCTGTTGGCTGCATGGAGAAGAAAACTTTCTGTGCTGCGCGGCCTGATACAGGTCGGAGCCGTTGTTACCATGGGCTTCAGTCTGTTTACGCTGGCAACGGCTTTCGTTCCGGAGATGGAACGGAATACGGGAGATGCAGAGCTTCCTCCTTATAACGAGAGGCTGTTCGGGCTGAGCCGTGACGGTGTGAACGTCGTGGTGATTGTAATGGATATGTTCACCGGCGATCATATGGGGCGCATGGTTCTGGACGAACCGGAACTGCGTAAGAAACTGGACGGCTTTGTCTGGTATCCCGATACGCTGGCTGTTGGGAACAGTACCTATTTCAGTCTGCCCGCTATTATTTCCGGCAGTGAACTTGCTCCGATACATAACAATGCAGCTTCTTCAGAGGGGGAAGCATCTCTGATTGAGAGAGTTCATAAGTCTGTAGGGTCCTTTTTCAACAGCCTTACGGAGCGGAATTTTACTGTGAACATTGTCGATGGCGGATGGTTGCGCCCCGATACCCTCCGCCGTTATGCCGGGCCGGAAGTGCTTGCGCTGAGCAAAATCAGCCATGCCTATCGTAATCGTTGGGAACGTGAACACGGCGTTTCGGCACGGGGAGACGGCCTGCCCGGTCTTTTTCCTGCGGCCGTGGGTGTGTTCAATATGACGCCGCTGAGCCTGCGTCGGCATATATACCGTCGGGGCAAGTGGATGCATACGGTATATGTGCTGGATACTGCCGTGGAAAGTTATTCCATGTTGGACGGACTTCCGCAATGGTCTAGTGTAAAGTCAGGAGGAAACGTCTATACTTTTCTCCTTAATGAGTTGACCCACAACCCCTGGCGTATGGATGCTGCTACCTGTATGCCTACCTCTGACGATCCCTATCCGGATACTCCAGGCTCTACCCAGCTTGTTGATGGCATCATACCTGAACACTATATCAGCGAACGGTGCGGCATACTTGCCCTGACGCGTTGGTTTGACTGGATGAAAGCAGAAGGCGTGTACGATAACACGCAGATTTTCATCGTTTCCGATCATGATGAACATGACAGCGCGAGTCTCGGAAAAACTTTTGGCGGGGAATATCCCGGGCGACCTCATTCTCTGCTGTTAGTCAAAAACAGAAATGCACATGGAGCCATGCTGGAGAATTCCAGCCCCATGACCTCTGCGGACATACGCCTGCTGATGGAAAAGGATTTGTCAGGGGCGGAATGGACAGGGAATCTTCCTTGGGAAGATCCCGGGCGTGTGCGCTGGCATGCGATCGGCGCGTGGCAGGCGGGGCCGGAGTCCAGCACAGGATTCCAGATTGACGAACTATACAGAGTAACAGGGAGCATGTTCAAACGTGATAACTGGGAGAAGGTGAAGTGATGTTTCTGCACTGTCTCTGCGCGGCGCTTGCCCTGACGCTGATCCCTGCCGCTCCTGCCTTCGCCTATCTCGATCCGGGCACGGGAAGCATGCTGGTTTCTGCTCTTGTGGGCATCGCAGCTACGCTGTTTTTTCTGCTGAAGGGTATATATTACAAAGGCACGGGTTTTTTTTATTCCCTTGCAGGTCTGAGGAAACAACGGGAAAAAGAGGGCTTGGTATTCTGGTCGGAAGGCAGAAGTTATTGGAATACTTTTCGGCCCGTGCTGGAGGCGTTGAGCGCGCGGGGAGAAAGTTGCCTCTATCTGAGTTCGGATGAAGGAGATCCTGGCTTGAGCTGCTCTCTATCCGGGGTAAGAACTCGCTTCATCGGAACGGGAAACCGGGCCTATTCCTTCCTCAATATGCTTGAGGCCGAGGTATGTGTGCTGACGACTCCCGGTCTGGATGTGCTTCAGATACGCCGTTCTCCCGGTGTGCGACACTATGCCCATATGGTTCATTCCGTGACGGACATGGCTATTTACAAGCTCTATTCCTTTGACTATTTCGACAGCGTGCTGTGCAGCGGCCCTCATCAGGTACGTTCCCTTCGGGCGCTGGAGAAACTACGAGGAACAAAGCCCAAGGAGCTGCCCGCATGCGGGTGTCCTTATCTGGATGTCATGGCGGATCGTTTGAAGAAGTTTGAAAAACGGACACGGAAAGAGGGGGAGCTTCCGCGCATACTTGTTGCGCCTACCTGGGGGAGGAACGGCCTTTTGCGTTTGTACGGGCTACACCTGCTGGAGCCACTGGCCCGTTCCGGCTATGACGTATGTATTCGTCCTCATCCGCAGAGCCGTATAGCGGAACCAGAGCTGTTGCAGGAACTGGCCCAGGCTCTGGAAGCATTTCCGAATGTACGCTGGGATGCAGAGCCTGACGGGCTTGCAGTTATGAGCGAATCGGATGTTCTCGTGTCGGATCTTTCCGGCATAGTATTTGATTTTGCCTTTCTTCTGGAACGTCCGGTGCTGACACTGGCCTTTGAACCGGATTTACGGGGCCTGGACGGCAATGATCTACCCTGGCCGGCCTGGGAACTCGGGGTACTGGATATTGTGGGCAGACAGATTACGCTGGATGATCTGCCGCGTCTGCCGGATATTGTGCGCGAGGTGACGGAAAATCCAGATTTTTCGGTACGTCTGCGGGCCTTGAGGGACGAAGCTGTATGGAGCTTCGGCCGGGCGGGAAGCGTCGTTGCGGATCAACTCGTAGCCATCCGGGATGGAGCGTGCGGAAAGAGTGAGGTATAAGGGCAAGGCCGGCCAGAGGGCAGGCAGCAGGGCCGTTGTCCTTGGTATAGAGAGATTCCGCTTTTTCAGATACATATACCTGGTTGCCGTATCATCAACAATATCGGGAGGATTTCAGTTGAAAGTTCTGACCCTGCCTTTTGCAGACTCTGAAAGTCAAGACATATTACCCCGCATAAAAGCATCCGAAACAGAAAAACTTTTTCCTGAAAGCAAACTTTTGAACAGCCGCAAACTGCTGCTGGTTCGCACGGATCGCATCGGCGACATGCTTGTGACGACGCCCTGTATTCGTGCGGTGCGTCGTGCCCTGCCTCATGCTCATATCGATATGCTGGCCTCTGCACATAATATGCCGGCCATACAGGGGAATCCCTGGCTTGACAATATTCTCATATACGATCGCAAGCATCCGTTGACATGGCCTGGACTTGTGGCTCGCCTGCGTGCGGAAAAGTATGATGCTGCCTTTGTATTCAACAGCAATTCCCGCAGCGCGAGTTTTTTGATCGCCTTATCGGGGATACCCGAGCGTGTAGGGTTCAGCGGGCCTCCCCTGCGCCATGGCCGGGTGGCATGGGGGTTCGGCGGCGTCTACACGCTTCTTCCGCAAGGAAAAAGCGTTCAGGTTACGCTGGACATGTTGGAAAAGCTCGAAAGCCTTGGCATAGCGGCAGATTTGCCGCATATGGATTTCATTGTGCCCGAAGCCTTGACACAGAGTATGCGTCAGCGTTTCCCTGTCGGCTCCGGCAGGCGCAGGCTGGCACTGTTCATAGGTAATATAAAAAAGGTGATGAAACGCTGGCCTCCAGAAAAATTCCGGGAGCTGGCCTCAAGGCTGCTGGCGGACGAAGAGGATCTTGAAATAGCCGTTCTGACCGGCCCGTCAGACAGACCGCTGCTTCAGGCTTTTTCGGGTATGGAGCATCCTCGTCTCATGTATTTTACCGGGAGTACGCTTCAGGAAAGCGGGGCTTTTTTGCAGACGTGCTGCGCTCTGGTCGCCGGTTCAAGCGGTCCGACCCATGTTGCTGCGGCTCTTGACATACCGGTGTTATCTGTCACTACCAGATATTCGGCCACAGTCTGGGGCACGCTCGGCAAATATGACGCCAACGTTACACCGGAGAGCGATACGCCCGATATGCGGGGTATTCCCATGGAACCTGTGGAGGCCATGATCCGCAGCTTTCTGAAAGAAGAACGCGCACGCAGTTCGGAAAATTGAGTCGGGCTTGGGGAACGGCTCGAACGCTGCTCGTCGTTTCTTCACTGAAATACGGGAGCCGTTTGCCAGAGCGTTTTGCTCTTGAACGTCTCTGTCGCACAGAATTCTATGCCTCGCTTTGCCGCTTTTACGCATGTGCCGGAGCTTGCTCTGCGTTCATACCTGTACGTTCTGCGGGACGCATGGGGCAGGTTGCCAAAACATTACGGCGGCTCCTGTGTCGCGGCGTAGTCTCGTTTTGTCTGGCTCCGGGAACTTGTGCGGCATACGAAGTGCAGAGCATCCTCAGGCTGTTCCCATTGTATTTTTTCGGGCAGGGAAGAGAAAGAGATTCCGAGACCGGGGAGCATCCCCGGTCTCGGATATATGCGCTCTACAGCGTGAGGGCGGTGCCGATACCTTTGTCGGTGAGCAATTCCAGAAGAATACAGTTTTCTACTCTTCCGTCCACGATGGTGACCATATCCACACCGTCAGCCAGAGCGGAGAGGCAACATTCCATCTTCGGGATCATACCGCCGCTTATGGTTCCGTCGGCCTGAAGATCCCGGGCGCGGGAAGCAGTGAGATCGGAGATCAGCGCGCCGTTTTTATCCAGCAGGCCTTCCACATCGGTGAGCATGAGCAGACGCTTTGCCCGCAAGGCTCCGGCCACGGCTCCGGCCACGGAGTCGGCGTTGATGTTGTAGGTATGGCCTTCACTGTCCACGCCGACAGGCGCGATGACCGGCACAAAGCCGTCACGGATCAGGGAATGGATGAGAGCTGTATTCACATTGGTCACCTGCCCCACGTTGCCGAGGTCGATAATTTCCGGCGGGGCGTCTTCACGGCGTATCACAAGTTCGCGCTTGCGGGCTTCCAGCAGCATACCGTCCTTGCCGGACAGCCCCACGGCACGGGCTCCGGCGCGGTTCAGCCAGTTGACGATATCCTTGTTGACCGAACCCACCAGAACCATTTCCACCACGTTCATGGTGGCGTCGTCCGTGACGCGCTGTCCCTGGCGGAATTCCGCCTTGATTTCCAGTTTGCCCAGCATGGCGTTGATCTGGGGGCCGCCTCCGTGTACGATGACCGGGTGTATGCCCACCAGCTTGAGCAGGGCGACATTGAGGGCAAAGGCCTGTTTGAGGGCTTCGTCCGTCATTGCGTGTCCGCCGTACTTGATGACGATGATCTGATCCTGATAACGCCGCAGATAGGGCAGGCTCTCGATGAGAACCCGGGACTGAATCTGCGCCTGTTCCCTGATTTTGTCCCGCTGGGGGATGGATTCCTTCGCTTCGGTCGGCATGTGCGGCTCCTTACAAAAGACGTTGCCTAATCAGCCCCGACAAGGTAATTAACAACGGGTTGGCGCGCAAGCGCGCATTCAGCGGGTTCCCTTCCGGGTACCCGCCCTCACGGAGGTTCCCCGGAGGCGATCCGGGTCAATGTTGAATCCTAACCTTCTTATCGGAGCAAACATGTTCGTTTCTCTCGCTCATGCCGCTGCGGGCGCTCCCGCAGGCGGAGCTGCCGGGGATCCCACCGGCGGCATTCTGGGCATGCTCATGCCCCTTGTTCTCATGTTCGCGGTGTTTTATTTCCTGCTGATCCGTCCGCAGCAGAAGCGCGCCAAGCAGCACCGGGCCATGCTCGACGCGCTTAAGAAGGGTGATTACGTTATCACTTCCGGCGGTCTGCTCGGCCGTATTCTGGAAGTTGAAAACAATATTTTCACCATCGATCTCGGCGACAGCAAGGTTCGCGTGCCCCGCGGCTACATTACGGGCACCTATGATCCCAAGGAACTGGACAAAGTCGAGCCCGCACCCGAAAACAACAAGTAGATTTCGGAATTCTGGAGGAACCGGGCGTTATGGACAGGTATATCCTGCCGGACGCCCGGGGCAGAGCCGGTTCGCCCCGGTGGAGGACCGGCTCGATGTTCACCGGAAGGGCGCGCCGTTTCCGGCCTGCGTTCAGAGAGGCTTCCGGAATCCGGAAATCCGGTCTTAGATGCAAAGGAATAGTTGATGAAAGCTGTGCGTTGGCGCCTTGCCTTCTCTCTCGTCGTGTTTCTGGCCGCGCTGTGGTACGCGTTGCCCAATCTGCCGCAGGTGGGGCAAGGCCCCCTGGCGCGCTTCTTTCCGCAGGCGCGTATCAATCTGGGGCTGGACCTCAAGGGAGGGATGAATCTGACCCTCGGCGTGGATGTGGAAAAAGCCATCCAGAATACGCTGGCCTCTTCCGGACAGGATATGCGCGAACGCGCCCTGGAAGACAAGATCAGCCTGCTCAAGCCGCGCCTCAATGCGGAAGGCCTGCTGGAAGTGGTGCTTCCCAGGGAGGATCAGGCTTCCTCCTTTGAGGATATGCTGCGTAAATACTATCCCGACCTTGCCGTGCAGTCTTCTTCCTCAGGAAATCTCGGGCGGACTTATGTGATTGGCCTTTCCGCCGCGGCGCGCAAGCAGGCCGAGGACATGACGCTGGATCAGGTGGTGCGCACCATCCGCAACCGTATCGACCAGTTCGGCGTGGCCGAGCCGGATATCCGCAAGCAGTCGGATAATCAGGTGCAGGTGCAGCTTCCCGGTCTGACCGATCCGGAGCGGGCCATTCAGATTGTCGGTCAGACTGCGCATCTGGAATTTCATCTGGTGCGCGACGATGTTGACCCGACCGGTATGATGCTGCCCGAGGGAACTGCTCTTTTCCCCTATGTGGAGAAGAACGGCACGGGCGGAAATTCTCTGGTGCTGGATTCCCAGTCGCTCATGAGCGGGGAGAACATCACCAATGCCCGCCCGCAGTACGACCAGAACGGGCAGATTCATGTCGCGCTGGAGTTCAACTCGCGCGGCGGCAGCATATTTGAACGGATCACGGGCGATAACATAGGCCGCCGCATGGCCATTGTGCTGGACGGCAAGGTCTACTCCGCGCCGGTTATCCAGAGCCGTATTTCCGGCGGCAAGGCCGTGATCACAGGAAATTTCACGCTGGCAGAAGCGCAGGATCTGGCCGTGGTGTTGCGCGCCGGCTCTCTGCCCGCTCCCGTCACCGTGCTGGAAGAACGCACGGTCGGCCCTTCCCTGGGGCAGGAATCCATTGAAAGCGGCATTCTCGCCGCGCTGGTGGGCGCGCTGGCTGTTGTCATCATCATGCCGCTGTATTACGCCGTGTCCGGCTTGATAGCGGATATCATGCTCTGTTTCACCATGACGCTGCTCATGGCGGGAATGACCGCCTTCGGCGCGACGCTGACCCTGCCCGGTATAGCGGGGATCGTGCTGACCATCGGCATGGCCGTCGACGCCAACGTGCTTATTTATGAGCGCATCCGCGAGGAACTAAAACTCGGTCTCAGTCCTACGGAAGCTGTGGAGGCAGGCTTCAGCAGAGCCAGCATCTCCATCACCGACTCGAACCTTACCACGATTATTGCGGCGGCCATTCTGTACCAGTTCGGCACGGGACCCATTCGCGGCTTTGCCGTGACGCTTTCCCTCGGTATTGTGGCTTCCATGTTCACCGCCATTTTTGTCTCCCGCGCCGTGTTCGAGTTCTGGATCCAGCGCAACGGCGGCAAACGCATCAGCGTGTAACGGAGTACGTATGGCTCTCACCATTCTCAAGCATACTACGCATATAGATTTTGTGGGCGTGCGTCGCTACGCCTACGCCTTTTCCACAATAGTCATTCTGCTCGGTCTCGTGGCCATATTCATGAACGGCGGTCTGCGTTACGGCGTGGATTTCGCGGGCGGCGTCATGGTGCAGATTCAGTTCTCGAAGCCCGTCGCGGACGAGGAAGTCAAGAAGGCCGTAGCCGATATCGACATGCCCGGTCTGACCGTACAGCAGGTAGGCAACGACTCGCTCAATTATCTTCTGCGTTTCTCCGTCAGCAAGGAAGGCGCGACGGAAAATCTGCGCAACGACGTGAACGACGCGCTCAGTCTGAGCATGCCGGATAATCCGGCCACCATCGAACGCCTTGAGGTGGTCGGCCCCAAGGTGGGCGGCGAACTGCGCAACATGGCCGTTGAAGCGCTGTTTTACTCCGTGCTGTTGATCACGTTGTACATTTCCGGACGCTTTGAACACAGCTGGATGCTCGCGGGCATCATGGCCGTGCTGATGTGGGGCGTGGTCTACGGAGCCGGATGGCTGGCGGAGCTGATAGGCTGGACAGGCTATAACCGCCTGTGGGGGGTGGCCGTGGCCATGGTCATCACCGTCTATCTGACCTGGAAATTCAAGCTCAATTTTGCACTAGGGGCCATCATATCGCTGCTGCACGACGTGTTCACCACACTCGGGCTGCTCATGCTGCTCGGGCGGGAAATAGACCTCAACATCATCGCCGCGCTGCTCACCCTTGTGGGCTATTCCCTCAATGATACCATCATTGTGTATGCCCGCATCAGGGAA
>LBJMC04202__coassemble_360_pt1 | contig 35308 bp, 28 predicted proteins | sample LBJMC04202__metabat2_low_PE_018 | metagenome-assembled genome bin LBJMC04202 | reverse complement strand
CGTGATGATACGCAGGAATGAAACCTTCCAGTCCGTAGCGGATACCGAGAACCGAAGCCACGCCGTACCCGTGACAGGCCTGCATGACAATGGCGCGGATAACGTCATTGATGCCGGGACAGAGGCCTCCGCAGGTGACCACGGCACATTTTACCTTGCCGGGATCATAATACAGCTTTCCGCGCGGCCCGGCGGACTCCAGAAACACTGTGCCGCCTCCCGGCACATCTTCACCGCAGGAGTCCTCATCCATGAAAAAGGGACGAGGCTCGTCAGAGGCATAGGGGCCGGGAACGGGAGTCGATACATGCGCCCCTCCCAGGCGTTCAATACCTCCGAAGGATGCGGGGTCAAAAACGGAATGGTACGGAACATCGCTGCCCGACATGACGCCTCCCCTGGGAATTTCCCGGTCGATTTCCCGGTCGGATACCGGGAAATATTCTTATATATGCAGCATAGCTGCTTTCCATTTCGAATACAAATGATGCCCTGCTGAACCCGCCTCTGCCTCTAACTCCCCGTGAACATAATTAAACAGGAAAATTTTCTTTTGACCACAACCAACATAGTCATTAGAATGATGCACGAATTCAGACAGGACAAAAGAGGTATCCTTTAATATGTGGAAAAATCTCAATGTTTGGGGCAAGCTGCTGGTATGCATCATGCCCTTGGCCCTCGTCATTATATGCAGCTCCATCGTCTCATACCGCGCGCAGTCTTCCGTGGCCGCGAGCATGGACAGAGTGGCGGAATGCGAGGAACTGCGGGCAACCTTTCTGAACCGCGCCGTCGATCATTTCAGATGGGCTCAGACGCTCACCCTCTATGTGGCGATGGAGCAGTCCGACAATCTCGATCTTGTCACCGACTCTACGCAGTGCGCTTTCGGCAAATGGCACAACAGTGAGGAACGCGAAAAGGCCGAAACACTGCTTCCCGCACTTGCAGGCCCTCTGAGCAGGATAGAGGCTCCGCACACCGCTCTGCACAAAAGTGCGATTGACATTGCCGCGGCGGCAAAAGCCGGCAACACCGATCTGGCACGGCGTATTCTTACCGAACAGTCCGTTCCCGCCCTGGAATCCGTTCTGACCGGTCTGCAGGATGCAAATCAGCTTCTTGTCACGGAACAGAACAGAGTGAAGGCTGAAGCCGCAAACATAAAAGAAGAAGCCACTATTCTTAATATCGGTATGCTCTGCGTAGGCATACTCATTTCCCTGATCAGCATTCTGGCCCTGCGCAGCGCCATCATGCGTCCGCTGAACAAACTCATGCTCTTTGCCTCGGACTGTGCGGAAGGCAACGGCGACTGTTCCACCACCATCGAACGCAACGACGAATTCGGCAAACTTGCCGAAGCCCTGCATCGCATGGTGACCCATCTCAACGAACAGCTGGCTTTTTCGAAAAGCGTCCTCAACGGGCTCCCTGTTCCCACGGCCATTTATACTACGGAAAACAAACTGCGCTTTGCCAACAAACCCATGATGAAGCTGCTGGAAGCCGACGGCCGTCCAGAAGATCATTACGGCAAGACTTCCGGCGAATTTCTCTTCCGCGAAAAAGACAAGGAAACTGCTTCCGTGCGCTGCCTGCGCAGCGGTCAGCCCGAAGCCAGGGAAATGTCCTTCACGACCTACAAGGGAACGCCGCGCTATGCTCTGACGCAGGCCGCTCCGCTCTTCGACGATCACGGACGGCTCACCAGCGTACTCAGCATCTGGATGGATACCACGGAAGCGCATGAACGTCAGAAGGAAATAGAACACGCGCACAAGACCATGCTGGACGTGGCGGACTCCTCGCGGCAGGTAGCCGAAAGCCTCGCCTCCGCCAGCGAAGAACTTTCCGCCCAAATCGTGCAGGTGAACAAGGGCACGGCCCATCAGCGGGATCGCCTGCAGGAAACGGCCTCTGCCATGACGGAAATGAACGCCTCCATTACGGAAATCAACGGTAATGCCGGCAACGCCGCCCAGCTCAGTCAGCAGGCCATGGAACAGGCCAAGGCCGGCGCCGATCTGGTGGACAAGGTATTGCAGTCCATGAAGAAACTTGAAGAACAGTCTCTGGCGATCCAGAACGGTATGGGTGACTTGCAGAAGCATGCCGACGGCGTGGGACATGTGATCAGCGTGATTTCCGATATTGCGGATCAGACCAACCTGCTGGCGCTCAACGCGGCCATAGAAGCCGCCCGGGCCGGGGAATCGGGCAGAGGCTTTGCCGTAGTGGCCGATTCCGTGCGTGAACTGGCGGAAAAGACCATGCAGGCCACCAAGGAAGTGGTCAGCGTCATCGAGGCCATCCAGCACGGAGCCAAGAACAACGCTTCCAGCGTCGGTCTGGCGGTCGAAGCCATCAACACAACGGCGGATCTGGCCAACCAGTCCGGCGAAGCCCTCAAGGCCATTGTGGACTTTTCACAGAATGTGGCCGATCAGGTTCAGGCCATTGCCCACGCCGCTACGGAACAGGCAAAGGCTTCCGAGATGATCACCGAAGCCATCAACGAAAACTCCACGGTTGCCAACGAAACGGCTACTGCCATGGATAACGCGGCTCAGGCCACTACGGACATGGCAAAACAGACTTCCGTACTCAACGGACTCATTGAAGAACTGAAATAAATTACCGCTAAGCTTATATCGAGGCGCTCCGCCGGATTTCCCGACGAGGCGCCTCTTTCATTGCCTGCTCCCCATGAGTCTCTCCAGCGCAAGCCGGAATATGACGAAGCCGGCACGAAATATCTTCCGCCCCTCCGACAGTCGGACACAGACCTCGGATATTCCCGTGCCGGAGGTCTTTTCATATACAGCCACGACATATTATTCCCGTGCGGCATCCTCTGATGTCGCACAGCTATTTCGCCCCAGTCCGCACGGTATAAATGTTACGAGGCTGAATTCCGGGTGATTCTCTCCCCCTTGTGATTTTCCCGATTCATACACGACAAGCATCTCCCCATGGGCAAGGCATATGCCTGCCGCATGAGATTTCTGCCCTCAGAATACGAATGTACATGGGCCGGAAGCTCCGGCCGTATATTTTCCTCAATAATCCATACAGATGAAGCAATATCGACGGGAACATGTCGCCCGGCATACTCAACATTGGTACGCTCATACGACATGATCTTTCATTACAGCAAAAACCTCATTTACGCTCTCAGGACACAACGCATATAAAAAACAAAAATATCCTGAAATTCCAGCCAGTGAAAAAACTTCAACATGTCCATCCCCCGAATAAAAGAAGATCTCTTTATCACTTTTCTTGCCAATTTCGCCTGATTTTGCCACATTCAGGCGGCCCGGTCTGTCAAGCGGCGGGAGTCGATTCGTCACAGTCACCGCAACCACCCCGAGGTTTTCATGACGCCAGCCAATATTGTTCAGCTCCTGGGAGGAGTCGGCCTCTTCCTCTTCGCTATACGACTCATCAGCGAATCGCTCCAGCTGCTGGCAGGCGACAGGATGCGTCAGATTATCGGCATGCTCACCCGCACCCCTTTTCTGGGCGTTCTGATCGGTGCGGGCGTGACCATGATCATCCAGAGCAGCAGCGCAACCACCGTCATGACCGTGAGCTTTGTGGACGCCGGACTCATGACCCTGAAGCAGGCCATCGGCGTCATCATGGGCGCCAATATCGGAACCACGGTAACGGGGCAGCTTCTTGCCATAAAAATCAAGGATTTTGCCTATCTTTTCGTACTTCTCGGCGTTCTGCTCAGTTTTCTCAACAAGGAACGCCGCCTGACCCATGTGGGAAACGGCCTGCTCGGCTTCGGTCTGCTGTTCATCGGTATGCAGACCATGGAAGGAGCCATGGGCTTTCTGCGGGACAGGCAGGACATATTCCTCATGTTCAGCCACAATCCCCTGCTGGGGCTGGCGGCCGGCATGTTCCTCACTCTGCTGGTACAGTCCAGTTCCGCCACAGTCGGCCTGACCATCGCTCTCGGCGTACAGGGTCTTCTTCCTCTGGAAGCGGCCATCCCCATTGTGCTGGGCGACAATATCGGCACGACCATCACGGCCGTTCTTGCCTCCATCGGGACAAGCCGCGCCGCAAAACAGGCCTGTGCCGCACATGTGCTGTTCAACGTCATAGGCGTATCCATCTTTCTGCCGCTCATGCCCCTGTATATCGGCTTCATAGCCTCAACATCCCAGAATATCGGGCATCAGATAGCCAATGCGCATACGCTCTTTAATGTCTGCAATACCATTCTGTTCCTGCCCTTTGTCAGCCCCTTCGCCCGCCTGATAGGGCGTCTCATCCCCCTGCGGGAAACGGAGGAAGCACCCTGTGTGCAGTTCCTTGATCCCAAACTGATCGCCGTGACTCCGGGAATCGCCGTGGAATCCGTCAAAAATGAATGCATTCACCTGGGTGAGGAAACCGTACGCCTGATGGACGCGGTGGAAGATGTCTTTTTCAATGACAACACGGAACGCACCAAAGAAATTCTGAATCAGGAAAATCTGGTGGACGACCTTCAGAGCGCCATTGCCGATTATGCCGAACGTCTTTTCCGGGCGGGTATTTCGGATGAGGCGGCAGCCTATCTGCACAGTCTGGTCAGCAGTGCGGGCGATCTCGAGCGCATTGCCGACAACGGCAAAAGGCTGCTCCAGCTCTACGAATATCGTAAATCAAAAAATCGGGACTTTTCCTCCGACGCGCTTCAGGGGCTGCGCATCATGTATACGGAATGTCGCCAGGCCGTGGAAACGGCTGTGGACAGCTTTTCTCACCCTCTTGAGAATACGGAGGAACTCGACGCTCTTGTGCAGAGGGTTCGCGATATGGAAGCTGAATTCCGCACACTGCACATCCACCGCATCCGCAAGAACACCTGCGATCCCGAAACAGGTATGCGCTTTGTGGACGTGCTGGGCACCATCGAACAAATGTCCTACCGGGCAAAAAAAATTGTGCATGTAAACGCGCTGGAAGATTGATGCTCCGTTTGACGCTTCGTCGGTAACAAGACAGGTTTCCCCGCGTCTGTTCCCGCCATTCCCGCAGACGACGGCAGGACTTCGGGCGGAAAGCTGCGCCTGTCCCCTTCTTTCTCCGTACAGACGCACATCTCTCCTTCCGTCGTTCGTTCAGGATATCGCGTCCGGCTTCCAACGCCGCTTTCTTTCCCGATGGCAGGAGACCCGGTTGCAGGTCTGCATTCCAGAGCAGAACCGTCTCTCTCCCGAAAAGACCGGAACAAAGGTCAATTGGACATCGGAAAAAAAACGGCCGTCCCTGCCCTAAAAATTCGCTTCCATAAAGGAACAGCGTCGGTATCCGCCCTCTCCGGCCCCCATAAACGTTTCGGGGACGCCCCGCGAGAGGACGCCCCCGAAAAAGAACAATTACAGCAGAAGCAATCAGTAGCGATACAGTTCAGTCTTGTACGGCCCGTCCACAGAGACGCCGATATAATCAGCCTGCTGCTGGGTCAGACGGGTCAGCTTGACGCCGAGACGCCCCAGATGCAGACGCGCCACTTCTTCATCCAGCTTCTTGGGCAGCGTATACACGCGGGTTTCCAGCTTGGCATGAGAAAGTTCCATCTGGGCCAGCACCTGATTGGTGAAGGAGTTGGACATGACGAAGCTGGGATGCCCGGTAGCGCAGCCCAAGTTCACCAGACGGCCTTCGGCAAGCACCAGAATGGAACGCCCGCTGGGCAGCGTCCACTTGTCCACCTGCGGCTTGATTTCCATGCGCGTGCAGCCGGGGGTGGATTCCAGCCAGGCCATATCGATTTCATTATCGAAGTGACCGATATTGCAGACAATGGCCTCATCCTTCATGCCCAGCATGTGTTCGCCGGTGATCACATGATAGTTGCCCGTTGCAGTGACGAAAATGTCCGCAATGGGAAGGGCGTCTTCCACAGTGGTGACTTCATACCCTTCCATGGCAGCCTGAAGAGCGCATATGGGATCGATTTCGGTGACCAGCACACGCGCGCCGAAACCGCGCATGGACTGGGCGCAGCCCTTGCCCACGTCGCCATATCCGCACACCACGACAACCTTGCCCGCCACCATGATATCCGTTGCGCGCTTGATGCCGTCCGCCAGAGATTCGCGGCAGCCGTACAGGTTGTCGAACTTGGACTTGGTCACGGAGTCGTTGACGTTGATGGCCGGGAAGAGCAGCTTGCCTTCCTTTTCCATCTGATAAAGACGATGCACGCCCGTGGTGGTTTCTTCGGAAACGCCGCGTACCTTTGCGGCCACTGCCTGCCAGCGGGAAGGATTGTTCTTGTAGGAAAGAGCCAGCCGATCCATGATGATCGCCAGTTCCTTGTTTTCCGGGGTCTGCTTCAGCAGATCGGGATTTTTCTCCACGTCCACGCCCTTATGGATGAGCAGCGTGGCGTCGCCTCCGTCGTCCACGATAAGATCCGGGCCGGAGCCGTCGGGCCAGGTGAGCGCCATTTCCGTACACCACCAGTAATCTTCCAGGGATTCCCCCTTCCATGCGAAAACTTTGGCGTAGCCGAGTTCGGCAATGGCGGCCGCAGCATGATCCTGCGTAGAGAAAATGTTGCATGAAGCCCAGCGGATATCTGCTCCCAGTTCATACAGGGTGCGGATAAGCATGGCGGTCTGGATGGTCATGTGCAGCGAACCGGTGATCTTGAAGCCCTTGAGGGGCTTCTTGTCCGCATAACGGCGGATGAGTTCCATCAGACCCGGCATTTCCCGTTCGGAAAGCTGCATTTCCTTCTTTCCGAAGTCGGCCAGCGAAATATCGGCAACCTTATAGGGCAGAGAGAGATCGAGATCTTTGGCAGACATGATGCCTCCGTTCATGAGAACGACGTTTTACGCAGGTGACACAAATGTTTCGACAGTCTGAACCCCATGTTCAGAACCGTGTTTCAAATGTCTTTGCCGCAGGCCGGAGCCGAATCCCCGACAACACGGCGAAGTTTTGCGCTGTTTTACCCGAGTGTCTTCCATAGCATGAATCCACAGGGAGCATTCAGGAGGTATGCCGCGCGAGAAGCAGATGCAGGGCCAGCCCCATCTTGACCTCTTCGCGCCGGTATTCCACGCTTTCAAAGCCCGCGCCGCGCAGCATGGCTTCCAGATCTTCGCGGGTAAAGCCCAGCCATCTGTCGCCGTAGACGGCGCGCATGTTTTCCTGCTGATGACGATCAAAATCGGAAATCAACAGCAGCCCGTCCGGACGCACGACCCGGGCAATTTCCCGCAGAGCGTCCTCCGGGCGGGAAAGATGATGCAGCACAAGGTTGATACAGGCCACGTCAGCCTCTCCGTCGCGCAGAGGAAGGTGATCAAGCTCCCCGATGCGCAGGGAAACGCCGGCAGAATCTTCGCCGAAGCGGCGGCGGGCAAGCTCGAGCATACGCGGCGAACCGTCCACACCGATGACTTCCCGACATTTATGCCGCAGAAGCTCCAGCACTTCCCCCGTACCGCAGCCCAGATCCACGCAGACATCGCAGGCTCTGGCATGCTCCGTCCTGTGCCCGCCGATGAGATCCGCAACGGCTTCAGGCAGACGAAAATCCCCGAGAACCTCGCGGTTGAGTTCGTCCCAGTCTTCGGCAATGGAGTTGAAGAACTGCCTTGTCCGGCTCGCCCTTTCCTCTATGATGCGGGCCGCCATATCCAGATCCGCCCTGCTCGAGGAATCTTCCAGCACAAAGGGCAGCACGCTGTCCAGAAAACGCCGCCCCGGCCCGCCTTCCATGGCGGAATAAAAAACCCACAACCCATCGCGCCGGGCGTGGATGAGTCCGGCTTCAGCCAGAATCTTCAAATGCCGCGACACCCGCGACTGTCCCATGGACAGCAGCGTGACCAGCTCGTTGACGGAAAGCTCATAACGCTGAAGCACCAGCGCCAGACGCAGGCGCGTTTCATCGGAAAGAGCTTTCAGATAGCGGAGAGCGGCGGACATAATATCACCTGTCATGCATCCATATCAAGATTGATTGATACGGATAACAGTCTCTGCCCCGTCCGTCAAGCGTGAGGCAGTTGAGCAACATTGTGTCCGGCAGCACGAACGAGGGCAGGCTCTTCAGGGAACCACAATGCACATACAGCGTAGCATCCATCGGACGACCCGCAGGGCCGTACCTGTCGCCCTCAGGCACACAGGCCGGGCCGACATGTAAGCATCGATGGTGGAGTGAACGCTGTCGGCAGGAAGATAGTAGCGTCCTGAAAGGTCGATAGGTTCAAGAGCAACACGTCCTGATAAAAGAAGAAAGAGCATTATACCCGGCAAGGCGATGTCCATACTCTTGAAAGCGACGGAGCCGTCCTGCCCGTATTGTTACAGACAACTCCAAGATTGAGGAAGAACAAAGAGGCGGCACAGCCAAGCAGTTTCCGGGATGTTCCGCCCTGTTCTGCTCCATGTCAGCTTTCATCGGCGCATTGAACGCCCGCGACGTGAACTTTCCCGACGTACAGGCCTCGGGCGAACGTGAGGTGGGGGCCAATGAACTCGGGCAGGGACGGGTTAAAAAAATTGTTGTTAACGCCTCGGTTGCCATTGACGAAGACGATTCCCCCATGTTCCAAAGAGTGGAAAAACTCATGCGGAACGGCTGTCTGATTACAGGATCGCTTCATGACGGCATCGAAATGGAATACCATATCCATGCCCGATATCGGAATCAAACGGACAGCGAAGACTGAAGTTTTTCATGCCGGGGCAGGAGCGGGCTGTGCCGGAAGGAATACAGAGCAGCCCCTAGTATGGCCTTTCGACGCAAGAGACTGCGGCGTGCGAAAAATGCGGATGCCCGGAGTTCTTATCCCTCCTCCGCGCCTCTCCAGGCCAGCCAGGCCGCCTGTCCCAGCGAAAGCCCCCCGTCCCCTGCGGGGAAAAGACGGGGCAGAAGCGGCGTCAGCCCGCAGGCCGCAAGAGCTTCAGGCAATTCCCGGGCCAGTGTGGCGTTGTTCATCACGCCGCCCCCCAGGGCCACGGTACGGATTCCGTATTCGTCGGCAGCTGCGCGCGCCCAGGTGCAAAGTCCGGCCACCAGTCCGCGGTGGAAGCGGCGGCTTGCCCGACCCGCGTCAAGGCCGCCGCGCAGAGCCTGCGCCATTTCCGCAAACATCGCCCAGGTGTCCGGCTCCAGCAGCGTTGTTTCCGCTCTTCCGTCCCAGCCCCGGGACTGACGCAGCGGCAGAGCAAAGATTCCGGACTCGGAAGCATCCTGCGCGGCTTCAAGGCGCAGCGCAGCCTGCCCCTCGTAGGTCATACAGTCGCACAGACCACAGAGGGCGGCCGCAGCGTCGAACAGACGTCCGCAACTGGAAGTGAGGGGGCAGTTCAGCTTCCGTTCCCATACTTCCCGGAGCATGGCGCGACGGGAAGACAGTTCCGGACTCCCCGTCGGAAGAACATCCTCTTCAAGGCCGACATGCCAGCTCAGGGATGCGGCGCAGCGCCAGGGTTCGCGTGCGGCGGCATCGCCCCCGGGCAGCAGGAAGGGGCGCAGCCTTCCCAGACGCCGCCAGCTTCCTTCGGAGGGATCGACCAGCAGAAGTTCCCCGCCCCAGACGCTGGAAGCCCCGTTCTCTTCCGGACCGTAGCCCGCACCGTCCAGCGCAAGCCCGAGCGCAGGTTCCGCATGTCCTGTTTCCGCCAGTACGGCGAACACATGAGCGGCATGATGCTGCAGGGTGAAAAGAGGAAGACTGCGGGAAGCGGCATATTCCCCGGCCAGGCGGGAGGACAGATAATCCGGGTGCATATCCCGGACAACGGCAACAGGCTCACATTCCAGCAGACGTTCCAGGTGGCGCAGATTCTCCGTAAAAAAGTTTTCCGCGCCCGGACGGTGCAGATCCCCGCCGTGCTGGCTGACGAAGGCGTCCGTCCCGCGCGTGATGCAGAAGGTGTGCTTGAGATCTCCGCCCGCGGCAAACACGGAGGAAAGGCGTACAGTTCCGGCAAGGGGCTGCGGCAGAGGCACATACCCGCGCGCCCGGCGCAGAATGCGCGTCGGCTCGTCCCGTTTCTCCGCTTCCACTGCCCCTGAAGAAGCCGATCCGGCCATGGCTACGGAATCATCCACCCGCACGAGTATGTCCCGATCATGGAACAGAAAGAGATCCGCAATATCGCCCAGACGGGCGCGCGCCTCTCTGTTGCCGAGACAGATAGGCTCGCCTCCGGCATTGCCGGAAGTCATCACCAGCGCGCGAAAGTGCGGAGCCTCTCCCGGCAGCAGCTCCGGATGAAAAAAAAGATGATGCAGCGGGGCATAGGGCAGCATGATCCCGATGGTGTTTCCGTCCGGAGCCAGAATGTCCGGCAGCGTGCCGGGACGACGGGGGCAGACCACTATGGGACGGGCCGGAGAACAGAGAGCCTCCCGGGACGGGCCGTCGAGAAGAGCCAGCTTTTCCACCTCTTCCAGAGAGGCGGCCATGATCGCAAGAGCCTTGTGCGGCCTGTTCTTACGTTCGCGCAGACTCTTCACGGCTTTTTCACTGAAGGCGTCGCATACCAGATGAAAGCCGCCTATGCCCTTTGCCGCAGCCACAAATCCCTGCTGTAACGCCCACAGAAAGGCCCCGACGGCGGCATTGCCCCGGGGATTCTCCCCGAAAAGCGCGCGCCCCTGTTCTCCCGTCCGTCCCCAGTCCAGCCACAGCCGGGGGCCGCAGACGGGGCAGGCATTTGGTTGGGCATGAAAACGCCGATCCAGCGGATTTTCATACTCCGCCCGGCAATCCGGACACAAGGGAAAACAGGCCATGCTGGTGAAAGGTCTGTCGTAGGGCAGACAGCGGGTTATGCTGTATCGCGGGCCGCAGTCCGTACAGTTGGTAAAGGCGTAGCCGTAACGTCTGTCCTCCGGATTGAGCATGTCCGACAGACACTTGTCGCACATGGCGATATCCGGGCTGACCAGAATTCCCTTTGCGCCTCCGCTGCGCGCGCTTTCCTCGATGAGAAAGACATTTTTCCGTTCCCCGTCAAAGGGCACAAACTCGCGTTCCAGCGAGACAATACGCGCCAGCGGCGGCAGTTCGGTACGCAATCGCAGAGCAAAGCTGTCCAGTTCCGAACTGTTCCCCTGAACGTCGATGCTCACGCCGCGATCGGTATTGCGCACCGATCCGGCAAGCCCGCATTCCAGCGCAAGCCGATACACATGAGGACGGAAGCCTACCCCCTGTACCTGCCCGGTTACGGTGAACACGTTTCTTGCCTTTGCCGAAGAAATTTTTTCTTTCATATGCCGAGTGTAGCACGTCGCGGGGCAGGCGCAAGAGGAGAAGGCCGCCTCGGAAGCCCGGGATTTTTTCCTTGCCGGGGGCAGGCCGAACCTGTAAAATTCTCTCTCGCCTCACGCCCCGCGGAACTGTTTTCATCCAGGCGCAGCCCCGACCGTGAACGGTCGGCACAATTTTTTCTTACGGGCGATATCATCCTTCTCCCTCATCCGCCCTCGGGCGCCATCCGGATTATCTATGAACGACACGCCTTCCAAGGCCCGCACTCTGGGCCGGATACTTGACGAAGCGGTGGAACGCTACCCGGAAAGGGACGCCCTCGTCTATTTCAATCAGGGAGTCCGCCGCTCCTGGCGCGACTTTGCCAGAGCCGTGGACGAACTTGCCTGCGGCCTCATGGCCCTCGGCATACAGCCCGGAGAAAAAGTCGCCGTCTGGGCTACCAACGTACCCGGCTGGGTGGAACTGATGTTCGCAACCGCACGCATCGGAGCGGTGCTGCTTACCGTCAACACCAGCTATCGCGACAGCGAGCTGCTCTACCTGCTTCAGCAGTCAGAATGTGAAAATATCTTTATCATCGACGGCGTGCGCGATCATGATTTCGTGGCGACAATCTACAAACTTGTGCCCGAACTGCGTACCCAGCCGCGCGGCGAACTGCACAGCGCAACCCTTCCCTTCCTCAAACGGGTAATGTTTCTTGGGGAAGAACGACACCGGGGCATGTACAGCGTTCCGGAAATTACGGAATCGGGCCGTCCTGTCACCAGGGAAGCCTATGAAAAACGCAAGGCGGCCGTCAGACCCGACGACGTGGTCAATATGCAGTACACGTCCGGAACGACCGGCTTCCCCAAAGGGGTCATGCTCACGCATATCGGCATAGGCTACAATGGATACTGGATAGGCCGCAATCAGAAGCTCAGCGGCGACGACAGGGTGTGCATTACGGTGCCCCTCTTCCATTGCTTCGGCTGCGTACTCGGCGTCATGGCCTGCGTCAATCATGGGGCGACCATGGTCATTCTGGAAAGCTTCTCCCCCGTACATGCCATGCAGGCCGTGGAACAGGAAAAATGTACGGCCTTGTACGGCGTGCCGACAATGTATGTCGCCATTGTGGAACACAAACTGTTCCACCGTTTCAGCTATGCCACCCTGCGCACAGGCATCATGAGCGGCGCGGTATGTCCCGAACCTCTCATGCGCCGCGTGGTGGAAGAACTGAACATGCGGGAAATCACCATTCCCTACGGTCTGACCGAAGGCTCTCCCGTCATGACCATGACCACCACGGACGAAACCATGGAACACCGCTGTTCAACCGTGGGCCGCGCCATGCCGGATATCGAGGTGACCATCCGGGATCCCGATACCGACGAGGTTCTGCCCGCCGGCGTCAGCGGCGAAATCTGCTGCCGCGGCTACAATGTCATGAAGGGATATTATCGTATGCCCGAAGCCACGCGCCAGGCCATCGACGAAGAAGGCTGGCTGCATTCCGGCGATCTCGGCGTCATGGACGAGGAAGGTTATCTGCGCATTACAGGACGCCTCAAGGACATGATCCTGCGCGGAGGGGAAAACGTCTACCCCCGGGAAGTGGAAGAATTTCTTATGGGTATGCCTGAAGTGCGCGACGTGCAGGTTGTGGGCGTTCCCTCCCGCCGCTACGGCGAGGAAGTGGGAGCCTTCATCATCCCCCGGCCGGGCTGCACCGTGCGGCCGGAGGACGTGCGCGACTTCTGCCGCGGCCGCATAGGCTGGCATAAAATTCCCCGCTACATTGCCATGCTGGAAGAATTCCCCCAGACGGCAAACGGCAAAGTTCAGAAATACAAGCTCCGGGAACTTGCCGCCCAGCTCTTCCCCGAAGCGCAGCAGGGCAGCCGACGGAACCGCCGGGAACTGCCATGATCCAGCCCATGGACGCATCCTTCCGCCCCGCCGCCGTCTATCTTGCGGCCCGCGGCTTTGAAAAGGAACTGGCCCACGAACTTCAGAGCCGTCAGCCGGGCTGCATCGTGGAGCAGCGCGAACGCCTCTTCCTTTCCTCAGCTCCGCCCCTCGACGCGGCCTGGGCGCAAAATGTCTGGCTGGAACCCTTTTTCCTGCCCATCGCCTCGGTGGGCGACGCCGTGCGCCAGCTTAAGGCAATACAGCGCAACTGGCACTGTCATCCCGTCGATCTGCATCGACGCGCCGCACTTATTGCGGATCAGCTTCCCCCGGTCAAGGCGCGTCCCCTGCGTTTCGGCGACAGGGCTCCCTCCTCCCCCCTGGGTTCCTGGACACTCTGGGAACGCGATCTGATCCTGCTTTCCGCACGCTGCTCATCGCCCTTTCCCGACGGGGAAGCCCGTTTCGAGGAAGATAAGGTCAACCCGCCCAGCCGGGCCTACCTCAAGCTGTGGGAGGCCTTTACCCTTCTGGATGAGAGACCGGCGCCGGGTTCGCTGTGTCTTGATCTCGGGGCCTCTCCGGGCGGCTGGAGCTGGGTTCTCGGTACGATGGGAGCGCGTGTTTTTGCCGTGGACAAGGCCCCGCTTGCCCGAAACGTCATGGAGCTGCGCGGCGTGGACTGGTGTCGGGGCAGCAGTTTCTCACTCACGCCCGACATGATCGGCCCCGTGGACTGGCTGTTCTCCGACATGGCCTGTTATCCGGAACGGCTGCTCGAACTGGTACGCCTCTGGCACGAACAGGGCGCGGCAACGCGCTTTCTGTGTACCCTGAAATTTCAGGGAGAAACGGATCACGAATCCGCGCGGGCCTTCGCTTCCTTTCCCGGTTCGCGCCTTCTCCACCTCTCCTGCAACCGTCATGAACTGACCTGGTTTTATAACCCAACTCCTTTTAATTATGTAAAATACTAGAGGATCGCTTGACATTGCCCTGCTCGACACCTAGAAAGAAAAGGCGCTGAAACACGCACAATTCTACTCTAATGGAGAAAGTAAGATGACCAAAGCCGAGCTCGTCGACAAAATCTACGCGAAATCCGGTCTGCCCACCAAAGCCAAGTCCGAGGCCGCGCTGGATGCCACTATCGAAGCCATTACCGAATGCCTCACCTCGGGTGATTCCATCACTCTCACCGGCTTCGGCAGCTTCAAGGTCACCAAGCGTGCGGCACGCAAGGGACGCAACCCCCGCACCGGCAAGGAAATTGACATCGCGCCCTGCTCCGTGGTCAAGTTCACCCCCGGCAAGACCCTCAAGGAAGCCGTGAAATAAGTTTTACGTCTGCCGTAACGGAAGAAAGCGCCTGATGCGGCGAGAACGCGCAAGGCAGGCCGCAGGCACAGAGTCCGGAATTCATGTTCATACCGACATGAAGAGCCGCGAAACCGGGCAGCCATATATTGAACCCCTCTCTGCGTTTTCTCCGATAAGTACGAGCAGCGGTACAGATTTCTTCTGTGCAACCGCATTTTTAAAAAAGCGAATTCCACCAGCCCGGAATTCGCTTTTTTCTATGTGAAAACCCCTCTCTTTTCCGGCGGGGCGAACGACCATCGTTCCTCAGCGAATCGCCTGTCCCGCGCGTGCCTCTTCTGTGCCTCAGCCTCAGACATGGGCATAGTACGCTTATCGGCAAACTGATACCCAGTATGCAAGCTCCGCTCCCGCACAAAGCTTTCCGGAGTTCAAAATTCCTGATTCCGAGCCTGAATATAAAAAGCTGCGGATGGCGAAAGCAAATTTTTGCTTAAATGTCACGGGGATCCCCTCCGTCAATATCGGAAAGGATCCCCGAAAGGCGTGCTGTTTACGAAAGCAATCAGAGATCTTTCAAAAGGCAGGCCTGCTTTTCGGTGAGGTCTCTCTGATTGTCCGCCTCCGGCAGCCCCGGAGGCAAATATTTATGAATACAGCTTTGCCTGAGCCTAACTAGGCGTGACTTTCCTGCTCGTCTTCCTTCCGCAGGCCTTCAAGCACGTCGTGAACGGTTCTGGCCTGCTTGAGAATTTCCTCAACCTCATCCGTGGCAACCGCCATGGAACGCGCGATATTATTGCTCATCTCGCTTATGTCCGAGACATTGCGGTTGATCTCTTCCGAAGCGGCGGACTGTTCCGTAGCCGCGGCCGCAATGGCCTGCACCTGACTGCTGGAATCGTTGGCCAGTCCGGTAATGTGAACAAGAGCTTCCCCGGATTTCTGGGCCTGTGTCGTCACGGCGTCTATGGCCTCGACAGTAGTCTGCACGGTCTGGGCGCTGCTGTCCGTCCCGGACTGAATAGCTCCGATGGCTTCGTCAACCTTATGTGTGGCGGCCATGGTTTTTTCAGCCAGCTTGCGCACTTCGTCCGCAACCACGGCAAAGCCGCGCCCGGCATCTCCGGCCCGGGCGGCTTCAATGGCGGCGTTGAGCGCAAGCAGATTGGTCTGATCGGCAATATCCCGAATGATGGTCAGAATTTCGCCGATTCCTCTGGCCTGAGCATCCAGAGAAACCATGTCCTCCTTAAGCCCCAGAGAGCGCGTCTGCACGTCCTTCATGTCCGCAACGGTCTTTTCCATGGCATCGGCCCCGGTTTCAGCCTCGTTATGGACGATCTGGGAAGCCTGGGCCGCGTTTTCGGCATTCTTGGCAACTTCAAGAACCGTTGAATTCATTTCTTCCATGGCCGTGGCCGTCTCGGCGAGACGGCTTGAAGCCTGCGCGGTCTGATTCTTCACCTGCTCTATTTCGCTCATGAGCGTGGCGGCGACATTCTGGAGCTTGTCCCCGGCGGCAGAAAGACGCTGCACCACTTCTTCCCGCGCCTTGCGGGCGGCATCCTTGGCCTCACGGCGAAGCGTGATTTCTTCAGTGATGTCCTTGGAAATTTCCACATGCCCTATTCTTTTGCCCGTACTGTCCACCAGATAATGCAGATCAAGCAGCATGGTCTTGCCGGAGGGGAAGGTATTGGTAAACTGAGAAATGCCCCTGCGCAGCTGTTCTATGCCGCAGTTCGGCGTATTGCAGAGATTGCCGTTCTTTTCGCAGCAGGGACGCCCGAGACATTCGGCCGCCGTCTTGTTCATGGATTCCAGCGCAGCCTTGTTGCAGAATGTCCAGCGCATATCCATGTCCGTCACGGAAATACCGAAAGGAATCGTGTTCAAGATACTCTCATACCAGTAATTACGCTCGTGCGCGGCGTCATACATCTGACTGACGGCTTCGTCGACGGGATCTCCCGCACGAACCAGTCCTCTGTCGAACTTCCCGTCACTCGAAACCGCAAGGATAAGCTTCAGCAGTTCCGCGTCCCGTTTTTTGAGTTCCATTCTTATCAGAGCAAGCGCAAGAATCAGCACTACAAGCGTCACGACGATTCCCGCAGCGAAGCCGCCGAAGCCGCCCGTCATGAAAACGAACAGCGCACCGAACTCGACAAGCAGCGCGACAAGAAAAATAATCAGAACATTGACATACTGTCTGTTCATTGGAATTTCTCCTCATCAAAAAACAAGCGTCATGCACATCTCATCTCATAACCGTTTCCAAATATGCCACGTCGGAAAAGATCATACAAGCGCACTACAGCCCCCATGAGGCATAGCTCTCTGCCTCTTTTCCTCCATACGGAACGCGCGATTGAAACTGTCCGGCCAGCGCGCCTTATCCGGACAATCCTCTCCCCATGTCCGCCGGATTTTGATGGCAGCACGGGCAATCCCGAGGACATGACAACAGGGCTTTTCGCCGCAGAGCGGCATCTCGCGCTCCTTTCCAAACATATCTTTTTCCGCTCCCCTATCCGAAGGGTTCCGTCTCCTGCAGAACACGCGGAACATCCCGACCGGCATACGCCGGAAGCGTGTCGATCTCTTTCCCCGGCGTGGGAGTATTTATATTGACCATACAACTATTCCACTATAATATATAAAGCTTGGCTCAAGCGTTCATTACCAGACTTCTAACGGTGTTTTTACTATGGCAACGTATTTCAGCCTGCGCGAGGCGCGCACTCTTATCGTTCTGGCAACGCCCGTCTTTCTGGCCCAGATTGCCCAGACATCCATGGCTTTTGTGGATACCGTCGTGGCAGGCAGAGTGAGTCATACCGACATGGCCGCCGTGGCCGTGGCCGGTTCCTTCTGGGTTCCCGGCACACTTTTCGGACTGGGGCTGCTCATGGCCATTACCCCCCTGGTGGCGCAGTCCCTCGGAGCAGGGCAAAAAGAGGGACTGGGGCGTTTTCTGCGTCAGGGAGCCTGGCTGGCCATGGCTCTTTCCGCCCTGCAGATGCTCTTTTTCTACGGCGTTTCCCACTACATCACGCAAATGAAGAGCATAGATCCCGAACTTTCGCGAATTACGGCACGCTATCTGCACGCCGTTATCTGGGGGGTTCCCGGTTTCATGCTGTACGGCGTCCAGCGGGCATATCTGGAAGGCCATGGTCGCACCCGTCCGGCCATGGTCGCCGGAATCATCGGATTTCTTGTCAACGCCCCGCTGAACTGGATACTCGCATTCGGCGAATTCGGCATGCCCCGTCTGGGCGGCGTGGGCTGCGGCGTGGCTACAGCCGTAGTCTGCTGGCTGATGTGCTTCATTCTCAGCTTTTCCGTCCGGCGTCTGAATCCCCGTGCAATACGTTTTGAATCCCCCATTCCGCAGCTTATCAAACGGATTGGGCGCATCGGTCTTCCCGGAGCCTTCGCCATGCTGGTGGAAACATCCAGCTTCGCCATCATCGCTCTGCTGATCGCTCCCCTCGGCACCATCGCCGTGGCCGGACACCAGATTGCCCTCAGCGTCAGCGGTCTGATTTTCATGCTGCCTCTTTCTCTGGGAACAGCCACAACCATACGGGTGGGGCTGCGCCTCGGGCAGGAAAAGCTCGCACAGGCACACACTGCGCGTCTCACCTCCCTGTGGCTGGGGATTCTCGTTGCCTGCTGCACGGCCTTCCTTCTTTATCTGTTCCGCTTCCCCATTGCGTCCGTGTACAACAACAATCCGGAGGTCATCGCCCTGGCCGGGATGCTCATGTTCTACAACGCTCTCTATCAGATACCGGACAGTATTCAGATGGTGACGCTGGGCGCGCTGCGAGGCTACAACGATACCCGCGCCATTTTCATTGTGGCCTTTCTCTCGTACTGGGGGGTCAGTCTTCCCGTCGGCTATGTACTCTGCTTTCACGGCCTGCCGGGCATGGCGGCTCTGGGGGTCAAGGGCTTCTGGATCGGCTTCATTGTGGGGCTTTTCTGCTCGGCCACGCTGTATATGCTCCGACTGGCGAAACTTGAACGGCTTTCTCCGCAGGAACTCAAGGCAAAACTCGCAAAATAGCTCTGCACGAAAGCTCTCCGGAAAAGTCTGCCGAAAAATGATCGAAAACTGAAACGCAAAACAGCCGGAGCCTGCCTCCCGCCGGACAGAAGGACGGAAGCATCGCGAACTGTCGTGCGAATCAGGCTCCCAAGAAGAAAGCGGCAGGAAAAGCGCGCAGAGGATGAAAAACCATGCGCGCTTCTCCCTTGCCCACAGCGCATCCCTTGCGTATGCTGCCTGCATGTATTTCCCTACGGCCGACATATCAATTTCTCCCTTTCTTCCGCCTCTCGCGGCCTTTGCCATTTCCTTTTTCACCAGCATGGGCGGGGTTTCGGGGGCCTTTCTGCTTCTTCCTCTTCAGGTATCTCTCGGCTACGACACGCCCTCGGTCAGCGCGACCAACCATCTGTTCAACGTGATCGCCACACCGGGCGGTGTCTGGCGTTACTACCGCGAAGGACGTCTGCTGACGCCTCTGGTGAAATGCACCGTACTGGGCTGTCTGCCCGGAGTGCTGATCGGCGCCTTCATCCGTCTGGAATGGCTGGCGGACGGCGCACGTTTCAAAACCTTTGCCGCACTGATCCTCCTGTTTCTCGCCCTCCGTCTGCTGATCGGACTCCGCAGATCCGGTTCCGGGCAGAAAGCCCCGGGGGCGGCGCACCCGATTCTTCTGGATTCCTCCTTCCGGAGCTTCCGCTTTTCCTTTCAGGACAGGGAATATGCCTGCGATCTGCGTGCCGTCTTTCTGCTGACCCTGCTCATCGGCCTTGCGGGCGGTATATACGGCATAGGCGGAGGGTCCATCCTCGCGCCGCTGCTGGCCGTAGGTTTTCGTCTGCCCGTCCATGTCACGGCAGGCCCGACTCTGCTGTGTACCTTTGCCACGTCCGCGGGAGGCGTGCTGATCTATCTGCTGCTCGCCCCCCTGTATCCCGGACTCACCGTGATCCCCGACTGGACGCTGGGGCTGCTCTTCGGTCTGGGCGGACTCGCGGGTATGTACGCCGGGGCACGCTGTCAGAAATACATTCCCGCCCGCCCCATCCGTCTGCTGCTTGCAATCGTCATTCTGGGCACTGCCGCAGGCTGGCTTTTTCCCCCGCGCTGATCTTTCGCGGGCATTACCGGAACAGGACACCAGATATGGAACTCCCCCTCCAGCGCGTTGCCGCCATTCATGATCTCTCCGGCTTCGGCCGTGCCTCTCTCACCGTGGCCATTCCCATACTTTCCAGCATGGGATTTCAGGTCTGCCCACTGCCCACAGCCGTACTTTCTTCCCAGACCTCCGGCGTCAGCGGCTTCACTTTTCACGATCTCACGGACGAAATGGGTCCCATTCTCGATCACTGGGAACGTATGGGACTGAAGTTTGACGCCGTGTATTCCGGTTTTCTCGGCAACCCTCGTCAACTCGAAACGGCGACCCGCTGCATCCGCGACTTTCTCAAGCCCGACGGCTTCGCTCTGGTGGATCCCGTACTCGGCGACAACGGTGCGCTGGATCCCACACAAACCCCGGAAATGGTGGAGGCCATGCGTCAGCTCGTGGGACATGCCCACGTCATCGCCCCGAATCTGACGGAGGCGGCCTTTCTGCTGGACGAACCCTTCCGCCCGGATATCCCGCAAGAGGAACTTAAACGCCAGCTCGTCCGTCTTTCCGATATGGGGCCGGAATGTGTGGTCATCACCAGCGCCCCTGCGGAAAAAAAAGACTTTTGCGCCGCCGTGGCCTACAACCGGAAACAGAACAGGTTCTGGAAGGTGGAAAGCCCCTGGATTCCCGCCTTCTATCCCGGCACGGGAGATACCTTTTCCAGCGTTCTGGTGGGGGCCTTCCTTCAGGGTGACAGTCTGCCCGTCGCCCTTGAACGCGCCGTGCGTTTCGTCACGCTGGGCATCCGCGTGACCTTCGGGTATGATACCAGACACAGCGACGGCGTTCTGCTGGAACGTACGCTTCCCGCCCTGCGGGATCGCTGCGATATCGGGGGATACACGACTTTCTGATCTTTCTCCAGCAGGAATGCTTCCGTCGTGATAAAGGATTCCGAAAAAAAAACGATAAGACAAACGACGCGGAAGTATCCCCGTCTTACAGTATTGAATACCGCGAGGTCCTTATGGATTCCGTTTTCTCTCAAATTTCCCGTCATGGCGTCCGCTTTGCCTTTCCGGCCCTCATTCTCGCCTGCCTCGGCTCCGGCGTATCCCCCGCTTTCTGCGCTGCGGAAAGCGCGGCGCGTCCTTCCGCGCAGACCTCTCCCCGGCCGGCCGTGCCGCCCGACATGCAGCGTATCTATGTGTTTGACTCCATGGATAAATCGCTGACCCCCATGCTGTGCCGTCCGGAAGATCCCTCCGTTCCCGTTTCACCGGAAGGGCGTCTGGGTATCCTCAAAAGCAGCACGGCCTCTCCCGCTGCTGCGGCTGCGTCGCAGCCTGCCGCTACTGCGGCTGTCGTCCCCGCTTCTCCGCACTCTTCGCCAGCTCCCGCACAGAGTGCAGCAAGTGCAGCACGCCCCGCTGCTGCGCCTCTCGCGTCTGCCTATCCGGCCTATTCCCCGACGCCCGCTGTGCCTGCCGGAGGCTTTGCGCCCGCCTCTCTCTCCCCGGACGCGCTGCAACAGAAAATACAAAGCATATGGAAATATTACGTCCGCAGAGATCAGGCCTATCTGCCTCAGGGTGAAGGGCCTCTGTGGGGGCCATCGCCGGATCCGGCCGCTCGTAAAAAGGTGACGGACTTCTCCAGAACCTATCTGCGCACATCCTCTTCCGTGGCCGTCAGAAGCAGCGCCTCAACATCAGCTCCGGCAGTCGTTTCTTCCGCGCCCCGGGCCGCAACATCCCCCCAGAACGCAACTCCTGCCGCACAAAACCCGACCGCAGCCGCGTCAGGCGGCGCGGGCACAGCGCAGGCCGCCGCGCAAACTCCGGCCGCCTCTGCTCAAGCGAATGCGCCGGCCGCCCAGGCTCCGACTCCGGCTGCACAGACGGGGAGCGCGCGCGTTCCTTCCTCGCTTCCCGCGCCGGTCAGTACGGCCGCTCCCGTACTGCCGCCGCCAAGCGTGCCCGCCTCGCGCAGTCTGGGCATGTAGAAGAAAGCGGCGGGACATGTTTCCGTCCTTGAAACAGCTCCTTTCGCCGAACCGTGATGCAGAGGCGAACGATCTTCAATGGATTTGCAGAAAACTGCTCCGTTCCATTGCAGGCCATCGACAGCCCTTCAGTAAATTTTATGTTCGAAATGGGCCGGAATTACAGATGCAGTCCTTCGTTTCCGTTCCCGCCTGCAGCGACGACATCAGAGGCAGGCGCGAATACATACCAGATGGCTGGCTTCCCGAAGGGCGACATGAGGAACTGAAAAGAGGACATACGCATCCATCCCATATGTTTCAGAGCATTCTCTCCCCGAAGGATCCGGCATTTCAACTTGACGGGCCTTCGGAGCGAAGCTATAACTACTGGTTCCATACTCTGAAGGAGATTATTTGTCATGAAGAGAACCTATCAGCCCAGCAAAATCAGCAAAAAGCGTACCCACGGTTTCCGTGTCCGCATGAGCACCTCCAACGGTCGCGCCCTGATCAACCGCAGACGTGCCAAGGGCCGCAAAAGCCTGTCCGCCTAGTCAGCATTCAGGCATAGCCCGGAAGGGCGCCTGACGGCAACGCAAGCAGGGCCACACGCGACCGATATTCCGTGGCCCTCTTGTTTTGTTAAGAAGCGGTCTTCATGCCTGAAATTCCGGTTCGCGCCATGTCGCTTACCTGGCCCCGTTCGCGCAGACTCACCCGCAGGTCGGAATATACGGCCTGTTATGATGGCGGCATACGCCATCATACACGTTATTTTGTGCTTTTCGTCCGCAAGGACGGGGAATCGACCATGGGGCGTATCGGCCTCGCAGTATCAAAAAAATGCGGCAACGCCGTCGAGCGCAACCGCATCAAACGTGTTCTGCGGGATTTCTTCCGGTTGAGGCAGCACGAAATTCCCCCTCTGGATATCGTGGTCACACCGAAGCGTCATCTGCGGGCGGACAGGACGGATCTTGCGCTTGTCGAGCATGATCTTGCCCCTCTGCTTCCGAAGCTCGGCCGATGCGCCAAAGATGCTTCCGCCTCCGCCTCCCATGAAGCTGCGGCCGCACACGGAGGAGCCGGCGTATGAATCTTGCGCAGCGGGCGCTGATCCTGCCCATCCGTTTTTACAAGGCCTTCATTTCGCCGCTGCTGCCTCCTTCCTGCCGTTTCTATCCTTCCTGCTCAAGCTATGCCATTGAGGCCATTACCGTTCATGGCCCCCTAAAGGGGCTGTGGCTTGCCGTCCGGCGCATTCTGCGCTGTCACCCTGGCTCGGCGGGAGGCTTTGATCCCGTGCCGCCGAAAACCGTCACCCCAGCCAAGCGCCCCATTGCGGAGCACCGGGAACATCATGGATAACAAACGTCTTTTGCTCGCCACCGCCATCTGTTTCGCCGTGCTGGTCGGCTGGCAGTATCTTGCCGAATACATGGGCTGGCTCCCCAAGCCCGAACCTGCCCCCCAGCCGGCAGTGGAAATGTCCGTCAACGAACAGCCCGCCTCTCCCGCAGTTGCGGATACTCCCCTGCCCGCATTTGCTCCTGCCGAGGGACGCGAAGTTACGGTGGAAACCCCCCTGTACCGTGCGACCTTCCACAGCGGCGGCGGCATACTGAAATCCTTTGTGCTGAAAAAGTACCGCAGCTCCATGGATCCGGATTCTCCAGATTTTGAAATGATCAATGCTGCTGCGGCCGCTACGTCTCCCATGGGTCTTCTGATCAACGGCCAGCCTTCCTGGAGTACGGGACAGTGGTCCTTTACGGGCGATAATCTCGTTCTTGAGGAAGGCAAAAGCGGAACGCTGGTTTTTGAAGGGCTGCTCGACGGTATCCGCATCCGGCGTGAAATCGTCTTCAATGCCGACACCTACCTGATGGATGAAAAGCTCTCCCTCAGTGCGGACAACAGTTCCGCCCGCGTGAGCTGGACGCTGGCGACCGGCAACCTCAGCGGCGGCAACAACTACGATCTCATGGCCATGGCCTGGGATCTGGACGGCTCCTTCTCCCGTGAAACGGATGTCGAAGATCTGGAAAACGAAGGCATCATGAAGAGCGGCGATATCTTCTGGGCCGGAGCCATGAGCAATTACTTCCTGGCCGCTGTTGCGCCTGAAAAGAGCAGCGACACCCTTTTCAAGGGACGTATCATGTCCGGCGGCGTCTGGCGTACCGCGGTGGAGATGCCTCCGCTGACGCTGACGGGCGGCCAGCCTCAGAGCATGAACGCGGACTGGTGGCTGGGTCCCAAGGATCGCGACCTGCTCAAGGACGCTCCCAACGAAATGTCCAAATCCATCGATATGGGGATCTTCACCATCATCGCCGTGCCTCTGCTCAAACTGCTCACCTGGCTGCACGGGCTGGTCGGAAACTGGGGCATAGCCATTATTCTGCTGACGGTCATCATCAAGATCGTGTTCTGGCCGCTGACCCGCAAGAGCTACACTTCCATGGAAAAGATGAAGAAAATCCAGCCCATGATGAAGCAGCTCCAGGAAAAGCACGGCAAGGACAAGGAAGCCCTGAGCCGCGAAATGATGCAGTTGTATAAAACCTACGGCGTCAATCCCATGGGCGGCTGCCTGCCCATTCTGATTCAGCTGCCGGTTTTCGTCGCGCTGTATCAGGCGCTGCTCAACTCCATAGCTCTGCGTCACGCATCCTTCATTACCTACCTGCCCGGCACGGATCTGCTCTGGCTGGCAGACCTGTCCGCAAAAGATCCCTATTACATCACGCCGATCGTCATGGGTGCCACCATGCTGCTCCAGCAGTGGCTTTCTCCCGCCATGGGAGACCCGACCCAGCGCAAGATGATGATGCTCATGCCGGTCATCTTCACGGTCATGTTCCTCAACTTCCCCGCCGGGCTCGTGATTTACTGGCTCAGCAACAATATTCTGTCCATTGCTCAGCAATGGTGGACACTGCGCAAGGCGTAATCCACAGCGCTGACATACAAAGAGGAAAGCTCCATGAGCGATTTCAAGGAGTTTCTGGGAAAAACACTGGATGCGGCCATAGCCGAGGCATGTTCCTACTATGACGCACCACGCGAAAAACTGGAAATAGAGATCATTGAGGACGCCAAAAGCGGCATTTTCGGCATAGTCGGCGCGCGTAAGGCCAGGATTCAGGCACGCCGAGCCCAGCTCCCGGATCTGGGGCGCAGCACGAGAGAACGCAGGGAAAAGATTCCTTCCGGAGAATCTGCCCGACCTGCTCCCTCCGTGAAGGAAGAAAGTGCAGTCGAAGAGCAGAACGAACAGCAGGAATCCGCCCCTGTTCAACAGGAAGAGGGCAGAAAGAAACGCAGCCGTAAAGGAAACAGCAAGTCCCCCAGAACGGAGGAAGACAGCGCGTCCGGCTCTGTCGATCTGGCTCCCGTTTCGCCCTCCCCATCCGGCGAGGACGTTGCTGGCGACTTCACTTCCTGCGATGATACCCAGGAACAGGAAACTTCCCGCTCCAGACGAAGCCGCAAAGGGCGTATCGATCAGGAAAAGCCCCTGCCCGATGCCGACGCCGGGACGGAACAGGACGGAGCCGATCTCCCGCCGCGCGTGGCCCTGAGCGAACTGGATCAGGAAAAGCTTGTCCGCGTCTCCACAGATATTGTCCGCGCACTGGTGGAATCCATAGCCGACAACCCCACCATAGACGTGAGTATCGGTCAGGATCGCCTTCAGATCAGAGTGGACAGTGCGGATACCGGCCTGCTTATCGGACGGGACGGACAGAACCTTGCCGCCGTGCAGTATCTTGCCACCCGCATGATCGCCCGGGCCATGGACGCGCAGATCCGTCTCCAGCTTGACGCCGGAGACTACCATTCCCGTCAGGATTCACGCCTCCAGGAACTGGCCCTTTCCCTCGCGGAAAAGGTCAAGCTCACGGGCAGATCGCAGTCCACCCGCCCCCTCAGCGCCTACCAGCGACGTCTGATCCATCTCTGCCTTCAGGACGATCCGGACGTACAGACCCGCAGCTCCGGCGAAGGAGCCATGAAACGGGTGGTCATTCTCCGCCGCAAAGACAAAGACTTACCGGAAGAATAACGTCAATTCCGATCATTAAAGCCGGAACATCCGTCATTGCGCGGCTGTTCCGGCTTTTTGCATTTCCGCTCTCAGACCCTTTTGCTCTTGAACCTGTCTGCAATCCGGAACGCTATATTCCTGCGCCGGGTTCACGCCTCCGCCGGAGTTTGTTCTGCCGCTCATGCCCGTATGTCCTGCGGCTACAGCCCCGCGTACCGTCTCCCGGATGGCTGTTTCTCAAGTAATCGCGACTGCTCCGGCGTTACGGGGCAATCTCGCTTCGCATAACTCCAGAAGCAGGTACAAAACAACTTTCCCGGGAAAATGCGTGGTCATTCCCTCATCTTTCCCGGTGCCTCCCGGCTCTCTCCGCAAAAGGCTTACGCCGCATTACGCCATACGATTCTATTCCTTTCCATTCCGCACAGGAATGCTCCTCCACGTTCACGAAAACGTGCCCCCCATGGGGGCGGGATGAGCGACAGCCTGGAAGAAAAGAGGCGGCTGGGCAGACTATGAAGACTCCGGCCGCGTGTACCCTGTACAAGAAAACGCTTCCTGCCTTTCGGCACGCTGCCCGTCAGATACTCCGACACCAGACAACGGCGTTTCAGGAGTACCAGTCCCCGAAGCAGCAGGTTCGGCGTTCGAGCCGCGCACGAAATCAGCTCGCAAAAGGAAAGGACTCCTCTCTTCACGACATCCCCGCACTGTGTTAGCGTCAGTGCATGAAAATCCCCACATCTGCCCACCTGCCCCCGCCTTCCCGGAAGGCATTGCCCCTGGAACGCTGTCTGGCAAAAACCTGGAAGCGTTCCGCCGCATGTGCCCCCGGCCGCAGCGTTGAAGAACATTGCCGTATTGCGGGAGCCGTTGCAGCCGAACTTGCATCCCGTCTTGAAGACATTCTGCCGGGACTGCTGCCCGAGGGAGCAGATGTTCCCGCGCTGCTCCATGATATCGGAAAAGTCACGCCGCCCTTTCAGGCTCGCATCTATGAAGCGGCCTTCTCCCGCGAAACTGCGGCGCACATGCAGGAACTGCATGGAGCAGATTTCGAGCTGGAGCAGAATGCGGGCGGCCACGCCGCCGTCGGTCGCGCAACCCTTAGCGGCATGGGTGCCCCGCTCTCTCTGGCGCGCATCGTCGGAGCGCACCACGGCAGGCCCGTGAGGGAGATTGCGGACGATGCCGTCTTTGCCGGAGGGAAAAGCTGGCGTCAACTGCGGCAGGAACTGTGCCTGCGGCTGCTTGGAGAGCGGCCGCAGTGGCCGGACTTCGACAACATTGCGGAACGCATTGCCTGCGGTCTTACGGTCACGGCCGACTGGATCGCTTCCGGCCCGCTTTTTGATAATCCGGCTGAAGACTGGCGGCCCCTGATAGGGCAGGCTCTTGATGAGGCGGGTTTTCTGTGGCCCGGCATCCGCCCCGGCCTGAGTTTTGAAGATATTTTCTCCTTTGCGCCCCGTCCGGCACAAAAGGCATTTTATGAAGCCGCGAACGGCCCCGGCGTGTTCGTGCTGGAAGCTCCCATGGGCCTTGGAAAGACGGAAGCCGCGCTCTACGCAGCCTATCGCATGCTGGAGCAGAAAAAAAGCAGCGGCATCTATTTTGCTTTGCCCACACAGCTGACGTCCAACCGCATTCACGGACGTGTCAACGCCTTTCTCGATCGTATTCTGGAAGCCGGAGGCTCCGCGCTGCTGCTGCACGGCATGGCCTGGCTGGAACGCTTCCGGCAGCAGCGCATGGGAGGAGAGGCTGAACCGAATCAGGCATGGTTTTCAGCCGGAAGACGGGGCATACTGGCGCCCTTCGGCGTGGGAACCGTCGATCAGGCTCTGCTTTCCGTCCTGCGCGTGCGACACAGTTCTCTGCGCAGTTTCGGACTGGCAGGAAAAACCGTCATCCTGGACGAAGTACACAGTTACGACATGTACACAGGGAGCCTGCTGGACGCACTTGTCCGGCAACTGCGCGACATGGGATGCACGGTCATCATCCTGAGCGCAACGCTGACCACCTCGCGCCGCATCGCACTGCTGGACGACGCAGGAGCAGATTCCTCCGAGTACCCGCTGATATATGCCGCCCCCGCAGGTGCCGAACCCGTAAGCCTCTCCTGCCCCGGCGGAACGCACGTCGAGGTCAGGCTGCTTCACAGCCCGGAAGAAGAGGCCGTAGAAGAGGCTCTGCGCCGGGCGGAAAACGGTGAACGCATACTCTGGATAGAAAACACCGTGGCCGGAGCGCAGGACAGCTTCCGTCTGCTGAGCGCACGCGCTGCAGCCATACCCGGCCTTTCTGCAGGCCTGCTGCATTCCCGCTTCACCGCTGCGGACAGGGAGCGCAACGAAGAACGCTGGACGGCCTTTCTGCATCCCGAAGCCCCCGGACGCGGCAGGAAGGGCGGCATTGTGGTGGGGACGCAGGTTGTGGAACAGTCCCTTGATCTGGACGCGGATTTTCTGGTCAGCCGCTTCTGTCCTGCGGACATGCTTCTGCAACGCCTGGGGAGGCTCTGGCGGCACGGAGAGCGTACCCCGCGCCCTGCAGGCTGTGAACGCCTGGCCTGTCTCCTGCATCCCTCTCTGGAAGAAGCCGCAGCCTCACCGAAAAAAGCCTTTGGTCCCTCCGCCTTTGTCTATGCTCCCTATGTGCTGTTCCGCAGTCTTGAACTGTGGCACGCCAGAACCTCCATACGCCTGCCGGAAGATATCCGCCCCATGCTGGAAGCCTGCTATGCGGAACGACAGGAAAGCATTCCCGCACTTGCCGCAGCATTAAAGGAGCTTCAGAAAACCCGGGAACAGCTGCGACGGCAGGCCCTGCTCAACCAGTCGGAAACAAGCGGGGAAGGTGACGACGATAATCCCCCCACCCGCTGGCAGGAACGGGAAGACGTATCCCTTCTTCTTTTCCGCACATGGGATTCCTCCGGCAAACTCCTCACGCTGGCCGACGGTACGAAAGCAGAGCTGAACCTGCCGGAACAGGCGGAAACACGGCAGGAGCGTCTTGCACGCTGGCAGAAACGGCAGGAAGTCGCCGCGCTGCTGGCACGCAACACGGTACGGGTTCCTCTGTCTCTGGCACCGGAAAACTCCCTCCCCGCGTGGCTTGCCCCCTTCCTGCCTGCAACTATGCGCGTTGCACGACTGCTGGAAGACGGTCGGCTCCTGCAAGAGAACGGATCAGCCCTGCCCCGTCCCCTCCGTTATGACGCCCTGCTGGGCTGTACGGATCATTAACAGCGCAAAGCCCGACCATCCTTTCCGAATGGAGATCAGCCCTTGACAGATTCCTCTGCCAATATTTATAAATATGTCATGTTGATTAAAATTTAGTCTCAGCCGAAAGAAAGGCCGCAGCGCCCCATGTCGCAAGGCAGGGAAGCAGCCCGCACAGAGCGTCGTCGTTTCAGACATGAGCGCATTTTCGTTTTGAAAATGCTCCCGGAGTCAAGCGGCGCGAGACTCTGACGCGACACCGGATCAGCCGTAATATACCTGCCGAGTCGGCAAAGACATGGAAGCTGCGGACGGGACACAGAGTCCTGTCCGTCAGATTAAGAGCAAAACGCTCCAGTTGACGCTGCAGTCTGCACAACAGAAAAACCGCGGAGGTGTCATGACGCAGGAAAACAGATTCAATTTGATTGACGAACCGTGGATACCCGTAACAGGGAAAGGAAACGTGAGTCTGAGGGAGGTCTTCTCCCGTCCGGATCTGTCCAATCCGGGCGGGTCACCTCTGGAAAAGATCGCCCTGTTCAAGCTGCTTCAGGCCATAGCACAGGCGGCGATAACCCCGGCCGACGAACAGGACTGGCGGCATCTCGGGGTCTCGGGCATGGCCGAGGCCTGCCTCAACTATCTGACGGCATGGCACGATGCCTTCTGGCTGTATGGCCCACGCCCCTTCCTGCAGTTTCCTGCCGTACAAAAGGCGAAAAAAATTCCCTACGGCGGCCTGATGCCGGACATTGCCAGCGGCAATACCTCCGTGCTGTTTCAGTCTCAGGTGGAGCAGAGCCTTGACGACGCGCAGAAGGCCCTGCTCCTGCTGACCGGCATGTCCTGCTGTTTCGGCGGGAAAAAGGTGGACAAGAGCGTCGTGCTTTCCCCGGGAGTAATCAAGAGCGCGAGCGCAAAGGCAGGCCCCGCGCTCTGTTCTCAGGGACTGCTGCACACCTTTCTGCTGGGTTCCTCCCTGCGGGAAAGCGTCTGGCTCAATCTGCTGACTCAGGAAAATCTTGCAGAGGAACGACTGTACGAAAAAGGCGTCGGCACGCCTCCATGGGAACGTATGCCCGCAGGCGAAGATGACGAGGTGGCCCGGAATCTCAAGCGCAGCCTCATGGGAAGACTTGTCCCCATGGCCCGCTTCTATCTGCTGGAAGAAGACGGCGTGCATAGTGTGGAAGGCATTCAGCATCCCGATTATCTCCAGGGCGGCATGGTCGATCCTTCCGTAACGGGCGATCGATCCGCAAAAAAGCCCCGCATGATCTGGGCCGATCCGCAGAAACGCCCCTGGCGCATGCTGACCGCGCTGCTGAGTTTTCTGAAGCGGGATCAGAAATCCCCCATGCGCTGCCTCCAGCTTTACTGGTGCGTTCCGCGCATACAGCGCAGCGGTCAGAAAACACTGCGGCTCTGGTCCGGCGGGATTCGTCTGCGCAGCAATGCCGGAGAACAGTACCTGAGCGGTTCGGACGACGTGGTGGAATCGGAATTGAGTCTGCCCGTATTCAGCCCCGACAGTGAAAGCGGAGACAGGGACTGGTTCTCGGCCTTTCAGCTCGCCATGGAGCGGCTGGAAGTGATGGGAAAGGCCGTCTACATGTCCGTTTACGAATATTACAGGGATGAGAAGACGGACAACGCCTCTTCCCTTGCCGCACGGGCCTCGCTGGAATTCTGGCAGATGGCGGAACGCCATTTCTCCGCGCTTTCCGAATCGTGCAGTCCGCAGAACGGGCCGGAAGAGCGGGAAAAGGTTCTGCGAAGCCTGTACGGCTGTGTGCAGGAGTGCTACGCCCGCGCCTGCCCCTGTGAAAATTCCCGGCAGATGGAATTGTGGGCAAGAAACCGTCCCTTCTCCCGCAAGAAAAAAGAAGGATAACAGCCTATGGATACAAAGGAAGAAACAAGGTCACAACGCTTTGTGGCCGCAGTTCTGGATCGCTGCGCACAGGACAGGGGCTTTGCCGCCTGTCTGCGCCGGGCGGATAATCCGGATACCGAACATTATGCCTACGGTATTCTGAGCCGCTTCGGCATTGATCTGGAAAACGACGGAGAACGCCGTCCCTTCGCCCTGATCGGCGCGGCTCTGAGCCGCCGGGATGCCGCTCGGGACGGTACGCTTGGCCTGGGTGCGGCTCTGCGCTGCTGTGTGGAAAGTGAAGATCAGGGCGAGGCGCGTCTGCGGCGTATTCTTGTCTGCCGCCGTCAGGACGAACTCTGCCGCGTACTGCGCCCGCTCCTGTCGCTGATAGCCTCAAGGGAAGCCCCGCTCTGCCATGAGCGACTGCTGGACGATCTTCTGAAATTCCGCTTCGAACATGCACGGCAGCGCATCTGCCTGCGCTGGGCGCGAGAGTTTTACGGCACGATATCCGCAGACGACGAATCAGCAGCGGCCGAAGCCGCATCGGAGGCAGGCTCATGCGCAGACTGATCCGTTATCTCCTTTCCCCCTCGGACAGACGCGCCCTGCGCTGGACAGACAGCTACTCCCTGCACCGCATCGTTTATGATCTCTTTGAAAACGTGCGCGGGAACGACAAACAGTCCGGCAGCGGCATTCTTTTTGTCGACAAGGGCGTGAAACAGGGCATGAGCCGCGTTCTCATTCTTTCGGATCGCGATCCCCGCACTCCGCGTCGCGGCACGCTGGAAACGCTTCTGCTCCCGGAAAGCTATCTGTCGGCTCCGGCCTACAGCTTCGAGGTCGTCGTCAATCCGACGCGACGCGACAACCGCAGCGGCAGGATCATCCCCGTATGCGGGCCGGAAGCCATAAAGGACTGGTTCTGCGCTCATGGGCCTGCCTGGGGCTTCTCCGTCCGGCGAGACATGCTTCAGGTAGCGGAAACGCATGTGGATCGCTTCGACAAAAAAGGGATGACGGCAACCATAGCCCGGGCCAGACTCACGGGAAGGCTCGAGGTCACGGATCACGGAGCCTTCGTCAAATCCGTCTGTCAGGGCATAGGCCGTGCCCGCGCCTTCGGCTGCGGTCTGCTTCAGGTCGTCCCTGCTCTCTGAATCCCCCTGTTCATTCTCCAAAATTCATAAGGAAATAATCATATGAAAAACAATCCGCTGAAAGGTCTGGGCATTGAATTCCACATTCTTCAGTCCTTCCCCGTCACCTGCCTGAACCGCGACGACGTGGGTGCGCCCAAAAGCGCGCTTGTAGGCGGCGTGCCGCGAGCGCGCGTCAGCTCGCAGTGCTGGAAAAGACAGATCCGTCTTGCCCTGCACGATCTCGGCCTCAGCACGGGCATACGGACAAAACATCTGGCCGAAATGATCAGCGCGGCCTGCCGGGATCTGGGCGCGCCCGCCGAAAAGGCCGACATCTGCGGTTCCGGCATTGCGGCCGCGCTGTCGGACGACACGCTGTTCTTCATTTCTCCGGAAGAAGTAAAACGTCTGGCGCAGTATGCGGCGGAAACGGATTTCGTCCTGCCCGGCGAAAAAAAAGCCGGAAAAAAGAAAAAGAGCGCGGAAGCCGCGGAAGAAGTCCTTGTTCTGGACAAAAGCGAAAAGGCGAAGATCAGAAAATGCCTGAGCTTTGCCAAGAGCGCGGCGGACGGTCTGGACATCGCACTGTTCGGTCGCATGGTCGCACAGGACGCCTCGCTGAACGTACAGGCGGCCTCATCCTTTGCACACGCACTGTCCACCCACAGAGTTGCCAACGAGGTGGAATTCTTCACAGCTCTGGACGATTATTCACGCCTTGTGCAGGAAAGCGGGGAACACACGCCCGGCTCCGGCCACATGGGAACTCTGGAATACAATTCGGCAACATATTACCGTTATATATCGCTGGATCTGGGCCAGCTCTGGGAAAATCTGGGCGGAAATGACATTGCCTCCGCCGTGGACGCCTTTGTCCGGGCTTTGTATGTGGCCGTTCCGTCCGCGCGTCAGAGTACGCAGTCCGGAGCCTGCCCCTGGGATTACGCGCGCATTCTGGTGCGACGCGGTCAGCGCATGCAGCTGTCCTTTGAAAAACCCGTACAGCATGCCGCGGGCGGCGGCTGGCTGGACAACAGCATCAAGGCTCTGAACGAAGGCCTTGCCCTTCAGGAAAAACTGGCCGGCTCCCTTTACGGTAAAATTGCCGAAGCCACCTACGGCCTTCCTGAAGGCGGGGGCATAGACGCTGTTCGCACGCTTCTGACGCGCACGGTGGAACAGCTCGCGGAGTCTGCGTCATGAACGCACTGCTCCTGTGGCTGGAAGGTCCCCTGCAATCCTGGGGATCGGATTCGCGTTACGGCAACCGGACAAGCCTTCCCTTCCCCACCCGTTCCGGCGTGCTGGGGCTGCTCTGCTGTGCCGCAGGACGTGGAGGAGAACAAAGGGAATGGCTGGCCCGCATGGCGGAGCATACGCAGACCGTGCGCGCCTATGCCCGCCGGCTGGATGAAAAGCCCTATCTGCCGCCCCTGCTGACGGATTTTCATATGGTAGGCAGTTCATACGACGAAAAAGACCCATGGCAGACCCTGATGGTGCCCAAGACATCCGAAGGAAAGCCTCCTGTCGGCTCCGGAGCCAAGATGACCTTTCGGCACTATTTGCAGGATATGGCCTTTGCCTGCGTGCTGACTCTGCCCGGGGAAGAAGCCCGGAGTCTGGCAGACGCGCTGACGCATCCGGTCTGGGAACTGTCCCTCGGCCGACGCAACTGCCCGCCTTCGGAAAGAATCGGTCGCGGCGTCTTTGCCTCGGAAGAAGAAGCTCTTTGTGCTGCGGACGCTCTGGCCGCCGCCAAAAACCGGATTCCGACCCTGACCGTGCGCGACGGCGCCCATGAAGACGGCGATGAAGTCTGGACGCTGCGGGATGTTCCGCTCTGCTTCGGAACGGCCAAACGCTACCGCGAACGTCATGTGACCTTGTACCGTTAATCTGAATACCATCTGCGACAAGGGGCCGGGGGTTCTCCCGGCCCCGCCGCTCCGGGCCGGAATATCCCGGAAAAGGAGCATTATGGATTCCGAAAAAGACATGAGACCGGAAGAATCTGCGGAGAAAAAAGAGGTAAATCGTCTTTTTGTGCGCGTCACAAGAGACACTCTGCCCCGAGTCGTCGACAAGTATCCCTTTCTGTATCTGGAACACGGTCGTCTTGAGATTGACGACAGCAGCATACGCTGGATAGACGCGCAGGGAGGCTGTGTCCGTCTGCCCGTTGCAACGATATCCTGTCTGCTGCTCGGGCCGGGAACCTCCGTCACGCATGAAGCAGTCAAGACAGCGACTGCCGCCAATTGCAGCCTGTGCTGGGTGGGCGAAGATTCCCTGCTCTTCTACGCGGCAGGGACAAGCCCCGTATCGCATACGCGCAACATGCTGCGTCAGGCCCGCCTTTGCTCCGATCCGGAGTCTTGCCTCGCCGTGGCCCGGGCCATGTTTTCCCGCCGCTTTCCCGATGCGGACATACGCAATAAAAGCCTTCAGGAACTGATGGGCATGGAAGGTCAGCGCGTCCGGGATCTGTATCTTGCAACAGCGCAGAAATACGGCGTCGGCTGGAAGGGACGCAGCTTTGTTCCCGGCAAATTCGAATTGAGCGATACGGTCAATAAAATCCTGACGGCCTGCAACGCTGCGCTCTACGGCATCATCTGCTCTGTCGTTCACAGTCTGGGATATTCCCCCCATCTCGGCTTCGTTCATTCCGGGAGTCCTCTGCCCTTCGTGTACGATATGGCCGACCTGTACAAAGGAGAATTCTGCATCGAGCCTGCCTTTTCCCTGTGCAGGGAACTTGCGGGCCGATACGATAAACATGTTGTCGCATCCGCCTTTCGGGACAAGGTGATCAAAAACGATCTCCTCGCCTGCATCGTCAAGGATATGGATTCCCTGATAGGAGAAAAGAATGGTCGTCGTTATGGCAAATAATCTTCCCCCCGCAATCCGGGGCAGACTGAAACTGTGGTTTGTGGAACCGCGCGCCAATGTCTTTGTTTCCGGCATCAGAGACAACGTGGCGCAAAAGGTGATCGATTACCTGCACAGCCATTGCCCGCCTGAAAGCGGCCTGCTGATTTTTCAAAAAATCCCGGAGGCTCCCGGATATCGCATCTACGGACGAGGTGATCATAAACGGGAAATAGTCCTGCTCTCCGGTCTGCAACTTGTCCGCGACAAAGACAATCCCGCTTGATTCTTCCCCAAAAGTTCAATAAAATCCCACTGTCTTCCCCACGCCCGTGGGGGTGTTTCTTCGTAGAGTTCGGTCTGTTTTCGCTAAGCGTAGTCTTCCCCACGCCCGTGGGGGTGTTTCTTATTATGACTCGCACCCGCACCCGCATCTCCCGTCTTCCCCACGCCCGTGGGGGTGTTTCTTGGAG
>LBJMC04202__coassemble_322_pt1 | contig 38239 bp, 30 predicted proteins | sample LBJMC04202__metabat2_low_PE_018 | metagenome-assembled genome bin LBJMC04202 | reverse complement strand
TGTCGAAAAAACAAGGAAGAGGGAATCTATTTCGAAAGGAAAAGCACATCCATGACTGCCGGGAGCAGTCCACAAAACAAAAATGCTCTAAAAGATTTTAATTTAATGAAATACCAATGTAAAATATCTGCTTTTGACATGTTTCTATCTTATATTAAACTATAACTTAACTATTTCATATATTTTTAATAATCCTTCAGAACCTTTTCATTTTATCATAATCATCTGCCTGAACAATATCGACAATATACTATATTCCATCAATACTCCGAATCGTCAGTATATCAGCTGAGCTTCCTGATAGGCAATACGCTGAAGAAGATCCGGCTTTTTCACCTGTACCGTACTGCCGCTTTTTTCCAGAATGCCCTGCTCACGAAGAGCATGAAAGATCTTGGTAACCGTCATGACATGCAACGAAAGATGACCGGCAATTTCCGCATGCGTCAAAAAACGCGGAAGAATATGAGGAGCCTTTTCACTCATGGATGTGACAATCATCCGGCACACCCGCACCGGAGCCGTCACCATGCAGTTATTCAAAGATTGCGACAACGCCCGCTGTAAATTACTGGTCAGAGAACGCAGAAGGAGATCCTTCACAGGCCCTTCATCCATATGCTTCCGAAAATCATCATGTTCGACAAGAATGAGGCGGCAGGGAGTTTTTGTCCGCATGTCAAGGGATTCGCAGAACAAACGAAAACTGTTTGATGTCCAGGGAATACCGCAGGAATCAGCCACGACGGGAAAAAAATTGAGAACATCTCCGGGGCGGAAATAGATAAAGGAATGCCCCTCGCCTTCCACTGAAGTTCCCATAAGAGCAACATGCCCTTCCAGGACGTAATAAATCCCTACTATTGGCAACGAAAAACGCGCCGGAACAAACATCTCCTTCCCGCCTATCCGAAGGAAAAGTTCCCGGCATTCCTCCGCCGAAGAAATTTTCATATTCAACATATATGCTGTTCTTCCCTCAGTTTTCCGATCTGACGGACTCATGTCGAACATATAATTGTTCCTGAAAACACAAAAGACAAAGGCTCATTATTCTAGTGGAACTTCTATGAAGCGTGCATAACTTCGCACAACATTACAAGAATTGTGCGTATCTGCGTACATACATCCTGAAAATAGACTGCTTTTTCTCCCGGTTACTTTATATAATGCAAAATATATGCCCTACAGCGCTTATTTTTCATTTTATAGAAAAAGGAGTTGATACGGCTCATTTGTTTTTCACTGCCTTCCCCCCTGCTCTCGAGGAGAGCAGGGAATGAACCTATTTAAAATCACTATCATACTTTAACAAAAGCAGCCTATACACTGCAAGAATAGCATCTCATCGACGGACAAAACAGAAAATGAAAAGCACTTTTCCGTAGGGGATTAAGTATAAAATCAAATCGCCATAGCAATAAAAATTTACATAAGATATAATCTGCAAGATACTCAAATAAAAACATTAAAAATTTAGTATATAATATCAACAATTTTATTATTCAATATAAAAATTATAGATAATATATAGAAGTATATTTATTTAAAATATATACCAATCAAAAATTTTACAAACATTTATATTGTTTATAATTACATACCAATAGACACTATAAAAAAATTATAATACTTATCAGTCATCTTATTTTATTTTATGAAATATACCTTGCGAATACATGAAACAAAGACATGAAACAGTCGTCAGCAAATAAACATAATTTCCGGCAGCAATTCATGAACAAAAAAACACATTCCCATACATATAAAAACAGGGGGCGAAACAATCTCGTTCACCCCCGTTCCGAATATGGTCTGCACGTCTCAGCGCGGCATACTAATCACTCCGGCCCGTGTGAAGTCCACTCATCCCGATAGAGCTTGTAGATCACGGAATCCGCAAGAGCCTGCCAGCTGGCTTCTATGATGTCATAGGAAACGCCGACCGTCACCCATGCCCCCTCGCTGTCCGCGCTTTCTATCAGAACTCTGGTAACGGCTGCGGTTCCCGTAGCGTCTTCCCCTCCTCCGCCCGCGCTTGCGGTCAGCACACGCACCTTGAAGTCACGCAGCCGCATTTCGGCAAGGCGGGGATAAAAGGGCAGCAGAGCCTTGCGCAGGGCATTGTCCAGAGCATTGACCGGCCCCTGACCTGTGGCGGCGGTATGTTCCACAACACCCTCGACCTCGACCATCACCGTGGCCTCGGCCAGAGGCGCGCCTTCGCCGTCCTTGGTTTCCAGCACGCGCAGCTTATGCAGGCGGAAAAATTCACGCACGCCGCGCCTGGCGAGTTTGCGCAGCAGCAGCAGTTCCACGCTGGCCTCGGCCGCAGCATAATCATAGCCCTGGCTGGCCTTCTTCTTGAGTTCGTTGAACAGGCCCTTGACGACAGGCTCATCCTTATCCAGATGAAAGCCGAAACGCCGCGCCAGAGAGACGATATTGCTGCGTCCGCCAAGTTCGGTAATCAGAATGCGCTGACTGTTGCCCACGCTTTCCGGCCGGATATGTTCATACAGGGTAGAATCGCGGTTGACGGCGCTTACATGCACGCCTCCCTTATGCGCGAAGGCCGAACGCCCCACAAAGGGCTGACGGCTGAAGGGCGGCATATTGGCCACTTCGGAAACATACCGTGATGCCGCGGCCAGCTGGGGCAACGCCCCTTCCGGCAGACAGTGTTTGCCCATTTTCAATTCCAGCACGGGAATGACGGAACAGAGATTGGCGTTTCCGCAGCGTTCCCCCACGCCGTTCACCGTACCCTGAATATGTCGGGCCCCGGCCTGCACGGCCGCCAGAGTATTGGCGACTCCCAGTTCGCAATCGTTATGGGCATGAATGCCCAGCACCGCGTCGGGCAGTTCCCGCGCAACCTCGGCGGTAATGGCGGCGATTTCTTCGGGCAGTGTGCCCCCGTTGGTATCGCACAGCACCAGCGCAGCGGCTCCCGCCTCATGCGCGCGCTTCAACGCTTCCAGCGTGTAGTCGCGGTTTTCCTTCCAGCCGTCGAAAAAATGCTCGGCGTCAAAGAAGACTTCTTCCGCCCGGGAACGCAGAAATGCCACGGAATCCCGGATGATATCCAGATTTCTGGAAGGCTCCAGACGCAGAGCGTCGCGGGCATGACGTTCGCTGGACTTGCCGAAAATGGTCAGAACCCGTGCGCCGCAGGCAAGCAGCGCCATGAGCGTGGGATCGTTTTCCGCCGTATGTGAAGGGTGATGCGTACTGCCGAAGGCGGAGATTTTTGCCGTCTTCAGCCTGTAGGACACCACTTCGCGGAAGAACTCGCTGTCCACGGGGTTCGCGCCGGGCCAGCCGCCCTCGATGTAGTCCATGCCCAGCTCGTCCAGACGCAGAGCGATCTTCACCTTGTCCGGCGTGGTGAGCTGCATGTCCTCGCACTGTGCGCCGTCGCGCAATGTGGTGTCATAGAGAGCGTATTCCCTGCTCATGGCGTCCCCGTTACTGCGCTTCCACGGCGGAAAGGCGGAGATTGAATTCCTTGTGCAGGGTCTGCACGGCCTTTTCCACTTCCCGTTCGTCGATAAGGCAGGATATCTTGATTTCAGACGTGCTGATCATGTTGATGTTGATATCCGCCTGATGCAGCGCGGCAAAAGCCCGGGCGGCAACGCCGCTGTGATTGCGCATGCCCACGCCGATCACGGAAACCTTGGCCACGTTGAGATCGGTTTCCACACATTCTCCGCCGATGGAGTGACGCACTTCCTCGACGATATCCACAGCGCGCTTCACATCCTTGCGAGACACCGTGAACGTCATGTCGGTGATGCCTTCGCGACTGGCCTTCTGGACGATCATGTCCACCAGCACGCCCTTTTCTGCCAGAGGGACGAAAATTGCGGCGGAAATGCCGGGCTTGTCGGGAATGCCGCACAAGGTCACCCGGGCCTGATCCTTGTCATATGCAATGCCCGAAACGAGCACCGACTCCATCATGTCATCCTCCTGTGTGACCAGCGTGCCGGGATCGTCGCTGAACGTGGAGCGGACCCGCACGGGTACCTTGTATTTCTTGGCAAATTCCACGGAGCGGATCTGCAGAACCTTTGCTCCCATGGAAGACATTTCCAGCATTTCGTCGTAACTGATGCGCTCGATCTTGCGGGCTTCGCTGCACATGCGCGGATCCGTGGTATATACCCCGTCCACATCGGTATAAATATGGCATTCCACACTGCCGAGCGCGGCAGCAACGGCCACGGCCGAGGTGTCGGATCCGCCGCGTCCCAGCGTGGTCAGGCGTCCGTCCGCCGTACAACCCTGAAAACCGGCCATGACCAGCACATCATATTTTTCCAGCTCGCGCCGAAGCATGGCCGCGTCGATGGACTGAATACGCGCACTGCCAAAGTCGCCGTCCGTCAGAATGGGCACTTGAAAGCCCAGCAGCGAACGGGCCTTGATGCCGTCGTCCTGCAACAGCATAGCGAACAAGGCCACGGATTCCTGCTCGCCGGTTGTTAAAAGCACATCCATTTCGGCAGGATCGGGTTCATCCGACCAATGATGGGCCATTTCCAGCAAGGCATTGGTTCGGCCCGAACGTGCGGAAAGCACAACGACCAGCTTATACCCCAAAGCCAGAGCGTTCCGTACTTTCCCGCGCACCTTTTTCATGCATTCCAGATCGGCAACGGAAGTCCCGCCGAATTTCTGCACCAGAATCCGCATGTCAATAGTTCCCCGCTAAACTTCCTCCCCACTGGGAAGACAGGATAAGGCTCATGCCTCGCGCACGGCGAAGCGCGATGACAGTTCGGAACGCAAAGCTTCCAGCAGGGCCGCCCCCGCAGGGCCATGCGCCGTTATCACCGCCAACCGTTTCATTTCGCACGACTGCTCCGGAATGTCCAGATTTTCCCTTCCCTCCGCGGCGGGCACGGGACGAAGTTCTATTTCCAGGCGGTTTTCTTCCCACAGGTCGGGCGCAAGAAATTCGGGCCACTCCAGCACCAGCAGCGCGCCGCTGTCCAGAGCCTCTTCCATGTCTTCCGGCAATTCCCCAAGCGCAGCCGAAGAGCTGTCCCCCAGGCGATATAAATCCGCATGCAGCAGCGTCGGGCGGGTGGGGTATATGTTGCACAACGTAAAGCTTGGACTTGCCACCTCTGCGGACTCTCCTCCGGGCAGAACCGCCACAAGTCCCCGAGTCAGCGTCGTTTTTCCACTGCCCAGCGTACCGCGCAGATAAAGAGCGCGGAGCCGTTCCCAGGGCGTGTCCGAGGCTCCGGCCAGCCGTTCTCCGATAATCCGCCCCAGTTGCTCCGTTTCTCCAGCATGTTCCAGCAGCCAGGCCATGTCGATGACTCCGCAGGGTTGAGGGTTGAATGTCCATATTTCTGAAAATCGACGCAGAACAGATATCTTATGCCCGCGACGCTGCGACTCGTTCACGGCACTCGTTTTTCAGCCTTTCAGGCTGTATGCGGCGCAACGCAACTCTTCCTCACCCGGTCTGGGAATATCCATCGCGGCCCGCGCAAGGGACACGGCATCCGCGATCTCCCGCGGGCCGTTGCCCCGATCCGGCCACCGTTCCGCCAGAAACAGGCCCGCACGGGCATGAATCTCCACTCCCAGCGCGGCGGCCCGCACGGCATCCTGACCGGAAGCCAGCAACGCAGCGATCACTCCGGCGAGAACATCGCCCGAGCCTCCCACGGCAAGCTGAGGAACAGACCAGGGGGAAAGACACAGGGGCGTCCCTGCCGCTCCGCTCAGAGTCCCTTCCCCTTTAAGCACCCAGCATGAAGGAGCCAGCTCCCGCAGGCGGGCATGAGCAGCAAAGCGATCGGCCTGAACTTCGCCTGCCGTCAGACCGAGCAGAACGGCTGCCTCGCCGGGATGAGGCGTCAGCACGTCACGAGATGATAGCAGCGCAAACAGCTCCGGCTCCTGCGCCAGCGCAAACAGCGCGTCCGCATCCAGCACCAGCGGAGGCCTGTCCGGCTCTTCCAGCAGCGCGCGTACGCATTTCTCCGCACCGTTGCCGCGTCCCATGCCGGGACCGACCACAAGCGCCCCATGCGCCCGGCAGGCCGCAAGTTCCCCCTGCAGAACGACCATCTGCCCGGCATGCCATTCCCCGCCGTCGGAACCTGCGGGCAGAGCATGGACAACAGCCTCGGGCAGCCCCGTGCGTATGGGCAGGGCTGCGCCCTCAGGCGCGGCCACAACCAGCAGCCCGGCCCCTGCGCGCAACGCGCCGAGAGCTGTCAGTCTGGGTGCGCCCGTCATAGCCGCCGATCCACCAAGTACCAGTACGCGCCCGGCCTCTCCCTTGTGCCGGGGGCAGGCCGGAGGAATATGTCGTCCTTCTTCGCTTTCCTGCCACATGACAAAGGAAGCGGGAGCTTGTTCCATGACCTTCCGGGGCATGCCTATGGGACGCACCAGAAGTTCTCCCGTATATTCCCGCGCATCGGGAACAATCAGCCCCGGCTTGGCGGCCTGGAAGGTCACCGTAGCATGAGCGCGCACCGCTTCGGGCCGGGGACGACCGTTTCCTCCGTCCAGACCGGAAGGAATATCCAGAGAAAAAATCAGTGCGGAAGAACGCAGTCCGTTGATAGCGCGTACCACGTTCAGCTCACGGGGACGCAACTGCCCGTGGAAGCCCGTGCCCAGCAAGCCGTCCACCACGATATCCGGCGGAAAGGCAGCGCACACACGAGTCAGATCTCCCGAAACGGACAGAGGCTGAAAGGATACGCCCAGACGGCGCGCCAGCCGGGCAAATCGTCCGGCAGATCCGCGCATACGCGAGAGAGCGCGGGCATGGACAACAAGAGGAACAGCCCCTTCGTCCAGCAGATGCCGCGCCAGACAGGCGGCATCTCCGCCGTTGTTGCCGCTCCCCATGAGAAGCAGGACGCGGGAACCGTACAGCGTCCGTTTTTTTGCGGCAAGCACGGTACGCAGCGCGCTCAAGGCTTCGCGGGCGGCATTTTCCATCAGCACATCCGCAGGCACTCCCCATTCCAGAGCCGACGCATCCCATTGCGTCATTTCCGCAGGCGCGGGTACGGGTACAAACATTTCAATCCTCCCGGGAAAGCCCTGCGCCTTCCCCTTCAAGCACCACTACGGCCCCGGCGATTTCCCGTTCATGCGTCAGGGAAAGGTGCGCGCTCTTCACCCCCAGACGCTCCGCCCTGCGGGCAGCCGCTCCATAAAAGCGCAGTTCCGGCCTTCCGGATGGCAGACGGAGGATCTCCACATCCTGCGGAGCGATTCCTTCCGCAAATCCGGTTCCCAGAGCCTTGACCGCAGCCTCTTTGGCGGCAAAACGCCCGGCGACAAAGGCTGTGCGGGCAGCGGGAGCCTCCGGCAGCAGTTCCCTTTCCGCCTCGGTCAGTATCCTCCGGCAGAACTGCGCGCCGAAACGTTCAAGACATTTCCCGATTCGGGAAAGCGAGGCCATATCCATACCCAGCCCGACGATCATGCTCATGCTCCGGAAATGTCGTTGTTAAGATCTGCTCCGATTGTCCGCGAAGCCCTGCCCGAAGAGCGCAGCCGTATGAATACCCCCGCACCGGGGCTCCGGTAAGCGTATGTTCTCCCGCTATATCCCGGACATTCTCTTACCGAACATCCAGATTGCGGGGCAGGACGCCGGAAGTCAAGCCCTCTTCCCTTCCTTTACCGGAGACACGGGAACGGAAACGGCATGAAGGCTTGTCCAGGTCTGGAGCGCGACGGACAGGACGATAAGCCCGAGACCTCCGTAGAACGAGGCGTTCAGTTCCTGCGCTTCCCCAAGGAACAGCATGGCGATGATGATGCTGTACACCGGCTCGAGATTATAGGTAAGGTTCACGGTGAAGGCGGAAATACTGCGTAATACCTGTATTTGCAGAACATACAGAAACACCGTGCAGAACAGGGAGAGCAGCAGAAGCAGGAGTATGTCCGCAGGCGGGGGAAGGACAAGGGAATGCCCCGTCAATGCAAGATAGAACGGAAGCAGAAGGCTGCTTCCCACGGCGCCGCCCAGCATTTCATACAGCAGCGTGTTCAGCGTATCGCGTCCTGCGCTGACGCGCTTGTTGCATACCGTGAACAGCGCGGCCAGCGCGGCCCCAAGCACCCCCACGGCGATACCCAGCCGGTAGCGCGCGTCAAAATGAAAGATTAGCCCCACTCCGGCTATGGTGATCAGACTGAAGGCCAGTTCCCGGATGGAAACACGGCGTTTATAGAACAGCGGTTCCAAAAGCGCGGTGAAAAAGCCCACAGTGGAAAAGCAGACCACGCCGATGGACACGTTGGACGCCTTGATGCTGCCGTAAAAGCAGACCCAGTGCAGGGCAAGCAGCAGCCCCGCGCCTCCGGCCGAAAGCACGTCGCGCAGGGAGCTTTTCCGGAGTCTGCCTCCGAGGCGGAGAAAGGCGAAAAGTATGAAGGAGGTAAGCAGCAGACGATACCAGACCAGCAGCCCCTCATTGAGCGTGATCAGCTTGCCGAACACACCGGTAAAACCGGCCAGAACGACGGAAAGATGCAGTTTAAAAAAGGCGTTGTTCATAATGCCTGCTGCAATATCTCAGCCCCAGCCGAACCGCAAGCTCTTCGGACCTCCGGCACACGAAGCCGACGCTTCCCGCAGCGGCCGACGCTGCACGCCTGTCGGCAGACAGGCGAATTGCACGGGGAAGCCTCGCCGCGCTTTCCCCTCGATTTTTATCTTTTATTCCGCTATAGAGATGCACATCCGCCGGAGGGAAACGGAGATTGACCGCCGGCCGATTCAGGAGGGTTCGCCATGTTTCCGCGCAAGCGCGTTCTGGTTACCGGAGGTTCCGGCTTTCTCGGCTCGCATCTGTGTTCCCGTCTGTTGAGCGAGGGGCACGAGGTTCTGTGCGTCGACAATTTTTTTTCCGGCTCCCGCTCCAATGTGGAAGAGCTGATGGACAACCGGCGCTTTGAACTCATCCGGCACGACGTCACCTTTCCTCTGTTTGTCGAAGTGGACGAAATTTATAATCTGGCCTGCCCGGCCTCTCCCGTGCATTATCAGCATGATCCCGTGCAGACCATCAAAACCTGCGTGCATGGGGCCATCAACATGCTCGGGCTGGCCAAACGCCTCAATATCCCCATTTTTCAGGCGTCCACCAGCGAGGTCTACGGCGATCCGGAAGTTCATCCCCAGACGGAGGATTACCGGGGCTGCGTCAATCCCATAGGGCTGCGTTCCTGTTATGACGAAGGCAAACGCTGTGCGGAAGCCCTGTTTTTTGCCTACAGACGCCAGCACAAGCTGCCCGTGAAGGTGGGGCGTATCTTCAATACCTACGGCCCGCACATGCTGCCCAACGACGGCCGGGTGATATCCAATTTCATTATCCAGGCTCTGCAAAACGTGCCTATCACCATCTACGGAGACGGTTCCCAGACCCGTTCCTTCTGCTATGTGGACGATCTGGTGGAGTGCATGATCCGTCTCATGGCCTCCCCGGCGGAATTCACCGGCCCTGTCAATATGGGGAATCCGGGCGAGTTCACCATGCTCGAGCTGGCCGAAACCATACTCGATCTTACCGGATCAAAATCCCGCCTGAGCTTTGAACCTCTCCCGGAAGACGACCCCCGGCAACGCCGTCCCGATATTTCTCTCGCCCGGAACGCTCTGGGATGGGAACCGAAGGTGACGCTGAGGGAAGGACTGGAAAAAACCATAGCCTATTTCGAGACCATGCTGCGGGAAGCCTGAAGCAGCACGGCAACACGCCTGCATCCGCTTCATGACGCGGGGTATGCCGCAGGACTTCCCCATTTTTTCATCACTCTCATATCGCGAGACGGGCCTCAGAACAGGATCGCTCCGTCATGCAGGAACAGCCCCGACCGAAGAGGACTGGAAAAAGAGAAAGAAAACATAAGCATGACGCCCGCTCAGAGCCGCCACAGCCCCGCCGATGCGCGCCTTTTCCCGGTCGGGGCCGGACAAGTTGCCGGACAGGGAACGAAAGGAGGTTCTTTTTTCTTGTCTCCGCATCCCGGAGATATTAATATACGGCCATGACACAGGCATCTTCCTCCCGCAGACATATCCGTCTTCTTTCCCCCGAGCTGTCCAACCAGATTGCCGCGGGAGAAGTGGTGGAACGCCCGGCCAGCGTCCTCAAGGAGCTTGTGGAAAACAGCCTCGACGCCGGAGCTTCGCGTATCGAAATCGAGCTGGAAGACGGCGGGCGCAACCTGGTTCGCGTAACGGACGACGGACGCGGCATTCTTTCCGACGAGCTGGAACTGGCCGTCACCCGGCATGCCACCAGCAAGATTTCCGGTATTGAAGATCTTTCGCATATCCGCTCCTTCGGCTTCCGAGGAGAAGCTCTGCCCAGCATTGCTTCCGTTTCCCGCTTCCGCATGGTTTCCGCCCCGCTCAACGCCTCCGGAGAGCGCGACGAGGCCGTGAGTCTGGACGTGGAATTCGGCAGAATCTCCCGTCTGGGCCCTGCGGCTCTGGCCTGCGGCACGGTGGTTGAAGTACGCGAACTCTTTGCCAATGTACCCGCCCGCCTGAAATTTCTCAAAAGCCCGGCAACTGAACTGAAACGGGCGCAGGATCTGCTGTACAGGCTGGTTCTTGCCAATGTCGGCGTCGGCTTTACGCTGAAGCTGGGGGGACGCGTCGCCCTGAACGTACAGCCGGATATGGATCTCTCCCGGCGTCTTGCGCTGATCTGGCCTCCGCTGGTGGTGAAGGAACTTCATCCCTTCCGTCTGGAGCAACACAGAATGACCGTACACGGTCTGGCCTCCAACCCCCGTTCCTCCCAGCCTCGCGCCGATCGTATGCTCTTTTTCGTCAACGGCCGGGCCGTCAACGACCGTCTGCTTCTGCGTGCGGCGCGTCAGGCTTATCAGGGCAGACTGACCAGCCGTGATTATCCGCAGATCGTGCTTTTTCTCGAGATCGACCCGGAAGCCGTGGACGTAAATGTCCACCCCGCCAAAAACGAGGTGCGCTTCCGCGACGAACAATCCGTGTTCGTCACCGTGCTGAACGCCGTCACTCAGGCCCTGAACGCCCGCGACGCCATGACGGGTACAGCCGCGGCGGCAATGCAGACGCCCCCGGAGGACGATCGGGAACAGGAACGGCGAGCAGCCTTTGTTCCGCGCCCTTTGGGCTTCTGGGGAAGCGTGGACGAAGAACGCATCATGCCCCGCCCCGATCCCCTGCGCGAAACACTGTCCTCTCCTTCCCTACCTCCCGTCCATGACGAAGAGGAACACGACCACGAAGCAGCCCCGATCGCTCCCCTTTCCGGTAATGCTGCCCTGCCATACTCCGGGGAGCAAAGCAGCGCAGTGTTGGGCGCAGCATTGAGCGAACCCGCCGCCTCTTCCTCATGGATTCCTGCCGACACACAGGCCGGGCTATCGCCCGATACGTCGCGGCAGGAGACATTCCTTCCACCCGAAGGTGAACGCGCAAGCCTCCCGCAGGCGGCCTCGCTCAATACCGCCTCAGCCGACTCTTCCGGGAATGAGGCGGCAGCTTTCCGTTATCTCGGGCAGGTGGCAGGAACCTATCTCGTGCTGACCAAAGGGGATACGCTGATCCTGCTGGATCAGCACGCCGTACATGAACGGATCATGTATGAAAAATTCCGCTCAGGCGCGCTTGCCGGCCTGTCCCGTCCTCTGCTTGTTCCGCTGAACCTGACACTCCACCCTGCCGAAGCGGAACGCTTTATGGAAATACGCTCCACATTGGGCGAGCTGGGCTTTTCTGCCGAGCTGGCTGAAGGAGGAAGCGTCTGCCGGGTTACCGCGCTGCCCCCGGATATGGCGGGCTCGGACGCATCCGAGTTTCTGCGAGAAGCCCTTGCGGGAAAGAAGGACGATCCGGCCTCGCTGTGGATCAGCCACGCCTGCCATTCCGCCATTCGCGCAGGGCAACAGCTCACAAATGCCGACGCGCTGCAACTGCTGCGCCGGTGGCTTGCGACGGAAGAACCCGATTACTGCCCTCACGGGCGGCCCTGCGCCGTTACCCTTGATCCTAAAGATATGGAAAAACTCTTCAAACGGCGGCAATAACAGGTTCCTCGCGCCCTCCGCTCCGACGCGGTTCTGCACGGCAACACATCTTCTCCGTGCCCCCTTAAAGAGCCGCCCTCGAAAAATAGCCGGAACTCAGGGTTCGGCATGTGTTATTCCTGCCCCTGCCCGGATAACGGCAGCCATGACGGCCGAAGCCGACACGCGGTGATGTTCTCCCATCCCGGATAAGCCTTGCTCTCAGGTCGGATAGTTCTGCCCCTGTTCCGCCGCTCACCTTGCCGACATCTCGCCTGAACGTCTTGCGCCCGAAAAGATGGTTCTTCTATAAATGATATATTTCACAAGCTTTCCACCCTCAATCCACACCGCATGAACCCGTGCTTCTGAGCTTCTTCCTTCGTATCGCTCTGCACATTTTCTCCCGAATAGAGGCCTTGTCTCCCTTCAATCTCTGTTCATGCGATCGAAATTTCCGTCGTAATCCCACTTTTTCCGGCATATTTTCAAAATATTTTTCTTCATTTCCCGCCTTGCAAAAAAATGAACAAATACAATACGGAATATGAGAGGAAAGACGGAATCCCTCGTTGATTTTTGACAAAAACGTAATTTTTACCGGCTATTTTCCAAAAAAAAATTAGGATTCCTGTTGACTTGCCCTCTTTCTTGGGGCAAGCCTTATTGCAAGGAATCCATGCGGGGGCATAGGTTTGCCCGCTCAGCGCATGGCAGTCGATGTTTTTTTCGTTGAGGTTTTTTTTCTATGGCCAAGTCTATCTATGTCGGGAACCTTCCCTGGTCCGCCACCGAAGAACAGGTGCAGAACCTTTTTGCTGAACACGGGGAAGTTCTCTCCGTCAAACTGGTGAACGATCGCGAAACCGGCCGTGCCCGCGGTTTCGGTTTTGTCGAAATGGAAGAACCCGGCGCGTCGGCTGCCATTGAGGCGCTTGACAACACTTCCTTCGGCGGACGTACGCTTCGCGTCAACGAAGCCAAGCCCCGCGCTCCTCGTCCTCCCCGCTACTGATTCCGCCTCATACGGCTTTTCATATTGCGGATTCAGGCCCCGGTTCCCGGGGCCTTTTTGATATCTTGTTCCTCCCTCCGCGTAGGCAAACCTCTTAACTGGACTTTAAATTCAAGCTGGATACAATGAATCCTGAATATTCCAACCTCCGCATACGGAGAAAGGATCTTGTTCCCATCAGCAAAACTGAAGAACCAACAGAGGCAACTATGCGCGGTTATTCCAGAACCTTTTCAATCTTTCTGGCTCTGCTCCTGATCGCCTCTCCCCTGGCGGGAGGATGCACCCCCCGCGTCGGCGGCGGAGATTATGCCGTCAGTGGCGCACAAGGAACCTATGATGTCGAATACGGAACCGTCGTTTCCTTCCGACAGGTTCGCATCAATAATGAAAGCTCCGGCAAAGAACTCATAGGCGCAGGTGCGGGCGGCGTCCTCGGCGGCGTCCTCGGAAGTACCATCGGCGGAGGAAGCGGCCGCACCATTGCCACAGTCGTCGGCGCGCTCGGCGGCGCGGCCTTGGGAGCCGTCGGAGCCAACAACATCGGAAATCAGAACGGCGTGGAAGTCGTCGTCAGACTTGACAGCGGAAGAACGCTGGCCGTGGTACAGGGGGCGGATATGGTCTTCACCCCCGGTCAGCAGGTCATGGTCTTGCGCGGCAACGGGACAACCCGCGTTGCCCCCCGCTGATAAGAATCATCCCGGGAATACCGTCGCCCTCCTTTACGGGGGCGACGCCGGACAATTTTCATAATTCACCAACCTGCAGGCGGACGGGAGGAAAGAATGCTCGACCCAAAACAATGTGTTCTCTTCAGCGGCGGCGCGGCCGGTACCGAACAATTTTTCGGAGCGCAGGCCGAAGCGTGGGGCATCGAAGAAGTCAACTTCAGCTTTGAGGGCCACCAGCTGGAACGCAAGCGCGGCGTGCGCGTTCTGACCAGCGACGAGCTGGCTCTCAAGGACGTGAGCATGACCTACGTCTCCCGCCTCATGGGTCGCGAGTACACCAGAGCTCCCATGTTCCGCAAGGTACTCCAGTCCATATGCTGGCAGGTCAGCAGCGGACAGGAAGTCATCGTGGTCGGCACCATTCAGGAAGATAAGACCGTGAAGGGCGGCACAGGCTGGGGCGCCGAATTCGCAAAACTGTGCAACAAGCCTCTTCTCGTTTTCGATCAGGGGCGCAACGACTGGTTCCGCTGGGCCAAGGAAGACTGGGTTGTGGAAAAAAATCCGATCATCGCCCATGCTCATTTCACGGCCACAGGCACCCGCTTTCTTGAAGCTGAAGGCCGCAAGGCCATTGCCGATCTGTACAGCCGCTCCTTCTCCCGCTGAGTGAGGCTCGCAACTCAGGCGATTCCAGCCTTACAGCGGAAAGGACATTCAGCATATCCGGCACGCGCGGTTCGTGGTTCGCCACGGATCGCGCGCATCTTTTGTCTCCGGGACGCACCCGCCGCCCCTCCGTTTCTGCATAGACATACTGCCTGCACAAGCAGCGTCAGGCTCTGATATACCCATGTTTCAGCGTCCCCATACCTTTTCCTGCGATTCATCCTGTCAGGGTACCGTGGCGGGCTGCTCTGCCCATATGCTGTGGGGAGTTGCCGTTCTGTACTGGCCTCTGCTTGCCTCTCTGCCGGCAGTCACCATTCTGGCCCACCGCATGTTGTGGTCTCTGCTCCTGCTGCTTGTGCTGCTTCTTGTCACCCGGCGCATGCCGGAACTCGGAAAGGCCCTGCATTCCCGCACGCAAGCTCCCCGTCTGGCTCTCTGCTCCCTGCTGCTTGCCGTCAACTGGGGCTTTTTTCTCTGGGGCGTGAACAACGGTCATGTCGTGGAGGCAAGCCTCGGGTACTTCATCACTCCTCTGCTCAATGTCCTTATGGGACGCTTTCTGCTGGGGGAAAAGTTGAGCCGCCCCCAGACTCTGGCCATACTGCTTGCCATGACGGGCGTAGGCTGGAAAATCATCGTTTTCGGTCATGTGCCCTGGCTGGCGTTGATTGTTTCCGTCAGCTTTGCCCTGTACGGCTTCTTTCAGAAGACGCTGCATGTGGGGGCGGCCCCCGGGCTCGCCGCCGAACTCATCTTTTTTACGCCTTTTGCTCTGGCCTGGCTTGTCTGGGCGCATCCGCACGATTTCGGCGCGCTGGCAGGGCACGGACTTTCTCAGCCCCTGCTTCTGGCAGGAACCTCGCTGTTCACGGCCATACCTCTCCAGCTCTTCGGCTATGCGGCGCAGCGTGTCTCTCTGGCCACACTCGGCATTCTGCAATATGTCAGCCCCTGTCTGAATTTTCTGTTTGCCGTCACCCTGCTGGGCGAAAAGCTGGAAACTTCGGATCTGATCGCCTTTCCCCTGATATGGTGCGCCCTTGCCGTTTATACGAGGGACGCGCTGCAAACCATGAAGCGTATACGGCGCGAGACCTCCCCCCGCGCGGAAAAGGAAGGCAGCTGAAATGGCGCATCGAGATCACACCCGCGTTTTGAAACTCGGCCCCCTTGCTCTGGGCGGCGGTCATCCCGTACTTGTGCAGAGTATGACCAACACGGACACCCGCGATGTGGAAGCCACTCTGCATCAGCTTCATGCCCTGGCCGACGCCGGCTGCGAAATAGCGCGTCTGGCCGTGCCGGACGACAAAGCCGCAGCCGCCCTGCGCGCCATCAACGATCGTTCGCCGCTCCCTCTTGTGGCGGATATTCACTTTGACTACCGCCTGGCCGTGGCCGCGCTGGAAGCAGGTTTGCCCGGACTGCGCATCAATCCGGGCAATATCGGCGGAAAACATAACGTGGATATTCTGGCAGACGCCGCAAAGGCGCATCATGCCGTCATCAGGGTAGGGGTAAACAGCGGCTCGGTGGAAAAGGATCTGCTGGCCCGTTTCGGCGGCCCCACGCCGGAGGCTCTGGTGGAAAGCGCGCTCGGGCACGTCCGGCTGCTGGAAGATCGCGGCTTTTACGATATCAAGATTTCCCTCAAGTCCTCCTCCGTAACGGACTGCGTAGCCGCATATCGTCTCATGGCGCAACGTTGCGACTATCCCCTGCATATCGGCGTGACTGAAGCGGGCACCCTGATGCGCGGCACGGTAAAATCTGCCGTAGGACTCGGGGTTTTGCTTTTTGACGGCATTGGCGATACACTGCGCGTCTCGCTCACGGCCGATCCCGTGAAGGAAGTCGGCGTTGCCTGGGAAATTCTGCGCGCGGCCGGATTGCGCTCCCGAGGCCCGGAAATTGTTTCCTGCCCTACCTGCGGCCGCACGGAAATCGACCTCATCGCTCTGGCTTCCGCCGTGGAAGAGCATGTGCAAAGCCGCCCCGACGCCCAACGGGCCGATCTCAAGCTTGCCGTCATGGGCTGCGTGGTCAACGGCCCGGGAGAAGCCCGGGAAGCGGATCTCGGTCTGGCAGGGGGCAGAAACAAGGGCGTCATTTTCCGCAAGGGCAAGATTCTGCGCAGCGTGAACGGGCAGGAAGCGCTTCTCGCAGCTTTTCTTGAAGAACTGGACAGGCTGCTGGCGGAACGCGGCGCCTGATTTTTCCGTCTGCGGCCCCGGCCGCGGCCAATCCTCCAACCTTTTCTCATTCGAGGTAGTTCATGCGCTGGAGCCGCTACTACATTCCCACCCTGAAGGAAGCTCCCGCCGATGCGGAAGTGGTCAGCCACAAACTTCTGGTTCGCGCGGGCATGATCCGCAAGCTCACCTCCGGCATTTACACATGGCTGCCGCTGGGGCTGCGCACGCTGGAAAAGGCAAAGAACATCGTGCGCCGCGAAATGAACGCCGCCGGCGCCTGCGAAGTTCTCATGCCCATGGTCATCCCCGCCGATCTGTGGATTGAAACGGGCCGCTGGGAAAAGTTCGGCGATCAGCTTCTGCGCTTCAAGGATCGCAACGATCGCGACTACTGCCTCGGCCCCACGCATGAGGAAGTCATCACCGATCTGCTGCGCGGCGAAGTGCGTTCCTATCGTCAGCTTCCTCTGAATCTCTATCAGATACAGACCAAATTCCGCGACGAGCTGCGCCCCCGTTTCGGCCTCATGCGCGGCCGCGAATTCATGATGAAGGATGCCTATTCCTTCGACTGCGACGACGCCGGCGCGGATAAAAGCTATGCCGCCATGCGCGACGCCTACCATAAAATCTTCTCAAGCATGGCTCTGGGATTCCGTCAGGTGGAAGCCGACACCGGCGCCATAGGCGGCAATTTCTCCCATGAATTCATGGTGCTGGCCGAGACAGGCGAAGATACCATAGCCTCCTGTACGGACTGGCCGACCTGCTCCTGGGCCGCCAACGTGGAACGCGCTCCCGTGGTCACCCAGTATGTTCCCGACACAGGCGACTGCCCTCCCGTGGAAGAGGTATCCACCCCTGATCAGCATTCCGTGGAAGAAGTCTGCGCCTTCCTCGGCGTTCCTGCTTCAAAGCTGATCAAGACGCTGCTCATGGTTGCGGACGGCAAACCCGTGGCCGCCCTTATCCGCGGAGACCGCGAACTCAATGAAATCAAGCTGCGCAAGCTGATCGGTGCGGACGACATCCGTTTTGCCTCTCCCGAACAGGTGAAGGAATGGACGGGCGCGCCCGTGGGCTTTGCCGGCCCAGTCGGCCTCGGAGGCGTGGACAGAATCTATGCCGACAACGAACTTATCGCGGGCAACGACTGGATAGCCGGGGCCAACAAGGCCGATACCCATATACGGCATCTCTCCCTCGGACGGGATGTCAGCCTGCCTCTGGAATGGGCCGACCTCCGCAATATCGTGGCCGGAGATCCCTGCCCCTGCTGCGGAAAGCCCGTGGAACTCAAGCGCGGCATTGAAGTCGGCCATATCTTCAAGCTGGGCACGAAATACAGCGAATCCATGAAGGCCGTGTTCCTTGACGAAAACGGCAAGGAAAAGCCCATGATCATGGGCTGCTACGGCATAGGCGTTTCCCGCGTTGTCGCGGCCTGCATCGAACAGAATTTCGACGAGGGCGGCATCATGTTCCCGCCCCCACTCGCGCCCTTCGACATTCATCTGATCAATCTCGATCCCAAAAACGCCGAAGTCAGCGCAAAAGCCGACGAGATCAATGACTTCCTCGAAGGGCTGGGGCTGGACGTTCTGTATGACGACCGTGAAGAACGCCCCGGCGTCAAATTCAAGGATGCCGATCTCATCGGTCTGCCCGCGCAGATCATTGTAGGGGGCAAAAGCCTCTCCAGAGGAGAGGTGGAAACCAAGAACCGGCGCAGCGGCGAAAAGGGAAGCCTCCCCGCCGCCACTTTCGCCGACGCCTTCTCCACCTTCTGGCAGGGAATTCTGGACAGCTGGAAACAATAACGCCGTCGGGGGGAAGGGAAGCCTGAACGGCTCCTTTTCCCCTTTTTTTCGCCCTGTTTCCCCGGAAAAGCTTCTCCGCAAAGAAACAACGGGCATTTCCTCTTCAACGCCGATATATGCGAAAGAGCGACCGACTCCGCATTTTCTCCGTCACGTTCCGGGCCTGACGCACACGGAATTGACCGGCCCGCCGTCAGGCCTGCACCATTCGTCCTCCCGTATGCTCTTCAAGCAGCGGCCCTTCCGATCGAATTTCCCCGATCCACAGGATTCTGAAGCATGGACAACATTCTCTCCGTACGCGAACTGACCGAACGACTGCGCCACATGGTGGAACAGCGTTTTCCGTTCGTCTGGGTACGGGGGGAAACGACGAACCTTTCCCGCCCCTCCTCCGGGCATGTATATTTTTCCCTCAAGGAGGGCAGCGATCTGCTGAACTGCGTCTGGTTCAGAGGGCAGCAGCGGGCGCAGGAACGCTTTGATCCCCTTACCGGAGAAGTATGGGAAGACGGGCCGCGCCCCAGCCTTGCCGCCACGCTGGAAAACGGGCAGACCGTCGTCTGTGCGGGCAGACTCTCCGTCTACGGGCCGCGCGGCTCGTATCAGCTCATCGTGGAACTGGCGCAGGAAGAAGGGCTGGGCATGCTGGCCGCCGCGCTGGAAGAACTCAAGCGCAGGCTTGCGGCCCTCGGCTATTTTGATCAGAGCCGTAAACGCCCCCTGCCGGAAGCGCCGAAACGGGTTGCGCTCATTACCGCACCCACGGGGGCGGCCGTTCGCGATTTCATACGCATAGCGTCGGAACGCGGCCTCGGTTCCTCCATCCGCATTTATCCCAGCCCCGTGCAGGGAGAGGAAGCCCCACCCCGTCTGGTCGAAGCCGTTGAAGCGGCAAACGCCGATGGCTGGGCCGAACTGATTGTCCTCATCCGGGGCGGAGGCTCCCTTCAGGATCTGTGGGCCTTCAACGATGAACGGTTAGCCCGGGCCGTCTATGAATCCCGTCTGCCCGTTCTTACAGGAGTAGGGCACGAAATCGACCACAGCATTGCCGACTTCGTGGCCGATCGCGCCGCGGCAACGCCGAGCCACGCGGCACAACTGCTCTGGCCGGAACGTTCCGTCTATGCACAGAGAATCGACGACGCTGAAACCCGCCTTGAAGAGGCCCTGCAAAAAAATTTCCGACGCATGGAACAAAGGATGGAACAGGAACTGCGTTCGCTGACCCTGCTCTCCCCGGAAAAGCGTCTCCAGCGTCAGGCGGAACGCCTGAAGGATGCGATGATCCGTCTGGAATCCGCCTGGCGTTTCCGCCTGCTTGAAGCCCGGCGCACATCGGCCGGACTGGGAGAAAGGCTGATCCGCTACGGAGAAAACGATCCTCTGGCAGGCCGCGCCATGGCCCTGACGACGCTGCGTTCACGTCTTGAAAAGACCGTGGAATCCGTGTTCTCCCGCTCCCGGAATGAAACGGAAAACGCAGCTCTGCGACTTAATCTTCTTTACCCTTCTCTGTTTCTGGAGCATGAACGTGCCCTTGAGCGTCTTGCGCTGAAGCTGGAAGGTCTGAACCCTCTTGCCCCGCTGGAAAGGGGCTATGCTCTGGCACGCACATGCGACGGTCATGTGATAAAAAGTATCGGCGAACTGACCCCGGGCCGGCGTATCCATGTGGAACTGCGGGACGGCATTGCGGAAAGCGATGTGGTCGCCCTTCATCACAAAACACAATCCTGAGAGAATTTCATGACATATTTTCCCATTCGGACTCTGCATCCCCTGCGGATTTTTTCCGTACTTTCGGGAACCGTTCTTGCATTCTTTCCCCTTGTCGCATCCGCCCTTCCTGCCTGGGACGCCCCGGAAAAGGTCAGTCAGGGGCACGCCTTCGTCATCACCGGCACGGATACGGCACCCTTCAGCGCCGAAATACAGTGGAGGGGAAAAAGCATCCCGGTAAAAGCCCGGCCCATGAAGGAAGCCGGGCAATGGACAGCGGACGTCATGCTGGCCGTACCCCACGATGAAGTGAAGGATCAGCGTCTGACAATCCGCTCCACGGATTCCGCCGGAAAGAAAGAGACCGTGAGCCGGACGGTAAAGCCGCTTAAGGTTGCCTGGATCGAACAGCAGCTTTCCGTGGAACCGAAGTACGTCACCCCTCCGAAGGCGGCACAGGAACAAATCAAAAAGGATCGCGCGCACAGCAGCGCGGTTCTTTCCGCCATTTCTCCCGATCCCACATGGAAACTGCCGTTCCAGAGGCCGGTCAAGGGTACGGTGAGCAGCTCCTTTGCCGGACGGAGAGTTTTCAACGGCCAACCCCGTTCACCGCATACCGGCACGGATCTGCGCGGCCCTACCGGAACCCCCATTCTGGCCGTGGCTGACGGCGTAGTGGTTCTGGCAGAAGCGCAGTATTATTCCGGAAACGCCATTTTCATCGATCACGGGCAGGGCGTGGTGAGCATGTACGGCCATATGTCCGCCTTTTCCGTGAAAAAGGGGGATCGCGTAAAGCGGGGCCAGGTCATCGGCAAAGTGGGCGCAACGGGGCGCGTCACCGGCCCGCATCTGCATTCCTCGCTGTATGTGCAGGGCGTGCCCGTGGATATCATGCCGCTGTTTGAAAGCAAACTTCAGGTCGTGGGCGGCCCGACGCCGGAAGTAAAGCGTCTGCCTCAGCCTGCGCCTCAGAAGACTCCGGCCAAAAAAGCCGGAACGGGTTCGGCGAAAAAGTAGTCCGGAGGAACAGCGCAGAACACGCTCCGGCCGCCCGGACACCATGCCGGAGAAAAACGCATTCCGCCCTTTCTCCGCACGCCGGGGAGGATTGTCCGCAACAGTTCCGGCCCCGGACTCCGGCCCAGAGTGTTCCGGCCGCAGCAGGAAACACCGTCACATATAACATACGCTGGCGTAGCAATATGGCACGAAAAAAAGAAGAACCGGGTTTTGAGGAAAAGCTCCAGCGGCTCGGCGTCATCGTGAACGCCCTGGAAGCAGGAGACTGTCCGCTGGAACAGAGCGTGGAACTGTACAAGGAAGGCCTCAGTCTGGCGGCCGCCTGCCGCACACAGCTGGATAAGGCCAGACACGACGTGGAAATATACCGGCAGGGCCTGCTTGTTCCCTTCTCCCCGGAAGAGGAAGAAGACGCCGAAACAGCCCGGGCCCGCGACGACGGAGAGGAGGCTTCCATATGAGCGACGACAGGGATTTGCACCTTGCTCTGATACGGCAGGTGGAACAGGCACTGGAGGCCAGCTTCAGGAGTTCCGCCATTCCAGCCCACCTTGCCGAGGCCATGCGGTACAGTCTGCTGGCCGGGGGCAAACGTCTGCGCCCGGTTCTGAATCTGGCTTCGGCTCTGGCCTGCGCGGAATCGGAACCCGGATTCGGGGAAGAAGACAGACAGACTCTGATCCGTGCGCTTCTGCCCTTTGCCTCTGCGCTGGAAATGATTCATACCTACTCGCTCATTCATGACGATCTGCCGGCCATGGACAACGACGATCTGCGCCGGGGGCGGCCCTCCTGTCATAAGGCCTTTGACGAAGCCACGGCCATTCTGGCAGGAGACGCGCTGCTTACGGACGCCTTCGGCTTCATGGCCCGCACGCCCCTCCCGGCCCCCCGGGTACTTGAAGCTCTGGCTCTGGCGGCGGACGCCGCAGGCGCCGCAGGCATGGCCGGAGGTCAGATGCTTGATCTGGACGGCGAAGGACACGCGCTTTCCGAAGCGGAAATGACCGAACTCGACGCAAAAAAAACAGGCGCGCTGCTGCGTCTGGCCTGCGAAAGCGGAGCCGTCCTTGCCGGAGCCGACGGCGCGCACCGGCAGGCCCTGCGGCGATACGGCGAAGAGCTGGGCATTGCCTTTCAGATAACGGATGATATACTGGACGTTACGGGCGACGCTGCAACCCTGGGAAAAAATGTCGGACAGGATGCCCAGCAGGCAAAAGCCACATGGCCCGCGCTGCTGGGACTTGACGAAGCCCGCTCCCGGGCGCGCTTCCACAGCAATGCGGCGGCAGAATCTCTGAACGAAGACCTGTTCGGAAATTCCCCTCACGCCGCCCTGCTGCGCAGGCTCGCCCGCGATCTCAGCGATCGCACGTTTTAACTTCATGGAAACATAATGTCCCACGATCTGCCGCCTCTGCTTTCCCGCCTCTGCGCTGCCGACGCCCTGCCCGCCGGTATTGCGGATCTTTCCCTGGAGGAGAAATATGCTCTTGCCCAGGAACTGAGGGATGAAATCATCAGCGTCGTCGCGCACAACGGCGGACACCTCGCCCCTTCCCTCGGCGTTGTGGAACTGACGCTGGCCCTGCTTTCCGTCTTTGACGCAAAAACGGATCCCATTATCTGGGATGTGGGGCATCAGAGTTATCCATGGAAAATACTGACCGGCAGAGCCGATCGTTTTGACACGCTGCGCCGTTACGGCGGAATCTCCGGCTTTCCCAGACGGAGCGAAAGCCCGTATGATTATTTCGGCGTCGGCCATGCCTCAACATCCATATCCGCCGCGCTGGGTATGGCCGTTGCCCGGGCTCTGAAAGGCGGTACGGAACATGTGGTCGCCGTCATCGGCGACGGCGCGCTGACAGGCGGCCTTGCGCTGGAAGCTCTGAATCAGGCGGGCGGCATGGGCAAACGCCTCATCGTCATTCTCAACGACAACGGCATGTCCATTTCAAAAAACGTGGGCGCAATTTCCCTTTTTCTCAGTCGCAACCTCTCGCGGCACGGAGTCATGCGCATCAAGAACCGGGTAGGCGACGCCATGCGCTCCGTCCCCAAGGTGGGGGACTGGCTGCTGGACACCGTGCGCCGGGGCGAAACCAGCTTCAAGAGTTTCTTCACTCCCGGCATGCTGTATGAGGCTTTCGGCATCAATTATATCGGCCCGGTGGACGGCCACGACATCGCCAAGCTCGAACGCCACCTTGAAGCCGCCAAAGTGCTGGATATGCCCGTTCTGCTGCATGTGCGCACGCAGAAAGGCAGAGGTTACACGCCTGCGGAGGAAAATCCCTCCCGCTTCCACGGCATATCCCGCTTTGATCTCCAGACGGGTGAAAGCCTCTCACCGCCTCCGCCCTCCGACGACTATTCCGGCCCCGGCTTCACACCGGCATTCGCAGCCGCACTGTGCCAGCTGGCAGAAAACGATGAACGCATCGTGGCTATTACCGCCGCCATGCCGGACGGCACGGGCACAAGCATGTTTCAGGCCCGTTTCCCCTCCCGCTTCATTGACGTGGGTATCTGTGAGGAACATGCCGTGACCCTCGCGGCCGGGCTTGCCGCCCGCGGCATGCGCCCCGTGGTTGCCATATATTCCACCTTTCTCCAGCGCGCCTACGATCAGATCATTCACGATGTCTGCCTGCAACATCTGCCCGTCACCTTCTGTCTGGATCGCGCCGGTCTGGTGGGTGAAGACGGCCCCACACACCACGGAGCTTTCGATCTGTCCTGGCTGCGGGCCGTGCCGGGACTTTCCGTCGTCGCGCCGCGCGACGAGCTGGATCTGCGCAACTGCCTCGCCACGGCTCTTTCCCTCAATGCTCCCGTCGCTCTGCGCTACCCGCGCGGACGCAGCGAACGTCTGCCCGCCGAAATTCGGGAAAAATGCCAGCAGGGCGATACTCCGGACTTCATCCCCCTCCCGCCCGGAGAAGGAGAACTTACCCTGAGAGGAAAAGACGTATGCGTCATGGCCGTAGGCCTTCAGGTTCATATGGCGGAAGAAGCCGCCCGACGCATTGAAGCGGAGAGCGGCCGCCGGGTCAGCGTCTTCGACGCGCGCTGGATCAAGCCTCTGCCGGAAAAGCAGATCCTCGATCTTGCCCGAAATCACCGCGCGCTGCTGCTGGTGGAAGAAAATACCAGAATGGGCGGCTTTTCCTCCGCCGTACTCGAGCTGCTGGCAGACAACGATCTGCTGGACGGAAAAATCATACGACGCGCGACTCTGCCGGACGATTTCGTGCCTCACGGCTCCTGCGAGCAGCTGCGCAGCCTGACCGGTCTGGATACGTCGCACCTGTATTCCCTCATAAGCTCCATGCTGGATTCCTGAACACAGCAAGGCTCATCCGTCGTACCGACTTGAAAAGCCGGGCGGCTTGCTATAGAAGAAAGAGGCCCTTTCGCCCGGGTGATGGAATGGCATACATGGGAGACTTAAAATCTCCTGCCCGAAAGGGCTTGCGGGTTCAAATCCCGCCCCGGGCACCAAACTATACTGTCAGAAAGTCCCGTAAAGCCTCAAAAGCCTTGCGGGACGTTGTTTTCCGGGGATTTGGATGTTCGGAGCAGTATTTATTAAGAAGCCCATCCGTCATCTTATTGTATGCCCAGTCGTCTCAAGCGGCTGCAACGCATCGTTTCCGCATCACAGGTACAGTTCCGGCGTATGACTCAACTTCATAATATTCCTGCGCCGTTCTGCGCATTGAAAAGTCTGTGCCGGGACATAAGCCTGTTACACTATCCCACCGGCGCAGCCCCAAGTTTTCCTTACCTTATCGCACTGGGCGCATAACCATGCGTGAATAAAAAAAGACGGATCGCCTTGTTCGGCTGATCCGTCTTATATTTTTCAGATTCTGCATGGCCACTTCCCGCAACGGCTGTTTTTCGCCTTCGCGGCAGAAACCGGGCAGAGCCGTTTCCCTCTGCCGGGGAATTTTTCGGTACGTCGCTCCGCGTTGCGCGCGAGCGGCGTTCTTTCATCCGGGCCGCCCCCGCAGGGCGGCTCCGGCATGTTTTCTGATTATTCCGACGCCTTGTGCGCCTGATATTCGGCCACGACCTTGTCGACCACGGGCTGAGGAGCTTCCTCGTAATGATCGAATTCCATGGTGAACACGCCCTGACCGCCGGTCATGCTGCGCAGATCCGGAGCGTAGCGCAGCACTTCGCTCATGGGCACATGGGCCTTGATTTCCGTGATCCCCGCCTGAGAATCCGAACCCAGCACCTTGCCCCGGCGGGAGGAAAGATCGCCGATCACGTCGCCCATATAATTATCCGGAATGGAGACGGTCACCAGCGCGACAGGCTCCAGCAGCACTACCTTGAGCTTTTCCAGAGCTGCCTTGAAGGCCAGGGAACCCGCGACCTTGAAGGCCATTTCCGAAGAGTCCACGGTATGATAGGAGCCGTCGTACACGCGCACCTTGAAATCCACCACGGGATATCCCGCAAGGTAGCCGCGGGCTGCACTTTCCTGTATGCCCTTGTCGATGGCCGGAATATACTGACGCGGAATCACGCCGCCGACAATGCCGTCTTCGTACACATAGCCCGAACCGCGGGGCAGACCTTCCATTTCAATCCAGCAGTCGCCGAACTGACCGCGCCCGCCGGACTGCTTCTTATGCCGCCCCTGCACCTGCACCTTGCCCTTGACCGTTTCACGATAGGGAACCTTAGGCGTCTTGAGCAGGATTTCCACCTTGCTGCGGCGTTTTGCCTTTTCCACGGAAATTTCAATATGCAACTGCCCCATGCCGGAAAGCAGCGTATCTCCGCTTTCCTCGTCGCGGGCCAGCTTGAGGGTGACATCCTCGTCCAGCAGCTTGAGTACGGCGGCATACACCTTGTCTTCGTCCCCCTTGTTCTGCGGGGCAAGAGCAAAGGTGATGAGCTGTGAGGGCAGCTTGGGCATGGCAAGAACGAAGGGAGCCTTTTCGTCGCACAGCGTATCGCCCGTGCGCGTGGTCTTCAGCTTGGCCACGCCCACAATGGCGCCGGGGCCGAGCGTATCCTTGCAGGGGGTCTGTGTTTTACCGCAGACGTACAGCAGGCTTCCGAGGCGTTCGGTCTCGCCGGAACGCATATTCTTGAGCGCGCTTTCGGAAGAAATACTGCCGGAAAGCACCCGAATCATGTTCACCTGACCGGAAAATGCGTCGTTCAGCGTCTTGAACACAACGCAGCTTGCGGGTTCATCCGGAGAAGAGGCGCGTTCCGATCCGTCTTCACCGAGCCAGGCCGGACGATCCAGAGGCGAGGGGAAGAGTTTGTCGATCACGTTCAGCAGGCGACGACCGCCCTTGTTATCCAGAGCCGAACCCACCAGCACGGGCACGATTTCTCCGGCCAGAACGCCTCTGCGCAGACCGAGTTCGATTTCTGCGGGAGAGAGCGAGCCTTCATCCAGATATTTGTTCATCAAATCTTCGTCGGATTCCGCGATGTTCTCCACAGCGGTATCCCGCAGAAGCTGGGCCTCGTCGGCGAGATCTTCGGGAATGGGGGCTTCGGTGGTCGCGCCGTTTTCGCCGAATATCAGGGCCTTGCCTGCGAACACGTCCACCAGGCCGATGAATTTTTCAGCCTCGAGTATGGGCATATAGAATACCACGGGGCGGATACCCAGCGAGGAGGTCAGCCCGTTGAGCGCCATGTCGAAATCCGCACGTTCGCGATCCATTTTGGTCACAAACACGATGCTCGGCAGACCGGCGGCCTTTACCTGACTCCACAGCTTGCGGGTCTGGGGACGCACCCCGTCGACGGCGTCGATGGTCAGCACCGCCGCATCCACGGCCTGAAGCAGATATTCCATATCGCCGGAGAAGTTGCTGTCTCCGGGAACATCCACCAGAAAATGGCGGTTCTTATTCCATTCAAACGTCGCAAAACCGGGCTGAATGGAGCCGCGGCGCTTGACTTCCTCAGGTTCGTAATCAAGAGAAGTGGTTCCGTCCTCAATCGCTCCGAGGCGATTGATCACGCCCGCCTGAAAGAGAAGCATTTCAGCCAGAGAAGTTTTGCCGCAGCCGCCCGTGCCCACAAGAGCGTAGGTGCGTTGAGTTTCCAGATTGGACATGATCCTCTCCTGATAAAGAATTTTCACGCGGGACAAGCCCGATTCCAGCCAATTATGCCCTCCCTCTCCAGGGCGGAGAGGGGAGGAAAATACCTATTCTTCTTTTTTACTTTTTAGGGACAGGGCTTGTCCCATGTCAAGGCAAAAGCGTGCCGGGCGGCAGCTTCATGCAGCAGGAACTTCCGTTTGCATTCCGCCGCCCCCCCCTCTATACTCCCCCCATGACAAAACTCTTTCTGCTCTGTCTTGCGCTGCTCGCCGCGCTATGGTGGGTAGGACGCCGTTTCGGACGCTCCCGCCCCGGACTCAGCACCTATCTGCGTACAGAAGAAGAGCGCAATGAAAGGGAAGCGGCGCAGATGCTGCGCGATAATCTGCACATGCCCCCGGGAGAAGCTCTGGCGCCGCTGATTTCTCTGGCGCGGGACATCGTTCCGGACAACGGCCCCCTGCGTCTGGATATCACGCCTCCGCAGGAAGATCCTCTGACGGAAGAAGGCAGACGCGCCGTATTTTCCCTGCGTTCCGCAGATTCTGCAAACAGCGCGGAGAGACAGGTCATCGTCATATGGCTCTCCGGACGCTGGACGCTGCATAATCAGGAAGGAGAGGAATACACCCGTTCCGATCTGGCTGAAGCAGCAGGCGAACTGGAACGGCTTCTGCATGAAGCCGCCGACGTACTGAACTCATCCCCGGCGGAACAGCCCGCCTCGCGAGAACTTTCCATGCCTCTTTCTTCATTGCCCCCCATTGTCGTCATCGGCGGAGGTCTGGCAGGATGCGAATGTGCCCTTACCCTTGCCTCCGCAGGGGTTCCCTGCACGCTCTACGAACAGAAGCCGGATCTCTGCTCTCCTGCCCATACATCCCCGCTGCTGGCCGAACTGGTCTGTTCCAATTCCTTCCGCTCCGACGATGCGGAAAGCTCGGGAGTAGGTCTGCTCAAGCGGGAAATGCGCGACCTCGGCAGTGCGATCATGCGCGCCGCGGATCAGTGCGCCGTCCCGGCGGGCAAGGCCCTGGCCGTGGATCGCGATCGCTTTGCCGCGCTTGTCACCCGCATGGTGGAGGAGTCTCCGCAGATCACTCTTGTCCGCAGGCATATTCCCTCTCTGGACGCCCCGGAACTGGAAGGGAAAACCGTGGTCGTGGCGGCCGGCCCTCTGGCTTCGGACGACCTTGCTTCCTCGCTCATGGCCGCAACGGGAAGCGACAGCCTGTACTTCTATGATGCCATTGCGCCCATTGTCAGCGCCGATTCGGTAGATATGTCGGTAGCCTTCTTCGGATCGCGCTACGGCAACGACGGCCCGCCGCCCCCCTACTCGGACGAGGCCGCACAGCAGTTGAACGGCTCCGCTCCTGAACAGGAGCAGCCTTCCGGAGAAGCTGCGGAAGACGCGCTCTCCCGCGGGGATTATCTCAACTGCCCCATGACGAAGCCGGAATACGAAGCCTTTTATCACGCGCTGCTGGAAGCGGAAAAAGTTCCCGCACATGCCTTTGAAAAGGAAGTGCATTTCGAGGGCTGCATGCCTGTGGAGGCTCTGGCGGAACGGGGAGAAAAAACCCTCGCCTTCGGCCCGCTCAAGCCCGTGGGCTTTACCGATCCCCGCACGGGACGCCGTCCCTGGGCCCTGCTCCAGCTGCGGGCTGAAAACACGGAAGGCACGGCCTATAATCTTGTAGGCTGCCAGACCAAGATGACCCACGCGGCGCAGGCCCGGGTCTTTCGCCTTATCCCCGGTCTGGAACGGGCGGAATTTCTGCGTTACGGCAGTATGCACCGCAATACCTACGTCAATGCTCCGCAGTGTCTGAACGAAGATCTTTCCCTGAAAACACGGCCGGATATCTTTCTGGCCGGACAGATCACCGGGGTGGAAGGCTATGTGGAATCTGCCGCCTGCGGCCTGTGGCTGGGGCTGAAGCTTGCCGCGCGCGCTCAGGGACGGGAACTGCCCGATCCTCCCGCAACGACGGCATTGGGCGCGCTCCTGCGGCACCTGCGCACGCCCTCCAAACATTTCCAGCCTTCCAACGTTCACTTCGGACTTTTCCCCGACTTGCCCGAAAAGCCGAAGAAAAAGGCCCGCAAGGCCGTCATGGCGGAACGGGGAAGGGAAGAATTTGCGGCATGGAAGGAAAAGGCCGGGCTGTAAATCGTCCCGTATTGACAGCCGTCAGTTCCTGTGCTGCATTTCCCGCATCAGGTATTTTTCAGAAACAGGACAAGATCATGCGCATCCGGCCCGTCATTCTCTGCGGCGGCAGCGGTACAAGGTTGTGGCCCCTGTCGCGGACAAAATACCCCAAGCAGTTTGTCGAACTGAAAAAAGGGCGGTCTCTGTTTCGCGATACGCTCCGCCGCGCCGTACAGACCGCGCCCGGAGAAACGCCCATTATTGTCTGCAACAAGGATCACCGCTTCTATGTCAATTCCTCCCTTGCGGAAGAAAGTCTGAACGGAGGCATCATTCTTGAGCCGCAACCGCGGGGAACCGCCCCGGCCATTGCTCTGGCTGCTCTGGCCGCACGCGACGCCCTGCGTGAAGAGGACGGCGACGACGTGCTGCTGCTGGTCATGCCCTCGGATCACGCCATGGACAACGTGCCCCATTTTGTGGAGAGGGTCAGACAGTCTCTGCCGGAAGCCGAAGCAGGCCGTCTTGTCACCTTCGGAATCCAGCCGACCTTTCCGGCAACGGGATTCGGGTATATCCGCATGGGAGAAGCTGAAGGCGAAGTCTCCTTCAGGGTGAACAGCTTCATTGAAAAGCCGGATGAGGAAAAGGCCCGCGCGCTGCTGGATGCGGGAGGCTGCCTCTGGAACAGCGGCATGTTCCTGTTCCGGGCGGGAGTCTGGCTCGCGGAACTTGCCGTACATGCGCCGGCCGTGCTGGAAGCCTGCAAACGCGCCTGGGCGGCAAGAATACGGGATCTGGGCTTTATTATTCCCGGCCGGGATTTTCTGGACTCACCGGATATCTCCATCGACTATGCCGTAATGGAACATACGGATCAGGCCGTGGTCACGCCGCTTCATCTGACATGGAACGATCTCGGCTCATGGGAGGCCTTCTATGAAATCGCTCCCAAGGATGAAGCGGGGAACGTTCTGGAAGGGGACGTGCTTGCGGAGGAAAGTTCCGGCTGTTATCTGCGCAGCGACAGCCGTCTGATTGCCGCGCTCGACGTACACGATCTTGCCGTGGTGGAAACGCGGGACGCCATTCTTGTTTCCTCGCTTACGCGGACTCAGGAGGTGCGGCGCATTGTGAAGGCTCTGCGCGACGCGGGCAGACCGGAAAGCGAAGATCACCTGCGCGTGTTCAGGCCCTGGGGAAGTTACGAAACGCTGGTCAAGGCGGAACGCTTTCAGGTAAAGCGGATCATGGTCTCGCCGCGCCATGAAACGTCGCTCCAGATGCACTATCACAGAGCAGAACACTGGGTCGTGGTCAGCGGCACGGCGGAAATCGAAATCGAAGGGGAAAAACGCCTGTACACGGAAAATCAGGCGGCATATATCCCCGTCGGAGCAAAGCATCGTATCAAAAACCCCGGCAACATTCCTCTGGTGTTCATTGAAGTACAGTCCGGCCCCTATCTCGGCGAGGACGATATTGTAAGACTTGAAGACGATTACGGGAGACAGGATGGAGCTCACAAGCTTTAAAGCCTATGACGTGCGAGGTAAGGTGCCTTCCGCACTTGATGAAAATCTGGCCCGCCGCACAGGCGTGGCCTATGTGCAGGAAACGGACGCGCGCAACGTGGTCATCGGGCACGACGCCAGACTTTCCGGCCCGGCCCTGTATGCGGCTCTGGCCGAGGGCTTGCGCGCCGCCGGCGCGGATGTCACCGGCATCGGGCTGTGCGGTACGGAAGAAATCTATCACGCCGCCTCCGCCTACGATTTTGAAGGCGGCATCATGGTCACGGGCAGCCACAACCCGGCCGACGAAAACGGCATGAAGTTCGTTCGTCAGGGCGGCGTGCCCATCAGCAGCGATTCCGGTCTCTTTGCCATACGCGACCGCATTGCCGCCGGCCTGGATATTCCCTCGAAGCTCTCCGGTTCCTTCCGTGAAGACTGCTTCCGCGAAGATTACGTCCGCCGTATGCTGTCTTTCATCGATCCTGCCGGGTTGCGCCCCTTCCGCATCGTGACGGATGCGGGCAACGGCTGCGCCGGCCCCGTTCTTCGCGCTCTGGCTCCACATCTGCCCTGCGAACTGATATTGCTGCATGAAGAGCCGGACGGAACCTTCCCTCACGGCATTCCCAATCCCCTCCTGCCGGAAAAACGCGAGTTCACGGCAAAGGCCGTGCGCGAACACAGGGCCGATTTCGGGCTGGCCTGGGACGGCGACTTCGACCGCTGCTTCTTCTATGACGAAAACGGACGTTTCATCGAAGGCTACTATCTGGTGGGTATGATGGCGCAGGCTCTGCTGGCCCGCCACCCCGGCGCGAAAATCGTGCACGATCCCCGTCTGGTATGGAACACCCGGGAAATCGTGACGGAGGCCGGAGGCATTCCTGTAGAATGCAAATCCGGACACGCCTTCATCAAGGAACGTATGCGTGCGGAGAACGCCCTTTACGGCGGGGAAATGAGCGCGCATCATTATTTCCGCGAATTCTCCTTCTGCGATTCCGGCATGCTGCCCTGGCTGCTTGTGGCCGAACTGCTCTCCCGCTCCGGTAAAACCCTTGCCGAATGTCTTGACGACAGGATGGAAAAGTTCCCGTGCAGCGGAGAAATAAACTCCACCGTGGACGACGTGAAGACCGTTCTGAACAGGGTGGAGCAGGCATATCTTCCACTGAACCCCGATATGAACAAAATCGACGGGCTGTCCATGGATTTCGGCAGGTGGCGTTTCAACCTGCGCGGCTCCAATACCGAGCCTGTGCTGCGCCTCAATGTGGAAACCCGCGCCGACAAAAATCTTCTGGAAGAAAAGACGGCAGAACTGTTGAAATTAATCCGGGCTTAGCGCAAATTACTCCCGGACGTGTTCACATTAAAGCGGATTTTCCTATGACCGGAAAAGGTTGAAGGAATATTCAGCATGGGCAGAATAAAGATAATTGTGTGCAACATTATAGTTATTTTACGCATGTGAACACGTCCCGGAGTACCCTTTCCCGATATATTGCCTGAAAACCATCTGAGCATGTTCCCCTCAGGAAACGCATGTGACGGGGAAGCGGGACAACGTTCTCCCTGCGGCTTCCATCCGCGGGAATGCTGTTTATGCGATTAAGCGGGTTCCTGCGGCAGTCATGGAAGGCTTCCTCCCCCGCCGCCCTGCCGAAAAGGCGGAAAACGCGCCGCAGCCAAGAACACGGGAACGCGACGGGAGACAGCTCCATGAAAACAGCCCTCATTACGGGCATTACCGGGCAGGACGGTTCCTATCTGGCCGAACTTCTGCTGGAAAAGGGCTATGAAGTGCATGGCGTCGTCCGTCGTGCATCAAGCTCCAATACCTCGCGCATCGACCATATCAGCGCAGATCCCGCCTTTGAAAAACGTTTTTTCCTTCATTACGGAGATCTCACCGACTCCAGCGCGTTGTACGGGCTGGTCGGAAGCATTGCCCCGGATGAACTGTACAATCTTGCCGCCCAGTCCCACGTCAAAGTTTCCTGGGACTGCCCTGAATACACGGCCGACACGGTTGCCAACGGCACGCTGCGCCTGCTGGAAGCCGTCCGCCGCTGCGGACTCATACGGAAAACCCGCTTCTATCAGGCTTCCACGTCCGAACTGTACGGACTCATTCAGGAGCCGATCCAGACGGAAAAAACGCCCTTTCATCCGCGTTCTCCCTACGCCGTGGCAAAACTGTACGCATACTGGATCTGCGTGAACTACCGGGAAAGTTTCGACATGTTCGCGGCAAACGGCATTCTGTTCAACCACGAAAGCCCGCGCCGGGGAGAAAACTTCGTCACCCGCAAGATTACGCTTGCCGCCGCCCGCATTGCACAGGGACTTCAGGAAACGCTTTTTCTCGGCAACCTGAACGCAAAGCGGGACTGGGGACATGCCAAAGACTATGTGGAAGGCATGTGGCGCATCTTGCAGCAGGACAAGGCGGACGACTATGTGCTGGCCACGGGCGTTACCACATCCATCCGGGACTTTTGCGACATGGCCTTTGCCGAGGCAGGCATAACCCTGGAATGGCAGGGAAGCGGTCTGGATGAACGCGGCGTGAACCGTGCCGACGGAAGGACTCTGATCTGCGTGGATCCTCGCTTCTTCCGCCCGGCGGAGGTAGATCTGTTGCTGGGGGACGCCTCCCGGGCCAGAACAGTACTCGGCTGGGAGCCGCGTCATGACCTGCACTCGCTGGTGCATGAAATGATGGAAGCGGACATGCTTCTCGCCCGCAGGGAAAAAATTCTGGCGGAGCAGGGCCTTGCTCTGCCCTCTCCGCACGAGTTCTGATAAGTCCGCGGCGGATGCGCCCCGCTATCCGGGGGTCTCGGCTCCGAGAGCTTCAGAGCATACGATTCTCCGGGAGCATCCTTTCTCCGCAGGCCTCTTCCCTTTTCTTCCCTTGCGTTCCGGCGGAATTCCGGCGACGACATTCCTCATCTCCCACAGGAGGAAGTGATCATGCAGGACAGACACGATAAAATCTATGTGGCAGGGCATCGCGGACTTGTAGGCTCCGCCATAGTGCGCCGCCTGCGTCAAGAAGGATACGACAATATCGTCGTCAGAAGCTCGCAGGAACTGGATTTGACCGATCAGGCCGCCACGGAAGCCTTTTTTGCGACAGAAAAGCCGGATCAGGTCTACCTCTGCGCGGCGAAAGTCGGCGGGATTATGGCAAACAGCCGCTATCCCGCAGAATTCATCTACCGTAACCTGATGATCGGCGCGAATATCATCCATGCCTCATGGCGTCATGGCGTAAAAAAACTCCTGAATATGGGTTCCTCCTGCATTTATCCCCGACTTGCGCCTCAGCCCATGAATGAGGACGCGCTGCTTACGTCCGCTCTGGAACCCACAAACGAAGGCTATGCCCTCGCAAAAATTGCGGCCATAAAATTGTGTCGCTACTACAATCAGCAGTACGGCACGAATTTTATTTCCGTCATGCCCACTAATCAGTATGGTTCCGGCGACAATTTCAATATGGAAACAGCCCATCTCCTGCCCATGACACTGCGTCGTTTCCATCTTGCCAAAATGTTGCAGGAAGGCAATTTCGAGGCCATTCGTGCGGATCTGCACCGCTTTCGCCTCGGCTGGGGTCTGGACGACGGCATAGATTTTTCCAGCAAGGACGCGCTGGAACGCACCCTGAATATGGTGGGAGCCTTTCAGGATCATGTCGTCATGTGGGGGGACGGAAGCGTGCGCCGGGAACTCATGTGTTCGGACGATCTTGCGGATGCCTGCGTTTACCTCATGGAAAACAAGAATGCCGCTGATATCGGAGAATTCGTCAATATCACCGACGGCACGGACATTCTGCTGCGGGATCTGTTTGAACTCGTCCGGAATATTGTAGGCTTTGCCGGCCGCATCGAATACGACAGAACAAAACCCAACGGAACCCCGCGCAAGCTCATGGATGCAAGCAGAATCCGCGCTCTGGGCTGGACGCCGCATATTGCGCTGGAGGACGGCATAGCCGGAGCCTATGAGGCATACCTTTCCGCAATCTGATGCCCCTCATGCCGTAAAATTCGGACGTTCCGGACGCGGGCGCCGAACTTTCCGTTGATCCGGTTTTTCTTCAGCTCTTTCCCATACAAAAAGCCCTGCGGTACGTACCGCAGGGCTTTAGGTTTACCTTTTCCGACCTGTTCAGCAGCAGATTCTGTCGGCGGAAAGCACGGGAATATTATGCTGCTTGAGAACGTCCAGAGCCTGTTCCGTCCGATCGAAGCGGAAAATCAGCGTAGCGTTTTCGCTGGCACGCTGTACAAAGGCATACATGTATTCAACATTGATCCCTGCGGCGGAAAGCACGCGCAGAATATGATCCAGTCCGCCCGGAGTATCGTCCACCTCGACGGCCACGACGCTTGTGCTTCCGACAGTCAGGCCATGCTCTTTAAGTACCAGTTTGGCCTTTTCCGTATTGTCCACAATAAGGCGGAGAATACCGAAATCAGAGGTATCCGCCAGTGAAAGGGCACGAATATTGACACCGACGTCTGCAAGAGCCTTGGTTACTTCCACCAGACGACCGGTCTTGTTTTCAAGAAAAATGGATATCTGCTCGACAATCATGGGAACCTCCCTGAGGACATCGGCATGACAGCGTCCGCATGTGCGGAAACCGGAGATACGCTAAACGCACCCCTCTGTAATGACAAACATAGGCAGCGACGAATCAGGCGTCCTTATTTTCCCCGTCCGTCTTTCTGTTCTTGGGCGTAACGTCGATTTCATCCGGCTCGGAAGATGCCTGCCGGAAATTACGAATGGCACGGCCAAGACCGCCCCCGATTTCGGGAAGACGCTTCGCGCCGAAAACGACCAAGACCAGCACCAGAATAATCAAAAGTTCCTGCATGCCTATTCCGAACATGGCACACCTCCAGAAAATGTTCCGTCACTATACGGGGCTTAAAGCCCTCCGGTCAAGGGAGGACTGAACGGCGGACAGAGAAATTCCCGAATATGGAATCCACAAAGATTCTTTTGTCCTCCCTGCTGCGGAAGCAGTAAAAAGTCAGACATATCATTACGTCAGATATATCTTCCTGTATCTCGCAGAGATTTTTCCATAAAAAAATAATATAATTTCAACGTATTACATTGGAACGTATATGACAGAAAAAATTTACTCTCTTTATTTAGATGATTTAATTCAATTAAATATATCGTCAGTCATTTCTCACCAAAGATCTATATATTAAACTCTAACTACATAAATTTATACGATATCCATATTTGGCACGCTGTTTGCTCTCTTTTTCTCAAAGACGACGTTCCACAGGGACGTCACATCAGGTCAACCCCCACAAGGAGAGCGACATGCCCAAAAACGCTATTGTCATGATGTTTGACAGCCTTCAGCACAATTATGTGGGCTGCTACGGCAACGACTGGATCAAGACGCCCAATATGGATCGGTTTGCCAAGGAAGGGGTATTGTTTGAAAACGCCTATACCGAAGGCCTTCCCACCGTTCCCTGCCGTCGTGCGATGCATACCGGCCGCTACACGTTGCCCGTCTCCGGGTGGGTGGCGCTGACGCTCGATGATACGACCATTGCCGATGTGTGCTGGGGTCAGGGCATTGATACGGCCATTGCTTTCGACTCTCCGCCTCATCGTCTGCCCAAGTTCGGCTATACCCGTGGCTTTGACAATGTCATGTTCACCCACGGTCATGAAACGGACGCATCTTTCTACAGTCACTACCCCCTGTATGAAGGCGACCCCAAAGATTATGTGGAAGATCACGTCCTTGCGGAAGCCGACTCCGTAACGGGCTGCGACGTGGTAAGCCCTCTGCTGGAAGAAATCACCAATTATCTCAAGCAGCGCCAGTACTGGAAATCCAAGGAAGATCGCTACGTCTGCCGTACCATGAAAAAGGCGATCAAGTATCTTGAAAGCGTTGACCGTACCTGCCCCTTCTTCCTGTGGATCGACTCCTTTGATCCGCATGAACCCTGGGATCCGCCCTCAGTCTATCTGAACTATCCCTGCCCCTATGACCCGGACTATAAGGGTAAGAATCAGTTCCTGCCCATGATGGTGGAAGTGGAAGGGGTGTACACGGAAGAAGAACTGCATCATATCCGTATGCTGTACGCCGAACTTGTCACTCTGTGCGACGAACAGTTCGGCAGACTGCTGGACGCCGTACACAATCTCGGTTTTGAAGAAAATACCATGCTCATTCTGGTTTCCGACCACGGCGAACCCATGGGCAACGGAGAACACGGCCACGGAATCATGCGTAAGGTTCGCCCCTGGCCCTATGAAGAACTGGCCCATATTCCCCTGATTATCAGAGCCCCCGGACTGCCCGCCGGAAAGCGCGTAAAAGGCTTTGCCCAGAGCGTAGATATCGCGCCGACAGTGTGCGACTGGCTGGGGCTGGGTGTACAGCCCTTCCATCAGGGCTTCAGTCTGCTGCCCATGGCTCGGGGTGAAGTGGAAAAAGTCCGCGACTTCGCCATTGCCGGATACCATAAGTATTCCTGGTCCATCATCACCGAGGACTGGTCTTACATCCACTGGCTCCGCGACGACGAACGCACGGTCAACGATTCCATGCGTAGGATATATGGTGACGGTATCATTGAAGTATCCTCCGATGTTAAAGCCGTTCAGGACGATCCCCTGTGGAAAATAAAGGAGATCAGCAACACGGCCCTGAACGAAGAACAGCGTAAATTCCAGGAAGCCGCTACCCTTGACGGAGAAGATCAGTGGACTTGTACTCCGGGTTCCGTGGCATCTGTACCGGAACGCGACGAACTCTATGATCGCCGCAAGGATCCCAAGCAGTTGCATGACGTGGCTGCGGAACATCCCGATGTAGCCGCCGAGCTGCTCCAGAAGCTCCGCCTTTTCATACAGGAACTTCGTGCATCCTGAGCCGGCCTGCCCCGTACGCCGATACTCCGGCGTACGGGTTCAAATCCTCATTTACAGGAAGCGCCGCCGCTCATATCGACGGCGTTTCTTTTCTTTCAAAGACACGTTCTCACTAAGGTACGAAATTTTTCAAACTTTTGCTTGCTGCACACCATAAAAACATTTTTTCAATCTCAACGATACATCTCAACAGGAGGACATGATGAAGTTACGTTCTTTGCACTGCATTGCCCTCGCCCTGTCTACATTCTGTCTGACGCTTACCCCGGCGCAAGCTGCAGAATTTACTCCGGAAAATCCTTTGATCATAAAAATGACCTCG